>WBZY01000703.1_pt1 | contig 23137 bp, 19 predicted proteins | sample 5204191 | NCBI WGS metagenome assembly WBZY01 (sample SAMN12344363, study PRJNA552823) | activated sludge metagenome | biome: Activated sludge suspended growth; feature: Anammox Sidestream; material: Wastewater; isolation source: activated sludge from anammox sidestream of wastewater treatment...
GGCACGGCTCGCCTGATGATCGATGGTCAGTCACAGGGTGAAGGCCGCGTCGCGGCGACTCCGCCGGCCTTCTTCTCGATCGATGAAACTTTCGATGTCGGCATTGATCGCGGCTCACCAGTCGGGCGCTATCCGCCGCAGTGTGTACTCGGCTATCCCTTCAGTGGCGGTCACATCGAGCGCGTGAATGTGAATCTGCGCTGAGTTCCAAGAAGGAGCAACAATATGGGCACGACACGTGTGATCACGTTTGTGCGAACTCTCGGCTTGTTCAGCATGTGGGTGGCAGGGCAGGGCGCCTCCGCGGCAGCGCCGCCAGAGGTGCGCCGCGCGTTCTTCGGCGAATTGCATCTCCACACTTCGTACTCCTTCGATGCCTACGGGCTCAGCGAATCGCGCACCGACCCCGATCTCGCATACCGCTTTGCGCGCGGCGAGGCAGTGGAGTATCTGGGCAGGAAGGTGCGTCGCCATGAGCCGCTCGATTTCATGGCTGTGACCGATCACGCCGAGTATCTGGGCTTTCTGAATCAACTTGATGATCCGCAGGGCACTTTGTCGCATAGCGAATTCGGACAGCGCTATCGCGAGGAGCAGGCGCGCGCGAAGAATCCCGGCGACCTCGTGGCCCGTGTCATACGACTGCTGCTGGACCCCGCGAACCGCGAACAGCCGGCGGAGCTGCAGGCACGGCGGTCGGCCTGGCTGCGCACCATTGAGATGGCGAACACGAATTACCAGCCGGGTCGATTCACGACGCTGATCGGCTACGAGTGGACTTCGCATCCGGAGAATCGCTACAACCTGCACCGTAACGTTATTTTCCGCGACGAGCGTGCGCCGTTGCCGTTTACAGCGATTGATTCGCTGCGGCCAGAAGATCTGTGGACCTATCTCGAGGCGAATCGCGTGCAGGGATTCGAGGCGCTCGCAATCCCGCACAATGCCAACGCGAGCGAAGGCCACATGTTCGGCTGGGTCGACAGCGACGGCCGGAGCATCGATGGGGCCTATGCGCGCAGGCGCGCGCTCAATGAGCCGCTGAACGAGATCTATCAGGGCAAGGGTCAATCTGAAACGCTACCCGCTCTCTCGCCGAACGACGAGTTCGCGAACTTTGAGGTACTGGACCGGCTCGTTCCACGTCTTGATCTGCCAGGCTCGCCGCCGGGCAGCTACGTGCGTGATGCGCTCGGTCGCGGGCTCCTCATCGAGCGGCGCACCGGATCCAATCCCTACAAGCTTGGTGCGGTGGCGGGCAGTGATTTCCACAATGGCTTGAGCACGTCTGCGGAGAATGCCTTCAAGCTTGCCTACGGCTTCGATCCTGATAGCAACCCGCCCAGCCGCACCGAAGCTGAAGAGTTGTTATCGGCAGCAGGCTCGCCTTCACCATTGATATTCAGCTCGGCGGGTCTCACCGGTGTCTGGGCTGAGCAGAATGATCGTGAATCGATCTACGCGGCGTTGCGCCGACGCGAGACGTTTGCAACCTCTGGACCGCGCATCAGCGTGCGACTGTTCGCGGGGTGGACGTATCCCGAAGACTTGCTGCAACAGCGCGACTGGCTGCGCACGGCCTATGTGCGGGGCGTCCCCATGGGCAGTGATCTGTTGTCGCGCGATGCACCGGATGGACGTGGGGCACCCACCCTCGTTGTATGGGCTGCCAAAGACCCGAGTGGGGCCCGGCTCGAGCGCGCGCAGATCGTCAAGATCTGGCTCGACGGTAATGTGGCGCGAGAGCAGGTTTTCGATGTGGAGCAGGGCGCCAAGACCGCGTTTGCCTCCGTCTGGCGCGATCCACAATTCGATGCTACCCAGCCTGCGGTCTATTACCTGCGCGTGCTCGAGGTGCCGACTCCGCGCTGGTCGACGATTCTTGCCCGGCAATATGGACTGCCGCTGCCGAAGGATCGGCCGGAGATGATTCGGGAACGTGCCTGGTCTTCTCCCATCTGGTATTCGCCACCTGCACCGACGCCGCCGGAAGTGTCGAAAGGACGCTGAACATGCGGCACGCGCTGCATGCTTTCATCCGCGAACCGGTGGCGCACTTTCTGCTGCTCGGCGCGCTGCTCTACGCAATGAGCGTGCTGCATGCCCGTCTGAACGACCCGCGGCGCATCGTCATTACGACTGCGGACGTCGCACGGCTCGAGCAGCGCTATCTGCAGCAATTCGGTGTCCGCCCGTCGTCGTCGCAGGTCGAGTGGCTGATCGCTCGCCACGTGCGCGACGAGGTGCTCTATCGCGAGGGGCTGGCCCTCGGGCTCGGCGAGGGCGACGAAGTGGTGCGACGGCGTGTCGTGCAGAAGATGGAGTTTCTGAGTGAGGGGGACGGCCTGATTCCTGAGCCGACAATCGCAGAACTACACAGCTTCTACGACGCGCATGCAGCGCGCTATCGCACCCCGGCGCGTGTGTCTTTCACGCACCTGTACTTTTCGCCCGATTCGCAGGGAGAAGCGGTTGCCCGTGAACATGCCGCAAGCGTACTCAGGCAGCTGCGGGCACGGCCCGGGGAGCAAACGCCGGCGGTAGCCGACTCGTTCTGGGACCGCCAGCAATTTGAGCGTGTTGATCAAACCGAAGTCGAGCGCATCTTCGGCCGCAGCGAGCTGTCCAGGAAGGTCATTGATCTGCCTGCAGGTTCGTGGAGCGAGCCATTGCGTTCGGGCTATGGCTGGCATCTGGTGCGAGTGGCTGCCCGGGAAGTGCCGCGACCCGCGATCTTCGCAGAGATCCAAACGGAGCTGCGCGCCGATTGGCAGGAGGAGCAGCGCGCGGAGCACAAACGGGAGTCGCTCGAGCAGCTCATGCGCCAATATCGAATCGTGCGCGAGATCGGAGGGCAGGCCGAGAAGGTGGTTCAGACGGCGTTTCTGCCAGGACCAGGTAAGTGAGGGAGCAGGCCCCTGTGCAACGCGTATGCGTACTCGCTTTGCTGCTGTGCACCGGCGCAGTGACGGCATCTGCCCATGAGGTGCGCCCGGCATTGTTTGAGATTCAGCGCACAGCGGACTCACATTGTGAAATCGTCTGGAAACAGCCGACTCAAGGGGAACTCGCGGTGCGACTCGTACCGCGCACCTCCGGCGGCTGGACTCAGGTACCGCCCGACCGGGAGCTGCGTGCTGACGCTTATCGTACACAGCGATGGGTTCGCAACGGCTGCACACTTGCAGCCCTCGAGGCGCAGTCGATTCGTGTCGAGGGGCTGGATGCGACCCTCACCGATGTACTGATACGCATCGACTTCGGTGATGGCGGGCTACTTCAGCATCTTCTGCGCGCCGGGGATCCGCCGCTGTCACTCCAACGGGCGGCCGACCGACAGAGCGCGGCCGCGGCTCGAGGCAGCGGGGCTTATTTTCGCCTTGGTGTGGTACACATTCTCGAGGGCATCGATCATCTCGCCTTCGTGCTCGCGCTGATCCTGCTCGTCGGGCTGCGTGCGCGGCTGATCACGGCCGTCACCGGCTTCACCGTGGCACACAGTGTGACGCTCGGCGCCACCTCGCTCGGGTGGCTGCACCCTTGGCCGGCGTTCGTGGAAACGCTGGTGGCTCTCAGCATCCTGTTCGTGGCGGCGGAGGTGGTGCGAGCCCGGCGCGGCATACCCAGCCTAACTGGTCGCTGGCCGGAGCTTGCCGCGCTCGGTTTCGGACTCTTGCATGGATTCGCCTTTGCGGGCGCTCTGGCCGACATTGGGCTGCCGCGGACCGAGACGTTGCTCGCGCTGCTGCTGTTCAATCTCGGTGTGGAGGCCGGGCAACTGACTTTCATTGCCGCGGTTCTGGCTGGAAGCCTCATCCTTCGGGGCTGGCTCTTGCGGCTTCAACCCTGGGCTGCCAGCCTGCCAGCCTATGCGATCGGTGCCTTTGCCGGCTTCTGGTCGATCGAGCGCGCGCTGGTGTTGTTCACGTGAGTGTCGACACGGCAGGGAGGGGGAATACGCGGAGTCCGCGGGTTTGCGATACACCTGCATGATGCAACCCTGCCATTGGGCGCACGTGGATCTCCGGTTCGATCCTGAGTGGCCCGAGTGGCTCATCGATTCATGGCTCTGCCACGTTTCTTGCACGATAAATGCGCCATGCCGCGACGGGCTGACAGCGCATCATATAGGCAGGTCGCAGGAACGATCATGACTGTGCAGAAGTTCGGCAATCGAGCCGAGATCAAGGCTCGATCTGCTTCAACGCCGCTGCGAGCTCCGCATCGTCGGGATGATGGCGCAGTGCCTTTCGCAGCACGGCAATGGCGTCCTCGCGCTGGCCGGCTTCCCGCAGCGCCACGGCATAAACATAGGCGAAGCGCGCGTTACCCGGCTCGCGCGCAGCGGCTTCCTCGAGCAAGGGTAGCGCCTCGGCGAGGCGCTTCTGCCGGATGAGCGATAGCGCCAACGCATGATGAGCACTGCCGCTCGCGCCCGCGTGCAGCAGCGCCGCTCGCAGAACCCGCTCTGCTTGCTGCTCTTCGCCCGCCGCGCGGTAGACGTCGGCCAGATTGACGTAGGCCGGCAGAAAGCCCGGATCGCGTCGCTGCGCCGCTTCGAAAGCACGCCGCGCGCCGTCGAAGTCGCCGCGAGCCCCGAGCACGCTGCCGAGGTTCACCAGCGACTCCGGGCGATCGGCATTGAAACGTTCAGAGGCGACGTATTCCTCGAGAGCTGCGTCCAGCGATGCAGCGTCCCTGGAGCCGAGACTCCCCGGCGGAAGGGCGGCAAGCGCGGCCGCCGCCTCGAGTCGTACGCTGCGGACTGGATCGAGCAGCAGCGGCAGCACGTCGACCAACGCGCTCTGCGGATGCTCGGCAGCGAGGCGCACCGCAGCGCGTCGTACCAGCGGGCTTGGATCGCGCAAGGCCACGAGCAGTCCCTGCGGATCGAGAACGACCGCCTGTCCGCTGAGGCGCGCGAACGCGCTTGCTCGCACCATCGCCGGCTGAGCGGTGTCTGTCGCGATCGCTGCGACGCGCGCGGCGGCGCCCGGTTCGCCTTGCTCGATTGCGGCAAAGGCTGGACCGAACGTCTGAAAGCCCGGTTGCGGATGCGGGTAGTGGGCCCGGATGGTTTTCGCGGCCCAACCGGGGTTGCGATTCGTGTGGCAGTTCGTGCAGGCATCCGGCACGCCGAGACTCACCGAGAGATCCGGGCGTGGAATCCGGAACGAGTGATCGTGCCGCGGATCGACCTGCATGTAGGTGGTCGTCGGCATGTGGCAGGCAGCGCAACGCGCGCCGGCAGATTCCGTCGGGTGAAAATGATGCGCGGGTGTGGCGAGCTGCGGCGAGTGGCATTGCAGGCACGTGGCGTCGCCTTCGAGCCGCGCACGTCTCGAGTGCGGCTCATGACAGTCCCCGCAGGTGACACCGGCCGCATACATCCTGCTTTGCAGGAAGGAACCGTAATTGAATACCTCATCACGCATCTGCCCATCCGGCCAGTAGAGCCCGGGCTCGAGCAGCGCGACGCGAAAGCCGTCGTGCAGCGAGTCCGCTGCGGTGACTTCGTCGGTCAACTGGCTGCGCCGGCTGTGGCAGCGCCCACAGACTTCGATCTCGCGATCTGTCGTGCGTGGGGCGCTGCGCACAGGCTTCTCCGTGGCAGGATCGCGCGACCATGTGACGCCGCGCCGCTCGAGGAAGCTCACGTCCAGGCCCCGACTCGCGGCCAGCGCGGGATGCTTTGCCGGTGCTTCGGCCCAGGTGACGTGCTTCGAGCCCGGACCGTGACAGGCCTCGCAGCCCACGCTGATTTCAGACCAGGTGGTCGCGTAAGTGTCGGTGGCGGCGTCGTAGTGCTTGCGCAGATTCGTCGAGTGGCAGTCCGCGCACATGAAGTTCCAGTTCTGCAGGTAACCGGTCCAGTGCAGCGGATCCCCGGCCCGCAGTTGTTCTTGCGGATAGAGATGAAACCAGCGCTGACCGCCGTTGTTCGCCGGGCGGGTGTCCCAGGCGATCGGCAGCGCCTGCACATGGCCGCGCGGCAGCTCGACGAGATACTGTTGCAGCGGCGTGAGGCCGAATGTGTACTTGACTTCGAATTCGGCCGGCTGGCCCCCCGGACCATCGATCGTCACGAAGTAGTGGCCGTTGCGCTGGGCGAAGCGTGTCGTGATGCCACCATGAGCAAGACGTGCGTCGGCGAAGTTGCCGAGTACACTGGCCGGGCTCGCCGGCTGCATGGCGCGCCGGTGGTGCGAGCCCTGCCATGCGCGCGCTTCTCCGGCGTGGCAGTCGGTGCAGCGGGCGCTGCCGACGAAAGTGCCCGGGCCCGCATCCGCCGTTGCAGGTGGCAAAGGCGCACGGGATTCGGGGCTGCAGGCGCCGACGAGTATCCCTGCTGCAGCGAGCAGCAGGGTGGTGATGGGCCATGGTCTGGAACAGGCGGGTGCGCGCATGAGTGATGAACGGCAGCTGGCATCAGATAGCGACCGTCTGTCCATCTTATATTCCCGTCGACGCTTCTTGCGATCGGAACCAGCCGAAGGGGGGCTGACAATGCACGGCCGAATTCTTGCGACGATTCTCGGGGTGTTGATGCTGCACGGTGTGGGTGCCGAGCCCGCGCCGGCGCCGTTCACCGGAACCATCGGCCGAACGTATGCCGATTCCAAACCGGTCGCACCGCAGCCCGTGCGCGCTCCCGAGGGTGCCCCCAACGTCCTGCTCGTGATGACGGACGACGTGGGTTTTGCCGCCTCGTCCACGTTCGGTGGCCCGATTCCGACGCCGAATCTCGATCGTCTCGCGGCCAACGGCCTGCGATACAACCGCTTCCACACCACGGCCATGTGCTCGCCGACACGCGCCGCCCTTCTCACCGGGCGCAATCACCATGCCGTGGGCAGCGGTATCGTGACCGATCTCGCCGCGGGTTACCCGGGCTATTCCGGTGTCCTGCCGAAGAGTGCAGCCACGATCGCGGAAGTGCTGAAGCAGAACGGTTACAGCACCGCGATGTTCGGCAAGCACCACAATGTGCAGGTTGGGGCAACGTCCGCCGCGGGGCCTTTCGACCAGTGGCCGACGGGCTTGGGCTTCGACTATTTCTACGGCTTCGTCGCCGCCGAGACCAATCAGTTCACGCCGGCACTCTATCGCGGCATTACGCCGGTGGCGGCCCCCGAAGGCGCGATGCTCGACAAGGCGCTCGTCGACGACACGATCCGCTGGGTACACAACCAGCAGGCGGGCGAACCCGGCAGGCCTTTCCTGATCTACCTCGCCACCGGTACTGCGCATGCGCCGCATCAGGCACCCGCGGAGTGGATCGCGAAGTTCAAGGGGAAATTCGATCTGGGATGGGACCGGCTGCGGGAAGAGACGTTTGCGCGCCAGAAGCGCCTTGGCGTCGTGCCCGGCGAAACGATACTCACGCCGCGTCTGCCGGGGATCCCTGCTTGGGACCAGATTTCTCCGGGCTACAAGAGAACGACCGCACGCATGCTGGAGGTGTACGCGGCGATGCTCGCGTACCAGGACTTTCAATTCGGCCGCCTGATCGATGAGCTCGCGCGCATGGGCGAGCTCGACAATACGCTCGTGATTTTCATCGAGGGTGATAACGGCGCGTCCGCCGAGGGCGAGGTCTTCGGGCACACGAACCCGATGGGCAATTTCGCCAATGGTGCCTCGGAAACCGAGGCGGACCAGTTGGCGATGCTGGGCGAATTCGGTGGGCCGAACAGCGTCGAGAACTATGCGGCCGGCTGGGCCTGGGCGTTGAATACGCCTCTCAAGTGGACCAAGCAGATTGCGTCCCATTTTGGAGGCACGCGCAATGGGCTCGTCATCTCCTGGCCCGCGCGCATCCGATCTCGCGGGCAGCGCACGCAGTTTCATCACGTCATCGATATTGCGCCGACCATTCTGGAGGCCGTTGGTTTACCGCAACCCTCCATGGTCAATGGAGTCACCCAGCAGCGCGTGGACGGCATTAGCATGGCCTACACCTTCGATGCGCCACAGGCTACGGACCGCCGCATGACGCAGTACTTCGAGATGATGGGCAATCGCGCCATCTATCACGACGGCTGGATGGCCTCGACCACTCCGACGCGGGCGACCTGGCTGAAAGCGCCGCTTGCCTCAAAGGCTTCACCCGCGGACTACGACTGGGAGCTGTACGATCTGGCCCACGATTTCTCCCAGGCACGCAATCTGGCCGCGGAAAATCCGGGCAAACTCGCGGAGCTCAGGGCGTTGTTCGTACGGGAGGCAGAGCGCAACGATGTATTTCCACTGGACGACCGGATGAATCTGGCGCGTTTCGCGGCGGCCGTGGCGCTCGGACCTAAGCCGCGTACCTCGTACGTCTATTGGGGCAAGGACGTGAGTGTCCCGGCGGATCTTGCGCCGACCTTGCGGGGCTCGTTCATCCTCACGGCCGAGATCGACACGCGGGCAGGCGCGGATGACGGGGTGCTCGCCGCCCTCGGCAGCCAGTTCGCCGGCTGGAGCTTTTATCTGAAAGACGGATATCCGGTCGTGCTCATGGCGGGAGCCCATCGGCCCGATCGCGTCTATCGCGTCGAGGCGAGTGAGCGTGTGCCGGAGGGGGCGTCCACCGTGCGCTATGAGTTCGCGTCCGAAGGCGCAGGGCGAGGCGGTCTCATGCGCATCCGCATCGACGGGCGTGAAGTCGGGCAGGGGCGCATCGAGCGCACGATCGTGCGCACCGTGGAGATGACCGATACCTTCGACATCGGCTTCGATCGCAGCACGCCGGTTACCGACGACTATGCAGAAGGGGGGCACTTTGCCGGCGAGATCCGCAAGCTGACCGTGGAGCCGATCGCTCCCGGCGCGGCGTCAGCAGATCGGCCATGACTGGCGGGAGGAAGGCTCATGCTTCGTGTTGCTCATGGCGTTGCGCTCCCGTTCGCGACCTCGGTCGCTGCATCTCCTGAGCCGCCGCTGCAGGTTCAGGCGCCCGCGGGCCGGCCGTTATCCAGAAGAGGCCGGGCCCGGTTATGCTTTCAGCGGCTGGCGCATCGAGCGCGTGGACATCCAACTGAGGTAATGCCGGGAGGCGGGAATGCACCTTGACAGTCGCGCAGTGACCGCGGTTCTGAATCGATCCGGCGGTGAACTCGCGCGCCGCCACGATGCGCTGTGGCAAGCCGTGTGGCGCCAGCCGCACGTGCCGGCCGGCGTGCTCGAGCTCTGCCGGCTGCGCCTCGCGCAGTTGCACGGGGCAACGGGTGAACTCCAGGCGCAGCCGCCCTCAGGGGTCCGTGCAGACTCGGGAGGAGCCCGGTCGTCCGCCGAGCACGCAGCGCTCGAGTTCGCGGAAGTCTATGGCCAGGATCCAGAGGCGATCACCGACGAGCTGGCCGCAGCCGTGAAGGCACACTTCGGGGAGGTCGGACTCGTCGCGTTGATCGAGGCACTCGGCGTGATCGACGGCCGCATCCGTCTCGGCATGATGCTGGGTCCACTGCTCGCGACGGAGAGCGCTGATGGCTGACGCACTGCGCGCCGGTGTGCCGGCACAAGCCACCGGCCATGTAATCCGCGACAGCAGTCTCGGGCTCGTCCCCGAGACGCTGCAGCCCATCATCGATCTGCAGGACGCCATCTGGCACCGGGCCAGCGTGGGACCCGCGATCGTGGAAATGCTCCGGTTGCGCAATGCGCGCACCGTGAACTGCGTGTTCTGCAAGAGTGTGCGATACAACATCGCGCGTGCGGATGGTCTCAGCGAAGACAAAGTCGCACAGATCGACGATGACTTTGCCTCGAGCCGCTTGAACGGGCGCGAGAAGCTCGTGCTCGCCTTTGCGGATCTGTACTTGCGCACGCCGGATCGAATGGATCGGGCGCTGCTCCTGCAGCTGCAGCGGGAGTTCACAGCGGAGCAGATCGCACACATGGCCATCGCGCTGACGACCTTCCACGCACTGTCGCGCTGCGCGGTCAGCCTGGGCGGGATGCCCGAGCATCTGCCCGTGACGGAAGTGTCCGTTCCGGCCAGTACACCGCCATGAGCGGGGAGCTCTTTCCGCAAGGGGCCGCACTCGTGGTGGGAGGCAGCGGTGGCATCGGCCAGGCGGTGTGCCGCGAGCTCGCGCGGGCCGGAGCCCATGTGGCGCTGACTTACCACGGCCGGCAATCCGCGGCAGAGGGACTCGGCGAGGAGCTTCGCGCCCTTGGACGCAAGGCCACCGTGCACCAGCTCACGATCGGCGATCCCGATCAGGTCGAAGCGGTCGTGGCGGATGCCGCGCGTGAGCACGGTCGGCTGCACACCATCGTGGTGGGTGCGGGCACGCTCCCGAAACAGGTGTTGCTCTCGCAAATGAGTCGTGAGCAGTGGCGAACTGTCGTCGACCAGGACCTGAACGGCTTCTTCAATGTCGTCCAGACAACCCTGCCGCGGTTGAAAGAGTGGGGTGGCGGCTCCTACGTGCACATCGGTTCTTCAGGGCACTTGCGCTGGCCGGACCGCGACGGGCTTTCGGTCATCCCGAAGGCCGCGATCGAAGCGCTGATCACGGGAATCGCGCGCGAAGAGGGTCGCCACGGGATCCGCGCGAATTCAGTATTGCTCGGCGTGATCGAGGCGGGACAGTTTCTCGAACTTTCGCGGCAGGGCGCCTTCGATGAGCGCTGGATCCAGGCCGCGCAGGCGAACATCCCCCTCAAGCGCTGGGGCAGGCCCGAGGAAGTCGCCCATGCGGTCGTCTTCCTCGCTTCCAGTCGCGCCGCTTACATTACCGGTCAACGAATCGCCGTGGCCGGAGGCTATGGAGTCTGAACATGAGTACCGGCAATCGCGCCCAGCAGGCAGGAGCAGAATCACTCGCGGCGGTAAAAGCCAAGGACAAGGTTGCGTGGCTGGCGCTCTTTGCCGACGACGCTGTGATACAGGATCCGGTCGGCGTCTCGCCGCTCGACCCGTCGGGGCTCGGACACCGTGGCAGGGAGGCGATCGGCCGCTTCTGGGACGCAGTGATTGCGCCGGGTCAACTGGAGACGAAGATCCGTGAGTCCTATCCGGCGGGGGATGAGTGCGCGAATGTCGCGACATTCGTGAATCACCTGCCGAATGGCCTCAAAATCGCGACCGATCTCGTCGTCGTCTACCGCGTCGATGCGCGCGGCAAGATCGTTTCCCTCAAGGCGTACTGGGAGTACGCGAAAATCGCCGAACAGCTCGGCGCGCTCCTGGGCGCTGCCTGACGCCCCGGGTCCCTACGGACGCCGGCCACCGCACAGCACCTCCGTGGCGTGCTCCGTATCCATGAACTCCTTCATCACCGCGATCTTTCCGTCGCGCAGGTGAAAGAGGAAGTGGTAGTGATTCGCGTAGAGCTTGCCCGATACGTGCAAGCCGCGGGAGGTGGCCTCGACGGCCACGCGGTCCTCTTCGGCCGTCATGTTCAGGATTGCGAAATGCAGACCTTCGGGAAACGCTTCGAACAGGCCCGACGAAACCGCGGCGATGGTGTCCCGGGGATACCGGCCCGAGATCAATGTGTGGCCAAGGGACTCGCAGTAGCCGTCCTCGGTGTACGAGGCGACGATCGCTGCCGTGTCGCCGCGCGACATGGCAGCGAGAAAGTCCCGGATGAAGACCTTGTTCTGCTCGATGTCCATCATGGCAGTATCGCTTTCACCGGTTGAATGTCAGCGGTGCGCCGGGGCGCGGCCATTCGAAGGCGACGAGACGCCCCGAGAGGCCGAACGTGACGTAGGCCGTGCGCAGCCCGGGTCCGCCAAAGCAGATGTTGGACGTGAGCGGATCGGGCAGATCCAGTTGTTCGCTCGATGAGCCATCCGGTGCGAGCACCAGAATGCCGCCAAGCCCGGCGGTTGCGACGCACACGTTGCCGGCGCTGTCGAGGGCGAGACTGTCCGGATAGCGCGAAGGGCCGGCGCGGCCGATGATTGTTGCCGCGCCTGGCGAGTCGGCCGGTCGGTGGATCCGGCCGGGGCCTTCGATCCCGAAGCGCAGGATGTTCCCGGTGTAGGTCTCTGCGACGAAGAGCGAACGGCCATCCGCGGACAGTCCGATACCGTTCGGGCTGTCGAGCGGTGCAATGACTTCTTCGATGAAGCTCCCGTCGGCGCGTGCATAGCACACGGCGCCGCGATCGCGCATGCGATCGTAGACCTTGCCGTAATCCGTGAACCAGAAGCCGCCGTGCGCATCGAAGACGAGATCGTTGGGCGATCGGAGTGCACGGCCGTTCGCCTCCGTGTAGAGGGTTTCAAGCTGTCCGCTATCCAGATCCACGCGCTGGATCAATCCGGGCTGCGCATTCGCCGGGGCCTCTGCGACCGGTATACGCCGACCGTCGTGCTCGACCCAGGCGAAGCCGCCGCTGTTGCAGACATAGCAGCGCCCGTCAGGGCCGATGGCGGCGCCGTTCGGTCCGCCACCGGTTTGTGCGACTTGCTGCTTCGAGCCATCAGGGCGGATGCGGGTCAGACAGCCGCCGAGGATCTCGACGACGAGCACGCTGCCGTCGGACAGCGCGACGGGCCCTTCCGGCACTTGCAGGTTCGATGCGATATCACGCAAGGGGATCATCGATGCTCCTGCGGCAAGGCGAACGCCACCACGTAGTCACCCATCTTCGTCTTGAACGATGCCATGCCGCCTGCAGCAATGACCACCATCTGTCTGCCGCTGGCCGACACATAGGTCATTGGGGTCGCCTGGCCGCCGGCCGGGAGGCGGCCCTCCCAGAGCAATTTGCCGCTGCCGGTGTCGAAGGCGCGCAGGTAAGCGTCCTGTGACGCAGCGACGAAAGTCAATCCGCCAGCCGTCGTGATGGCGCCGCCGGCGCTCGGTGGGCCGAAGGGAATTTTCAGTCCGAGTCGGATGCCGCGTGGACCGATATCCTGGGCGGAACCAAGCGGGTGATGCCAGAGCAGTTGCCCGGTGAGAAGATCCACACCGGAAAGAAACCCGTAAGGGGGTTGCTGGCAAGGCACCTCGAGCGGCGAGAAGAACACCTGTACATCGGCGCCGTAAGGAGTGTTCTCCTGCGGCACTGCGCCGCCGACAAATTCCGTGCTGCCGGGGCGCCGGGCTTTCAGGCCGCGCGCCTCGACCTCCTTGCGCGTCAGCAGGCGGTTGTAGTTTGCCATCCGGTTGGATGTCGCCACCATGATGTGTCGTTCGGGGTCGACGCTGACTCCGCCCCAGTTGTGGCCGCCGAAGAAGCCGGGAAACATCACGGTCCACTCCCGTCCAATCGGCGTGAATGCGCCCTCGTAGCGTGCCTCCCTGAAGCGGATGCGGCACCACAATTGATCGAGCGGCGTCATTCCCCACATGCTGCGTTCCGTGAGGTCGGGGCCACGGAACGAAGGCATGGCGACGGAGTAGGGTTGGGTTGGCGAGAGGCGCTCGCCCGGTGGGGCGCCAACCTGCGGGGCGGGACGCTCCTCGACCGGCATGATGGGTTCGCCAGTCATGCGATCAAGAACAAAGATCTCGCCGCGCTTGGTCGGCTGCAGCAATGCCTTGCGTACGCCTTCGGGCGTCGGCAGATCGACGAGCGTCGGCTGTGATGCGACATCGTAGTCCCAGAGATCGTGGTGCACCGTCTGGAAAGACCAGCGGATCTTGCCCGTCTCGGCGTCGATTGCGACGACCGACGACGAGTATTGATCGTCGAAGCTGCGACGCTGCGCGCCATAATAGTCGGGCGTGGCATTGCCAGTCGGGGCGAAGACGAGGCCGAGTTCCTCGTCCGCGCTCATCGGTGCCCAGGAGTTGGGGGTGGCCGGCGTGTAGTGCTCACCAGGTGGCGGCTCGCCCTGGCGATCGGGCCGACCCATGTCGAAGGCCCATGCCAAGCGGCCCGTGACGGCGTCGAACGCGCGGATCACCCCCGACGGCTCGCCCCAGTATTGCCCATCCGTCACCCAGCCGCCCACTACGATCCTGCCACGCACGAGTGTCGGCGCAGAGGTTACGTAATAGTAACCTCGCACGACCTTGCCCATGCCCGCCAGCAGCGAGCTCTCGCCCCCCGATCCGAAGTCGCGGCACGGATGCCCATCATGCGCATCGAGGGCAATAAGGCGCGCATCGACTGTATTGGTGTAAATGCGCTCGGCGCACGTGCCCGTCGCTCCCGGCACGCGGTAATAGGCCACGCCGCGGCAGGTGAACGTGAACACGTCGGCAGTCTCAACCTGCGCCTGATAGCGCCAGACTTCCCGGCCCGAATCGGCATCGAGAGCGATGACGTCGTTGTAGCCGGTGCACAGGTAGAGAGCCTTGCCGACCTTGAGTGGCGTGGCCTCGAAAGTGATGTAGCCGGGTGGTGGACTTCCGCCCGTACGGTGAATCCAGGCCACCTCCAGCTTGTCGACGTTGGCGGGCGTGATCTGCACGGCCGCGCTGAAGCGCAAGCCACCGGGATCGCCACCATAATGCAGCCAGTCTTCGGTCGCTTTCGGCTCTGCCTGCGTCGCCTGCCGAGCACCGGTGGCGCTGCGACGCGGCTGAACGCCTGTCTGATAGATGGGGTCAGTCTGTGGTGTGGAACCTGCATTGTGCAGCACCCAGCCGCACAGTACGGCGACCGCGGCTGACCCGGCTATGAGCAGTGACAGGCGCGCGCCTCCCAACCAGCGCTCGATGGACGGTACGAAGGCAGTTGGTGTCAGCCCGCGCCTCGTGGCTGGAAGCAGCAGCCAGGCGCCGAGCGCGAGCAGCAATCCGAGGCGGGGCAGGAGCGCCCAGGCATCGAGGCCAGCTTCCCAGATCGACCAGGCCAATGTTCCAAAGAACGTGGCCCCGTACAGGTAGACACCGCTTCTTCGCCCGCGCCACAGCTGTACCGCGCTGGCTGCGAGCAGCCCACCGGTGACGAGGTAGTAGGCCGATCCACCGAGCAGCATCAGCCTGATGCCGCCGGTCGCAAGCATCAGGCTGATGACAGCAAGCAGCGGTGCGAACAGCCGCCGCATCATCGGTCAGTATTCGTACACCAGGTTCACCCCGTAGGTGCGGCGCTCAGCCCAGGCGATGGGCGCGGAAAAATAGCCGGCAGGCGAGACGACACCGGTGATCGGATCGCGCACCGCCACCGGGCTGCCCGAGGCGATCACGTAGAGCGGCCACTCCTTGTCGGCAAGGTTCTTGCCCCAGAGATCGATTCGCAGGCGGCTGTCGCCCGCAAGTTCGGTCTTCCAGGAAAGGCGCCCATCCAGCAGGCCGAACGACGGGCGCGAGGCCGTCTCGTGGTTCGGCACGGCCGGTCCGGCTCCCGAGCTGTGGTAGGTGCGATCCTCCCAGCGATAGTTGAGGATCGCCGTGAGGTCGCTGCGATCGAGCTGCAGGAAAGTCCAGCTCGCGCCCAGGTTGAGCGTGTTCTCCGGGGCATAGCCGGTGGAGAACAGCTGCTTCACGTCTTGACCTACCTGATAGGGGGAGGCCGGGTTGACGGCCGGGTCGAAGATCGTGCCGGCAGGCGCCCGAACCTCGTCGTACTTCGCGTCAAGATAGGTGTACTCGAGCGTGAGGCTGAGGGAAGGGATCGGCTGCCAGAGGGTCTCGACTTCAAGTCCCTTGATCGTGGCCTTGCCGGCATTCAACCCGAGCACCACCGAGAGATCGCCAGGGCTCGTGTTGAAGAACAGCTGCATGTCCTCGTACTTGCTGATGAACGCCGCGGCGTTCAGACGCATGTGCCGATTGAAAAGATAGGATTTCAGGCCGAGTTCGTACACCGTGACATCTTCCGGCGCGAAAGTGACGCCGAACTGTCCGACGTCCACCGATTCGCTCGAACCACCGGCCTTGTATCCCGTCGCGACACGGAGATACGTGTTCACGTCGTCGTTCCAGGCGAAATTCGCCGTGAAGGAAGGATTGAAGCGGCTCGACTCGAGGTCGTTCGCATTGATGAGCCCCGGAGCGGGTTCCTGCGCGATCGGGAAACCGAAATACGTCGTCAGCAGTTGGCGTTGTGCCGAGCGCTTGTCACTCGTGTAACGGCCACCGAAGGTCAGTCCGAGCCGGTCATCGAGCACCGGCGGTGTCCAGGTGAGCTGCGCAAAGGCGGCTTGCGATTCCGACTTCATGGAGACGAGTCGATCCTTGTTCAGCAGCAGCGGGGACGACCCGGGGAGGGCATTGGTGATGACTGTGTTCTGGAAGTGTCGCCCCGCTTCCTCGAAGTGGTACAACCCCACGATGTACTCGACGCGGCCGTCGAAGGCGCTGCCCAGCGCCTGCAACTCCTGCGAGAACTGGTGCGAGCGGATGTCGTCGAGGCTGCGGAACCCCGCAAAGAAGGTTTCCGCATAGTCCTGGTTGTAGGCCACGCTCAGGTCACGATAACCCGTGAGCGACTTCAGGGTGAGCGCATCGTTGATTTTCCAGGCGAGCGTGAGGCCATGGCTCTCGTATTCCCCGGGGCTTTCCGGCAGATTCATGGCACGGTAGCTGTGGCCCTCGGGCCTGCCGCTATCGGAATACCCCGGGATGAGCCCGACGAGAGCGGAGTTGGTGTAGTAAAGGGGGGTGGAGTCGAGGTCCCCACGCTCGTAGAAGTAGTCGGCCGTGAAAGGTCCGCCACCATCCCAGCGCAGCGCCACGCGCCCGGCACCCTGGTCCTCCTCGCCGAAATCGTTGTCCCGCGCGAGGTTCTTGACGTAGCCGTCCTTCTGGCGTTTCAGGAACGAGAGCTTGGCCGACAATCCGTGCCACTGCGGCAGATCGAGCGCCGTGAGGCTCCTGAACCGCCCGTTGTTGCCGAACTCCAGCTCTTGCTTGAGGCCGAGCTCACCCGAGGGCTTCTTGCTGATGAGGTTGACCGCCCCTCCGGTGGTATTGCGCCCATAGAGCGTGCCCTGCGGGCCGCGCAGCACTTCGACGCGCTCGACGTCGGCGAGATCAAAGGTCACCATCTGGCCGCGCGAGATGTAGAAGCCGTCCTGGTAGAGCCCGATCGCCGTGTCGATGGTGATCTGCCCGACATCCTGCACGCCCGAGCCGCGCATGTAGAGCGTCAGGGTGTTCGCGGTGGGCGGATAGGGCGTGAAGGACATGCTGGGCGTGGCCTTGATGATGCCCTCGAGGTCCGTGATGCCGCGGTCGACGAGTGTCGCGGCATCCATGGCGGTGATCGCGATCGGGGTAACCTGCAGGTTGCTCTCGCGCCGCTCGGCGGTCACGACGACCTCCTGGATCTCGACACTGGAAGACGCCTCCTCTGCGGGTGCGGCCGAGGCGGTCGCCAGACCGATTGCCGCGAACTGGATGCCATGACAGACAAGGCGCTTGAGCACCAAAGACATAACGCGATTCCCCTGTAGTGGCGCGCCAGGACACCGTCAAGGCGCTTGACTGCTCATGTTACGCGTCAGCAGTGGTCTTTGCCACGGTCGATCGCGATGACCTGCTGGCAGCCGCTCCACGTCTTGTCGCGGGAACAGACGGCACCCTATGATCAAACCACCGCGCTCGGGGTGCGCGGTCGATCCCCCGGGGGCTCATGATGCGCGGATTGAAAGACAAGGTTTTCGTCATCGCCGGTGGCGGCAGTGGCATCGGCGCGGCTACCGCGCAGCGGCTTGCCGAAGAGGGCGCCAGCGTCGTCATCGGCGACCTCAGTGCCGAAAATGCAAGGCAGGTTGCCGCAGGGCTCGAAGCTGCTGGCGCGCGTGCCCTGGGTCTCCCCTTCGACATGGTGAATGAAGCCTCCGTGCGCGCGCTGATCGCGGCGGCAGTCGAGCAGTTCGATGGACTGGACGGCGTGCATGTGAACGCCGCCGACGTTGCCATCCTGGAGCGCGATACGGATGCAGAAACCCTGCCCCTGGAAGTCTTCGACCGGACGCTGGCCGTGAATCTGCGCGGCCATCTGCTGTGTGCCCGCCATGCATTGCCAGCGCTCCTGCAACGCGGCGGGGGCAGTCTGGTGTTTACCAGCTCGGGCGCGGCCTTCATGGGCGAGCCACAGCGGCTGGCTTACGCCATCAGCAAGAACGGCTTGCACGGCATCGTGCGTCACGTCGCCACGCGCTGGGGGAAGCAGGGTGTGCGGGCGAACGCGGTCGCACCGGGTCTGGTAATGACCGAGCCGGCGCGGGCCATGTTGACCGTGGAGCAGCGGGAAGCGGTGCTCGGCATCACCCGCAGTTCCCGACTTGGCGAACCGCGCGACATCGCGGCCGCCGTCGCCTTCCTCATGTCCGACGACGGGGAATGGATCAACGGGCAGGTAATGAGCGTCGACGGCGGCGTGACGATGCGCTGAAGCAAAGGGGAGATGGCATTGCTGCTGACCGACAAAGTCGTCGTCGTATCCGGCATTGGCCCGGGGCTGGGCGTGAAGCTGGCGATCGAGGCCGCGCGCGCGGGCGCCGGTGCCGTGGTCGTTGCGGCGCGCACTGCGGCGAAGCTGGACGATGCCGAGAGCCGCATCCATGCCGTGCGACGCGACTGTGCCGTCCTGAAAGTGCCGACCGACATCGCCGATCCTGCGCAGTGCGCACGCCTCACCGCTGCGACGATCGATCGATTCGGACGCATCGATGCGCTGGTGAACAGCGCGTTCTGCTACGGGCCCATGGAGTCGGTCGCGACGGGCGATCCGGAGAGTTGGCGGGAGGTCTTCGAAACCAATGTGTTTGGCAGCATGGCACTCACCCAGCAGGTGATCGCACAAATGAAGCGGCAGGGCAGCGGCGCCATCCTTTTCATCAACTCGCAGGCGATCCGGCGTCCGTCACATGCCGGTGCCTATGCCGCGTCGAAAGGGGCGCTCAAGGTGCTGGCCACCTATCTCGCGAGGGACCTGGGGCCGCTCGGCATACGGGTCAACACGCTGTTGCCGGGCATCATGTGGAGTGAGTCCGTGAAGGCCCACATCCATCACATGGCGGCGGAACAGGGCGTGTCGGAGCAAGAGGCGACGGACAGGATCGTTGCGAACATCGCCCTGCGCCGCATCGTGGCCGACGACGAGGTCGCGCGGGCCGCCATGATGCTGATATCGGATTACGCCAGCGCGATCACCGGAGCGATGCTTGATGCGAATGGGGGCGAGTTCCTGCCATGAGTGACCCTGACAACGAGCAGGAATCGCTCGCGCGTATCCTCGACGGACGCGCCTGGGATGACTTCTGCGAGAGCCTGAAAGGCGCGCGGGCGGCGCTCTTTCGCGAGCGTTCACCCGCAGACGCTTTCGATCGCGCCGAGGGCTACCGCTATCTCACGCGTCTCCTGCGCGTGGGGCTCGAGCGTTTCGTCGAGCATGCCGATCCCGTACATCCGCGCTTCTACCAGATGGCGCGTGCCGACGCGAAACTCGGCGCGGACAACCCGGACTGCAACTATCGCAACTGCGCGCTCGATGGTCGCCGCGAGTACCGTCTTCGCGGGCAGCGCGGGACTTCGACCTACCTCGGCATCGGCGCGTACTTCGGTCAGTACGGCGAGGCTGGGCCCTCGGGTTGCAGTGGCTACATGGACTCGGCGGATCTGCTGCTCGACGCCGATGGCCGCTTCGAGATCATGCTTTCCGTGAAGCCGCATCCCGGCAACTGGATCCGCATGGAGCCGCAGACCTCGAGCCTGATCGTGCGCGAGTTCTTCCTCGACCGCGCGAGCGAGATCCCGGCGCAGTTCGACATCGAGTGCCTCGGGGTGAGTGGGCCACCCGCGCCTCTCGATCCTGCTGCCCTCGATCGGGCCCTCGTGACGACCGCCGCGTTTGTGAAGGGATCGGCTGACCTCTTCACCGGCTGGGCCGAAGGATTCGCGAAGCACCCGAATGAACTGCGCGCTCCGCCCGACTCGCTGCGGGCGCCTGCGCACAAGGCCGCGAACCAGATCTTCTACCATGGCTACTGGAAGCTCGCGCCGGACGAGGCGCTCCTGATCACGGCGACGCCCCCGGTCTGCCGCTACTGGAACTTCCAGCTCAACAACTACTGGCTCGAATCCCTCGATTACCGCTATCACCCGATCACGGTGAACAAGCACAGCGCGCGACTCGAGCCCGATGGCTCCTTCCGCATCATCGTTGCAGCGCGTGATCCCGGCTTCGGCAACTGGATCGACACGGCCGGCCATGCCCACGGCACGATGGGGCTGCGCTGGAATATGGCCATCGATCCTCCGCAGCCTGTCTGCCGAGTCATGCAGTTCGATGACCTGGCGGCGGGCCGGCTGCCATGAATGCACCCGACGTGCGGCTCGACGAGGCCTCGCTGCTCGAAGAGGCGCGTGAACGTACGGGCCTCTCCGACTTTGGCGACGAGTCCTTCCGCGAGCCGCTCGTGAATCTTCTCGAGGCAATCGAACACGAGGCGCGCCTCACGCCGGCCGGTCGCGCGGGTCAGCGTACGCGCATCGTCGGGCTGCTCTCGGCACGGCTGCAGAGGCAGGCCTGGTTCACGCGCCATTCCGAAATCGAAGCCGAGCGGGTCGATGTGCGCATCGTCGTCGTGGGATTTCCGCGAACCGGGACGACCCTGCTCCATCGCATCCTTGCGCAGGACCCGCGTTCCTCATGGATTGCCTGGTGGGAATGCCGCCATCCGGCGCCGTTGTCGGGCTGGCAGGTGGAGCGGGCACGGAGCGAACCCGATCCGCGCATCGCCCGCGCCGAGGCCGAAGTGGCTGCCATGATCGCCGGGAATCCGGCGCTGGCCGCCGTTCACCCACTCGATGCGCTCGCTCCCGACGAAGACGTGATGCTGCTCGAGCACGCGTTCCAGTCTTCGCCGCCCGCGGGCCTGATGAATGTCCCGGGCTACCTGCGCTGGCATCTCGCGCAGGACGGCCGTGCCGCTTATGACGATCACGCCCGCTTCCTGCGCTTCCTGCAGTGGCAGAAGCGCGCACGCGGCGAGCCGGTGGGCCCCTTCGTGCTCAAGGCGCCACATCATATGGTGCACCTCGATCAGTTGCTGGTGCGCTACCCCGGCGCCACCATCGTCCAGACCCATCGGGATCCGCTCGAAACGCTCCCCTCACTCGCGAGCATGGCCCTCGAATTGCGGCGCCTCACGAGCGATACCGTGCATCCGAGCGAATGTGCCGACTACGCGCTCACCACCGCACGCTGCCGCCTCCAGCGCACCGAGAGCGTGCGGCAGGCGACAGGCGGACAGCGTTTCGTCGATGTCTGGTTTGGAGACATCGTCACGGATGCGCTCGCGGTCGTCGAGCGCATCTACGTGCAGATCGGGCTCGATCTGCCCACGGGTGTTCGCGATAGGATGGAGCGCTACGTGGCAGTGCACGGCCGGGACAAGCGCCCCGCTCACGGCTACACGCTCGCGCAGTTCGGTCTCGATGCAGAGGCGATCCGCCGGGAGTTTTCAGCCTATCGCGAGACTTACGTACTGCCTCATCAGCATTGAGGCGCGCGCAAGCCGCCGGCAATGAAACGCACGAGCTCGCGCTGGAAGCGCTCGAGCGTGGCCTGTCCGATCTGTCCGCGACCGCCCGCCCGCGCCTGCAGCTCCGGAGCGTTGGCGATGGCATGCGCTGCTAGCTCGCTGGCGAGCGCCCAGCGTCGCTTCAGGGTGTTCTCATCGAGTCCCGGTAGTGCCCGTCGCAACAGGGGCATGAAGATCCCGAGGGCGTCTTCCACGACGCCGGCCATCCACGGCGAGCGATCGAAGTACAGTCGCGCGAGAAACCGCAGGCGATAGGTGCCGTCGGTCCGGGTGTCGAACAGCGCGACGGTGAGGGGAGCCACGAGGGCCTCGACGATGCCTTCGAGCGGGGGATCGGCCATCGTGCGCAGCCTGGCGATGAGGCGATCCCGGCAAGCGAGCATCGGGGGCTGGGCGCGCGCCAGCAGCGCGCGAATCAGGCCGTCGCGAGTGCCGAAGTGGTAGTGCAGGGCCGCGACGCTGTAGCCGGCCGTGGCATTGATGGTGCGCAGCGATACGGCATCGATGCCGCGCTCGGCAAACAGCCGCTCGGCCGCGTCCATGATCGCCTCGCGCCCCAGGTCGGGGCTCTTCCGGTTGGCCGGCTCTTGACTTCTGCGACCCATACAGGCAAATAATTGCAACTTATCGGTCGATAAGTCAACCCTTGACCATGGAGATTCACCGCCCATGAGCCGATCCGCCTCCACTGCCGCACCGCTCGCCGTCGCGCGGCCCTCGCAGGGCCTCACGCATCTGCAGCGACTCGAGGCCGAGAGCATCCAGATCTTTCGCGAAGTGGTGGCCGAGTGCGACAAGCCGGTGATGCTGTACTCGATCGGCAAGGACTCCTCGGTGCTGCTGCATCTGGCAAGGAAGGCCTTCTACCCCGCGCCGCCGCCGTTTCCGCTGATGCACGTGGATACCACGTGGAAATTCCGCGCGATGTACGAGTTCCGGGACCGGATGGCGCGCGAGGCGGGCATGGAGCTCATTGTGCACATCAATCCGGACGGCATTGCGCAGGGTATCAGTCCCTTCAAGCACGGCTCGGCGGTGCATACCGACGTGATGAAGACCCAGGGCCTGAAGCAGGCGCTCGACAAGTATGGCTTCGACGCGGCCTTCGGCGGCGCGCGGCGCGACGAGGAGAAGTCGCGCGCCAAGGAGCGGGTGTTCTCCTTCCGCTCGGCGCAGCATCGCTGGGATCCGAAGAACCAGCGCCCCGAGCTCTGGAACCTCTACAACACGCGCAAGCACAAGGGGGAGAGCATCCGCGTGTTCCCGATCTCGAACTGGACCGAACTCGATGTGTGGCAGTACATCCAGCTCGAGAAGATCCCCATCGTGCCGTTGTACTTCTCGGCCGTGCGGCCGGTGGTCGAGCGCGACGGCGCCCTCATCATGGTGGACGATGAGCGCATGCCGCTGAACCCGGGCGAGAAGCCGCAGATGAAGAAGGTGCGCTTTCGCACGCTCGGCTGCTATCCGCTCACCGGGGCGATCGAGAGCGAGGCCGATACCCTGCCCGCCATCATCCAGGAGATGCTGCTCACCACGGCCTCGGAGCGCCAGGGTCGCGTCATCGACCACGACTCGGCCGCGTCCATGGAGAAGAAGAAGCAGGAGGGGTATTTCTGATGTCCCACAAATCCGAGCTCATTGCGAGCGATATCGGGGCCTATCTCGAAGCCCAGCAGCACAAGAGCCTGCTGCGCTTCATCACCTGCGGGTCGGTGGATGACGGCAAGTCGTCCCTCAT
>WBZY01000516.1_pt2 | contig 22927 bp, 24 predicted proteins | sample 5204191 | NCBI WGS metagenome assembly WBZY01 (sample SAMN12344363, study PRJNA552823) | activated sludge metagenome | biome: Activated sludge suspended growth; feature: Anammox Sidestream; material: Wastewater; isolation source: activated sludge from anammox sidestream of wastewater treatment...
ATGCAGGCTGGTGAGAATTTGCCCGCTGTCGTTAAAGATCACCCCACTCCCGAGTGAATCATCTTCGTTATCGTTGGCGTTCGGTCCCTGCGACTCTATCGCCACCAACGAAGGCAGGATGATCTGATACACATCCGCTGAAAATGCGGCGCGCGGCGTGGCAGAGGCAAGCGCGTCGGCGATCGACTGGTTCACCTCAGTTTGAGTAATTTGATTGGATGGGAAAAGAACATAGAACAGACCGATCGCCAACAACGCGGCGCACACCCCCGAAGCGAACGGCAACACCGCCCGCGCCCGACTTCGCAACCTCGCCAACCGTGAAGTATTTGCTTCGGTCATGGTCTTGTGGATTATATGCCCAGACGCCCTCAGCCCGAAAAGATTTACCTTTTTCTCATGTCAACATTTCCACCGCCGCATCGAACAGGATGGATAACCCTTGTTGCGCGGGACGCAGATCAGACGCCATGCGCCACTCGCCTCCATACAACTGGTCGGCAATAGCGAACACCGCCAAGCCTGCGCGTTCATTCGCCCTAGCCACCGCCAGCATCGCCGCCGCTTCCATCTCCACGGTAAGGATTCCCTGTTGTTGGTGTTCAAGCACATCCTTGCGCAATTCACGAAAGGGAGCGTCGGTCGTCCACGTGACGCCGAGGTGATGAGATCGATTTTGTTTTGCGAGAATTTGACTGATGCGTTGCGCCATCGCCGGTGAAGAATCAACAGTCCGCTGCGGCGGAAGATAGTGTTGCGAGACGCCCTCGCCGCGCAGCGCGCTCGTCGCAATAACGAGACTGCCAGTGGAAAGCCCGGGTTGTAATCCGCCAGCCATACCAATCAATATGAATTGCTGAACGCCGAGCGCGGCAAACTCATCGGTCAACCCGCCGATGACCGGGGAGCCGATGCCGAAGTTTGTGGAGAGGGCAACGCGCCCGTTCGCGTGTTTGAGGAGGTAGAAATCGCCAAGGAAACCTTTGACCTGCTTCACCGAATGTTTTCGCAAGACATACTTGGCAAGGCTTTTCTGCGGGGCAAAGATGACCGCGTGCGGCGGCGGAAACTCGGGGAGTTGCCCGTTGGCGCGGCGATAGGCGAGGAGAGTGGCGGGGGTGAGGATGGGTTGGGATGTGGAGGGCATGGTTTGGCAGTAATGACTAGGGACGATGGACAATCGACGATAGACAATCGTTTATGGTCGCAGGTCAAAGGTGGAAGGATGGCTTGCGAGGATGAAGATGACCGCTTGAATTATCTCACCGATCAGCGCGGCGTAGATGGCGCCTTGCAGTTGAAACGTGGGAATGAGCCAGAGGTATAACGCGAGGAAGATTGTCAGTGAACTGGCTGTCGCTTTGACGAGAACGATTTCGCGCCCCTGGGCAATGAGGCGGTAGGAGAGGAACGAGGAAACTGTGTAGGGAATCAAGCTCCAGCCGAATAGGGCGAGTAGATTGACAGCGGGGAGGAAGCCGTCGCCGTAGAGGATGACGATGGTGAGTTTAGGGAACAGGCTGAGCATGATCGCCATAAGCAGGCTGACGAACATGAGGAGGATAAATCCTATCCGAAAGGAGTATGCTGCTTCGGGCGCGCGGCGCGAGATGACGGGGAGCAACGCGCCGAGGATGGCGTAATGCCCAAGTTTCAGTCCGTCTACGATGCGGGCGGCGGCGGAGAAGATGCCAGTGGCTGAGTCGCCGAGGAGGATGGAGGTGGTGAGCACGCCGAGGCGTTGCGAGAGGACGAGGAGCATCGTTAACGCGGCGAAGGGGAGAGTCAGTTTGAGGAGGGGAAAAATGTTTGGGAAGGGAACCAGGTTGAAGTCGGGAAGCGAGGCGTGGCAGAGGAGGTAGGAAAAGGCGGCGGTGAGGAAATGTCCGATGAGGAGAGAGAGGATGAGGGTGGAGATATCCGAAGAAAAAAACGCGGCGAGGAGTTGAAGAATGCCATGGATGAGGCTGAGGGCAAGGACCAGATCCATGCGTTCGCGCGCGCGGAGGGCGGCGGTGGCAATGGAAAAAAGGGCGAGTGGGAAAAGAGCAAGAGAATAGAGAAGAAGCGGCGATGTGGGTTTGAGGATGAATGTGGCAATGACCCACAAGGCGGAGAGTGTGAGTTGGAGCGCGAACGCTTGCGCGATAAGTTGCGGCGTGGGCGCGCGGTTGAGTTCTCGAATGAGGGTGGTGTCGGTGCCGAAGTTGGTGAAGGTATTGCCGAGCAAAATGATCGCGGCGATGAAGGTGAATTGCCCAAAGTGGACGACGCCGAGGCGGCGGGCAAGCAGGGCAATGAACAGGATGGAAAGCGCTTGCGCCGCGATGCGGGCGAGGAGGAGGTAGAGGGCGTTGCGTTGAAGGCGAGATATCATTTCAAAGCAAAAGACACGAAGCGCGCCAAGTTTATAGTTAGGGTCTGATTACCTTACACTTTCAAAATCGGGACGCTGATTCACGCTGAAAACGCAGATTATTATTTTTGAATCAGCGAAAATCAGCGTTTTTCTGCGTCCCAAAAGCATTGTGTAAGGTAATCAAAGTTAGGGTTTTCGCTCACAGGCGGGCTGTGAACGCCGTATGTATCCGCGAAGCGACGGTCACAGACCGTCTTAGAACAGTAAAAGCGAAAGTTTTGTAGGTATTAAACCTTCTGATCCTTTACGCCCTGCGTGGCGCAAGCTTTTATCTTTGCCGAAGAGTTACGATGGTGAAGTCGCCCCAGTATTTGAATGGGAATTTCGATTCGACCAGGTCGTCTAGTTTGCCGAGGAGGTCGAACATACGCGGGCGTTTGATGGCGAAGTCTTTGTTGGTGGCGGGCGGCGTGGCGACCGACAACGCGCGGATCGATTCGATTTGGAAGCCAGCGCCCCAGGCTTGGGCAACTTGTTTGGGCGTGTAATAGTAAACAGGGTAATGGAGTCCTTCTTTGTGCACGGTGGACTTCCCTCGAAAGCGGCGCGTGGCGAGTTTGAATCGTCCGCGCAGGAGCATGGCTGATTCCCACAGGCAGAAGGGCGGCATGAGCGCCCAAATAATTTTGGCGTTGGGTTTGAGCGCCGGGCGGACTTCATCGGCGACAAGTTTTAAGTCGGCGACACAGTTCAAGCCGCCGAAGTTGGAGAATGCGCAATCGAATTGGGTTTTGCCGAGTTTGCCGAGCGCGGTGTAGGAGAGATGTTCGAAAACGGCTTTGTTTTGCAAGCCAAGTTGTTTTGCTTTTTCAGCGGCGCGTTGTAACATGCCGTCTGAAATATCCACGCCGTGGACGGTGTAGCCATGCTGGGCGAACCAGAACGCATCGGTGCCTGTGCCGCAGGCAAGGTCGAGGATATGCGAGCTTTTCGGCAGTAGCGAGGCGACGTGGGCGTAAACCTTGCGCCGCATCCGTTGGAGGTTGGGGTTGTTTTCGATGAATTCGTCGTATTTGTCGGCGTTGCGGTTGTAGGCTTCGGCGACGGTGGCAAAAGGGGTGTTCGATAGGTTGTTCATTTCAAGTTCCTCGTTTGTTACTGCTTGTGTCGGCGAGCGGACACGGATCACCAAAACCAGGCTGGGGCTAACGATTCACTTACCTGCCACGCTTCTCCAAACCACATTCAAGGTTTCGAGGGCGGTCATGCGATGGATTCCTCTTGCTTCATCGGTGAGGTAGATGTCGCCTTGCAGGGGGCGGTCATCGCGCGTGTAGAGTCCGCGATTGGGGAGGTCTGAAACTGCCGCCCAAAAATTCCATAACGGCAGATCATATTCAGAGGCGAGCAGAGCCATATCGCGGTTGACGCGTTCGTCTTTTTCGCGGTTGTCGGCTTTTGTGGCGAGAATGGGGATAACACCTTCGTCAAGCAACTGCTCGATAATTCTTCGCAAATAGTCCGTGTTGCGCGATTCGAAATGTGTACCGATCTGAATGATGACGAACGACGGGCGGTGAATCCGCAGTTCGCATTCGACGGGCGTTTCGGCAAACGTGCAATCGAATTTTCCCTGATGCCATTGAATCCATAACAACGCGCCTGGGGTTGTGCCGTCTTGCGCGGTCGGGCTTTCACGATTGAACGAGCCGCGAAAATTGTCTACGGTCTCTTGCAAGTCGGGGGATAAACTTTGGTACAACGATTCGTCCGTTTCAAAGACGCCGAAAAATTCAGCGGGTCGCGCCTGACAATCGCCGAACAATGAAAATGCGTGAGGGTCGTTGCCGAGGGATAAACCGCGTTCATAAACCTTTCGCAAACTTGGGTCAATGTTTGTTGGGATGACTGGCATGTCTTGCCAATTGAGAATTGGAGAATTGGAGAATTGAGGTGTGGAGGTGGAAGAATTAGAGACTGGAGACTGGAGACTTTCAGTTGGTAATTGGAGAGTGGTAATTTGTAATTGTGGCGTGGAGGTTGGTAATTGGTAATTAGTAATTGGTGTCGCTGTCTGCGTGAAGGATGCTGAGGTGGGCGAGGCAGGCGCAAGCGTGGGAAGAGGCGCGGCGGTCGCACATGCCGTCAACAATACGCAGTACGAAATCCGCAGTATCCATTTCATTGTGTCAGAGTATACAAAAGTTATGTTAAACTTTCGGCATGACTTACCAAGGACTCATCCACAAGTACGGACATCTGCTCGACCTCCCGCCTCATTCGCGGACTGTGAGCCTGCTCGAGGGGCGGACGCCTTTAATCAAGGCTGACAATTTGTCGCGGCACCTCGGCGGCGGGCCTTCGACAAGCTCAGGACGGCGGTTTGAATTGTTTATCAAATACGAGGGACTCAACCCGACGGGCTCGTTCAAAGATCGCGGCATGACGGCGGCGGTGAGCGAAGCGCTGGGGCGCGGCGCAACGACGGTGATCTGCGCGTCGACAGGCAACACTGCCGCATCTGCGGCGGCGTACGCGGCGCGGGCTGGGATGAAATCCATCGTGTTGATTCCGCAGGGCAAGGTGGCGGCGGGAAAACTCGCGGGCGCGATCGCTTATGGCGCGCAAGTGATTCAAATTGACGGCTCCTTCGACGACGCGTTGACGATGGTCGTTGAGATCACAAACAAACATCCGATCTGTTTGGTGAATTCGATCAATCCGTATCGCATCGAGGGACAAAAGACTGCGGCGTTCGAGATTGTTGACGAGTTGGGCTCCGCGCCCGATTGGTTGTGTTTGCCTGTTGGGAATGCGGGGAACATCACGTCGTATTGGGCGGGGTTCAAGCAATATAACGAATTGAAATCTACGGGTGTTCCAAAATTATTGGGCGTCCAAGCCGAAGGCGCGGCTCCGTTGGTGGTGGGGCATGCCGTTGAAAACCCTGAAACGGTTGCGACTGCGATTCGAATCGGCAAGCCCGCGCGCAGCGAACAAGCGTTGCAAGCCGCAGAAGAGTCGCAGGGACGAATCATCGCGGTGAGCGACGAGCAAATTTTGGAGATGCAAAAGTTGTTGGCAAAACTTGAGGGGATTTGGGTCGAGCCTGCGTCGGCGACGGGACTTGCGGGTCTTGCGCATGAAATTGCAAATGGAAAGTTGAAAGTGGAGGGGTTGAGGGTGGTTGCAGTTTGCACGGGGCACGGGTTGAAAGATTCCGAGATCATCACGAGGGATATGCAGAAGCCGTTGGTCGTACCGCCGAGGGTGGAAGCGTTGGAAGAAATAATATTGGGAAAAACCTTTTAAACACAAAGGACACGAAGGTCACTAAGTTTAAACGAATGACGGTCGAAAAGTCTTTCCGTAGATTTGCTTTTGGTTTGCTTTTGATCTTCCTTTGTGCACTTTGTGTCCTTCGTGGTAAAAGAGTTTATGAAATTCACCATCAAAGTTCCCGCTACATCTGCCAACTTGGGACCAGGGTTCGATACCCTCGGTCTGGCGTTGGATTTGTGGAATGAAACGACGATTTCGCCTGCAAAAGAATTTTCAGTGCAAGTGACGGGCGAGGGTACGGGGAGACTCGCTTCGGGAAAAAATAATCTCCTCGTCCGCGCGGCGCAGAGGGTGGCGGAACGCGTGGGGAAGTCGCTGCCGCCGTTTCATGCGGAGTGCGTGAATCGAATCCCGTTGTCGTCGGGGATGGGGTCGTCGTCCGCGGCGATATTGACGGGGTTGTTGGCGGGGAACGCGTTGCTGGAGAATCCGTTCTCGCGGGAGGAGATTTTGAATCTCGCCTGTGAAATGGAGGGGCATCCTGACAACGTCGCGCCTGCGATGATGGGAGGGTTGGTTGTGTCGGCGATGGAGAATGGAAAAGTGATCGCGCGAAAAATTCTCGTTGAGGTGAATGTGCATGTCACAATCGTATTGCCAAATTTCTACCTCCCCACCAAACAAGCGCGCGCGGCATTGCCGAAGAAAGTTTCGATGAGGAATGCGATTCACAATATCAGCCGCACGGCATTGATCGTTGAGGCGTTTAGAAATGGAGATTTGGATTTGCTCGGCAACGTGATGACCGATAAATTGCATCAGCCGTATCGGTTGAAGTTGATCCCTGGCGCGGCGTCCGCGATGGAGGCGGCGAAAGAGGCTGGGGCGAGCGCGGTCGCGCTGTCGGGAGCGGGTCCAAGTGTGATCGCGTTTTCCACGGGCGAGGCAGGCGTAGGCGAGGCGATGAAGCGCGCGTACGAGGCGGCGGGAGTCGAGGCGCGGATATTTCGTCTAGGGGTGGCGAGTCGAGGGGCGGAGTTGGAGAAGAGAGAGTAGAGAGTGGAAAGTAGAACGTAGAGATTGGAGATTGGAGATTGGAGATTGGAGATTGGAGGCTGAGGAGAATTAGAGAATTGGGAGAATTGGTTGGGGGGTTAGGGGTGATTCCACTCTTTTGCGAATTTTAGAATACGCGGGCGGATGTACCAGGCAAAGGGGTCGGCTACAGGACGGCGGTCTTTGATGAGTTGCATCGCTTCTTGGGGCGCGTACCCTTGCGCGATGAGGATGCACGCGCCCATCGCGGGCCCGCGGTGACGACCGTAGGCGCAGTGAGCATACACTTTGCCGCCGGCTTGAATCGTTTCGAGGGCGGTTTGCGCGCCGCGCATCAAATTGTGGATGGGAATTGGAAAGAAGGGGCTGTCGATCGAACGGAGCCAGAGAGTGTCGATCGGTTGACTATGAGCATCGAGCGAGGGTCCGAGGGTGAAGCGCATGTTGATGATGAGTCGAACGCCGAGGTCGCGCAGTCGATCATAGTCGCGTTGGAATGGCATGTTGCCGACAAACAGGTTGTCGGTGATCTGAGAGATATTCATGCGGGGAATCGTATCATAATTTTTTCTTCCTACCAGCGGGCGGAATCCTGCTACAATTTCGACAATCAAAATCTCAGCCACGGATACTTCGACACGCTCAGTACAAGTTTCACCGATTTTCACGGAAATAAAGAAGAATAATCAGTGTCAATCCGTGTAATCCGTGGCAAAAAAGGAATACACCAATGACTCAAACAACCAACGCCATCGTCATCGGCGCGGGCGTGATGGGCGCCAGCATCGCCTTTCACCTCGCCGAGCGCGGACTCAAGCCCATCATCCTCGAACGCAAAGTGACCGCCTCAGGCGCGACAGGTCACTCCAGCGGACTTGTCCGTATGCACTACGATCTCGCCGCTGAATCTAAATTGACATTCCAAAGTTATCAAATCTATTTCAATAATTGGAAAGAAAGAGTCGGCGGTGAATGTGGATTCCAGCAAACAGGCTTCATCCAGATCAATTCGCGCGAAGAGGAGGCTCAACTGCGCGGCAACGTTGCCAATCAGCAAAAGATAGGGATCAACACGTCGGTCATCACCGCGAAGGAAGTGAAGGAACTCTTCCCCGATCTCACCACCGATCATTTTGATTACGCCGCCTACGAACCCGACTCAGGTTACGCGGACGCGACTCTCACCACCAACTCGTTCATCGAAGGCGCCAAGCGACTCGGCGCGACTCTGATTCAAAACTGCGAAGTAACTGCCATTCGCAGCACAGGAGGAAAAGTTATCGGCGTTAGCACAAATCAAGGCGACTTCGACGCGCCGATCATCGTCAACGCGGCTGGGGCGTGGGCAAAGCATGTGGCGGGGCTGGCAGACATCCAAGTCCCGATCGAAACGTGGACGCATGATGTCTCGTTCTTGCATCGTCCGCCGTCGCTGGGACGAATCCCTGCGGCGATCGATCTCGCGCTCGAGTGTTACTTCCGCCCTGAGGGCAGTGCGCTCATCCTCGCCGCGGGCGTGGACGAATCCATGCGCAACGATCCGCCCGACGAGGAAGACCAAACGCCAACGCCCACGTTCGTCGAGAAATTGATAGACATCATGGTGCAACGCATTCCCAAGATCGAACAGAGCGGCTTGCACTCGATCCACGTTGGGCGCGACGGCATCACGCCCGACCAGCGCGCGATCTACAGCGGCACGGACCTTGACGGTTTTTATCTCGCCTGCGGGTTGAGCGGCACGGGATTCAAAACGTCACCTGCGGCGGGCGCGAGTTTGGTCGAACTGATTTTGGATGGCGCGCCGAAGACTGCGGACATCACGCCGTTCCGATTCAGTCGCTTCGCGGAGGGGAAGTTGATCGAAGGGGAGTTTGGGTATGGGAATATTTGGAAGTAGAGGAAGAAAGAAGGAAAGAGGAAAGATGGTTTGGATATTGGGGAGGGTGGCTCGGTTTCAAGACTCTCAGTCGCTAGTGGTGCGTTTGAAAAGTAATTTAACATAGTCGATTCAGATTTACGAGAGAAAACCACGCGGACTATGTTAAATTACTTACCGTCCAGACCACTAGCGCCCTCTCAGAGTTACATGAAGATAAATTTCCACCTCTTGACGGCAGTATCAATAATGGTATTATAGCAACGTGGCAAAGATCGAAGACCTCCTCACGGACATGCAACGCAACCCCAAAGGGATTCGGTTTCAAGACCTTTGCAAGGTGTGCGATTCCTATTTTGGAGAGGCTCGGCAATTGGGCAGTAGTCATCGGATCTACAAAACGCCCTGGCAGGGCGACCCGCGAGTCAACATTCAGAATGACAAGGGAATGGCGAAAGCCTATCAAGTAAAACAAGTATTGAAAGCGATTGAACGATTGGAGAAAGAAAATGATGCTGAAAAATGACCGCTATACCTACCGCGTAACTTGGTCTGAGGAAGACGAGGAATACGTTGGGCTTTGCGCGGAATTTCCGAGCCTGAGCTGGTTGGAACCTACACCCGAAGAAGCCTTGAAGGGTGTTCGCCAAACGGTTGCCCAAGTCGTTGCTGATCTAAAAAAGAACGGAGAACCCGCGCCCGAGCCAATAGCCGTTAGAAAATACAGCGGCAAGTTCATGGTGCGCGTCCCGCCTGATCTGCATCGGCGGCTTGTGCTGGAAGCGGCGGAATCGGGCGTTAGCTTGAATCGCATTGCTAGCGATAAGTTGAGTAAGCAAGAGGCTTAAACTGAAACGGGACTGTGTTTGATCACAGTCCCGTTTTTGATTCGACGCGAGAAAACATCTCTTGCCAGCCATACGGCTTTGCCGTATAATCCCTTCATGGAGTTCATCGAAGCCACCGCTTTCACCAGGTATGTGTATGAGTACTTGTCTGATGATGAATACATTGGCTTGCAAAGTTTCCTGCTCCAATACCCCGAATCGGGCAAAGTCGTTCCGCGTTCTGGCGGCGTCCGAAAAGTCCGTTGGGCGATGTCTGGAAAAGGGAAAAGCGGCGGCGTCCGCGTCATCTATTACTTCAAGAAGCAGGATGATGAAATCTGGTTGTTGACCATCTACAGCAAGAGCGAAATGGAAAACATACCTGCCCACATTCTGCGGCAAATAGCAAAGGAAATCGAAAATGTCTAAGCGTGATATTGGTCAAGAAATTCTGGACGGCATTCGCGACATCAAGGCTTACAAGGCAGGTAAAAAAAACCTGCGCATGTATACATTGAAGGAACCCGCCCCGCCGAAAGCGATTCGCACAAAATTGAAATTGTCACAGTCCGCTTTTGCGGGTCTTATGGGCGTCAGCTTGCGGACGATTCAAGATTGGGAGCAAGGCAGGCGCAGACCAAGCGGTCCTGCTGTTGCGCTGTTACGAATCGCGGAGCAAAAGCCAGATGTGTTTATGCAGTTGTCATAACCACGAAAGAAAACGGGACTGTGATCGAACACAGTCCCGTTTTTGATTCAATATCTCACTTTACGCAGAACGTCCCGTAGGTTTGGCTGGAAGTGTCATGTTTTGTGAGAAAACCCTTCGTTGAATTCAGGACAAGCCTGCGGAACGGTGTAACATCAATCATGATTTTTTACCTGCTTGACAGCCCTGTCAATTCAGACTATTCTTCCGACCTATGAAAAACATCCTGCAAAGGCTCAGAGGCATTCTGTCAAAGAATGTTTCGGCTACTGATTACAGAAAACATCTCTCCGAGAAATACGGAAAGTTTGTCGCGGAAGATTATCTCGAAAAGCGCGCTAAACGCGCAAACAAGACGAAATTTCAAAAGGCAATGTCGAAAGTGGCGAAAGTCCCACCGCCTGTGTATGGCCGTTTGGAAAAATAAAACGGGACTGTATTCAGCCACAGTCCCGTTTTTGATTCCATGTAAAAGACCTCCGAGTTCTTTGAGAACTCGGAGGTCTCGTTGACTAGAACAACTTCAACACCGCTTCGCTTGCCCATGCAAACAGAAATTGCGGAACGAAACTTACTACAACGGTCACAAGCGCGGTGACTAGAGTGGTCATGTCGAGCCAGGGTTCGCGTTCGGTGGCAGGTTCGCCGTCTTTCATGTACATGATGACGACCACGCGCAGATAGTAGAATGCCGAGACGAGGGAGGTAAGCACGCCGATGATGGCGAGCCAGACGAAGCCCGCGTCGATCACGGCGCGGAAAAGATACAGTTTGCCGATGAGTCCGATAGTGGGAGGCAGACCGATGAGCGAGAGCATGAAGATCGCCATGGCGGCGGCGAGGGCGGGATGTTTCTTTGCGAGACCCGCATAATCGTCCAGCGCCAAGCCCTTGCCTTCTTTTTTCTCCAAGGCAATCACCACGCCCCACGCGCCGAAGTTGGTGAACACGTACGCGACGAGATAGAAAAGCCCTGCAGCGACTGAAGTCGCTACTACGCTCTCATTGCCGTATGGCACGAACGCCATGAGGATGTATCCCGCGTGAGCGATGCTGGAGTAGGCGAGCAGACGTTTGATGTCGGTCTGGGCGATGGCGACTACGTTGCCGACGATCATCGTCGCGGCGGAGATGACCCAGAACACGTCGGTCATGTCGGCGGCGATGGAGGGGAAGGCGGTGGCGAACACGCGCAACAACGCGGCAAAGCCCGCGATCTTCGCGCCAGAGGACATAAACGCGGTCACTGCGGTAGGCGCGCCTTGATACACGTCGGGAGTCCACATGTGGAAGGGGACGGCGGCGACCTTGAAGCCGAATCCGATCAGGAGGAGGGCGGCGCCGATGGTTAGAAGCAGACTGCCCGTCGAGGTTGAAGCGGCTGTCACGATGGCGAAAATGTTGGTGGTGTGAGTCGCGCCGAAGATGAGAGCGATCCCGTAGACGAGGAATCCAGAAGAGAATGCGCCGAGCAAAAAGTATTTGAGTCCCGCTTCTTCCGATTCTGTTTTATCGCGCGTGAATGCGGCGAGGACGTAGAGGGGAATCGACAGCAGTTCGAGCGCGAGGAAGACGATGATGAGGTCGGTGGCTTGCGCCATGAGCATCATGCCGACGACGCTGAAGAGGAGCAGTGTGTAATATTCGCCGCGCTCGATGCCCATGCGTTTGACGTAGCCATAGGCGAGCGCGACGCCGAGCAAACCGCTGACGAGGAGCAACGCGTTGACGAAGATCGAGAAGCCGTCGAGCGTGACCATGCCGTTGAAGCCCGTCACTTCGTTGCCGATCTGAGCGATGGTGTAGCCAAGTGTGACGGCAAGACCCAGCGCGGAGAGTAACGCGGTGATGCCTTTGCGAGTCTTCGGGATGAAGAGGTCGAGGAGCAATAGCGCGCACGCCCATACGGTGAGGATGGTGACGGGAAGGATGGTGGTGAGGTCGGATTGATTCATGTTTTAGCCACAGATTTACCCAAAGGGTACGATGTCACGGATTGGCACGAATTTTTTCTTTCTGTTTCAAACGGTGGTCGAGACGCACGCAGTCGAGACCACACATTTGTTATCAAATTTTTACTTGTTACTGGTGGTCTCGATACGCGCCTTCGGCGCACTCGACCACCGATGTATGGATGTTACGGTAGCGGCAACGTCCCAACGAGATGATTGACGGCGGGCGCGATGAGGTTGAAGAACGGCGCGGGGTATAAGCCGATCCAGAAGATGAGGATCAACAGCGGGACGACGGTGACGATCTCGCGCCAGTTGAGGTCGCGGAGGGCGTGTCCGTGCTTTTTAGTCTCTTCCACAACTTCGCCTTGCGGGCCCATGAACATTTTTTGGAACATGTACAAAATGTAGATCGCCGCCATGATGACGCCAAGCGCGGAGATCGCCGCAAACCAGACGTTGCCCCAATAGAAGACTCCGTTTTGTCCCGCGCCCCATGCGCCGAGCAAAATGGTGAACTCGCCGACGAAGCCGTTGAGACCGGGCAAGCCCATCGAGGAAAGGGAGACGATGAGATAGATCGCGCCGAAGACCGGCATGATCTTCCACAAGCCGCCGTAGACTCGGAACTCGCGCGTGTGAGTCTGCTCGTAGACCATGCCGACGAGCAAGAACAACGCGCCCGTGCTGATACCGTGGTTGATCATCTGCAAGATCGCGCCCGCGATGCCTTCGGGGTTCAACGCGAACAAGCCGAGCATCACAAAGCCCAAGTGACTCACGGACGAATACGCGACCAACTTCTTGATGTCGGGCTGGGCGTACGAGACCGCCGCGCCATAGATGATCCCGATGGTGCCGAGCAGGGCGATCCACGGGGCGGCTTGGAGAGTCGCTTCGGGGAATAAGGGGATGTTGAATCGCACGAAGCCGTAGGTTCCCAGCTTCAACAGCACGCCCGCCAAGATGACCGAGCCAGCGGTGGGCGCTTCGACATGCGCGTCGGGAAGCCACGAGTGCAGGGGCCACATCGGCACTTTGATGGCGAACGCGGCGGCGAAGGCGATGAACAACCACATTTGAATATTGGCAGGGATGCCGCCCTGCGCGATCAGGTCGGGCAGGGAGAACGTTTTGCCGTGAATGCCGAGCCACAGAATGGCAAGCAGCATCAAAATGGAACCCGCCATCGTATAGAGGAAAAATTTCAGCGCGGCATAGATGCGGCGCGGTCCGCCCCAGATGCCGATGATGAAGTACATCGGCACGAGCGTGAATTCCCAGAAGATATAAAAGAGGAACAGGTCTTGCACGAGGAACACGCCGTTCATACCGATCTCGAGCAGGAGGAAGAAGATCATGTATTCTTTGACGCGCTCTTCGACAGCCGTCCACGTGGAGAGGATCGAGATCGGGGTGAGAAGCGTGGTCAGTAAAACGAGCAAAATGCTGAGCCCGTCAATGCCGAGGAAGTATTGGATGTTCCAACCCGCCACCGTGATCCAGTCGTATCGGGCGACCAGTTGCAAGTCGGTGTTCGAGGCGTTGAAGCGTCCCAACACCCAAAGCGAAATGACGAACGTCACGATCGAGACGACCAGCGCCGTCCAGCGCATCGCGTTCTTGTTTCCGCTGGGGATAAAAAGCAGAATCAAAACTCCAACCAGCGGGAAGAATGTGAGAAGGGTTAGCGGTTGCAAAATAAATTCCATGTTCAATCCTTTAGGTCAAAAGTCGCAGGTTGAAAGTCGAAGGTCAAACAACGCGACTTTCGACTTTTGACCTTTGACTATTTCATGATCAAATATCCAAGAATAAGCACTACGCCCAATAAAATGGACAGCGCGTACGAGCGCACGAATCCGTTCTGGACCTTGCGGAGGGTCGCCGCTAGCGACTGGGTCCACGTCCCCAAGCCGTTCGCGAAGGCGTCGATGCCTTGCTGATCGGCGTACTTGTTCAAGCCGATGAAGCTGATCCAGTTGTACGCGCCCATGATGACCTTCTCGTGGAACCAGTCATGCCAGAAGCGCCAGTCAATGACCTCGGCGACAAAATAGGAAAGCTTGATATACGGGTTGATGAACAAGAGGTGATAGAGTTCATCCACCCACCATTTGTTGTTCATCCCTTTGAACAAGAGACCAAGCGACGCGAGCGGATCGGTCTGACCTTTTGCGAAAGGCTTTCTCGCGTAGATCAGCCATGAGATCAAAATAGCGAGCAAAGCCAGGACGGTCGAAATGCCCGCCACTTGCAAATTCAACGGGAGCGATTCCACTTCGCCGAGCGTGTGTTCGAGCCAGTGACCGAGATTGTGGAAACCTTCAAACGGCAGGTTGAGCAAACCGCCCAACACGGACAGCGCCGCCAGAATCATCAACGGGACAGTCATCACTTTGGGGCTTTCCTCCGCATGCGCCGCGGCTTCGTGACGCGGCTCGCCGAAGAAGACCATCCAAATTTGCCGTCCCATATAGAAGGCAGTGAAGAATGCGGCGAGGGTCAACAACCAATACGCGACCTGGTTGTGCATACTCGCATCGAGCAAAATTTCATCCTTCGACCAAAAGCCCGCAAACGGAGGAATGCCAGACAATGCCACCATGCCAGCCATGTACACCCAAAAGGTGACGGGCATGGTCTTGCGAAGCCCGCCCATGTTGCGCATGTCGCCGGGGTCGAACACTTCGCCATGCGCTTCGTCTGCGCCTTCGCTATCGCTACGGCTCCGCTCAGCGCGAGATTCACCATGCCCACTTTCCACTTTCGACTTTCCAATTTTCTTTTTCCCCTTGCCATGGTTATCATGATGCGCATGTTCCGCATGATGATGTCCGCGCTCCATGCCCAAGATCACCGAACCCGCCGAAAGGAATAACAACGCTTTGAAGAACGCGTGCGTCACGAGGTGGAACACACCCGCCACGTACGCGCCCATCCCGACCGCCGCAACCATGAATCCGAGTTGCGAGATGGTCGAATATGCCAAGACCTTTTTGATGTCGAATTGACCGGTGGCGATCGTCGCGGCAAAGAGCGCGGTGACCGCTCCCACCAGCGCGACAATGTGCTGGGCTTCGGGAACCGATGAATACAGCGGCGCCGAACGCGCGACGAGATACACGCCCGCCGTCACCATCGTCGCGGCGTGGATCAATGCCGAAACGGGCGTCGGACCCGCCATCGCGTCGGGAAGCCAAACATATAGAGGCACCTGCGCGGATTTTCCCGTCACGCCTAACAAGAAGAACAACGTGATCGCGACAATGACGCCCGGCGCGATCGTTGAGACCTGTTGGAATACTTTATCGAATTGAAGACTGCCGAATGCCCAAAAGATGATGAAGGTTGCGATGAGGAAACCAAAGTCGCCGACGCGGTTGGCGACGAACGCTTTGACCGCCGCATACGAATTCGACCACGAGGGTCGCGCCAGCAGATCCAGTTCGTACCAGAAGCCGACGAGCAGGAACGAACACAACCCCACCCCCTCCCAACCGACGAACAACATCAGGTACGAGTCGCCGGTGATCAACACCATCATGGCGGCGATGAAGAGGTTGAGAAAAACGAAGAAACGGCGGAACCGCCCAGGGTCCGATTTGAAGCGCACGTCTTCGTGCATGTATCCGATGGCGTAGATGTGGATGAGAGTCCCGACGCCCGAAACGACCAGCATCATCGTCGTGGATAACGAGTCGACGCGGAACGTCCAATCGAGCGACAGGGTTCCGATGCGTATCCACTCCGCGAGATGCCAGCGCAGCGCTTCGCCGTGCGCGCCTGAGAGAGTGACGTACAGCAGGACCGACACGACGAACGTCAACCCTGAAAAGAAACTCGCCACCGCGCCGATCATCCGCTCGCTGAGCTTGTGACCGAGGATGGTGTTGATGAGCAGACCAATGACCGGGAAAAATACCAGCCACGGGGCGAGGAATAAAAATCCTGTGTTTGCTGTTTCGCTTAAGTGCATAAAAACCTCGGAGAATAGATCGTAGAGAATTGAGAATAGAAAGCGCGCAACAAGTCTCTAATCGTCTACTCTCTAATCATCTAACCTCTATCCTTTTAATGAACTCACCTGATCCACGTCAATACTTTTCTTTGTTCTGAAAATTTCCACGATCAGCGCGAGACCCACCGCCACTTCCGCCGCGGCGACCGCGATGACGAAGAAGACCAAGATCTGTCCGCTGAAATTTTCGAACGCGCTTCCGAACGCCACGATGGCGAGGTTTGCCGCGTTCAACATCAACTCAATGGACATGAAGATGATCAGCGCGTTGCGGCGGATCAACACGCCGAGCACGCCGATAGTGAACAAAATGGCAGAAAGGATGATGTAATAATCAACAGGGATCATTGCCGCGCCTTTTTCTCTTTCTTCGTAAGGACGATCGCGCCGACCATGGCGACCAGCAATAGAATGGAGACCACTTCAAATGGAAGCAAATAATTTCTGAATAGCGCGATGCCAAGTTGTTGCAGATTCTCCGTCGCGTTGACCGCGTCGGCGGGCGGGAGGACATAGCCCACCGGGCGGGCTTTCGTCACGAGCAGGTACGCCGCTTCCGCAAAGAGGAGGATCGCCAACCCAACGGCAAGCGGTTTCTGCCACGGAAGAACTTGCGACTTCGGCAGACCTTCCGCGCCCAACAACATGATCACGAACAGAAACAACACCATGATCGCGCCCGCATAGACCGTGACCTGCGCCATGGCAATGAACGGCGCGCCGAGTAACAGATAGAACACCGCCACCGTGACGAAGTTCAACACGAGATATAACGCCGAATACACCGCGTTGCGGCTGAACAACATCCCCAGCGCGGCGGCGATGGCGGCGAGGGAGAGGACGAGGAAAAGTGCTAAATCGAGTGTCATAGTTCTCTGCAAAAGAGAATTGGGGAATTGGAGAATTTGTTTTCTTCCAATTCTCTACTCCTCTAATTCTCTAATCCTTTGGATTTTCCATCTCCGGCACCGAACGCGTGAACACGCCGGTTTCGGTCTTCTGCGGAGTCAACATGGCGGTCGCGGGGACGGGATCGAGCAGCATATCCTTGGTATAGATCGCCGAGCGGCGGTCGTAATACGAGAGCTCGTAGTTATCGCCCAGCGTGATCGCCTCGGTCGGGCAGGCATCTTCGCAATAACCGCAATAGATACAGCGGAGCATGTTGATCTCGTAGGTGGAGGCATACCGCTCTCCGGGCGAGAAGCGTTTTTCATCCGTATTTTCGGAGGCTTCCACGAAGATCGCATCGGCGGGACAGGCGGCGGCGCAGAGCGAACAGCCGATACACTTTTCGAGTCCGTTCTCGTAGCGATGCAGTTCATGGCGTCCGCGGAAGCGCTTGCGGACTTCCCGCTTCTCTTCGGGATACTGGATCGTAACGGGCTTCTCGAACATGGACTTGAACGTAACCCACAGCCCGCGCACCAGCTCAACGGCGGGTTCAAGCGCGCTCATACAGTAATCTCCTCAAGGTGTAATAGATCGTCACCACCGGAACCAAACCAGCAATGACCGACGCGACCGGGATCGCCCACATCCACAGGGCGTTGCCTGTTTGGTCCGCAAGCAAAATCCCTGTGGCGGTGATGAATACGATTGCCAACGACAACGGCACCAATACCTTCCAGCCGAACGACATCAAGCGGTCATAGCGGAAGCGGGGCCAGGTGGCTCGCACCCAGATCATGGCAAACAACAGCAGAAAGATCTTGACGAACATATACACGGGTCCAAGCAGGGGATATTGATCCACACCGGGACCTAAATACCCGCCGAAGAAAAAGACCGCCATCACCGCGCAGATCACGATCATCTTCTGATATTCCGCCATAAAGAACAACGCGAACTTCATGCCCGAATACTCGGCATGATAGCCCGCGGTCAATTCCTGCTCCGCCTCGGGCATGTCGAACGGCGCGCGGTTCACCTCGGCAAGGGTCGCGATCCAAAAGATCAACGCGCCCACAGGCTGAAGGAACACAAACCACAATCCGTTCTGCCTCTCCACGATCTCAACCAGGCTCATCGAGTTGCCGAGCAAGATCACGGGGATCAGGGAAAGACCAAGCGCCAGTTCATACGAGATCATCTGCGCCGTCGAGCGCAAGCCGCCGAGCATCGCATACTTGCTGTTCGAAGCCCAGCCCGCCAGCACGATCCCATACACCGCGATCGCCGCAATGGACATGAAATACAACACGCCCACGTTGATATTGGTGAGATACAAATTGACCTCGCGCCCGAAGACATGGATCGAACGCCCCAGCGGAATGACCGCCGCAATCACGATCGAAGGCACCAGCGTCAAGATCGGCGCGAGAAAGAACACGAACTTATACGCTCTTGCGGGCGAGAGCTCCTCTTTGAAGACCAGCTTGATCGCGTCGGCGATCGGTTGAAGCAAACCAAACGGTCCCGCGCGATTCGGTCCCACGCGAGTTTGTATACGCGCCAGCGCGCGGCGTTCATAATAGGTAAGATACGCGAACCCGCCCAATAACGCGAAGACCCACACCAGCGATTTGATAAACCACTCGAGCCACAAAGTCCAATCGCTAATCATGCTTTCACCTTCACTGCCGCAGGCTCCTGTATGGCAAGACCCATTGAGCGCGGCACCAGCGCGATACCCTCGTCAATCGAATCGTCCAGCTTCACAATCGCCTGTCCGCTCGTTCCGTTGAAACTCACATTCACGGTCTGCCCCGCGCGCACGCCGAGTTTTTCCGCCGCGCTGGGATGCAACGACACGCTCGCTTCGCCGATCCGCTGATGCAACAACTCAGCCGTCATGACCGTCGTGCCGCGATGATACAACTTGTTGACGGGCACCGCCAGCAATTCTTTATCTTTCGGATGTGGAACCGCTTCTCTCTGGACCCTCGGGATGCTCACCTTTTCCCCGCGCGTCGCCGCCGCCGACAGATGCGCGCCCAAGCCGTGATTGTTCGCATACGTCGTGCCGCCGTAATACATGTCGCCGCGCCCGACGATGGGCAACTGCTCATGCACTTCGGCAAGTTTGGCGTAATTCAATCCCTCGAACGATTTCACCGTTTCAGCCAGCAGATCGAACACCACCGAAGCGGATGTGCCTTCGAGGATGACTCCCATGTTCCGAGCGATCTGAGCCGTGATGGCGAAATCGGGTTTCGATTCGCCGGTCACCGGCACGGCGGGATAAAAACGTTGCGCGCGTCGTTCGCCGGAAGTGAACGTCCCCTCGCGTTCGGTGAACGCTTGCGCGGGCAAAACCACATCCGCAATTTCGGTCGTCGCGGTTTCCATCACATCCTGCACCGCCACGAACGCCGCGCCTTCGAGCGCCTTCGCCAATTTCGGGTCGTCGCTCACCGGGTCCGCGCCGACGATATACACCGCTTTATCCTTCAACGCCCTGGCAAGGTCTTCTTCAACGGTGAAGCCCATCTCCCACGCGCCTTGGTCGTTCGCGCGTTCCCACACGCCGATGAGTCCGTTGTTGGGTTTGCCCGTGAAGCCGTTCTCGTTCAACAACTTGGCGCAGGCAGTCGCAAGGCTTTGCGAGCCAAGTATGCCAAGTCCATCGCTTCCATATAAGATGACCACGTTCTCGGATTTCAACAACGCGTCGCCTTCTTTGCTCTTCTTCGTCAGGTCGTGAACCGTTCTCGCTTCATCGCCGTATTCATAGCGGACTTTGTGCGAGGCGTATTTATCGAGTTTCGTCTCGCGCGGATTCATCACGATCAACGTCGCGCCGCGTTCTTTGGCTTGTTTGACTCTGAGATACCAGATCGGCGCTTCCTCATACAAGTCGGAGGCAACGACGAGGATGGTCGTCCCCGCCCCCATGGCTCCAAAGTTCGTGCCCGCGCCCACGCCGACCAGCGACGTCAACTCGCCGCCCGCCATGTGCGAATAGAGATAGGCTTTTCCGCCCGCGTGATCGGCGAGCGTTTTCAAGTTGAACAGGTCTTCGTTCGAGAGTCTGCCCGAAGCGAGAATAACAAAATCTTTCTTATCCTTGCTGAATTTCTCAGCGGCGAGTTTCGTCGCGGCATCCCATGAAGAGCGAGCCAACTTCTTCTCTTTGCGGATGAGCGGCTTCGTTAATCGATTCTTGCTGCCCGCGTAGTGATAGGCGAAGCGGCCCTTATCGCAGATCCAAATTTCGTTCACTTCTTCGTTCTGCCGCGGCATCACGCGCTTGACGACGATCTCGCCGTCTGTTCGGGCTTCGCGGCGGGTGTTCAAGGTGGTGTTGCATCCCACCGGGCATTGCGCGCAGATCGAAGGGGAAGCCGCCAGCTCCCATGGTCGGGCGCCGAAGCGGAAGTCTACAGTGGTCAACGCTCCCACAGGACAAATATCCGTAGTGTTGCCGGAGAAAACCGAATCAAACCCGGGCTCCGAGCGAGAAACGATCTGCATCGAGCGCTCGCGCTTGTCGAATTCGAGCACGGCGTCGCCGGCGATCTCGTCTTGAAAACGGATGCAACGCGCGCATTGGATGCATCGCTCCTGGTCCAAGAAGATCAACTCGCCGAGCGGTTTTTGCTTGGCAAGGTGCCTCTTCTCATCGTACATGAAGCGGCTCTTGCCGGGACCGTGCGTCAGGGTGAGGTCTTGCAGGGCGCACTCGCCGCCTTTGTCGCACACCGGGCAATCGAGCGGATGCGAGGTGAGCAAAAATTCAAGGATGCCGTTCTTGGCTTCGGCAACCTTTGCCGACTGGGTGACCACAACCAAACCCTCTTCGACCTTGTTCGTGCAAGCCGTTTCCAGCTTAGGCATGAACTGGATCTTCGGCGCGCCGTTTTCCATCACAAATTGCCCTGTGGCGCGGTCGCGCATGGGGCGGCCGAGTTCCACGAGACACATGCGGCACATACCGGCAGGTTCAAGTTTGGGATGATGGCAAAAGACGGGAATGTCTACGCCTGCAAGTTTTGCCGCGTCGACAACCGAGGTTCCTTCTTGAACCGTGACTTGTGTTCCATCTATGGTAAGAGTGACTAGTTTACTCATTATGCTTTTACCGCGTTATCGAAATCTTTTCTAAATCGTTCGATGCCGGAGACCACCGCCATCGTGGAGAATTCACCCAGCGCACACAGGCATTTGCCTTGCATCTGTTTCGCCACGTTGAGGAGCAAGTCCACATCCGCTTTGACCGCCTGACCGCTGTGGATGCGTTCAGTGAGATGAGACATCCAATAGGTGCCTTCGCGGCAGGGCGTGCATTTGCCGCACGATTCGTGCTGGAAAAAGTGGACGGTCTTGTTGACGAGCCAGTCCATCGAGACGGTATCGTCAACGATGATGACCGAAGCCGACCCAAGTTCCGATTTCAGTTTACGCACTTCCAGGTAATCCATGGGCGTATCGAGAAGCGTATCGTCATCCACAAGGATCAACGACGAGGAGGCGCCGGCAGGCATGATCGCCCTGACCTTGCGCGAGTCTTGCACGCCGCCGCCGTGTGTGTAGATCAATTCACGGAAGGTTGTGCCAAGCGGCAACTCATAATTGCCGGGTTTGCGCACGCGGCCCGAGAGTGAAAAGATTTTTACGCCCGGAGCGTCTGCCGTGCCCATGGTCTTGTACCACTCCGCGCCGTTCGTCATGATCATCGGCACGTTGGTAAATGTTTCGACGTTGTTGATGATGGTCGGCTTGTTGTACAGACCCACCGCCGGCGGGAACGGAGGACGCACGCGCGGCTGTCCGCGTTTGCCTTCGAGCGATTCGAGCAGAGCGGTCTCTTCGCCGCAGATGTACGCGCCCGCGCCGAGGTGAGTGTAGATGCGCAGCGAATATTCGGTGCCGAAGAGTTTGTCGCCCAGATAGCCATCTTCTTCCAATTCGGCGATCTTTGCGTCGAGCGACTCAGCGATCTCCCAAAACTCGCCGCGTAGGTAAATGTACGCCGCGTTCGCGCCGACCGCGTAAGCGCCGATCATCAACCCTTCCAAGAACTGGAACGGATTGCCTTCCATGATCTCGCGGTCTTTGAATGTGCCAGGCTCGGACTCGTCCGCGTTGGCAACGATGTAATGAGGCCAGTTCTTGCTATCAATGAACGACCACTTCATTCCAGTCGGGAAGCCCGCGCCGCCGCGTCCGCGCAGACCGGAGTTCTTGACCACATCGGTCACTTCGTTCGGCTTCATCTTTGTGACGGCGTTTTTGAATGCGGCAAGCCCGCCGTTCTTTTTGTAGACGGAAAGTTGGTTGATGTCGGGTATTTCGCGGTGACGTAGAAGAATGTGTGTCATAGTTAGGTAGTTGGATAGTTTGGTAGTTTAGTGTTGGACGAAGGTACTTTACGCAGTACTCTTCCTCAACCCTTCCACCAACTCAAGAGTCTTCTCAACGGTCATATTCTCGTGATACTTGATGCCCTCCGGTCCCTGCGTTTGAAACATGGGAGCCTTGTCGCATGCGGCGAGACAAGTCACCGCCTCGATCGTGACGGCGCCATCGGACGTGGTCTCGCCGACCTTGATGCCGAGATTGCCGCACAGATCGTCCATGAATTTGTCCGCGCCGCGCAAGGCGCAGGGCAGGTCGGTGCAGACTTGGATGCGGTGTTTGCCTTCTTTTTGCTCGTGATACAAGGTGTAAAAACCGACGACTCCCGCAACTTCCGTCTCGGTGATATCGAGCATCGCGGCAATATCCTGCATCGCGGCTTTGTTGATGTAGCCTTCCTCGCGCTGGGCAAGGAAGAGCAAGGGCATCAACGCCGAGCGCTTGCCCTCCGGCGGGTACTTGGAAAGGATTTGCTTGACTTCTTTTGGATATTTCTTTGAAAGCATAATGTCTCACACTCGTCTTTGAACCGCGAAAGACGC
>WBZY01000705.1_pt1 | contig 22906 bp, 19 predicted proteins | sample 5204191 | NCBI WGS metagenome assembly WBZY01 (sample SAMN12344363, study PRJNA552823) | activated sludge metagenome | biome: Activated sludge suspended growth; feature: Anammox Sidestream; material: Wastewater; isolation source: activated sludge from anammox sidestream of wastewater treatment...
ATCCACTCGGGCCCCGTGTGGGTCGGCTCGATCGGGGACCACCTGCGCCGCGACTACACCGCGGAGGGCCCCACCGTGGGCCTGGCGGCGCGGCTCGAGCAGGCAGCCGCGCCGGGCCGGATCGTGATCAGCGGCGTGACGGCACGCCGCGTGCGCGGCTTCTGCGAGCTGCGCCCCCTCGGCGCACTTCCGGTGCGCGGGAGCCCCGAGCCCGCGGAGGCCTTCGAGGTGCTGGGTGGCGCGGGGCACGAGAGCACGCTCGACGCCGAGCGTGCGAGCGGGCTCGCGCCCTTCGTCGGGCGCGTGGCCGAGATCGCGACCGTGCTGGCGCGGCTCGAGGCGGTGCCGCCGGGCAGCGCGCGGTGGATCGAGCTGGTCGGCGAGCCCGGGATCGGAAAGTCGCGCCTCGCCGACGAGATCCGTTTGCGGGAGGGTGGGTCCTGGCTCGAGGGTCGTTGCCACGAGGCCGCGGAGTCGCGCGCCTACGACGCGTGGCTCGACCTGCTACGCCGCTGGCCGACGACCGATCGGGCCGCGGCGCTGGCGGTCGCCTGCCAGCTCGATGGCCGTGCGGGCGCGGTGGACCCGCCCGCGTGCGAGGAGGCCGTGCGCGTGCTGCTCGACGCGCACGGCGGCCCCACCGGCCGGCCCGTGACGATCCTGCTCGAGGACGTGCAGTGGCTCGACGGATCGTCGCTGCGGCTCGCGAGCGCCTTGCTCGAGCGTCCACCCGCCGCCGGCATCTGCTTCCTGGTGACGCGCTCGAGCGAGCCCGGCGGCCGCGGCGACGGGCCGGCGCGCGCGGAGCGCATCCCGCTCGAACCGCTCGGCGCCGAGCACGCCTACGCGGTCGCCCTCGGCTCGCTGACGATGCGGGAGGACCCGGAGGCGCTGGCACTGCTCGCTGCGGAACGGGCGGGCGGGAATCCGCTCTACGTGCTCGAGGTGGCGCGCACGCTCGCGGAGGGCGACGAGGAGCTGCGCACCGCCGCGCGCCTGGAGGCAAGCTGGCGGCGCGCCCGCGTGCGTCTGCCCGATACGCTGCGCGGCGTGATCGCCGCGCGCATCGACGCGCTCTCCGAGGGCGCGAAGCGCCTGCTCGAGGCGGCGGCCGTGTTCGGGAAGCCGTTCGCGCCCGGCCTGCTCGCACGGCTCGCCGGCGAGGACCCCGAGCCGGTGCGCGAGGCGCTGGTGCCGCTGATCGAACGCTCGCTGCTGGTTCCGTGCGGCGCCGGCGCGCTCGACTTCGGCCACCAGATGCACCGGCAGGTGGCGTACGAGCAGATCCTGCTGGCCCGCCGGCGCGAAATGCACCGTCGTTCGGCCGTGCTGCTCGAGGAGAGCGAGGAGCCGCCGAGTGCCGAGCGCGCCTCCGAGATCGGACGTCATTTCGACCAGGGCGACGAGCCGCGACTCGCAGCGCGTGCGCTCGCGACGGCGGGCAAGGGGTACCTGGCGCTCTACGCCGTGCGCGAGGCGGTCAGCCATCTGCGCCGTGCCTGGGAGCTCCTGCGTGCCCCGCCGCTTGCGGGCAGCGAGTCCGCGCTCACGGTGCGGGTCGGGGTCGCGCTGGCACGCGCGCTCAACACGCTCGATCGCGCCGGTGAGGCTGCCGCCGTGCTCGATTCGCTGGCGCCCGGCGAACTGCCGAACGAGGACCGTGTGCGGCTCGCCGAGGCGTGGGTGGAGGGCGCATGGGTGCGTTTCGCCGAGGGCGGCGAGGGGGTACACGCACGAGCGCTGCTCGAGCGCGGTCTCGAGCTCGGGCGTGGCGATCGCGCCCTCCTGGGGCGCGCGCACGCGTACCGGATCCGCATGTGCCACCTCGATGGGGAGATCGCTTCCGCCGCAGAGAGCGCGCGCTGGATCACGGAGCAGGCGAGCGCCGCCGGCGACCGGGCCGGCATCGCGTTCGGGCTCGGCAACGAGGGCTACGCCTGGTGTGACACGGGCGCCCTCGACCTGGCTCTCACGCGTTGCCAGGAGGCGCTCGCGCTGGCGCGCGAGGCAAGGCTCGACGTGGTGCAGGCGCTGGCAGCCGGGTGGCTGGCGAAGGCTCACGCCTTCCGCGGCGAGTGCGAAGCCGCGCTCGGTGCCGCGGAGCTGGCTCGCGAGCTCGGCTCCCGGACCGCCCAGGTGAGCGCGGTCTACAACGCGGCACTCTGGACCGGCTACGTGTACCTGCTCCAGGACGAGCCCAAACGCGCCGCCGAGGTGCTCGACCGCCTGGCCGAGATCAATCCGCGCTGGCCGACCACGCTCGACTGGCTGGCGCTGGCGAGGCTCGAGTGCGGGCGCTTCGGCGAGGCAGCCGATCTGGCCCGCCGCTGCCTCGACGCCCGGCCGCCGCGGCTCGTCCGCCTGCGCGCGCTGCGCACGCTCGGGCTCGCGCTCGGGCTCGCGTCTCATCCCGACCGCCAGAGCGCGGAGCACGCGGTCGAGGAGTCGCTTCGCCTCGCCGCCGACCTCGGCCTCCGGCCGCACGCTGCCGATGCCTACGCCGCCTACGTCGATCTGTGCCGGCGGTTCGGCGGGGAGCGCCGCGCCGAGTACTATGCTGCACGCGCCCATGCCGAGTGGCAGGAGTGTGGCATGGTGCTGCACGCCACGCGGATGGGGGTCGGCCGCGGTCTACGCGCCGTCGTCACCCCGGAGCTCAGCGATCGCGCGGCGCAGGGCCTCGGGCGAGAAGGGCTTGGCGAGGACACGGGTCGCCTCGACCGCGCGGATATCGAAGCCCCAGCCCGTGATCAGGAGCGCCGGGGCCCGGCAGCCGCGCGCGCGCAGGATGCGGATCAGCTCGAGCCCGGAGCGGCCCGGTAGCGACACATCCAGGATCAGCAGGTCGATCCGATCCGGCTCGGTCGCGAGCGCCTCCGCTTCCTCCGCGCTCGACGACTCGAGCACCTCGTGCCCGTCGCCGCGCAGCGTGCGCGCGATCAGACGGCGCAGGAGCTGGTTGTCGTCGACGAGCAGAACGCGCGAGGCGCGAGCGGCCCCCGCCCGGGCGGGCGGAGCGCCGTCCACCCGGACCGATGCGTCGGTGCGGGCCGGCAGGCGGATCTCGAAGGCACTGCCCCGGTCCGCGTGGGAGCGCACGCGCAGCTGCCCTTCGTGTCGCGCGACGATCTCGCCCACGATCGTGAGGCCGAGGCCGAGCCCTGTCTCGCCCTTGGTCGAGAAGAAGGGCTCGAAGATCCGCTCCTGCAGCTCCGACGCAAAGCCCGTCCCGGTGTCCGAGACCTCGAGTACGGCGTAGTCGCCGTCCCGGCGGGTCCCCACCCGGAGTCGCCCGCCGCGCGGCATCGCGTCGATCGCGTTCGTGATCAGGTTGATCGCGGCGTGCCGGAGCTGGGCCGCCGAGCCGGTCACCACGCCGACGGGCTGGAGGTCTGCCTCCACCTCGATCCGGATGCCGGCAGCGGCAGCCTCGCGCTGCCAGCGCAGGCGGGTGAACTCGAGCGCGTCGCGCAGCACCTCGCGTGCGTCCACGACGTCGCCGGGCCGGGCCAGGGCATCCTCGTTGCGGGCGAACCCGTGCAGCCGCTGGACGAGCCCCCGCGCGTCGTCGGCCGAACGGCGCAGCAGCTCGAGGTCGCCGGGCTCGGGCTCCGTGTCGGACTCGGCGACATGGCAGATCACGCCCAGCAGGTTGTTCAACTCGTGCGCGCAGCCGAGCACCATCTCGCCCACCAGGCGCAGCCGCTCGGAGAGCAGCAGGTGGCGCTCGATGCGGTCGAGGTCGCTGCGGTCGCGCGCGAGTGCGGCAACCCGACCACCCGGCTCGGCCGACCGGCGCAGGCGCAGCTCGACGACGCGCCCGTTGCTGCCGTCCGGGAGGCGCAGTACGCGTTCCGGCTCACCGTCGCGCACGGCGTCGAGCGCGGTGCGCAGCGGCTCACGCTGCTCCGGCGCCACCAGCGCGGCAAGCTGCGCTCCCTCGCGAGCGGCGAGCAGGCGCTCGAAGCCCTCGGAGCAGAGCGCGATGCGGCCGTCGCCGTCGATCGTCGCCGCACCGAGCAGGAGGGCGTCCTCGAGCTCGGTCAGCCAGCGTGATCGGTGCAGGGACGGGTCCAAGCAAACCAGCTCCCGGACGCGCAGCCTGCGCGGCGGCGCGATTGTACCGCCATCCCGAGCGTCCGGGTCGATCCGGGCGGGACGAACGCGGTTTCCGACCCCAGGCTGCCCGCTCCGTCACCGGGATCGTGTCGCCGAGCCGACGGGATCTTGCGCGGGCACGGCCCGCTCGGGCGCGCCGGCGCCACCCGCCCGGCCGCGGGCGATCGCGACCGTACCGATCGGCCCGCAGGCTGTCTGGCGCCTCGTCGGGATCGCCGGGCGGCGCGGCCCGCCACGCGTGCGCTCCCCCCCGCCGCCGCGTGGCCTCGGGCGAACGCCCGACCCGGGTCTCGGTGACACATCCCAGCGTCGAGTCGATCAGGCGCCGGCAGCTCAAGACCCCCAACCGCGGGCCGATGACGCGAACGAGGCTGGCCCGCGCGCGCGAGCCGGCTGGAGGGGGCGGCTTTGCTCGCGCTGGTCGGCATCGTGGTCGTCCTGGGCTCCGTGATCGGCGGCTTCGTGCTGGCCGGCGGCTCGGTACCGGTGCTGTTCCAGCCCTCCGAGTTCATCGTGATCGGCGGGGCCGCCTTGGGCGCGCTGCTGGTGGGCACCCCGGCGGGTGTGATCAAGGGGCTGGTGCGCAAGGTCCCCGCCCTGATCAAGGGCGGCCGCAGCGACCGCGACTACCTGGACCTCCTGCTGATGGGCTTCGAGCTGCTCACGCTGGCGCGCCGCGAAGGCCTGGTAGCGCTGGAGAAGCACCTCGAGAGCCCACTCCAGAGCCCGATCCTCGCCCGCTACCCGAGCATCACCGCCGACGCCGCCGTGCTGACCTTCCTCACCGACACGCTGGAGCTCTTCACCTCGGGCGTGAAGATCGGCGACCACGAGCTCGCGGAGCTGCTCGAGGCGGACCTCCACGTCCGCAAGGAGGAGGAGCAGCGCCCGGCAAAAGCACTGCTCACGATGGCCGACGCGCTGCCCGGGCTCGGCATCGTGGCCGCCGTGCTCGGCATCGTCGTCACCATGGGCCACATCGACGGCCCGCCGGCGGAGATCGGCCATCACGTCGGCGCGGCGCTGGTCGGCACCTTCCTCGGCGTGCTGCTCTCCTACGGCGTCGTGCAGCCGATGGGCCACAACCTCGGCGCGAAGCTCGAGGAGGACCATGGCTACCTGGTGACGCTCAAGGACCTGCTGCTCTCGCTGCACAAGGGTGCCAACCCGGCAATGGCGGCGGAGCTGGCGCGTCGCTCGCTGCCGGCGGAGGTGCGCCCGAGCTCGGCGGAGCTCAGCGAGGCGTGTCGTGCGCTCAAGACCCAGGGAGGCAATGGTGGGGGGTGACGGCCGGCCTGGTCCCACGATCATCATCCGCAAGCGTAGCCGCGGCGGTCACGGCGACGCCCACCACGGCGGCGCCTGGAAGGTGGCCTACGCGGACTTCGTGACGGCCATGATGGCCTTCTTCATGGTGATGTGGTTGATCAACCAGAACGAGGACGTGAAGCGCGCCGTCGGCGGCTACTTCCGCGATCCGCTCGGCACCCTCGAGGTGGCGGGCTCCGACGCCCAGCAGGGGGCCGCCGGCGTGCTCGACGCGGGTTCGGCACCGATGGCGGGGCAGGCGGCCTTGCTGGAGGTGCCACTGGCCCAACCGTTGCGCGGCACGGAGCAGGAGCAGCGCGAGCGTGATCGAAGGAAGCGGCTGGAGGAAGCCGAGCAGGCGCTGCGCCGCCGGCTCGCCGAGATCGAAGGCTTCGAGCGGATCGCGCACCTCGTCGAGGTGACGCTTACCGACGAGGGCCTGCGTATCGAGCTGATGGAGTCCGAGCAGGGCGCCTTCTACGCGCTTGGCAGTCCGGCGCTGACGCCGATCGGGCGGCGGGTGGTCGAGGCCGTCGGTGACTCGCTTCGCACCAGCTCGGGACGGGTGGTGATCGAAGGTCACACCGACAGCCTGGCCTATGCGCCGGGGGGCTACTCCAACTGGGATCTCTCCACCGACCGCGCGAACGCTGCCCGCCGCGTCCTGGAGGGGTCGGGCGTCGCCGCCGACCGCGTGGAGGAGATCCGCGGCTACGCCTCCGGACGGCCGCGCCTCGCCGATCACCCCGAGGATCCGCGCAACCGCCGCGTCTCGATCCTGCTCCGCGACGCCGCCGCCGCACCGGCGGAGTCGAGCCCGCCGGCGCGCGTGGTGCCGGACGGTACGCCCGCGGCCGGCCCGCCGGCGCCAGCCTCGGGGGGTTGAGCGCCTCGCGGCTCCGGTCGCGCCTCAGCTCTCGATCGCGAGCGCGTCCTCGAGCTGGATCTCGAGCTCCGCGATCATCACCTCGGGCACGCGCAGCGCCTGCGCCTCCAGGGTACCCGCGGGATCGTGGTCGGGGCGCGGCTCGAGACCGATGCCGAGCTTGTTCGCGACGCCGTCCACGAGCCGGACGGCGAGCAGCAGCGCATCGCTCTCGTCCACCTCCTCGTCGTGGTGGTGCAGCACGAGCGCGCGGTACGGATCGGGGATCCGCCACTCGTCGAGCAGGCGCGCACCGAGCGATGCGTGCAGCGCAGCCAGGATCTGGATGACCAGGGTCCCGGTGGGTTCGAACTGCAGTTTACGCGACGAAACCAGATCATCGAGCACACAGAGCAGGAACAGCTTGCCGGTGTCGTGGAGCAGGCCGGCGAGCATGGCTGCGTTCTCGATCTCGGGCACACGCAGCCGGCGCACGAGCCAGTCCGTGCCGAGCGCGCAGGCCAGCGAGTGCGACCACAGCCGCTCGGCCATCGCCTGTAGCTGTGGGTTGCCCATGCGATGGGCCTGCTTCTGGCCCAGGACCACCACCAGCTGCGCGCTGCGCCGCGCACCGAGACGCAGGATGCCCTCGTGGATCGAGACCACCTTGTCGAGGCCGCCGAAGAAGGTCGAGTTGGCCGCGCGCAGCAATGCGCTGGCCAGCGCCGGCTCGGCGGCGATCAGCGCCTCGAGCTCCTCGATCTCGAAGCTGCCCTCGGCGAGCATCTGCTGGGCACGCGCGGCCTTGGGATCGAAGACCGGGATCCGGGCCCTGCCCCCTTCGATCTGCGCGAGCGCGATGTCTGCGAGCGATTCCGACATGGTCACCATCCCAGTAGGCGCCCGACCTCGGCGAGGGGGCGCGGTCGATCGAGTCGAGGCAGCATGCGGATCACCTCGCGCAGCGTGGTGTCGCCACGAGCGGCGCGCACGAGGCCGTCCTCGAAGAGCGTGACGAGTCCGGTGCTCTCCCGGCAGATCTTGCGGATCTCGTGCGAGCTGGCGCGGGCCAGGATCGCGTCGCGTACGGCGGCGTCGAGCACGAGGAGCTCGTAGGCCGCGACGCGGCCCTTGTAGCCGGTGTGGCGGCAGGCATCGCAGCCCCTGCCCGCCCGGAAGGTCGCGCCCTCGAGCGCGGCCGGCGGGCAGCCGAGCCGGCGCAGCTCCACCTGCGTGGGCCGGTGAGGCTGCGCGCACTGGCTGCAAACCCGGCGCATCAGGCGCTGCGCGACCACGCTCACCACCGTCGAGGAGATGAGAAAGGCCTCGATGTTCATGTTGAGCAGGCGCACCAGACCACCGATCGTGTCCTCGGTGTGGAAGGTGGTGAGCACCTTGTGGCCGGTGAGCGCCGCCTGGATCGCGGTCTCGGCGGAGAGCCGGTCACGGATCTCGCCGATCACGATCACGTCCGGGTCCTGCCGCACGATGTGGCGCAGCGTCTCCTCGAAGGTCAGGTCGATCGCCGGGTTCAGCGAGCACTGGCCGATGCCGTCGATCACGTACTCGACCGGATCCTCGGCCGTGAGGATGCTGATCTCCTCGCTGCGGATCTCCTGGATGCAGGAATAGAGCGTCGTCGTCTTGCCCGAGCCGGTGGGTCCGGTGACGAGCACGACGCCGCTCGGACGCTCGAGAGCGTCGTCACGCAGCCGCTCGAGCATGTGGGGCGCCATCCCGATCTCGCCGAGCGAGAGCAGCCGGCGGTCCTGGTTCAGCACCCGCAGCACGATCTTCTCACCGTGCACCGTGACGTAGATCGAGACGCGCAGGTCGGCGTGGCGGCCCTCCGCCTCGTACAGGAAGCGGCCACCCTGGTGGCGGCGCCGCTCGGCGATGTCCGCCTGGCAGAGCACCTTGATGCGGGTGGCGATCGCCGGCGCCACCGTACGCGGCAGATCGCGCAGCGGTGCCAGCACCCCGTCCACCCGCAGCCGCACCGTGAGGCGGTCCGGACGCGGGTCGAAGTGCACGTCGCTGGCGCCCTGGTCGAGCGCCGTCTGCAGGATCTCGTCGACGATCTCCACCACCAGAGAGCCCGAGGCTCCCTCGACCACGACGGCACCCTCTCGACCCGCCAGCCGGCGCAGCGCGGTCTGGATCGCGGTGCGCGCGGCGATCGCGGCCACCACGCGGCCTTTCCCGAAGACGCCTTCGGCAGCCTCGAGTGCGCCGGGGTGGGTGGGGTCGGCAAACGCCACGACGATGCAGTCGTTCTCGCGGCGCACGGGCACGAACTCGTGCTGCTCGCAGTAGCGGAGCGGAACGTCGTCGACGAGCTCCGCTGCCGTGTCCGCGAGGTCGGGCGTCTCGAGCGGGAAGCCGAGGTGGATCGCGAGCACCTCGACCAGCCGGCTCTCCTCGATGAAGTGGTGAGCGACCAGCACCTCACCGATACGCAGCTTGGACGCCGGGTCCTCGCGCTGGATCGCGAGCGCGGTTTCGAGGTACTCGCGGCGCAGGTAGCCGAGCTCGACCAGCAGGTCGCCGAGCCGCACGTCCTGACGGCGGCGGGCCAGCACGGCCTGGAGCGCCATGTCGTCGAGCCCGTAGAGCTCCTTCACCACCTCGAGCAGCGAGCGGTCGCTGCGCAGCTTGGTGCGCACGCGCTCGGCGTGGCCGACCTGCTCGGGCGTGACGAGCCCCTCCTCGATCAGGATCCGGGTCAGCGGCAGCTGCTCCGTCCCTGCCGCGCCGGCGCCTACTGAGTCTCGAGAAGCCAAGGGCGTACCCTCCGTCCGCCGTTTCGGTGCGAGGCCTTGCGCTTCTTGAGCGCTCCGACACGGATCGATGGAAGTGCCGAGCTGCGCTCGGGCGTTCGCTGGAGCGACGGCGGGGCGCGGCACGGCGCTCAGCCGGCCGCGTCGTCGGACGCGAGCGGGAGGTAGACGGTCACGAGCGCGCCGCCCTCCGGTGCGTCCTCGATCGCCAGGTCGCCGCCGAGCCCGTCGACGACGAGCGCACGCACCTGCGGCAGGCCGAGGCCCTCGTCTTCGGCGAGCCGGGCGTGGAGCGCGGCGGCTCCGGCTCCGGCGTCGCGTACCACGATCGCCCCGTAGATGCCGGCCGGCGCACCGAACAAGCCGCGTCCGCCCGCGTCGTCGCCGAGCGTCGCGCGGCGGACATGCAGCTCGAAGGTGCCGGAGGCGGGCGCCGCGTCGTCCGCCGGCAGCGCGAGGTTCGCGAGCACCTGCTCGATCCGCTCGCGACCCGCACGCACGCGCAGTGGCGCGTCGGCCACCGCCACCGTGCAGGGCCCGCGCGGTGGCAGGAGACGCTCGAGGAGCGGCGCGAAGGCGGTGACCGCGGCACCGAGGTCGCATGGCGCCTCTGCCTCGGGCGGCACCGAGCCCACCTGGAGCCGGCGAAGCAGCGCCCCGGCATGCTCGGCCGCCTCGCGGATCGCCGTGAGGTCGTCGCGTGCCTCCGCTGGAGAGGCCTCGCCCCGGAGCAGCGCATCGCTCGCGAACTGGATCGACACGAGCAGGTTGGCGAGCTCGTGCGCTGCCCCGCGCGCCAGCCGGCCGCGCTGGGCGCGGCGCGGCGCGGCGCGGCGGCCGGCGGCTCGCTCTTCCGGCCCGGATCCGGTCTCGTGGAGCGCGACGGCGATCGCACCACCGGCCCCGGCCACGCGTCGTACGCGCAGATCGAAGGCACGCGGGCCGGCCTCCGTCACCAGCTCGACGCGCAGCGGGAAGGTCCGCTCCGGTGCCGCCGTTGCGGGCGGGCCCGCTGCGGCCGCTGCGCTGACGGCCGCACGGTGCAGGGCCGCCCACGCGTCGCTACCGAGTGCGTCGGCGAGACGCGCGGGCCGTCCGCCTCCGCCTCCGAGCAGCCGCGCGAACGCCTCACTGCTAGCGAGCACGGTGCCGTTCGCGTCGACGAGCGCGATCGCTTCGCGCGTGACGGCGAGCAGCGCACCCAGCTCGTTCACGGGCGTGCCCTCCGCCGGTACGGCGCCGGTGCCTCGCTCGGCGCTCCGCGCCTGGCGGCCTGCAGCCCGTGCCCTTGCGGCGCCGACCCGCGCGTCGGCTCTCGGAGAGCGGTCCGCATCGCGCTTGCTCCTGGTCCCCGCCATTGTCCACTCCGGCCGGCGCGCCGCATCCTGCTCCGATCGCGGTTCCACTTCGTCGCCGGTTCTCGTAGAATGGCGCGCGAGCGCGCGGGAGGCGGCGATGGCCACCCGGATCCTGTTGGCCGACGATCACCAGATGGTTCGCGAGGGGCTGCGGCTGCTGATCCAGAGCCGCACCGACCTCGAGGTCGTCGCGGAGGCGAGCGACGGGCGGGAGGCCGTAGATCTGGCGCGGTGTCATCGACCCGACATTGCGGTACTCGACCTCTGGATGCCGCGCCTCTCCGGGGTCGAGGCGACCCGCCAGATCGCACGCGAGGGCGATACGCGGGTGCTGGTCCTGACGATGCACGAGAGCTGGTCTCATGTTCGCGAGGCGCTGCGGGCAGGGGCCCTCGGCTACGTCGTCAAGAGCGCCGCCGCGCGCCAGCTCCTGGAGGCGGTGGACGCCGTGCGCGGGGGGCGTGCCTTCGTATCCCCGGCGATCTCGCACCACATGGTCGAGGCGGTCCGTGGTGGCGAGGAGCGCCGGGCGGCGCCGCTCGCCATGCTCACCGACCGCGAGCGCGAGGTACTCCAGCTCGTTGCCGAGGGCCTCTCCTCGAAGGAGATCGCCACCCAGCTCGGCCTCTCGGTGAAGACCGCCGAGACGCACCGCGCGAACCTCATGACCAAGCTCAGCATCCGCAAGACCTCGGGGCTGGTGCGCCTGGCGATCCGCGAGGGCCTGGTCGCTCCCTGAGGCCGAGGGCGGAGGCGAGATCGGTAGAAATGCCGAGGCTTCCAGGAGCTTCTCCTGACCTCGACGTACAGGGTCTAAGTCCGAGAAATCCACGGTCTCCCCGATCCGCGCCGTCCGGCCCGCCGCCGATCAGCGTCGTGCGTGCCACCGGCAGGCGGCCCGCCGGATCGGAGGCAAGTCCGTGATCGTAAAGCTCCTGCTCGCCGACGATCACCGCCTGGTGCGCGAGGGTGTGCGGCGGCTCGTGGAGGAGGTGCCCGAGCTGCGCGTCGTCGCCGAGGCCGCGACCGGCGAGGAGGCGGTGGAGCTCGCCACCTTGCACGAGCCCGACATCGCGGTGCTGGAGCTGACGATGCCGCGCCTCTCCGGAGTCGAGGCGATCCGGCGCATCCGGCAGCGCGGGCTGCGCACGCGCTGCCTCGTGCTCTCGATCCACGATGGCCAGCTTCAGGTCACCCAGGCGCTCCAGGCCGGTGCGGCCGGCTACCTCGTGAAATCCTGCTCGCCGGCGGAGCTGCGCGATGCGATCGCCGCGCTCGCGGCGGGGCGCACGTACCTCTCGCCATCGATCGCCGACCGCGTCGTCGGGGCGCTGGTGCAACCGGGCGAGGCCGCGTCCCCGGTCTCGCTGCTCACGGGTCGCGAGCGCGAGGTGCTCCAGCTCATCGCCGAGGGCCTGTCGAGCAAGGAGATCGCGACGGCGCTCGGGGTCTCGATCAAGACGGTCGAGACCCACCGCTGCAACCTGATGGCGAAGCTGAAGATCCGGAAGGCATCGCGGCTCGTCCGTGTCGCCATCCACGAGGGCCTCGTCGCGCTCTAGCGGCGCGCGGGAGGGATCGGCCACCGATGAGTACTTCGCAGGCTCCCTTCGACCATCTGCGCCACGCGCGCTCGGACCCGCGCGTGGGAGCCGATCATCGCGCGGAGATCGTGAGCGCGGGTCTGCCCGGCCCGCTCGTCGGGCAGACCCGCGACCTCGGAATCGGCGGTGCCTGCATCGCGACGGCCTCGGGCTTCGACATCCGCTCGATCCGGCGCGTGAGGCTCCATCTGCCCGGCGGTGCCGTCATGCTCGAGGCCGAGGGCCGCTGGCAGCGCGAGGAGCCGAGTGAGAAGGTCATGCTGACGGGCGTCTCCTTCACGGATCTGCCCGACGAGGTCGTGACGAGGCTCTGGGACCTGGTGCTCGACAGCGGCAAGACGCTGGCACGCTTCCTCTACGGAGGCTCGGACCTGTCGCACTTCTCGGTCGACGAGGCGGTTGGCCTCGCGCACGCATCGCGCTGGCGGAACGTAACCACCGGTCACTATATCTACCGCGGCGATGTGCCGCGCAGCGGCCTGAGCTCGATCTTCATCGTGTACAGCGGTGAGGTGGCGCTCCAAGTGCGCGCGCGAGGGGTGCGCGACCATCTGCTGGCACGGCTCGGGCCGGGGCGGCTCTTCGGGGGACTTCCGCTGGTCGCCGAGGGGCTGCCGAGCGAGTCCGCCCAGGCCGCCACCGACGTGCGGCTGCTCGAGATCCACGAGTCCTCGTTCCGCTACCTGTGCGCCGCCAAGCCCTGGCTCGCACAGCGCCTCGCACAGGCCGTGACCCAGACCTACGCGCAGCGCGCCGGTGCGCTGCTCGCGCGCGTCGGGGATGCCCTGTGAGCGAGCTCTCCGGGCCCGAGAAGGCGGCGATCCTGATCCTCTCGCTGCCCGAGGAGGGTGCGCGCGAGCTGCTCTCGCGCATGGACGAGGAGGAAGTGGAGAGGATCCTGGCAGCCGTGTCGCGCATCGACTCGGTTCCGGCAGAGCTCCAGGCCCGGGTCCTGGAGGAGTTTCGCGAGCGCATCGCGGGCCGCAGCGGGGCCGTCTTCGGCGGTGCGGTCCGCACCCTCGAGATCATCGAGACCCTTCTGCCGCCGACGCACGCCGAGCGGCTGCGCGCCAAGTACCGCCGCGACTACGCGCCGATCGCCTGGGCGCTGCATCCGCACACGCCCGCCTTCATCGCGAGCGGCATCGCGGGCGAGGACCCGCAGACGATCGCCCTGATCCTCTCGCAGCTCCCCACCCGGCAGGGCGGGGCGGTGATCGCCGCGCTCCCGGACACCGTGCGGCCCGAGGTGGTGCGCCGGCTCGCAACCCTCGAGTCGGTCACGGCCGAGGTGGTGTCGGACGTCGCCGCCGGCCTGGAGGAGCTCTTCGCCGACCACGAGCGCGGCGCCACGCCGGCGGCGGGGCCGGCGCTGGCCGCCGAGCTGATCGCGCAGCTCCGCAAGGCGCAAGGCGACGAGGTGCTCGATGCGCTCGAGGCCGCCGACGGCACGATCGCCGAGGAGATCCGCCGCCAGTTGTTCACCTTCGAGCACCTGTCCTCGCTCGATGACAAGGGGATGCGGCGGCTGCTCCAGCAGGTCCCGATGGAGGACCTGGCGCTGGCGCTCAAGGCCTCTTCGGACTCGCTGCGCGAGCGTGTGCACGCCTGCCTCTCCACCCGCGCCCGAGAGTCGTTGGCCGACGAGAGCGAGTCGCTCGGTCCGCGCCGCCTTTCCGAGGTGGAGGCCAAGCAGCGCGAGGTCGTCGACGTCGCACGCCGCCTTGCGGACCAGGGCGAGATCGTGCTCGGCTCGGACTCCGACGAGCCCTGGGTCTGATTCCCAACCGATACTGAGCGGATTTCGATGAACACGACGCAATCGCGATCGTGCATCGGTGTACGTACGCCCGGCATCTCGGGAGAATCCCCGAGTACACGGCGGGCAACACCCTAGGAAATGTGTTCCCGGTAGCACCTCATCTCGGTGTTTCCGGTGTTTCGATGGGAAACGTGCACTCGGCACTCAAGCACGTTCTGCACGTGCCGATCATTCTGCCTGCGAGCGCGTTGCCGGTCCGACACGAGATCGTTTCACCGCGCAGCCCGTGCTTCCAGAACGCAGCGATCGAGCGGTTGCAGGACGGGAGGCCGGTGGGAAAGGGATGCCGCGCCCGACCGTGGGCGCATCGGGTAACCGATCTACGCGCGAGGGGGGCACGGGAAGTGGCACGGATCCTGATCGTGGACGCCGACCGCCAGTCCGGGCGGCGCATGCGGGAGCTCCTCGACGGGCGCGGCCACGAGGTCGTGGCCGTGACACGTCCCGAGGAGGTGGGCTTCGAGGGCGAGGGCGAGGGCTTCGACGTAGCGGTGGTCGGCGACGACGTCCGCGCGAGCGACCCCGCGCTACCCGCCCTGCTCGAGCGCCTGCGCGAGCGTCTGCCGGGCACCAGCCTGGTGCTGGCCGGCGGCGAAGCAGGTGCGCCGGGTGGCCGCGTGGATGCCGAACGCCTGCTCGGCACGGTCGACGAGCTGCTCGGCGACGAGCCCGAAGCGGGGGCGCCGGGTGCGCTTGCCGCCGGCACCGGGATCGTGGGCCGCTCGCCGGCGATCCGCGATCTCCTGCAGCTGATCGAGAAGGTCGCTGCCACCGATAGCACCGTTCTCGTCACCGGCGAGACCGGTACCGGCAAGGAGCTGGTGGGTCGGGCGATCCACCAGGCAAGCCGCCGCGCGGGCCGCGTCTTCTGCGCAGTGAACTCTGCCGCCGTTCCCGAGTCCCTGCTCGAGAGCGAGCTGTTCGGGCACCGGCGCGGTTCCTTCACCGGTGCCTCGGCGAACAAGCGTGGGCTCTTCGAGCACGCCCACCGCGGCACCGTGTTCCTCGACGAGGTCGCGGAGATGCCGCTCACCATGCAGGCCAAGCTGCTGCGCTTCCTCCAGACCGGCGAGCTGCGTCCGGTCGGTAGCGAGACCTCGCGCTTCGTGGACGTGCGACTCGTGACCGCCACCAACAAGGATCTCGAGCGGGAGGTGGCCGAAGGCCGCTTTCGTGAGGATCTGTACTACCGGCTGGCCGTCATCCCGATCCACGTGCCTCCGCTCCGCGAGCGCCGTGAGGACGTGGCGCTGCTGGTGGAGCACTTCCTCCGCCGCTTCGCGCGCAAGATGGACAAGCCGGTCGAGCGGATCGGCGAGGATGCCCTCGAGCTGCTGCTCGGCCACGCCTGGCCGGGAAACGTGCGCCAGCTCGAGAACACGATCGAGAGCGGTGTGGCGCTGTGCCGGTCGCGGGTGCTCTCGGCGGCCGACCTGCCGCTGCGCCTGCGCGAACGACGGCCCGCCGAACCGCCCGCGCCGGGCCTGCAGAGCCTGGCGACGCTGGAGCGCGCGCACATCCTGCGCACCCTCGAGGTGGTCGGCTGGAATCGCAAGCGAGCGGCCGAGATCCTCGAGATCTCGACAACGACGCTGTGGCGCCGGCTCCGGGAGTTCGGGATCGAGCCGCAGGGACCGCCGCTGGGTCGGCTCTGAGCGAGGGGAGGACGCGATGTCGAGCACGGAAGAAGCCGTGAGTGCGGCGCCGGTGCCCACACCGGCAGGGCGCGGGCGGCTGCTGTCGACGATCCTCGTCGGCGTCGTCTGCTTGGGTCTCGGTGCCGGCGGCGCCTGGTTCGCGGCGCAGCGCGGCGCGGCGCGGCTGCCGGCCGATGCCGGCCGCGGTGGCGAGGAGGCCGCGAGCGGCGAAGGCGCCTCGCTGGGCCCGGCCCCGCTCGTGGACCGCGTCCTCAACCTCGATCCCTTCGTCGTGAACGTCGCTGGTGAGGGCTTCGAGCGCTTCTTGAAGGCGCGGATCGAGATCGAGTTGGCGAGCCCGGGTGACCGGAAGGAGCTCGCCGAGCGCACCGCACAGCTGCGCGACGCGGTAATCGTGGTGCTTTCGAGCAAGCGGCTCGAGGATCTCGACGGGTTCGAGGGGAAGGCGATGCTGAAGAACGAGCTGCACGAGCGCCTGGCCGACATCGCCGGGCCCGACCGCATCCGCGCGGTGTTGATCACGGAGTTCGTGATCCAATGAGCGAGCCCGACGCCGCCTGGCGCCTGCTCTCGCCGGACGAGATCGAGGCGATCGTCGACGAGCTCGCGGGTGCGCGCCGCGACGCCGAGCGCCTGCGCCGGCCCGCCGGCCTCGATCCCGAGTCCGGCGGGCGCGCCGACCGGCTGGCGGGACTCCGCCGGGGCCTCGAGCGCTTCGCGCGCGACCAGGCGCGCGCGCTGGCGAGCCGCTTTCAGCGCCGCATCGATCTCTCGCTGCTCGCGCTCGACGAGGCGCGCCCCGCGGACCTGGCGGCGGCCATGCTGCCGAGCGATCGCGTGCTGGTCTTCGCGGCGACGCCGGGCGGCGAGCCGGGCTTCCTGCTCTTGAGCCGGCCGCTGCTGTTCGCGTGGATGCGGCTCGCGTTCGGCGCGCGCGAGCCCGGCGCGCTATCGCCGCCCGAGCGGCCCTATACCCAGATCGAGCTGCGCTTCCTGCGCCGGATCGGCGCCGAACTGGTGGAGCGGCTGGCGCCGGCCGCCGGCCTGGGCGGTATGCCCGAGATCCGCGGCCTCGAGGGCGTCGCAGCGCTCCGCGACGCGCGCACACCGCGCCTCGTCCTCGCCAGCTTCGAGCTGGCCGGCTTCGAGGAGATCGGGCGCTTGCGCCTGGCGTTGCCGCGCGGTGTGCTCGGCGACACCCCGGCCGCCGGCGCGCGCCGCGAGGCCGGCCGGGAGACGAGCGGCGCGCTGACACGCAGCCTGCTCGACGCGCCGCTGTGGGTGGCGGTCGCCGCTGGTACCGCGCAGGTCACGGTGGCCCAGCTCGCGGCGTTGCGCGTCGGTGACGTGCTGCCGGTGGCGGCGCGGCGCGACGGCGGCGTCGTCGTTGCCGTCGAGGGCGTGCCCCGCTTCCGCGGAATGCGAGGGGCGATGGACGGGCGGCTGGCCGTGCAGATCATCGACCGGCTCGACGCCGGGGAGGAAGCAGCGGATGGAAGCGTCGCAGCGCGGTGAGGGGAAGAAGGCCGGCAGCGCGGGACGTGCTGCTGCCACGCCGACGGAGGCGCCGGCGTCGCTCGACTTCGTCGCCGACGTACCGCTCCAGCTCACCGTCGAGGTGGGCAGGGCCCGCCTGCTCGTGCGCGAGGTTCTGGAGCTCGAGAAGGGCTCGATCGTCGAGCTCGACCGCGCAAGTGGCGAGCCCGCCGACGTGCTCGTGAACGGCCGGCTGGTGGCGCGCGGCGAGCTGTCCATGGTGGACGACCGGCTCGCGGTGACGCTCACCGAGGTAGTCGGCGCCGCGCGGCGCGGCGGCCGCGAGGGCGCGCCCTGACGGGCGAGGAGGCGACGGTGCTGCAACCGGTCTTCGCGCTCGGCGTCGTGCTGGCGGTGCTGGCGCTCCTGCGCCTCGCGCTGCGCCCGGGGCTCGCCCGGCGCCTCGGAGGGGGCGGCGTGCGGCTACGCATCGAGGCGAGCTGCGCGCTCGGGCCGCGCCAGCGCCTACACGTGGTCGAGGTCGACGGCGAACGGCTGCTGCTCGGCGCCACGGACTCCGCCGTGCGCCTGCTGCGCCGGCTCCCGGTGCGGGCGACGGCGCCCGCGAGCGGGCCCGCGTCCACGCGGGCGGGCGGGCCCGACGCAGGGACGATCTTCGCGGCCGCGGCAGCCGGCGACGCGGAGCACGCCTCCAGCGCAGCACCCCAGACCCAGGCCGGGCTGCGCCGCCGCATTGCGCGCGTGCTCGCAGCCGGCGGCGCTGTGCTCGTGGTGCTGGCCGCTCTGCCGGCACTCGCGGCCGTCGATCCCGCCGCTGCGGTGGCCGGCCCGGGGCTCGCCGTGGACCTCGGCGCGGCCGCGGCGCCGGAGCGCATCTCCGGTACGCTCGAGATCGTCGCGCTGCTCACGCTGCTCTCGGTCGCGCCCTCGGTGCTGCTGATGGCGACCTGCTTCACCCGCGTCGTGATCGTGCTGGCACTGCTGCGCCAGGCGCTCGGCGTGCAGCAACTCCCGCCGAACCAGGTGCTGATCGGGCTCGCGCTCGCGATCACCTGCTTCGTGATGGCGCCGCTCGGCACCCGCATCAAGTCGCAGGCCCTCGACCCCTACGTAGCGCGCGCGATCCTGCCCGAGGAGGCTGCCACCCGCACGGGTGACCTCTTGCGCGGATTCCTGCTCGAGCACACCCGTGAGAAGGACCTGGCGCTCTTCGTCGAGATCGCCGGCGCGCCCGCTCCCGAGACGCCGGAGGTGGTTCCGCTCTTCACGTTGCTGCCAGCCTACCTGATCAGCGAGCTGCGCACCGCCTTCGAGATCGGATTCTCGATCTTCCTGCCGTTCCTGGTCATCGACCTGGTGATCGCGTCGCTGCTGATCTCGATGCAGATGATCGTTCTGCCACCAATGATCGTCTCCCTCCCGTTCAAGCTGATGCTGTTCGTGCTCGTCGACGGCTGGAACCTGATCGTCGGATCGCTGGTGCGCGGGTTTGGTGGCGGACTCGGCGGATGACGCTCGAAGTCGCCACGGCGCTGCTCCAGGAGACGATCCGCACCAGCCTGCTGGTGACGGCGCCGGTCCTGCTCGGCGTGCTCGCGGTGGGCCTCCTGCTCTCGGTGCTCCAGACCGCGACCCAGATCAACGACCAGACGCTCACCTTCGTGCCGAAGATCGTGGCGGCGCTGGTGCTCTTCTCGCTGCTCTTCCCATGGATCATGGGCACCATCGCGGAGTTCGCGGCCCGCGCCTTCGAGATCGCGGCGCGAGGAGGCCTCTAGCCGTGGTGCCCGGGCCGGAGCTGCTGATCGTCTGGCTGGCCGCCTGCGCACGGGTCGTGGCGCTCTGTGCGACGGCGCCGGTGCTCGGCCATCCCGCCGTGCCGCTGCGGGTGCGCGCCGGGCTGGCCGTGGCGGTCGCGACCGCACTCGCGCCGGTGCTGCCGCCGTCCGCCGCACCGCCGGACCCCTCGGCCCTGTGGCTCGCAGCGCTCGCCGGGGGGGAACTCGCGATCGGGGCCGTGCTCGGCTTCGGCGCACGGCTCGTGTTCGATGCGATCGGCCTGGTCGGCGGCTTCGCCTCGGTGCAGGGCGGGCTCGGCGCCGCCTCGGTCCTGGATCCCGCGAGCGCGGCCTCGACGCTGGCGTTCTCTGCCGTGCTCGAGGCGGTGGCGACGCTGGTGTGGCTCGCGATCGGTGGGCCGGAGTCGCTCCTCCGCGCGCTGGTGGGCTCCTTTGCATCGCTGCCGATCGGCGGCGGTGCACCCGGGCAGACCTCGTTCCTGGCGCTGGCGACGCTCGGCGCCGAGCTGTTCCGCATCGCGGTCCAGCTCGCCGCGCCGGTCACCGTGGCGATGCTGCTCGCCAACCTCGTGCTCGGCTTCGTCGGCCGTGCGCTGCCGGAGGTGAACCTGATGGCGCTCCAGCTACCGGCGCACGTGCTCCTGCTGCTGGCGCTGCTGGCGCTCGGCGCGACGACGCTCGTCGACGCTCTCGCCGGGTTGCTGGCCGGCTGGAGCGGGCGTAGCGCCGCGCTGGTGGGGGCCAGCTAGTGGCGGAGCCCGGCGCCGAGCGGACCGAGCCGGCGACGCCCAGGCGTCTCGAGGACGCACGCCGCCGCGGGCAGGTGCCGTCCAGCCGCGACGTCGGCGCGCTCTTCGGGCTGGCGACGGCGCTGGTGTTGCTGCTCGGGACGCCCGGCGCGGCCCTCGTCGAGGGGATCGCGGCCCACGCGCGCAGCGCCTGGAGCGGACAGCTCGTCCACCCCGGAACGCTGGGGGACTTCCACGCGCTCACGCTGGCGTACGGTCTCGCCACCGGCCGCCTGCTGGCCCCGCTGCTCGCTGCCCTGCTCGTGGTGGCTGCGCTCGGCGCGTTGGTCCAGGTGGGGCCGCTCTTCGCGAGCGAGGCTCTCTCCCTGCGCTGGGACCGGATGAACCCCGTGACGGGGCTCCAGCGGCTGGTGTCGGTCGAGCGGCTCGTCGACCTGGTCAAGGCGCTCGTCAAGCTGGCCGTGCTGCTCGCGGTGGCGCGCACTGTGCTTCTCCCCCGCCTCGACGAGGTGCTAGCGCTGGCGGGCGCCGAGCCCTCTGCCGCGGCCGCCACCCTGCACCGCCTCGCCTGGGCGCTCGCGCTCCCGGTGCTGGCGGTACTCGCCGTGATCGCGGTGCTCGACGTCGCCTGGACGCGCCATCGCCATCGGCACCGGCTGCGCATGACGCGCCAGGAGGTGCGCGAGGAGGCGCTCCAGCGCGAGGGCAATCCCCATATGCGCGCGCGCATGCGCCAGGCGGCGCGCGAGCTCACCCGCCAGCGCCTGCTGGCCGAGGTGGGTCGCGCCGACGTCGTGGTGCGCAATCCGACACACTTTGCGGTGGCACTCGCCTACGATCGGGCTCGAATGGCTGCGCCTACCGTTCTGGCCAAGGGCCGCGGCCGGCTGGCGCTGCGCATCCTCGAGATCGCCCGCGCGCACGAGATCCCGATCGTCGAGGATCCGCCGCTCGCACGCCTGATCTACCGCAGTGTGAAGGCCGGGGCCGAGATCCCGGTGGCGCTCTACGAGGCGATCGCCGAAGTGCTGGCCTACGTGTACCGGCTCGACCGTACTCGCGCAGCGAGCTGGGGCGTCGCGTCCGGAGCGAGGAGCGCACCGTGAGGTGGATGGGCGCCGACACGCTGCTGGCAGCGGCGTTCTTCTGGATCCTGGCCATGATGGCGGTGCCGCTGCCGCCAGCGCTACTCGACCTGCTGCTGTCGGTCTCGTTCACGGTGTCGCTCCTGGTGCTGTTGGTCGCGCTCTATACCGATCGTCCACTCGACTTCTCGGTGTTTCCCTCCCTGCTTCTGATCGTGACACTGCTTCGTCTCGGGCTGAACGTGGCGAGCACGCGGCTCATCCTGCTGCACGGGGCGGAGGGGCCCGAGGCTGCCGGACACCTGATCCAGGCCTTCGGCGCCTTCGCGGTGGGCGGCAGCTTCCTGGTCGGGTTCGCGCTCTTCGCGATCTTCCTGGTCATCAACTTCGTCGTGATCACGAAGGGCGCCGGCCGGATCGCCGAGGTGGCCGCTCGCTTCACGCTCGACGCGCTACCGGGCAAGCAGATGGCCGTCGACGCAGATCTCAACCACGGCGTGATCGACGACCAGACCGCCCGCCGCCGCCGCGTCGAGCTGCAGCGCGAGACGGACTTCTACGGCGCGATGGACGGTGCCAGCAAGTTCGTGCGTGGTGACGCGATCGCTGGGCTCGTGATCCTGGTCGTCAACGTGGTGGGTGGGCTCGCGATCGGCGTGTTCCAGGAGGGCATGCCGCTCGTCGAGGCGGCCACTACCTACACGATCCTGACCGTCGGCGACGGGCTGGTGAGTCAGATTCCGGCGCTCGTGGTGTCGACAGCGGCGGGGGTCGTGGTGAGCCGCGCCGCCGGTGGCGCCCCGCTTGCCGAGGAGCTGCGCGACCAGCTCGTGCTCCAGCCGCGCCCGCTCGCCCTTGCCGCCGGCATGCTGGGGACGCTGGCGCTCGTGCCGGGGCTCCCGTTCCTGCCCTTCGCCACGCTGGCGGTCGGTGCGGGGGCGCTCGCCTGGCGCATGCGCGATCGCCTGGGTGGAGCACCGGAGTCGGCTCCGCCGCCGTCGCCGGCCGCGGCTGCGATCGATCCCGAGGCACAGGTGCGTGCTGCACTCGGTGTCGACGAGCTCGAGCTCGAGCTCGGCTACCAGCTCGTGCCGCTCGCGGATCCCGCGCGCGGCGGCGAGCTCCTCGGCCGCATCAAGGCCTTGCGGCGCCAGCTCGCCGGCGAGCTCGGCTTCGTCGTGCCGCTCGTGCACGTCCGCGACAACGTCCAGCTCGGCGCCGATCACTACTCGGTCCTGTTGCGGGGCAATCCGGTCGCGGCAGGCCAGCTCCCGGCCGGCCGCTGGCTCGCGCTCCAACCCGGCCCCGATGCGCCTCCGGTGCCCGGCGATCCCACCCGGGATCCCGCCTTCGGGCTGCCGGCGCGCTGGGTGCGCGCGCGCGATCGTGAGCGTGCCGCTGCCGCGGGCTGGGCGGTCGTCGACCCGGCAACCGCGCTCGCGACCCATCTCGCGGAGGTGATCCGCGGCCAGGCGGCCGAGCTGCTGACGCGCCGTCACGTGCGTGAGCTGCTCGACCGGCTCGCCGAGCAGGCGCCGAAGCTCGTCGACGAGATCGTGCCGGCGATCGTCCCGCTCTCGACGCTGCACCGCACGCTGCGCCAGTTGCTTGCCGAACGGGTCTCGATCCGCGATCTCGAGACGATCCTCGAGACGCTCGCCGAGCACGTGCCGCGGGTGCAGGACGTGGACCAGTTGACGGAGCTGGTGCGCCAGCGACTGGCGCGGACGATCGCGCGGCCTCACCTCGACGGCGACGGCGTGCTTCGCGTCTGGACGCTCGAGCCCGGGCTCGACGAGCGGCTGCGTGGTGCGGTACAACGCACCGACCAGGGTGCGTTCTTCTCCCTCGACGCGCCCACGCTCGAGCGCCTGGTGCGCGGCCTCGAGGCAGCGCTTACCCGCGCGGGTGGGCGCGAGCGGCCGCTCGTGCTGTTGGCCGCACCGGCGCTGCGCGGTCCGCTGCGCCAGCTCGTCGCGCGGCTCGATGCCCGGACCGCCGTGCTCTCGCACAACGAGCTGCCTCCGGAGCTGCGGGTGGCGGGCGAGGGTGTGGTGGAGCTCAGCGATGCACATTAAGCGCTTCGTCGCGGCGACGCTCGAGGAGGCGGTCGCGCAGGTCAAGGAGGAGCTCGGCCCGGACGCCCTGGTGCTCTCGACCCGGCGCGTGCGCCGCGACGCCGGCTTGTTCGGCTGGCTCGGGCGGCCGATGGTCGAGCTGGTTGCGGCGGTCGATCGCGAGCACCGGCGGCCGTCCGCGCCG
>WBZY01000084.1_pt7 | contig 22905 bp, 24 predicted proteins | sample 5204191 | NCBI WGS metagenome assembly WBZY01 (sample SAMN12344363, study PRJNA552823) | activated sludge metagenome | biome: Activated sludge suspended growth; feature: Anammox Sidestream; material: Wastewater; isolation source: activated sludge from anammox sidestream of wastewater treatment...
ATGTACTGGAGGCGATAAAACAGGCAGCCTGATCCTTAACCACAGAGAGAATATCAGGCTCGCCGTTCTCTGTGTCGCTGCGGCTCTGTGGTAAAATCGGACTTATGGCATTATTTGGAAGTGACAAATTCAAATGCGCGCGGTGCGGGCAGAAAACCGAGCCGATCGGTTACGCTCCCGTTCCCACCGAGTTGGGCCAGAAGATCGGCGAAGAGATGTGCAAAGGCTGTTGGGCCGAGTGGCAGAAAAAACAGATGCAGCTGATAAACCACTTCGGGCTCGATGTTTCAAACCCCGATTCACACCAATTCCTGTTCGACAATATGAAGATCTTCTTCTATAACGAAGGCGTTGACCTCGCACAGATCGATACGTCTAAAGAAGGCACTGTTAGTTGGTGAAGCGAACCCAAGAAAACTCGAAAACTGAAAACGGATCGAATTTTCACCGCTTTCAGTTTTCACTTTTGACATTTCAGTTTGTTCGGAGCGAATCTATTTCGCCTTTTCAAATTTCAAAGCCGTTCCGTTGATGCAATAGCGCAGGCCGGTGGGTTTCGGGCCGTCGTCGAACACGTGGCCGAGATGCGATCCGCAGCGTGCGCACTCAACTTCGGTCCGTACCTCGCCAAGGCTTCGATCTTCTTTCTCCACAATGTTCTTCTCATTCACCGGCTGCCAGAAACTCGGCCAGCCTGTTCCCGAATCAAACTTCGCATTCGAACTGAAGACCTTCAAATGGCACGCGGCGCAATAATAATCACCTTCCTGGTGGTTGTCGTGATACTGGCTCTTGAAGGGATAATCGGTGCCCTCTTCACGCAAAATATTGAATTGAGCCGGCGTGAGCAGCTTTTTCCATTCTGCCTCGCTCTTTTCCAGCTTTACGCCGTCAAATACGTCGTCGCCAGATGGGGCGATAGACGGGAGCGTCTCGACGCCATATTCACCGTCGGTTGACGCTGATGATCGGCCGCAGCCAAGCGCCATACCGAACGCTGTTATGACAAGGATGATAGCGAAAATAATACCGGTTCTGACTTGCATAATTAACCTCGCTCTGTCTCGGCAGAATATTTTAACCATTCCCATGTGCAAATAGTCTATTCAAAAATACTCGGGCCGGATAGTCTGCCTATTCTATTCGTTCGTGCGTTCCGCGAACGGGAAATACAGCGGAACGCACGAAGAAGCTTGTTGTGATCTGCGTTTGGCCGATCGGCTATTTTGGCATTACGACGCTATCGACCACGTGGATCACGCCGTTCGACTGACGCACGTCAGCGATGGTGATGCGTGACATGCCGCCGCGTTCATCCGTCAGGACCAGGTCGCCGCCATCCATCGAGGCCCAGAGCTTTCCACCCTCTACCGTTGTGAGTTCGGCCTTTCCGCCGCCTTTTCTGATCGCTCGTGCGATCGCTTTTGAGTCCAAATTGCCCGCTACAACGTGATACGTGAGTATCTTTGTCAGTGTTGCCTTATTCTCAGGCTGCACGAGCATCTCGACGGTGCCGGCGGGAAGCTTTTCGAACGCGGCGTTCGTCGGAGCGAAAACGGTAAATGGCCCTTTGCTCCTGAGCGTATCGACCAGGCCAGCGGCCTTCACTGCCGCAACCAGCGTAGTGTGATCGGCCGAGTTGACGGCGTTATCGACGATATTGCGTGTCTTATACATCGCCGCTCCGCCAACCATCGGGTTGTCTGACCTCATCATTTGTGCCGATGCCGCAACGCTGCCCAAGGCAAGAATTGCAACCGCGAAGAAAGTTGAAAGTGTTAGATTCTTCATTTTGTGTATCCTTCCAAATATAGATCTTCTAGCTTCGAACCATTGCCCAGTTGGGCATACGAGACAGGTTTTCGCTGCAACGATCAGATCGGATTCACAAATGATCGCCTGACTCTATTTTCCGAGTTCCGGCGAACTCAAATTGATAGTGGGAATAAAAGGAAGGCCGGGCATGATTCTTGAAAGGTGCACACACTGTTCGTGATAACGTAAGAAAGAAACGATGAGCAAGCAGATCGAGAAAAAGCATTCGCTCGCGATACGCTGGCTGCACTGGATCAATTTCCCGCTCTTGGCGATGATGATCTGGAGCGGTTTGTTGATCTATTGGGCGAATTCCATTTACGGCGTACGCGTATTCGGCCTGGAGCTTTTTCATTTTTTTCCGCCGTGGTTCTACGAGTTTTTCGGCATTCCGTACCGCCTGGCCGAAGGCATCAACCTCCATTTCTTTTTCATGTGGCTGTTTGCCGCGAATGGGTTCGTATATGTGGTATACCTTGCGCTGTCCGGCGAATGGCGGGCCCTTTTACCGCTGCCATCGTCGTTCAAGCGCGCCGTTCGGGTCGCTCTCTACGATGCGCACATTGTGAAAACAAGACCGCCGCAGGGAAAATACAATGATGCGCAACGCATTGCATACACAAGCGTGATATTGATGGGCGCAGGCTCAGTTCTTACAGGCCTCGCGATCTACAAACCGCTCCAACTTGCATGGCTGACGGCGTCGTTCGGCGGCTATGAATGGGCGAGATTCTTCCACTTTTGGCTGACGATCCTTTTCGTACTATTTTTTGCCGTGCATGTGATTCAGGTGATCCTGGCTGGTTGGAGCAATTTTCGATCGATGATCACAGGCCGCGAGATCGTCGATGCGAACGAAGGATCGATCCCTGAACTATCCACTTGAAACTGATCATTATCCACTGAAGAAACTAGAAGCCGCGTAATTAGTTCAGTGGATGGTGGGTAGTGAAAAGTGGTTAGTCAAGAAAGATGAAAGACGATAAAGAAATTTTGGTCGAGAAGGTCCGCGAACTTGAGCGTGGGAAACGAATCGACCCGAATAACACCGCCGATGTGCTTGGCGAGAAGCGATATTTGTCCGAGCCATTGAGCGATGACGAAGCCAGAAGGCAAATGTCGCGAACTTCGCGCCGCGGTTTTTTGGTTGCCGGCGCGGCCGCTCTGATCGGCGTATTTGGTTGGCGTTGGATGCCGGACGACATGAAGGCAGGATTGCTTCGGCGTACATTCGAATTCAACGAACGAGTGGGCCAGATCTTTTACCGGCCGTCGCGGCTTGCTCCCGAGTTTTCGAGCCGACTGGTCTCGGAGCGTCGCGTTAATGGAATGCTCGGGTTGGAGAACGCGGTCGATCAGGCCGCATGGTCGCTTACGGTAGCCGGATTGTATGGCCGCGATGATACGCTCACCCTTTCGCTTGACGATATCAAGAAATTGCCCCGCGTTGAGATGACGACCGAGCTGAAATGCATCGAAGGCTGGAGCGTGATAGTCCAATGGGCAGGCGCACGATTCTCCGACTTCGCTTCGCAGTATTTGCCAAAGACCATCGACGCCAGCCGGCCCAGTATCGCAGAACATCCGGAAAAGCTTGTTCCTTACGTTGCGCTTTCGACGCCGGATAATGGATATTTTGTCGGCTGGGATATGCCGAGCATTCTGCACCCGCAAACCTTGCTTGCATACGAAATGAACGGCGAGCCGCTCTTGCCGGAGCACGGAGCGCCGCTTCGCCTTGCGTCGCCAACAAAATACGGCATCAAGCTGATCAAACGAATTGGCCGGATCGAGTTCACTGCAGAAAGGCCGCGTGATTATTGGGCCGAAAGCGGCTACGACTGGTACTCGGGGCACTGACCCGCCCAAATCGATGAACGATCTTGCTGCGGTTTTCATCAATGAAGAATTTGCGGCCACCCGCGTTGATCCGACGGAACACGACCGATTGTTGGCCGAAGGCTGGAGGCATTTCGGGCCGCAGTTCTTTCGCTACAACCTTGCGATTTATGAGAACGAGATCAGGCAGGTGATCCCGCTCAGGATCCGCCTCTCAGATTTTAGGCCGTCTGCCAGCCAACAGCGCGTCATCCGAAGAAATCGTGATGTGAATGTAACGGTCGGGCCTGTTAATGTGGATGACGAGGTCGTGGGGCTATTCAAAAGGCACAGGCGACGATTCAAACAGCATCCGCCGGACAGCATTTACACGTTCATTGCCGAAGACCCGGATGCCGAGCCTTGCGAAATATTCCAGCAAACCGTTCGAGGGGATGGCCGTCTGCTTGCGGCGGGATTTTTTGACGCGGGCGAGCGGTCGCTTTCGGGCATTTACACTGCCTTTGACCCGGACGTGACGCGACGAAGCCTGGGCGTTCTTACTATTCTGAAAGAGATCGAGTTTGCACTTGCGACGGGCAGAGAGTTCTATTATCTCGGCTATTGTTATAGCGGCAGCTCGTTTTACGATTACAAGAAGCGTTTTTACGGTACGGAGTCATTCGAATGGGATGGCAGATGGCTGCCCGCCGAGCGCGAGATATAACAAGAGCAGGCCGTCTCAGTCCGGTTCGAGGGAACTCAAGTTCTCCTTGTGGCCTTGCGAGAGATCTATCTCGCAAAGCCGCAAGGTCGAACCAAGTTCGGGGCCATTCCCCTAGCCGATCAGATTGAGATTTTCTGCCGCGTGCATCGGGGCATGAACGGACGGGGCAGGCTGCCGCCTCTCACCGAATGCCCGACGGAGAAACTCTGGATCAGTGATCTCGACGTATCGAGCGGTCTGTTCGGGTGTCATCACCTCGAGCATAAAGGAGTTTTCGATCCAGACCTCAACGAGTTGGAACAAGCCGTTATCGCGGTTGCAAACGAGCGTGCGCCAGCCTTCGGCCTTGGCAAGTTCGCGAATCTCATCGATCGATAGTTCGGCACTGATGTTCAAGTGTGTCGCCACGTAACGCGGGACCATATCGCTCTGGACGAACTTCGCTTCGAACTCCTCGGTTGCCGCGGTCAGTTCCGCCTCACCGGGCAGGCCTTCGCCGGGAACGAGGACAGTACCGGCCGGAGTAACTTCAACGGCTGTCCCTTTCCCATCGTTTGCGATCACGAAAAATGAATCCGGGGCTGGCGGGAACGGAAAAACGATTCCGTCCCATATCTTTGCAAGAAAGTTTGCGACCCGCTCGGGCTCGTTAACAGCTATCGATATATGATTGATCATTGCAATAATTCTCCCTTCGAATAATTTCAGACGAGACGTACCTATGTCAGTCCGATTATCTAACGCGAATGATCTGCAAGATTTGTATCAGCGTCGCAGCAAGAACCTTTCCCGTCTGTGCGTTCCGTGTGTTGGTCAGCGTCGGAGTAGTATAAAGGCCACGCATAAAAGCGAACACGGCGATCACAAAGTCTGTCAGGACCGCTTGCGTAAATGGGCCAGTCGGCCAATGATTCGCAATATGAGAATAACCTTCAGCATATACAACGATACGCGCGTCTTTGTGTTGCTTCTTTGTCTTCTTAGTGTCTTCGTAGCTAACCTCTCTGCCCAGGATTTCAAGACCGTCCACGATGGCGTTGAGTACGCACAAGTAGTTCATAAGATCGGCAGCGATCCGGTAAAGATAAACTTGCTGCGGCTTGATCTGAAGAAAGTGCGGCTAGATGTACATCACGCTCTGGATAAGGCCATCGGCACCGAGAAAACATCGTCCATCGCCACACGCCACGGAGCGGTCGCGGCCATTAACGCCGGGTTTTTTCGGTTGGACCGCAGCGAATTTGCTGGCGACGCCGCCGGAACCCTGATGATAGATCATCGGCTTCTAAGTGAGAGTGAAAAAGGAAGGATCGCTATCTTTATTCGCAATACGCCTGCCGAGTCGTTTGTAAGCTTTGCGCATATCAATATCAATGACCGACTCGAAGTGAAGAAACGAGAGGTCCCAGTTTCCGGCATAAATCGGCAGCGGAAGGACGGCGAGTTGGTCATCTTCACCCCCCAGTTCGGAGCGTCCACACTAACCGACAATAGCGGTGTCGAGTTTATCGTTCGTCGGGGTCGCGTTTCGGAGATGATCGATCGCACAGGGAACGCCCAGATACCTTCTGACGGTTTTGTTATCTCGGTTCAGAATAAAGCGAAAGGTGACCTGTTCACCCGCATAAAGGTAGGGACCAAGGTAACCTGGCAGACATCGGTCACTCATAACGCCGGCCCGCAAGGGTTTCCGATCGACTCAGAGGTGCGGCGGACTGAATCTGCCTTTTCCGGTGCCGAAGACATTACCAACGGTGTCTCGCAACTGATCAGAGACGGCAAGATCGACATCACCTGGGAACAGGAAAAAGCGAGCCGAGCCTTTGCTGAAACGCGTCACCCGCGAACTGCGGTCGCCAAATTGAAAGGCGGAAAATTCCTGATGGTGACAGTCGATGGACGCCAGCCGGGCGTGAGTGTTGGGATGATCTTGCGGGAATTGGCGGAGTATCTGCTTTCGCTCGGAGCGGTCGATGCAATGAATCTCGACGGCGGCGGATCGACCACGATGTTCCTCGATGGCAAGGTCGTCAACACGCCTTCGGACAAAGAAGGCGAACGTAAGATCGGCGACGCGATACTGGTCACGCTTAGAAACCCGGGAAAGCGACACTGAAAAAACATGAGCACACATCTTCTATTCGTTTACGGCACGCTGCGAAAGGGTGGGAACAACGACATTGTGAGGCTATATCCGACGTCCGCCCTTCTGGGCGAGGCATCAGTAACTGGGAGACTTTTTGATATGGGCGGTTATCCAGCCATATTGCTCGATTATGGGGGCGTTCCTGTAGCCGGTGAGGTGTACGAGGTGGATGGTGAGACGCTTGCGAAACTCGACGACTTCGAGTTTGATGCCGAATACGACCGAACGTCCATCGAATTGTCCGTGAACGGCGAAACCAAAACGTGTTGGATATACGGCCCACCCGCAAACCTTACCGCGGATAAGCCCGAGATCACCTGTTGCGACTGGATCATCTATTCATCCCAGATCACGAAAGACGAGACGTAGAGACTTCTCACGTCAGGATCCTGTTCAGATATTCTTTTGCCCCTTCGACATTCACGCCGCTTGCAATATAGCCGATGTAATTATCGGGCCGAAGCAGCAGCGAAAAAGTCTCGTCAGTATCGAAGACCTCCGCGATGTGCGGGTAGAGCGGTATAGAGTGAACATCGGCAAGGCCGTCGAGATCGTCAACGCTAAGGTCGTGTTTTGCCGCGCCGTCGCTGAAAACAAGGAAATGGAATTTCGGCTCGCGAAGCCGGTCGTAGATGCTCGCTCCGTCAACCACGAAATACGGCATTCGGTCACCGGCCATCACTTTTAGGTCAACGGCATTCTCGCTCAGGGATGCGTCGCGGTAGTTGATGCCGATCTGTGATATGAGTGGAAAGATCGCACGCTTCACAAAGTCCATTCTGGTCAGGATGTTCGCCACATAAGGGAAAATGTGAACGCGTACCCACGCGGTAAACCACTCTTCGCCGGCACCAAGCTGGAACATTCGGTCGGTCGTTCTCAGCAGCCGGACCGCATTGGCAAGGCGTTCCTCGTTGTATGTGTCCAGGATCCTCGAGCCGGCCGTGCCTTTCAAAACCAATGCCAATTTCCACGCAAGATTGTAGCCGTCCTGAATACCGGTGTTCATTCCCTGTGCTCCGGCTGGCGAATGGATGTGCGCCGAATCGCCGGCGAGGAAGCATCGGCCAACCGAGAACTTGTTGACGTGCCGCGTGTGGACCTTGTAGGTAGAGAACCAGTTCACGTTGTAAACATCCATCGGCACTTTCAGTTCCTGCTTGATCACCTCCTCGATCTCTTCATAAAGAAGTTCTCCTTCATCCTTTTCGGTCCCTTCCGGAAGGTTACCGACGATCCGATAGTGCTTTTCGCCAGGCAGTGGAAAAAAGGCCAAAAGATTGTCTCGTGAAAGATTGATGTTAAGCGCGTCGTGTGAGTATTCCCAATCGATCTGAACATCGGCGACATAGAAAATTCGTTCAAATGTTCCGCCGCCAAATTCGAGCCCGAGCGAATGCCGGACCGGGCTCTTTGCACCGTCGCAGCCGACAAGATATTTAGCCTTGATGGTTTCAACAGTTCCGTCGGGGCGCTTTATCGCGGCCGAAACGTTGTCGGCATTCTGCGAGAACGATGTCATCTCGGTCCGCCACATCACTTTATGGCCTGCGGCGACGATGTGATCGTGGAGGATTTTTTCGTGCCTTCCCTGCTCGAGAATAAGCAGGAATGGATAAGCGCTCATGCCCTCGCCGATATGTGACAGATCTACCTCGGCCCGCAATTCGCCCTCTTCCAGCAGACGCGTGCGGCCGGCGATAGTTCCACTTGCCACCGCCTTTTCAGCGAGTCCCATTTGCTCATAGATCTCAAGCGTGCGAGCGTGAACGCCGATCGCCTTGGAATACGGAGTGGTCGTTTCCCTGGTATCGATGATGATGAAATCGATGCCGTACCGGATAAGCTGGCAGGCGAGAGCAAGCCCCGTCGGGCCCGCTCCAACGATAAGCACGTCGGTCTCCATATCAAGCGATTGTATTGTGTTGTTGAGGAAATGGAAACACAGCCTTCGCCTGTCTCTCTTGAGTCGAATGCCGTTTCAGTGGTAATTTCGGAATGCAACTCCATAAAACCTATGAAAACCATCTTGTCCTCCTTGCTGGTGCTGCTTTGCATCTCGGTGTCGGCTACGGCGCAAGCGTCCGGCCGCAAGTCTATTTCATCTGTCGTCGAGAAAATGCAGAAGATCGACGGGTTCATGCCGGTTTACGTTAATCCTGACGACGGGAAGATCTACCTTGAGGTCTCACGATTTAATAGCGAGTTCTTGTATCTTGTATCGCTGCCAACCGGCGTTGGCTCGAATCCGATAGGGCTTGACCGTGCACAGTTGGGGCCGGCCCGCGTGGTTAGGTTCGAACGGGGAGGGAACAAGGTGCTGCTTGTCCAGCCAAACTACGATTTCAGAGCACTGACCAACAATGAAGCTGAGCGAAGGTCGGTTGAACAGTCCTTTGCCCGGTCGGTGATCTGGGGTTTCAAGGTCGAGGCGACGGACGGCGACAGGGTTTTGGTTGACGCAACCGCATTTTTTATCCGCGACGCGCATGGTGTTGTTGACGCCCTCAACCAGAATCGTCAGGGCGCCGGCTTCAGCTTTGATGAAAGTCGGAGCGCTTTGTACCTGCCGAACACAAAGGGTTTTCCAAAGAACACCGAGGTCGAGGCGACGATCACGCTTTCTACGAATGGCGACCCTGGGCCTTTGGTACGCGGCGTGACGCCGACGGCCAAGCACGTTACGGTGCGCGAACGACATTCGCTTATCGAACTTCCCGACAACAATTACAAGCCGCGAACATTCGATCCGCGGACAGGCGCATTCGCGATCAGTTTTTATGATTACGGGACCGACATAAACGAAGACCTGGAGAAACGCTGGGTCGTGCGTCACCGTTTGGAAAAGAAGGACCCGACTGCGGCCGTGAGCGAACCCGTGAAACCCATTATCTATTACGTCGATAACGGTGCCCCGAAAGCGATCCAACAGGCCCTGATCGAAGGAGCATCGTGGTGGAACCAGGCGTTCGAGGCTGCGGGTTTCCGCAATGCATTCCAGGTCCGCGTCTTGCCACCGGACGCCGATCCGATGGACATCCGCTATAACGTGATCAATTGGGTACACCGTTCGACGCGAGGCTGGTCGATCGGCGACAGCGTTGTCGATCCGCGCACGGGCGAGATCATCAAGGGCGATGTAACCCTGGATTCGCAGCGGGCGAGGCAGGATTTTCTGCTTGGCGAGGGAATGGTCCCGCCGTATCGGGCGTCGATGAATATGTGTGATTTTGGATCGCTGCCTAACCCTGATTACCTTCTCGCCGCGGATTCGTCGGATGATGTGACGCGAATGGCCTACGCTCGTATCCGCCAACTCTCGGCGCACGAGGTAGGGCACACCCTTGGCTTCGCACACAATTTTGCCGCAAGTACTTACGGCCGCGGTTCAGTAATGGATTATCCGGCACCAATGGTTGATATAAAGAATGGTAAGCTGGATTTCTCGAATGCGTATGCCGTCGGCATCGGCGCTTTCGACAAGTTCGCTGTGCGGTATTCCTACTCACAGTTTGCTCCGGGTGCAAATCAGGACGCCGAACTAGAGAAGATCGTAGGACAAGGGCTTGCGGACGGAATGCTGTTCCTTTCCGATCAGGACGCGCGGCCGGCCGGCGGTGCGGACCCGCTTGCTAACCTGTGGGATAACGGAAGCGATCCGGTGGCAATGCTGCGCCACGAGATGCAAGTAAGAAGGATCGGGCTTGATAACTTCGGGCTTGCGAACATCCCCAAAGGCACGCCGCTGTCCGAACTCGAGAACCGATTTATGCCGCTCTACCTCCATCATCGCTATCAATTGAACGCGGCCACAAAAACGATCGGCGGAGCATATTACACGTTCTCTGTTCGCGGAAACGACGGGCCGGAGCCGAAAACCGTTGCCGAGATCGTTCCGGCTGCGAAACAGCGCGAGGCGTTAAAGGCGGTGCTCGAAACGCTCAAGCCGGAGGAGTTGGTAATTGACGATCGAATACTTAAGCTGCTCCCGCCTCTGGCCTCGGGTTATGGTTCTGGCCGCTCAGAGCGGTTCTCAAAACGGACCAGCCCGATGTTCGATGAGATCGGAGCGGCCGAGATCGCGGCCGACCTCGCGATAAGCGGCCTGCTCGAACCGAATCGTGCGGCAAGGACGATCAGCTTTAACGCTCGCGACCGCGCCAACCCGCATTTTTCCGAGGTCGTTGCCGCATTGATCAAAGCAACATGGGGAATTCCGGTCTCGACAAATGCAAAACTCGCAGCCATCCAGCGCGCCGTCCAAAGTCTTACGGCTGTTCGGCTTATGGACCTGGCGGCAAACGACCGGGCCCAAGCTCAGGTTCGCGCCGTCGCTACAGCCGCGCTTCGTTCGCTGCTTGCAGCGTTGAAACGGCCGACTGCAAATCGCGAGACAGCGGTCCATAACCGGGCAACAGCCGATGACATCGAACGCTTCCTCAGCCGGCCCGCCGAGCCGAGAAAGCAGACCGCACCGCTCGCGACGCCGCCGGGCGACCCGATCGGGAACTAGGCGGCGACAGCGGCTCATTTCCGTCGGAATTTGTTACGGTTGAGCAGGTGAGGTCAGTCGACTAAACAGTGCGTCGCGCAAAACGCGTCGAACACGCTACGTTTGAGTTCGTTCAAGTGTTCATGAGTTGATCGACACCTGTATTAATTAGGACTAGGCGGACAAGAGTGGGCAAGCATTCCTGGAACTATGTTCCGCCGATAATTTCGTTCAATCCCTCGATTATCGACTCAAGTTCCTGTCCGGATGCCTTGCCGATTCGGTTGCCTAATCTCTGGGTCGAGAGCGTTCGGATCTGGCTGATCTTTGCCCAGGAGCGTTTCGGCAGTTTGGGATCGGAAAGTTCAAATGTTAGAGGAAAACCGGCGGTAGGTTTTTGACTAGTGAGGGCAACAGCGATGACCGTTCCCGAGCGGTCATTAAAGATGTTCTCACTCAGGACCAAAACAGGACGCTTGCCGGCTTGCTCGTGGCCGAGTGTCGGGTTAAGGTTCGCCCAGACGATGTCGCCTCTTAATATTCGGGCCATTCGTCCGCCTCGCTCGCCAATCCCATATCAGCCAGGGATCGCTCTTCTGTCTTGTCCAATTTCGCACATTCGCGCGCAAGCCGGTTCTTGTCCAGTCGCGAAAGCTTCTCTTCAACGGCAGCTTGTACCGCTTGGCTGCGGTTCGAGAAAACCTGTTCTTTTACGAGGCGATCAACCTTATTTAAGAGATTTGATTCGATTGAGATAGTTACTTTGGCAACGCCCATGAACTAGTATTACCAAAGGTCATACCTCATAGTCAAGGTTCGATTCTTAATCCGCCCGGTCGAAAGAGTTCTGGCGCGACATTGGGCGGACGCCGTAGCAGGTTTTTCTCCTCGTTATGGAAAATACTTATAAATGTCTTTCCGGTTCAGAAATCGAACGAAGATGACAGTATCGTTTTCAATGACAATACCTAATCGAAAATCCCCGATCCTCACGCGGAAAAAATTCCCGCCGCCTCTGAGTTTCTTAAGGTTCGCGAGTTTCGACAAGGAGTCAGCCTTCTCAATGGTTTCGATGACTTCTCGGACACGGCTTAAAACAGATTGTAACTTAATGTTTTTGAGGTCCTTCGCGAAACTTTCGCGGAATGCTACTTTCACCGTTCGCCCTCAAGAATCGTGAACACCTCTTCGCGCGGAACAGTAGAAGTAGTCAGGCCGTTCCGGATAGCTTTTGACAAAGCTATTTCCTCGAGAGCTTCCTCGACGATCTCACGAACCAAGTCACGGTGTTCCTCAAGAGACTCGCCAACCGCTGATTTAACGAGAGCCTTTAATCTTTCTTCGTCAATTGTCGCTGTGGCCATACCAGCCTCATTATAACTTCAAACAGGTTCAAGGACCTCACCGAAATTCAGCTCCAAGCCATCTTCATTCGCCTCAACCAACACACTTCCCCCATGCGCCAACTTACCGAACAAGATCTCGTTCGCCAGCGGCTGTTTGATCTTTTCGTGGATCAGCCTGGACATCGGGCGGGCGCCGTAGCGTGGGTCGAAGCCGTTTTTAGCTAGCCATTCCCGGGCGGGCTCGGTCAGCTTTACCAACACGCGTTTTTCGGCTAGTTGGCCGTTTAGTTCTTTAATGAACTTATCGACAATAAGTTTAATGACGTCGATATCGAGCGGTTTGAAGGCGACCCACGCGTCGAGCCGGTTGCGAAATTCGGGAGTGAAGGTGCGTTCGATGACGCCCTTTGCGTTGCCCTTTGTCTCGGCTGTATTGCGGAAGCCGACGCCGCCGCTTGAAAGCTCGCGGGCACCGGCGTTGGTGGTCATTATAAGGATCACGTTGCGAAAATCGGCCTTTTTTCCGTTGTTGTCGGTCAGCGTTGCCGAGTCCATCACCTGCAGCAGCAGATTAAAAAGATTCGGATGCGCCTTTTCTATCTCGTCCAGCACAAGCACCGCGTGCGGCGTTCGCATTATCGCTTCGGTCAGCAGGCCGCCCTGATCGAAACCGACGTAGCCCGGCGGCGCGCCGATCAACCGCGAGACGGTATGCGGCTCGGCATATTCGCTCATATCGAATCGGATAAACTCAACGCCAAGTATCTCGGCAAGCTGTTTCGATACTTCGGTCTTGCCCACACCGGTCGGGCCTGAGAAAAGGAATGATCCGACAGGCTTTGTTTGATGCCCGAGTCCGGCACGCGATATCTGGATCGCATCCACAACCGCATCGATCGCTTCATCCTGGCCGAAGATGACCTTCTTGATGTCCTCGCGCAGGCTTTTCAGGCGAGTCTTTTCATTCGCAACGACGGTCTTCGGCGGGATCTTCGCCATTCGGGCGATGGTGTTTTCGACCATCTGCACGGAAACCCGCTTCGGCCTCTTATTCGCGGGCATGAGTTTAACGGAGGCTCCTACCTCATCGATCACGTCGATGGCCTTGTCGGGCAAGAAGCGGTCGTTGATATATTTCCCGGCCAGCTCCGACGCCGTTTTCAGCGATTCATCGGTGTAACGGACCTGGTGGTGGTCTTCGTAAAACTTCTTGAGGCCTTTCAATATTTGATATGTCTCGTCGATCGTCGGCTCGCCTATATCGATCTTTTGAAAACGCCGGGCCAGAGCTCGGTCGCGGTCGAATGCGGCCTTGTATTCGGCAAACGTCGTCGAACCGATACAGCGAAGATCGCCCGCCGCCAATGCCGGCTTCAGAATGTTAGAAGCATCCATCGAACCGCCCGAAACCGAGCCGGCCCCAACAATGGTGTGTATCTCGTCAATGAAGAGGATCGCGTTCTCTTCCTGCTTCAAGTCATTAATGATCGCCTTGAACCGCTGCTCAAAATCGCCGCGATAACGCGTTCCGGCCAGTACGGCGCCCATATCGAGGGCGAAAACTTTCGCTCCCTGCAAAACTTCGGGCACATCGCCTTCGCTGATCTTCAATGCCAAACCTTCAGCAAGCGCGGTTTTACCAACGCCAGGTTCGCCTACATACAGCGGGTTATTCTTCTTGCGCCGGCACAGCACCTGAATCGTCCGTTCTATCTCGGCCGCACGTCCGACGATCGGGTCTATCTGTCCATTAGCGGCTCGTTCGACGAGTTCGACGGTAAAGCTTTCGAGCGGCTTTTTGCGTTCGGGAGCGCCGACACCGCCGGCGAACTCCTCATCATCAAGCCCTTCGGGCATCGCATCGGGCAGTTCGCCCATATCCACTTTAGAGATGCCGTGCGAAATGTAATTCAGTATATCCAGCCGTGTTACACCCTGCTGAAGCAGAAGATAAACAGCATATGAGCGTTCAGCCTGGTAGAAGGCAGCGAGGATGTTGCCGCCATCGACCGCCTCCTGGCCGCTTCCTTCGGCCTGCAGGACGGCGTACTGGATGGTCGATTGGAAAGTTGAGGTCAGCTCGGGCATGTTCCTGGCCGTTTCCGGCATTCTTTCAAGCACATTGCTGAAATACTCTTCCAGCGATCCGCCCAATTCTTCCAATTTCGCACCGCAATGGAACAAGATATCGCGCGCCGCGCTGTCCTCGAGCAACGCGTAAAGCAAATGCTCAAGCGTTACGAACTCATGCCTGTGCTTCACCGCCTGATCGACAGCGAAGCTTAAAGTCTCCTCTAATTCCTTGGTCAACATCTCACCAGAATTCTATCAGGTTTGGCGGATTTCCAAACACGCTTATTCAGCAAACACGGTGCGAACACCCTCGCTAGCAACGCGCGAGACATAAGTGAGATATTCGATGCCAGTTTTGCCATAAACGCTGTGCATCGCGTTCTCGACACCGACGGCCGCCTCTTCTGTATTGCTGAGCATAAAAATAGACGGGCCAGACCCCGAAATTCCACCGCCCAATGCACCTGCTTCCAAACACTCTCTTTTTACTTCGTCAAAATGCGGTATCAAAGATCTCCGGACCGGTTCAACGATGACATCCTGCAGCGACCGGGCGATCAGCTCATGATCGCCCCGAGCGAGAGCGGCCACAAGCGAGCCCACGTTCGCCCATTGCCGCACCGCCGTACCCAGCAGAACCTCTTTTGGAAGTATTGCCCGCGCTTCTGCCGTTTTGATCTCGATCTGCGGGTGAATGATCGTCGCCCAAAGCGGCGGGAAATCGAGCGAGACGATGTCAAGCGGGTCCACCGAACGCACTAGTGTGAAGCCGCCGAACATTGTAGGAGCGATGTTGTCCGCATGCCGGGCCTGCGAGGCAAATGATTCGCCTGCCATCGCGAACTCGACAAGCTCGAGCCGCGAAAAGCGGCCATCCAACAGTTGATTGAGGGCGAAAACCACGCCTGCTGCGCTTGCGGAGCTTGAACCAATGCCGCTGCCGGGTTTGATCTGCTTCGTTATCTCGATCTCGATGCCAAAGTCAGCCTCGGACCGCGCGAGCATCGCGGTGGCCGCGATGCCCGCGACATTGCGTTCCGGCTCGGTCGGCAGGCCAAAATCATCCAGGTTGACGATGCGGATACCGCGCCCGTCAACTTTCCGCACGGTCATTCTGTCAAATGGCTCGCTCAATGCGAATCCGAGACAATCAAAGCCACATACGACATTCGCAACCGTTGCAGGAGCAATGACGTGAACTTCATCCATAAATTTCGAGTATCGATCGGAGTCGTATTATCATTGAAAAACCGCGTCGCACGAATCCGACAAGGTCGCGGATCGGAATGTTCCGCGTTTGGTTCACCAATCAATGCAATACTTTAGCACAAGCCAGCGCTCGCCTGCGGCGTCGTTCAAGGAAGCCCTTCTTCGCGGCCAGCCGGATGACCGCGGGCTCTATTTCCCGTCGTCGATCCCAAAACTAGCGGATGGCCTTATTGACAGCCTGGCCGGCCGGGCGAACGACGAGATCGCGTTCGATGTGATCCGCCCTTATGTAGGCGGTTGTATTCCGGATGATGACCTGTTCGCGATATGTGCCGAAACCGTCAATTTTCCGTTTCCGCTCGTTCGGATATCGGACAGGATCTGGTCGCTCGAACTGTTTCACGGCCCGACACTCGCGTTCAAGGACGTCGGGGCACGCTTTATGAGCCGATGTTTGCAATATTTTTCGAGGGAGCGGCGGGTAAAGACGGTGGTAATAGTCGCTACATCGGGTGATACGGGCGGAGCGGTTGCGAACGGCTTCCACGGCGTCGAGGGTATCGAGGTGATCATTCTTTACCCAAAAGGCCGCGTCAGTGAGGTGCAGGAGCTACAGCTAACGACGTTGGGTGGGAATGTAACTACATTGGAATTACGTGGTTCGTTCGATGACTGTCAAGCGATCGCAAAACGGGCCCTTGCCGACGCCGATCTCCAAAACGAGGCCTCGCTAACATCGGCAAACTCGATCAACATCGGCAGGTGGTTGCCCCAGCAGTTCTATTATTTCTTTGCATTGAAGCAGTGGCAGGGCGATCCGCCGGTTATATCGGTACCAAGCGGCAATTTCGGCAACCTGGCATCGGGCATTATCGCGAGCATTTCCGGCTTGCCCGTTTCTCATTTCGTGGCTGCCTGCAATGCGAATGACGTTGTCCCCAAATTCTTTGCGACGGGCAATTATCGCCCGAAAGCATCGGTCGCGACGCTCTCGAACGCGATGGATGTTGGCGATCCGAGCAATTTTGTTCGAATTCTCGAGATGTTCCAGCAGGATACGGCAAATCTGAAACGGCGAATGAGCGCCGTAAGCATCTCAGACGAAAGGACGGCGGACACAATGCGGGAAGTACATCGTAATTACGGCTACGCACTCGATCCTCACGGGGCGGTAGCCTATGCCGCCGCGGCGGACGATCTTGAGGACAAGCCAGATGCCCGAGCGATCATCCTGGAAACCGCGCACCCCGTGAAATTTGGTTCCGTTGTGGAGATAATTGGTGAGAACATTGAGGTTCCCGATGCAGTGAATGACCTTCGGGCCAAACAGAAATACGTAACGGAGATCGACGCCGACTACGACGCTGTACGAGAATTGATTTTAGAGAAAGCAAGATGAAGGTATTAAAGTTTGGCGGCTCATCCGTCGCCAATGCGGAGAATATAGCGAAGGTTGTCGAACTCGTGAAGGCTTCGGCGGTGGAGGGTCCCTGTGTTGTTGTGCTCTCGGCTATGCAGGGAACCACCGACGGCCTGATCGATATGGGCCGGACAGCCGAGCGTGGCGACGACGGTTTTTTTGCGAAGCTTGACGAGATCCGGGCTCGGCACAACGACGCCATCGAGGCTCTCTTCACGAGCGGCAATAGAACGAAGATCGCCGATCCAATAGAGTCGCTCTTGCAGGAACTCGAGAGTATAGCCGAAGGCGTCCGTCGTGTGTGCGAACTAACGCCAAAAACGCTCGACCGGATATTGAGTTTTGGCGAGATCGCTTCTTCGAGGATAGTTTCAGCAAAGCTCGCAGCTGAAGGCGTCGAGAACGAATGGCACGACAGCCGCACGTTGATCCGAACGGACTCGAATCATGGATTTGCCGCCGTCGATCTCGCTGAAACCAGCCGGAAGATCGCGGAGAGAATTGACGGCTCAACAACGCGGCTTCATATTGTGCCCGGTTTTATTGCCTCGGATGCATCCGGATCTACAACGACTTTGGGCCGGGGCGGCTCGGACTACACGGCCGCGATCTTTGCCGCGGCTCTGAACGCCGACATCCTCGAAATATGGACCGACGTAAGCGGTATGATGACCGCAGACCCGCGTTTCGTCCGAAACGTGCGACAGATCCCGCGGATCAACTATCGCGAGGCAATGGAGCTTTCGCATTTTGGGGCGAAGGTCATCTATCCGCCGACAATTCAGCCGGTCATGGCGAAAGGAATTCCGGTCTGGATAAAGAACACTTTCGTCCCGGACGATGCAGGCACGCTGATCGAGGCTGAGTCCGCCGCAAAAGATGAAATGGTGCGCGGCATCACGAGCATCGACAAGATCTGTGTTCTAAGTCTTGAAGGCAGCGGAATGGTCGGCATTCCCGGGTTTTCGAAGCGCCTCTTTGACGCACTCTCACGGGCGGAGATAAACGTCATTCTGATCACCCAACGTTCCTCGGAGCACTCGATCTGTGTAGCGATCGAGGACAAGCACAGCGAACTTGCAAAGCGCGTTGTCGATCGTGAGTTTGAGAACGAGATCACCGTCGGAAAGATCGATCCTCTTCGGGTCGAAAGCGGTTTTTCGATCCTGGCTCTCGTTGGCGACCGGATGAAGGAACACACCGGCGTGAGCGGAAAGATGTTCTCAACGCTCGGTCATAACGGCATCAACATCCACGCGATCGCTCAAGGTTCTTCCGAACGAAATATCTCGGCTGTCATCAGCTCAAAGGACGTGCGGAAGGCAGTGAACACGCTGCACGAAGAGTTCTTTTCTGATGGGAGCAAACAGGTGAATCTGTTTGTCGTTGGTGTCGGTACCGTGGGCAGCCGCCTCCTCGAACAGCTTAGGCTACAGCATGATCTTCTGCTCGAAGACCTTCGGCTGAACGTGCGTGTTGTCGGCCTTGCCAACAGCAAACGGCTTATCATCGATGAGAACGGGATCGACCTGGCCCGGTGGAAAGAGCTCCTGAACGCGGCGGACGGCCCCGATCTGAAACCGAACCAAATAGCGGATATCATTGTCGAACGAAATCTTCGCAATTCGGTATTCGCCGATATCACGGCAAATGAAGGGATCGTCGAAATGTATCAGCAGCTGCTGAAAGAAAGCGTTTCGGTCATCGCCTGCAATAAGGTCGCGGCTTCGTCGCTCTATGAAAAATACGCGGGTTTGAAAGGACTCGCCCGCGAATATAACGCAAATTTTTTGTTCGAGACGAACGTCGGCGCAGGACTTCCGGTCATCAGCACGCTGAACGATCTGATGCGTAGCGGCGACCGCGTCAACCGGATCGAAGCGGTTCTGAGCGGTACTCTCAATTTCGTCTTTAATCACTACGACGGCTCGCGTCCGTTTTCAGAGGTTGTAAAGCAGGCCCAAGAGGAAGGCTATACCGAGCCGGATCCGCGGCTTGATCTGGGCGGAACCGATGTTGCGCGTAAGATATTGATCCTTGCCCGCGAGGCCGGTTACAAGATGGAGATGGAAGAGATCAAGAACAACGCGTTCCTGCCAGCATCCTGCTTTGAAGGGACCGTAGATGATTTCTATGTCGAATTGGCCAGGCAGGAAGAACACTTCGCCAAGCTTCTTGGGGATTCGTCGGCAAAGGGATTGAAGCTGAAATACATTGCGTCGCTCGTTGACGGCAAGGCGTCGGTCGGCCTGCAATCGATCGGCCCCGATCATAATTTTGCGAACCTGTCAGGCAAGGACAATGCCGTGCTTTTCTACACAAATCGTTATTCCGAGCAACCGCTCGTTATTAAGGGAGCCGGTGCGGGAGCCGATGTTACGGCAGCGGGCGTTTTCGCTGACATAATCAGGGCCGCCCGCTCATAAGTCAGATCCGCGAGCGGCAGAGACCGTGTCGCTTTATTACTGTATGCGAAACTTAAAGCTCCGCGTGCTGTTCGTGCTTCTCATCGCGTTCGCCAGTACGTCGTATGCCCAAAGTAATTACATTCCGCCTGCCGGAACCTGGGAGCACCGAACACCCGAGCAGGCGAAACTAGATCCCGCAAAACTCAAAGAGGCGATCGACTTCGCGAAGGCAAACGAGGCGCACGCCCCGCGAAGTCAGGAACTCGGCCTGACGCAAACCTTCGGGCGGGCACCGTTCGGCGAGATCGTCGGGCCCACCAAAGATCGTGGCGAGCCGACCGGACTTATCATCCGCAACGGTTACATTGTCGCCGAATGGGGCGAACCGCTGCGCGTTGACATGACACACAGTGTTACGAAAAGCTTTCTTTCGGCGGTTGTCGGCGTCGCTCTTGACCGAAAACTGATCCGCAGCCTCCAGGACAAGGTAATTGATTACGCCGCCCCAACTGTCGTCTATCAGCCCGGCCAACGGTACGACGTTGGTGAACGCTTCGGCACCTCTCAGCTTCTGGACCTGTTCGCGACCAACCACAACCGGAAGATCACGTGGGAACAGATGCTGCGCCAGACCAGTGATTGGGAGGGAACACTTTGGGGCAAACCTGACTGGGCCGACCGGCCCGACCGCGATCCGAGCAAATGGCTGGGCCGCGTTCGTGGCGAACCCGGTACGGTTTATGAATATAACGATGTGCGTGTAAACGCGTTAGCGCTCGCCGCACTCAACGTCTGGCGTCGTCCTCTGCCGCAGGTGCTGAAAGATAACATTATGGACGAGATCGGCGCCTCGAACACCTGGCGGTGGTACGGCTATGAAAACTCGTATGTTTTGATCGACGGCCAGATCATTCAATCGGTCAGCGGCGGCGGTCATTGGGGCGGCGGAATGTTTATCAATTCCTATGATATGGCGCGTTTCGGCCTGCTAACTCTAAGAAATGGCAAGTGGGGAAATAAGCAGCTTTTATCGACAGAGTTTGTACGCCAAGCCAAAACGCCAACGTCCGTCCGGCCGACCTATGGATTTATGAACTGGTTCCTCAATACGGACAAAAAGCTCTATCCGAATGCACCAGCCGCCGCCTTCGTCCACGTCGGCAACGGGACGAATATCATTTATGTCGACCCGGAAAACGATATTGTAGTCGTTGCTCGATGGATCGAGAATAACAAGATAAATGAATTTCTGGGAAAGCTATCGGCCGCCCTGAACAAGTGACCTTTTGAAGCCCTGAAGCATTTTCTTTACCTCGACGATCTCCGCCGCATATTGATCGTGCGAATCTTTTGGAATGAACTCTAGATCAACGGCCATCAACGCGTAATACTCGAGCTTCGAACCAAAAGCGACCGCAGCCGAAAGTGTACGGATAGTCTCTGCGTCATCGCCTTTTGATGCTCCCTCGGCGATCATTGCCGGAATGTCGACAGCCGTCTTTCGCATCGAGTGCCGCAGCCCGAACGTTTCCTCTCGCGGAAAACCCACCGTGATCCGATATGTCCACAACGCGAGCTGGTGCGCGCGTTGCCACACTTTTAGATTCCGGAAATCCTGCATGCTCTTGCTAAAGGCTAAGGTACTAACGGCTAACGGCTGTTATTCTATTATAGGATTACAGCCGTCAGCCATTAGCCGGATAGCCGTTAGTTGAGGTAGCCGAATTTCCCCTGCTGGAAATCGTCGATCGCCTGGGCGATCTCGGCTTTCGTGTTCATCAAGAACGGCCCGTATTGAGCGATCGGCTCGTTCAGCGGTTCGCCGCTCATAAGTAGGAAAATGCCGTCTTCGAGTGCCGCGAGCCGCACTGTTTCGCCGTCGCGTTCGAAAAGCGCGAGGTTATTAAGCGGCATTTTATTTTCACCGTTAAGGAGAGCAGAACCTTCGATAGCGAGCACGGCGGTCGTATAACCTTCTGGAAATGAAAGCTCAACGGTTTCGCCCTGCTTCATCTTGAGGTTGTAAAGATGAACGGGCGTGAACGTTGTCGCAGGGCCGTTTACGCCGCCAAACTCACCAGCTATTATCTCAACTTCGCCGCCGAGCGGCAGTTTGACGCGGCCCATTTCAGCATTCGTGATCGCCTGATATTTGGGTTCGGTCATTTTGTCCTTAGCTGGCAGGTTTACCCAAAGCTGCACGACCTGGAACGGGCCGCCAGCGCGATTGTATTCCCTCTCGTGAAACTCCTTGTGAAGAAGGCCGCTGCCTGCGGTCATCCACTGCACATCGCCCTCGCCGATGATACCGCCGCCGCCGCTGCTGTCGTGATGCTCGACCTTGCCCTTGTATGCGATAGTCACCGTCTCGAACCCGCGATGCGGGTGCGGCCCGACACCGAACGGTTCCTCTCGCGGCGGAAAATCCATCAACGCCCCGTAATCCAGCAAAAAGAACGGGCTCATCCGCTCACCGGTCAACGGCCCATGCGGAAAAAACCCATGCACGTTAAACCCGTCGCCTACCCAATGCCTCGGCGGCGGCGCCACGATCCTTTCAACCTTTTTCATTTTCTTCGCCTGTTTTGACTGTGCTGTCATTTTGTTTCTCCTTGTTCTCCCTTGCCACTAAGGCACGAAGCGATTACAAGAAGTTTATCGATCTAGGTTAGGAAAGTAATCATCAATTGCGGCGAGCGGGAGCTAATACTTTTGGGTGAGTATATTTCAGGGCTGGAGCATCAACGCCGACTTCTCAAGTGTTGAATCGGAAGCACACAGCCGCCCGATTCAGGTGGTGTCATTTGGTGGACGAAGCATGCAAGCGTAAGCCCAAAGCTTGAACGACTTTCAGAATCGTCGAGAATTCAGGATTGCCGTTAGGCGACAAAGCCTTATAGAGACTCTCCCGGCCAAGCCCAGTTTCCCGCGCGAGCTGCGTCATTCCGCGCGCACGGGCGATGTCGCCTAACGCTGCCGCGACAAGCGACGGTTCGCCTTCTTCCAGAGCGGCTTCCAAGTAAACGGCCATGTCCTCTTCAGTTTCGAGGTGTTCGGCAGGATCCCAACGTAAAAGTTTAGTCTTCGCCATACCTTATATTCTTCGCGAGTTCTTTTGCCTTCGCTATATCTTTCGCTTGCGACGATTTATCACCACCTGCGAGTAAAAGGATCAACTCGCTATTTCGTTGAGTAAAATAGACACGATAGCCGGGACCGTAATTTACTTTCAGTTCCGAGATCCCTTCACCTACAGGCTTAACGTCGCCCGGATTACCCAATGACAGCCTTCTGATCCGCACATCGATTCGGAGCCTGGCCGTGCGGTCCTTTAGAGATCTTATCCACTTCGCGAAGTACTCAGTTTGTAGGACCTCTTTACGCACTAAGTGTATCCTATACGATACAACATAAACAACAGGAATCTTCGAGACTAACTAATTTTTCCGCG
>WBZY01000707.1_pt1 | contig 22897 bp, 20 predicted proteins | sample 5204191 | NCBI WGS metagenome assembly WBZY01 (sample SAMN12344363, study PRJNA552823) | activated sludge metagenome | biome: Activated sludge suspended growth; feature: Anammox Sidestream; material: Wastewater; isolation source: activated sludge from anammox sidestream of wastewater treatment...
TTTCGCGCTGCGGAAGGCTTGCGGACGCTTTCCTTCCCCGTAACATCTCTAAAAAGCCCTCTATCCGTGTGGAAAATTGACCTGGCATGTAATTGTGGTCGTCAATACAATCCCCGTCAAGACTGAGAAGCGGGTAGCCGATCTTATTCAATTCCCTTTTCAACGTAGGCACGGCGGCGTTGTTTCTCCTGCATCCCCAGGATGAGAAGACCACGACACCATCAACCTGATACTCCCTGGCAAGCTTCCTGGTTACCTCAATGCGCCGCTCCAGCGGGCCATTGTAATGGCTGGTAATAAGCTTCTTTGCAAGACTTTCATACGGTCTTTGCGGATCAAGCTTATCCCAATACACGTAATTGGTTTCCTCAAAAACAATCTTGACCCCCTGCTCCTCCTCTAATTTCGTCAGGAAATCAACCGTAAAATATGGTTTTAATTCCAGCCAGAGAATTCTGATCAGGTCTTTTTTGTCGGTATGGTTTTCCTTCCGTTTGCTTTCTTCCATCTTCTCCCGTAATTCTGCCGCCAGGGCAGAGAAAAACTCTACGGATAATTTGGAGCCAATTAACAAGTATGCCGGAAACATGAACCCCAATGCCCTGCTGCCGGGAAGGGGACAAAGGGGGTCTTTTCTCAGGGCATTGATTTCAAGCATCTTTTCCCGCATCTGGTTTGCATAATCAATCGCTTCTTCGAGTGATGCCCGTTCCATCTTCCTTCCGGTAATCTCTTCAAGCCGGCGAACAAAATCTTCAAGCTGTTTTGCAAGGTACTGAACGGAATAATCGTCCGCCTCATAGGGCACATCAATGACAATGGTCTCTTTTCCTGACACCGACTCGCATATCTTCATGGTCTTGGTATTGTTGTCACAAAGCGTTGTCGTAGCGACCTGGAGAATGTTTTTGGGAAAGAGGTCTCTGAAGGTATGCCCGATTGCAGACCGGTGAAAGGTGCAGATATCCGTGGGAACTCCATATGATTCAGCCTCCATCAGCCCCCGGGAGCTTTGTCCCAAACCCGCAAAAAGCGCCGCCCCAATTTCCAGGCAAAACGGATACAGCCCCATGGCGAACAGAATTTCTGACGGAACAAACATCGTTGTCCAAACGGTTCGTTTCGGATTGGCATACACCCGATAGAGATGTTGTACCCCGACACGGGTCTGAACGCGCAGGGAAACCAATTCCTTTTTTTTGTTGCCCCGGAAGAGAAAATGATACACGCGCAGAAACCGCAGGAGCTCACGGAACATCAACGGAGAAAAACGACGGCGGATCGGTTCCAGCCATTCTTTATATTTACGAATTGACGCCATGTTTTTCCCTTACTCTTTCCTGGAAGTACTGGTTAATTGTTCAAGAAATGCCTCAACCCTTGTTTTAATCTGGCCTTCGCTGCTCAGGGTATAATCACAATTGAGATGAAGGAGAGGAATATTTTTCTCATGGAACGTCTTTTTTATCACGGGATAATCCAGGAGATTATGGTCGCAAAATTTGAGGGTGTGATAAATCGCTCCATGAATTGATCTTTCCTGCATCGTGGTCAATACATTATTAATCCTGTCAAAGATATTAACCATACGGGAGCACGGAGACCTCATGATATATCTCCTGGCAATTGACAGGATGGGGTCGCTGCTGACATGGATTTGGGCATCAAAATAGCGGCTGCCATTGCAGAGGTCCTCTGCAATTACCTTGGAGCCGGCATCTTCGATAATCTTCATAATTTTTTCGTTTTCCATAATACTTCCCCAGACGAAGAGCCTCGTTACGTCCCGTGTGTCACGCACGCCTTCTCTTTGCTTCATCAGGTGGGTCAAATAGGACTGAAATTTTTCCGGCACGGCATTAACGCCCTTTTTTAACAGAGAAAAGATCTCATAACCGGATTGTCCAAGATATCCGCTCCAGTACTTTTGTAAAAACACCCGGACTTTTTCCCGCACCGCATTGTAGAGGGTAATGCTCTGGTTAATATCATCCTGATTGATTTTGAGCGTAAAAAAAGTTTCCAGTTTTTCTTTGAAATTTTTGAGCAGGTTCGCATAATAAAAAACCGCGGCCTCATCCGTATTTTTGGGAATATCCAGGATGTAATTAAACGACTTTTTCCCATCGTCCAGTTTTACCCATGCATCATACAACCGCCGCATCCCGTCGCACGAATTGACAAATACCATTCCCTTAAAATCTTCCAGGTGGCCATTGATTTTTTGATCAACAACGGCCTTGATATAAGGGCAAATATTGCCACAAAGCATCTCATTTGCGGCACTCGACTCCTGATCTGATCCCTTGATTCTGACCGGATGGAAACCGGCGGCACGAATAAGTTCCACCGGAGTATAGGAACAAAAATAGCCGATTTTCGGCAAGGTGTGGTCGTCGACAGAAAATTCTGTCACGGCGGCATCGTTCCGGTCGTTAACGGAGACAGAAACGGATACCGAGACCGGTGCGCTCGTCTTTGCACGAGCCTTTTCCAGGGCAATGAGCGCCGCTCCCAGCGCTCCATTGATTTGCGGTTCTTCTGAGATCTTGATTTTACAACCAAGACTCTTCTCCAGCTCTGTTACCACGCCAATATTCTTTGCGACACCGCCGGTCATGACAATCTCTTCTTCCAGTCCAATCCTCTTAAGCTGTGCGGTGATGCGTTTGGCAATGGAGACGTGCAACCCTTTGCAAATATCTGCCGTTCTGTGATCTGCGCCAATCAGGGATACCACCTCGGATTCGGCGAATACCGTACAAAGGCTGCTCACGGAAACATTCTCCTTTCCGTTCAGCGAAATCGGCCCCATTTCCTCCAGATCGATTTCCAGCGTTCTGGCCATAACCTCAAGAAACCGTCCGGTACCAGCGGCACACTTGTCATTCATAACAAAGTCGAGGACATTACCATTCGCATCGACCTTAATGACCTTGCTGTCTTGTCCGCCAATATCAATGATCGTCCTTGCCATAGGGAAATAATAGTTTGCCCCCTTGGCGTGGCAGGTTATCTCTGTCACCACTTCGTTGGCAAACGGCACCTTGATGCGTCCGTATCCGGTAGCAACAATATAATCGATATCGCGTTCAGACAGCTTGTGTTCAGTCAGTATCTGCTGAAAAGTTTTATCGGCCGCCTTTTTACTGCTGGCGCCGGTGGGTATAATGATTGATGAAAGAATTTCCTTTTTCTCATTTATCAGAATGCCATTGGTTGACATGGAACCAATATCAATTCCTATAGTGTACATTATCAGAAATCTCCTTTTGGTTAAGGCAACACAGCGCCGCCTTAAACCCATAAAATGTGGTTTCTATAAAATACGGAAGACATTGAAACAGCGGATTGGCCGCAAACAAGCAAACAATCCTGCTTTTACAGAACATCCATACTTTTTTGCATTGATGAAACTTGCAACAAGAACCGGGGTGAAGATCCAAACGCGAAACAATTTTACGGTTTTCAATACCGCTCCTCTGGCATGATAAAGTTGGTTGTCTATTATCGTTGGATCATGTATGGAAGATAGTTATTTATCGACTGCCTATTCAGGCTCAGGCTTGGGTGGTATCATGCTCATCCAGATATTAAACACAAACAAGCCGACAGACACCACGAGCAAACCAGCAAAAATTTCTGCAAATGGATGGATTGGCCGGAAACACACCAATCCTACCAGGCCAATATTTGCAAGGTAGAACTGAAGGGCGCCTATTTTGGGATAGGCAAGCGGTGTCCCTGAGAATCTCGGCAAGATGTGATACCCAACGCCAAAGATCATCATCGACATCCATCCAAGAAGATTGAGATGGACGTGGCTGAAGAGTAATTGCGCAGGGTAGCTTCTCATGGAAATCATGATGATACCAAGGATAGCTGCTATGAAAAAGTAAATCAGGCTTGCACGCACAAAATTTTTCGAAAGAGGACTCATAGAATGAAAAACTCCTTAGTGATTATAATCGTAAATTACCAAAAAACCCTTTTGTAGTACCTTAAAAGGGTTAAGGTTAAGATATAGGAAAAATACAAATTGTCAAATAAAAAATTATCGTGGCAAAGGGTGCGTTATCATCTCCATCCGGTTTCACCGTATGCGTTTCTGGGCCATATCAGAGCGAAGTTTATGTCAAACCCAGACCTACTGGTGCGCCCTTGCCTATCAGAGCGCATGACAATTTTCAGGGATTTGTGTTGACTTGAAAGTTGATTATTTTGATAATATGCGCTTCGCGTCAATATCAAAAAAAATCATTACCTCATAGAACGATACTTGAAACGAAAAAGACAACAAAACCCACTGAAGCGAGTAAATATCCTGGCAATGCGGTAAATTCAGAATTTATGCAAAAGGAGATATTATGGACCAGTTCATTAGCAGGACAGAGAAGATAAAGGATGGCAGTGTTATTTTGGAAGAGGGTAGTTGGGCATATTACGCCTACGTCTTACAATCCGGCAAGGCCAAGGTATGGAGAAACATCAATAACAAGCAGGTGCTTGTTGGCACCTTAAAAGAAGGTGATATTTTTGGGGAGATGAGTTTTTTCGGTATGGCAAAGAGAACCGCTTCGGTGACAGCAGATGGCGATGTGGTGGTAGGAATGATCACCAAAGACACCTTTATGGAAGCTCTGAGTAAACTCTCTCCTGAAGCTCGCGTCAAACTCGACAAAATGACCCAGGACTTCTTTTACCTGAGTGATGTCTATAGCCGTTTGACGAACTGTTTACATGAGATATTGACGATTAAAGGACGGATGATTGATCCCAAGCTCTTTGAAAAAGAGGTTGAAAAAATGCCGGATATCCTGCGGAAGGTCGTGGGCCTGATGATTGAGCGCTTTATTTCTGCCATGGATGGAAGCATCGTACTCGTGTCGCAACTGGAAGAGGCCGCACGGTCGATCGATTCTTTATCAACAAAACTAATTCAAAAATGCAAATGAGCTTTCAGAAAATAACCGCAAGGTAAGATATGACGATGTCGTGAATATCGTGAAAGGCGATGCTGTTGAGACAACGCTGGCAAACCTTAAAAACCTGAAGAAGAAAGCACAGCAGGCTGTCTGAGAATTCCCATAAAGCACGCATTCCTGGACAGCCTGTTTTTTTCTTTTCCATAAATTGAGCATAGGTATACCCCCAGCAACAGGAGTAGAAAGGGAAGGCAATATGGTTACCTTTTCCACGGAAAAGGCGAAGCGGATTGTTATGTTCTGTGATCTTCGGAATTCAACCGATATCCTGATGGATTTTGAACAAGGTGTCTACTCTGGCATTGAAAGCTCAGGGGAAAAAGCCTTTACCTATGCGGATTTTATTATGGATGTCCACGAAACATCCTATAAAGAACTCTATTTAGGGCATGAAAAAACCTATGCAGAAATTTACGGGGACGGTGTGATGGGAATCTTCCCTGAAGATAATGCAAAGTATATTTTGGAAAACATTTACCGGCTGTCAAAACGCATGCGCGTCTATAATGACCCCCAGGGTGTGGGCGTCTTGAAACCCAGAATCGATATTGGCTTTGGTATCACGGCGGGGGACGTTTCGTTTATCTATTATCCACTGGACAAACGCAACCATCCTGTCGGCCGATGTGTTCATGAGGCGGCCAGGATTGAGGGATTATCCAAATTGTATGACGCCAGGGTACTGATTTCAGACCGGTTTTTTAAATTTGCCGAAGGCTACATATCCACCGACGAAAGATTTTCATACCGCTTCATTGACCGGATTATATTAAAGGGTTTCAGGGAACCCATCACCCTCTTTGAATTCCTTATGGACAATGACCCCAGATTTGAGACGAAAAAAAACTCCCAGAAAGAATATTCTGAGGCATATTCGAGGTATTGCAGAAAGGAATGGGCAACGGCAGCGGAACTCTTTCAGACAATTTATCAGGAATATGAATTAGGGATAGGATCAGTCATGGCGAAGAGATGTGAAATCCTTTCGAAGAGCCCGCCGAGTCCGGATTGGAATGGCATATGGAAAATGAAGGATAAATAGCCTCTCTGATCGTGATGTTGCGATGTAAATGTTCCCTGTAATTGTGTGCCAAAAGAAGGTAGAATACTTGATAATATGGTAGAGAAAAAAACAGAGATTGAGGCGAAGTTTGTTTGTCCCGATGGACTTGGTTTGGATGCAATCCTCGCAGTCGTTTATAGTCTGGGTTTCGCCGGTGCCGGCGAGCCGCCATGCTTTCAAACGGACGTCTATTTAGATACTCCGAACTATACCCTGCTGAATTCTGATGCGGCCATACGCATCCGCCAAAGAGGCGAAAACTATGTAGGTACTTATAAGGTGTCTGAAAAGCAAAAAGACGCCATCTTTGAGCGCACGGAATTTGAATGGACCCTCTCACGTGATGAGATAAAACTCTGGAACGAAGAGAAAAAGCCAGCAATTCCGCCAACTATTACTGATGCGCTGAATTTCCAGGGACAAACCCTGAGAAAAGTCCTGGCAGCGGAGACACACCGTTCTGCAGCAATAATCAGGGGCGATGACGGATTTACGGTTGAATTGTCCCTCGACGAGGTAACCTTCCGCGGCCACAAGGGTCAAAAACACTATCGGGAGATTGAACTCGAGCTGTTACAAGGGCGATTTGAACAGTTTACGGCGGTTATTCAAAGTCTGCAAAACCGCCTAAAACTACAATCTGCCGTTGATTCAAAATACAAACAAGGGATGATATTGGTGGGAAAGTACGGCGTGAAAACTCCGTGAGTTTTTTGAAATTCACAGTTCCAGTTTCCTGCCACCAATCAGTCGCAACTTCCGGCAAACTCGTATAAAATCAACGCCCCCAGCAGGATTCAAACCTGCAACCTTTGGCTCCGGAGGCCAACGCTCTATTCAATTGAGCTATAGGGGCTTGGCGTTGATTTCGTTAAATTTTACGGCAAAGAACGCGTGAGAATCAAGCTTTTTCGTAAATGAGAAATTTTTTAGCCAACATGCAGGGATGATACGACATCTTTGCCCTTCTCAGCCCCTCGAGGCCCCAATCCTCACCGGCGTTGACGTAAGCTACTTCGGAAAAGTCACTGGAGCAAAATTGCTGGTAGATAAATTGTGGCATGCCACAAAAGGTGTTGTTGGTCTTTTCTATCAGCACTGATGCCGTATGCGATGCAATTGGTTCACCCAGCGTAATCCCCTCAATGCGACCATCAATGGTAATGATCGCCCCCTGTAATCCCAATTCTTCAGAAAAGATGATTGCGCATTTAGCTGCCTCGGCTTCGTGAACCAGGCTGTACTGATAATGGGCCTCATTATGGTTTGAAAGATTTGACTCATGGATCTTCTCCCTTTTCCATTGGTCAATCATCAGGAGTGCGTCTGCAATATGCCGGGGGGAGAATTTCTCAAAAGAAGCGGTGTAGTGTTTTTTAAAATAGTTGATCTCGTTTCTCTTCTTCTCGTATTTTCTGCCGGCAAGTTTTATGAGATCAGAGGTGTTGTAGATGTAATCGGGATAGCCTTCAACAATGCGGAAGGAACTTTTGTCGAAAAGATTCAGGAAGTCTTCGTAAACGTAATTGATGTAAGATTCAAAACCGCGGGTGTCATTCATTTCACGCATCAGGGAAAAACATTCATACAGGGTATTTTGGATATTGTTTTTCCCTAACGGGGGGAGCATCATGCACATGCCTTTCGGCGTAACTCCAAAAAGGCAAAAGTTATTGTGGATTAATTTCCATAGTAACTCTATGGAGCCTTTCCATATAAAATTGTTTGCAAAAGAATAATCACATAAATTTACCTCTTCTTTCTTTACATAATTGTCAAAAAGCCTTTTATCTTCAATTTTTAAACGTTTTAAACCATACAGCTTGCATTTTTCTTCGATACTGATACTACGTTCTGTTACTTGCGAGAGACTCGTTTCAATGAGTTGTAAAATGGTTTCTCTCCTAATGTGGTATTACACCGGACCCACCCACACGACGGAGGCTCGAGGTCAAGTGCAAACCATTGTATAATTCTGGCAGACATCCCCTGCAGATGCCTGAACCAGGCGTTATTGTTTTGTGTAACGTGAATCTTCCTTTTTGAAGATCTGATTTTTCTTGGAAAATTTTTCATAAAAATCACCCGTAATGCCTGAGAATATTTACCGCTGAATTATACAATACCCGGAGAGATTTGCAAGAGAGAATTACCGCTGATTGAGAAATTTTTTGGTAGTGGCAAAAACCTCGGCCTGTTCTGCACTAGTGTGTAGACATATTAATTACAAATTATATATTGTGGACAATTTTAGCTATATCGCGCTGCAAAACAGCATTTATATGTTTCGTTATTAATATGTCTCTACACTAGCTATAAGAAAATACGGCAATTATATTGTGGTGTATGACGGCACAATACTGCCTTTGGGTATGATGACAATAGAATCACGAATCATGTAATTTTCTGCGTCGAGATATTCTATCTTCTGTTTGTTTTCTATCGTTACCTGTTCTCCGATATGTACATTCTTGTCGATAATGGCGCCCACGATACGGCACTGGTTGCCGATGCCCGTGTCAGGTATTTTTTTAAACCGGTTCGTCCGAATATTCGCTTCTGTCTCGTAATAATCTGCGCCCATGATGATTGAGTTTTGGATCAGGGTGTTTTTTCCAAGAATACTCCGGATTCCGATCACAGAATTGGATATTTCAGCCTGATCAACCCTGCAACCATCGGAGATAATGGATTGTGTAATCTTGCAGCCGTTGATGATCGATCCGGGCAAAAAAAGAGGATTCGTATAGATCGGCGCCTTTTCACTGTACAAGTTAAAACTTGGCGTGAGAGATGCCAGGTTCAGATTTGCCTCATAAAATGATTTAATAGTGCCGATATCCTCCCAGTAACCATCAAAGAAATACGCAAATACCCGCCGTGTTTTTATGATTTCCGGGATAATGTCTTTGCCAAAATCTGATTTACTGGTTTCCTTCAGGATTTCGGTCAATACCTCAAGGTTAAACACATAAATGCCCATCGAAGCGAGCAGACTGCGACCTCTGGCGCTAACACCCCGTCGTTCGAAAACACCTGCACCGAGCGAGAGAGAATCGACTATCGTCTCGTCTTTTGGCTTTTCAAAAAAGCCGGTAATACGGCCTTGTTCATCGATCTTTAAGATCCCTAAATTGGGCGACTCCTTTCTTTCCACGGGAATCGTTGAGATGGTTACCTCAGCTCCGTTTTGGATGTGTTCCTTAATGATGTGTTCGTAATCCATCCGGTAAAGCTGGTCGCCGGAGAGGATCAGGACGAAATCGATGTTAGGTTGGTTGAAAAACCGCAGATTTTGCCGGACAGCATCCGCAGTGCCTTGATACCAATTCATACTTTCAATGGTTTGAGTGGCTGCCAGGATTTCTATAAAACCACGGGAGAAGTTGTCAAATTTATATGCCCGCGTTATATGCCGATGAAGAGATGCCGAGTTAAATTGTGTGAGTACGTATATTTTATTGAGCTCTGAATTGAGACAATTACTGATAGGAATGTCAATAAGCCGGTATTTCCCGGCAAGGGGGACGGCCGGTTTCGACCTTTCTTTCGTTAACGGATAGAGCCTTGTTCCACGCCCACCGCCTAAGATTACCGAAATTACGTTGTCCATCTTCAATCCTGTCTTTAAGACTTTTTTCGTTTCGCGGCAAATGCATCAAGGTGGCTACCAAAGAAAACGAAAAATTTGCGCCATTGCCCGAAGCCGGCAACGTTAAACACCATTTCGCTTACCATTTTCACACAACAGGCCTGGGATATAAACCGGCCTGCCGGACAATTTCGGGGACGGCCTCTTCCCATTCAACGGCCATGATATGCACTCCGGCGACACCTTTAACTTCTCGCACCTGTTCTATAACCTCAAGACATATCTTCATGCCCTCTTCCTTCCCCTTTTTAGCAGCCGAGGCGACTGTCATGCGGTTCACAACCTCGTCAGAAACGTCCATGCCGGGCACATTGTGCTTCATATGTTTGGCCATGCCGGCAGACTTGAGCGGGGCCACACCGGCCAGGATGAACGTCTTTTCGTGGAGACCCATGTCAGTGACGATCTTCATCCATTCTTTGAATTTTTTCGTATTATAGATGATCTGTGTTTGAATGAAATCAGCGCCTGCGGCAATTTTTTTTGCAAGCCTGATTGCGCGGAATTTAAAGGGATCAGCAAAGGGATTCTCGGCAGCGCCAATAAAGAACTTTGGCTCAGATGCCTTTAACTCTTGCCCGCCCTGAAATTTTTTTCCATCCCTGAGCGTCTTTACCATATGAATTAGCTGAATGGAATCGATGTCAAAGACGCCCTTTGCCATCGGGTGGTCTCCGAATTTTTGATGATCACCCGTTAAACACAACAGATTTTTTGCCCCCAGCGCCGCAGCACCCAGGAGGTCGCTCTGAATGGCAATGCGGTTTCGATCGCGGCAGGTCATCTGGATGATCGGCTCTAATCCTGCATCCAGGACGATACGGCCAGCGGCAATACTGGACATGCGCACCACTGCGGTTTGGCAATCAGTAATATTAAAGGCATCCCCGTAACCTTTCAATAACTCAGCCTTTTTTTCTACTGCTGAACGGTCAGCGCCACGAGGCGGTCCAAGCTCTGCCGTCACGGCGAATTGTCCGCTTCTCAGGAGCTTTTCCAGGTTACTGCCGGATTTTATGTCAGAACTATTTTCAACCATACTTCGGATTACAATACAAATTATTATATTTTGTTCAGACAACTACTTGTTCAACCATTCATCTTTCGTAATCTCTGCTTGTCTTAAAAGTCGCGTTAAAAACCCGATGCCAATTTCTGATTCATGCTTATTGGGAATTATAACCGCCTGAGTTCCTTTCTTCATTTTTGGATGCTTTCCACCGAAGAACGGCCCTTCAAAACCAAGCTCCTTCATCCGTGAAACAAACTCTTGCCACGTTACAGGCTTTAATTTCTCCATTATGTGACATGTTCTACAATATTAAGGTTTATGCCTTCAATTACAGGCAACTCGAGGTTGTTCTTTAACCTGAAAACAATCCATTCTTCCAATGCCTCTCTCAGTTCATCCCTGCATCTTTCAAGGGTTTCTGCCTTCCCCCATACACCTTGAAGGCCAGAAATTTCTCCCCAATATGTTCCTTCGCCTTCGATTATTTCATAATGGGCAAGCCCCATTGCCTTTTGAATATACTCTGTTAACATGGTAGTTCTTCCTATAAAAACAGGATGGGTTTTATTATTTTTTCACAACCAAATGTTCCAGCACCATCTTGCGTGGATGGTTTTCCATGCCGGTTGTCCAGTCCTTGGGCGGCACAATCGTTTCCATCGTTGCCAGCAGTTGCTGGATGTCCAGTTGGTCATAGATCTGATGCCACACGCACGGGGTTTCCCGTGAGACCTCGCACTTCCCGTTTTGTGAACCGCCACACGGTCCGTTTAGCAAACTCTTTGCACACCGGCTTACCGGACACAACCCTCCGGTAGTTCCCACAATACAATTCCCGCACCCCGCGCACCGCTCCCAAAAAACACCCTGTTCGACCGGCCCACCCATAAAGGTAGTATTGAGACCGGGGAATATCCTGATCCTGGGAAATCTCTCGGCCATGTACTGAACGCCTACGCCACAGGCAATGGAAAGGACGGCATCGCAATCTTTGACAACCCCTTGGATATCCCGAATAAATTCCCACTCACACTGCCGGAGCGTGGAATCTTCGATAACCTCAAGTTGCCTGCCTTCCAGTTTTGCAGCAAGCCGAAGTTGTGCGGCAAGCTCAGCAACCTGCTTTTCTCCGCCCGTATGGCATATCGTTACACACGAACCACACCCCAGTACGCAGACCTTTTTAAAACCGGAAAGCATCTGCTTGATTTCCGGAAACGGCTTTGATGACGCTACAATCATGACACTAGTCCACCACAAATTTCCACGAAATTGACTCGAATTACAATATCTGCAACAAAACCCCCAGAATCGTTTCTTGCTCGTTCCTTAGCAACCCGGTAGGTCATCATTTGATTATAAATGTCTCAGTTCCTCAACCATATCAAAAGCAATCTCAAGGATTTCCTTGCCATTCTGCGAAGAAATAAAATGGGTCCGAAACCTCCTGGTATCCATTCCCAACCCACTCAAGAGCTGGCTGGTAAATCTTGACCGCCTTTCAATCCATTCCTGCTCATGGCAAAAATGGCAGGTGTCGTCCTTACAAGCGGTTACCAATACCCCGTGAGCGCCCAACTCAAATGCCCTGAGATATAATGAAGGCTCTACCTTGCCCAATCCCAGAACACCTACCCGCCTGAAGTGAAAAACCAGTAAGTCGTCCGTTGCGCTTTCCTTGCCCTCTTTGTACGCACTATACTGACAATAAAAATTAACAATAAAAGGTTTAATACCGTGGACAAATTTTTCCTGAAAGACCGCTTCAAGGGCATCTTTTCCGCAATCTTCCATTGGGGTTTTAAAACGAATTGCCTTTGCAGGGCATTCTACAATACACAAACCACAGGACTGGCAATCTCCGTCAATGTAGGCCGTCGTATTGCCTTTCGCGATCTTTGGCACTTCAAAAGGACATATCCGTACGCAGGTGAGACAGCCAACGCAAAGATTATCGTCCACCGAGGCGCCGGCGCCGCAGTTCATACACCGTTGCGCCTCTCTTACCGCAGCATTCAGGGTAAACCCCAACTCTACCTCATCAAAGTTGCTGAGCCTTTTATCCAAAGACATCGTAGGCATCTCTTGTTTTTGCTCTTTTTTAATAAGGGCAATTTTGGATGCGGCCACATCGGGCACGGCAGGCTTATCCGCCCATTTCTCATCTTTGAGCGCCGAACTTCTCAGGGTATTATGGATAGCAATCGCCGCCTTCTTGCCCTGGGCCATGCTTTCGGTCATGGTCCCCCGACCCAGCACAATATCGCCACCCGCGTAAACACCGTGAACAGAGGTGCTCAGGGTGGCCGGATTGGCAATAATGGTGCCGCCGCGCGTGACCTGAATCCCCTCCTGGCCTCTCAGGAAAGTGAGATTTGACGCTTGTCCTATTGCAAGGATAATCGTGTCCGCCTCGATAACGGATTCCGATCCTTCGTGGAAGGCCGGGTTAAATCGCTTTTGTTCATCAAAGACATATTTTACCTTCAGGATCTCCAAACCAGCTACTTTTCCGTCTTTCCCGATGATACGCTTTGGACCAACCGAGTTATAAAGCACCGCCCCTTCATGAACGGCCTCCTCGATCTCAAAATCGGTGGTTGGCATCTCCTTCCGGGATTCGAGGCAGGCAACGGACACCCGGCCGGGTTTCAACCGCAGCGCCGTCCGTGCACAGTCCATGGCAACAGCGCCCCCGCCGATGACCAGCACGTTCTTTCCGATCCGGGCACGTCCCGTCGTATTTACCTCATGCAAAAAGGAAACCCCCTTGAGAACCCCTTCGAGTTGCACCCCTTCAATATTCAAGGTGCGGCTTTCCAACAGGCCCACACCAAGAAATACCACGGAAAACCCGTCTTTCTTCAAGCTTTCAAAGGTAATATCGACTCCAAACGTAGTATTATACCGAATCTCTACCCCAAGCTTTTGAATGCAATGAACGTCATTATCAATGGATACCCGTGGAAGACGATAGGTTGGAACCCCCATGCGAAGCATGCCGCCCGGAGTTGGATTTGATTCAAATATGGTGCAGGAATATCCTAAAATGGCCAAATCATTCGCTGCGGCAAGCCCGGCAGGACCGGCGCCAATGATGGCGATTTTTTCAGGGTATCGCTCGGAAACTGCTCTCCCGGGTTCCTCAGAAAAGTTATCACCGAGGAAACGCTTGAGCCATGCGATTGCGATGGGGGCATCCGTGCTGTTTCTCCGGCATTTTGTTTCACACGGATGGGTGCAGATACGGCCACATGCTGCTGGCAAGGGATTTCTCTCCCTCACGAGCCGAAATGCCTCATTGAAACGTCCCCGGGCTATGAGCTGGACATAATCACGGGCATCCTGCCGTATAGGACAGGCCAGGATACATGGCGCCTCTTCATTGATTTTTTTGTCAGGTGTTGCGCAGGTGCGTGTTGTTGTCATAGCCAGATTTCATTGATTGAACAGATCGTCAGAAATTCACGAAAACCCTTCTTATTCTCCCATGACTTTTATAATCACCCGCTTGCTGCGCTGGCCGTCAAATTCGGCATAAAACACCTTCTGCCACTGGCCGAGGTCTAGCTTCCCCTCTGTTACCGGTATTACTACCTGATGTCCGAGCAGGAGGTTTCTGAGGTGTGCATCACCATTCACCTCACCGGTTCTATGATGATAATAATCATGGCCTTCCGGAATCAGCTTAAGCATCCACTCTTCGATATCCCGATGGAGTCCTGGTTCTGCATCATTCACAAAGATCCCCGACGTTATATGCATGGCAGACACCAAAATCATACCCTCTTTAATGCCACTCTTCTGCAAGACCCGTTCTATCTCCCGGGTAATATTAATAAACTCACGGCGCTTTTTGGTTTGAAATGTCAGATATTCGGTCAGATATTTCATAGGAAAAACCTTATTATTTCGATGCTCAGAAATTTTTAATTAGGTGCAAGGTTTGAACCCTGTCCCAGCATGAGTCCATTTGTGATTCGTATGCCGGTACTTCACTTTCCTTTCTACTCGTTAAAAATCAAATTTTACCAGTAATCTTAAGCTATTCAAGAAAATTTCATTATTTTTCCGTTACCCCCCTTAGCCCTTCGTTCTCAGCCTTGTCTCACCTGCGCAATCCATATATTTATTGGGGGAAAATCCGCACACCATAATCGTTACCCGTATCCACTGTTTTAATATCCTGAAAAAGTTACTCTGTGGTCACGCAAAACGGACACGCCAGGCGAAGTTCGTGTTTAATTCCATGAACATAAGCCCCTTCGGTTTTTTTGCGATAGCGTTTCACTTGAATGGCATCACATACCTGATCCAACAATTTTGGTTTGGGCATCCCGTTTCGTTATGAAAAAGCATCTTGAAATGATTGAGAAATTAATGGTATATTGCCGGTAGGATAAGGAAGAAGTAATTGCTATAATTGGCATAAACGCGTCATACTCATACTGGCGAATACTTTGCTTCTATACTCAAGATGCTCATAAAATGTGAATTTTAAATTGATAATAAGGTGGCATGGACAAACTCTGTTTGTCCGTGTTGAACTACTATAAATCACAAATTGTGAGCCTATGGAGTATGTCTTGTAAAACTAAATTGTTCCATTATCCCATGATAAACAAAATTGCACATAAAATCAGGTATGGACACACAAAATCAGGACGATAAACTCTGGGGGCTTATTACCCAACGGATTGAAGAAGAAAAATGTATTTTAATACTTGGCCCAGACATTGTTCCTTCAGAAACGGTTTCGCTGAATGAACAACTGAAATCTCACCTGGAGAAAGAGGGCCATAGCGGTTTAAAATACTATACCGACGATGAATTTTTCTCGTTTGCGGATGAAACCGACAAAGAATATGCGTTTTACGATGTTCAGAAATTTTACGAAAAACTCCAGCCAGATGAGATTCACCGGAAGATTGCCGAAATCCCCTTCCACCTCATCATATCCGTATCACCTGATCTGCTGCTAAAAAAGACCTTCGATGATAAAAAACTCGATTACATTTTTGATTATTACAATAAAGAGCAGAACCCCCAGGGATTTGAAAAACCCACCTCCACCAAACCGCTCATCTATAACTTGTTTGGCAATGTCGAAGTTGAAGGGTCGCTTATTTTTACCTATGACGATCTCTTTGATTACCTGATCGCAATCTTCGGAAGGCACGAATTGCACCAGGATTTACGGCAGGAACTCAAGGCATCCCGGTTGATTCTCTTCCTCGGCTTTAAATTTGACAAATGGTATTTTAAACTGATCCTCAGGCTGTTAAATCTTCATAAGGGCAAGCTGAGCCATGCCGGATTAAAAGACAGAAATCTGCTTCCCCACATAAGGAATTTCTATACCAAGGAGTTTAAAATCAATTTTCTGAATTATCATGGTGTTGAAATCCTTGACACGATTTATAAAAGATGCGCGGAAAAAGGCTTATTGAGAACCGGGAAAAAACCTGCCTCTGCTCAACCAGAAATCTTTATTTCTTATAGCTGGGGCGGTGAAAGCGAACAAACGGTTGATAAAATTTGCGATACCTTTTTTCAAAAAGGATATAGAATTATCCGCGATAAGGAAGAACTGGGCTACAAGGGCAACATAAAGGAATTTATGCAGAAAATCGGCAAGGGAAAATGTGTTGTTGTCGTTATCAGCGACAAATACCTGAAGTCGGAAAACTGCATGTACGAAATGCTTGAAATAAAAAACAAGGGCGATGTTTATAAGCGGATTTACCCCATGGTGCTGAAAGACGCAAAGATATATGATGAAATTGACCGCATTGATTATCTGAAATACTGGGACGATAAGGTCGATGCGCTGAAAAAGAAGATTGAAACCATCCGCGACCCGGTTGGAAAGGTGGGTGTTTATGAAAAGATCAACCAGTACGCTGATATAAGACGCATCATTGATAAGATAACCACTATGCTCCGTGACATGAATACCCTAAAGCCAGAAATACACCAGGGGAGCAATTTTGAAACACTCATTAATGCTATAGATGCAGAGATGCAAGAGGAAACGGGTGATTAGATATTCACTCATTACCCATCAGCGAATGCCCTAATCCGAACGAGTCGGAATCCGTGGCATGGGGTGTCATTCCCCCCTACCCCCTCCAAAGGGGGACAGGGGCTGGTTGTCCCCCGCTGGCGGGGGAAGGGGGTGGACATTACCGCCAAATGCCGACCACAAGAAACTTCGTCGTGAGCTTAGGTGGGGGGTGGATTAAGCCTGTCCTGAGTTTGCGAAGGGTGAAGCGAATCCACCATGTCGCTAACCCGAACGAGTTGGAAAAGACAAAATCCGAAGCACGAAATTCGAAAGTCAACCCTGTCAGGGTTAGTCGCAAAATATTGAAGGTGGATTCGGCGTAAAGACCAACGCCTTAATCCACCATGTCGCTGTATTGTAATTGATTCTAATCAGATTGAGATCGTGTTATTGCTTTTTGAGGATTCCAATATCGAATATCGAGCAAGGAATAATGAGCTTATTTCGATTTTTGTAACAAGCATAAAAACCGCGAAACAAAAGGAAGACAAGAAAACCTCATAATTCGAAATTCTTTGTTCGATATTCGTTATTTAATACACGGTTAAATTGATCCGTCTTGTGGTAGGGGCAAACTCCCGTTGGCGATTTTTAAAGTTTTTCCATTTACTATAGATATTTACCAATACCCATAAACGAATGACCTATGGACCAATCTACTCCTAAACAAACAACTCTGCAGTATCGTTACCCCGGCACCAGGCCATTTACAGCAGATGACCGGAATCTGTTTTTTGGCAGAGACGAAGACATAGGGAATTTGTCACAATTTTGCAGCCTTGAGAGTCTGATTGTTTTATATGGCAAATCGGGACTGGGAAAGACTTCTCTGTTAAATGCGGGCGTTGTGCCTCGTTTATGCGAAACGGAAAATTACGAAGCCATTGACGTAAGATTTGGCGCATATCTGCCTGAAAACGATACCAGACCCACGGAAATATTACGCCAAAAGATATCAGAAAAAATCTCTTTCGATAACTTTCTCTGGAAGAAGGTGCTCAACCTTCCCAATGGAGAGGATTTTTCCACGGTTGCAGAAACAGGGAATAGCAAGATTCCGGAAGACCTGTGGTACTATTTCAAGGGGCTGCAAATTCAAAAAGGCGAAAGAGAGGCATTCCTCATCGTCTTTGACCAGTTTGAAGAATTGTTTACCTATCCCGATACGTCGATTACCCTGTTTGCAAAAGAACTCTCCAGCCTCCTCAATGTCAGGGCGCCGCAATACATCCGTAATACGGTAAAGGAAAGACTGAAGGCCGGCGATGATTTCATCAGCCGCGAGGAAATGGCGCTGTTATATAAACCCCTCAATATAAAGGTGGTGATTTCTATCCGATCCGACAGGATGAGCCTTTTAAACCTCCTGAAGGATTATTTGCCCGATATATTGAAAAAGACGTACGAACTGAAACCACTGGAGATAACTCAGGCAAAAGACGCAATCCTGTTGCCCGCAACAAAAGAAGGGAGTTTTGCCTCCCCCGCTTTTGCGTATGATGCGGGCGCCCTGAACGATATGCTGGGCTACCTTTCAAAAGGCGGGAAACAAAGGGTTGAATCCTTCCAGTTGCAGTTATTGTGTCAGTTTGCCGAAAAGGTGGTAATGGATGCGATAAAAAATAATCAAGAAAAGGGGCGTCTAACAAGGGATGATTTCGGGGAATTTGATACGATCTTTAAGCGGCATTACGATAGCTTAATTGGTGAAATAAAAGACAACTCCGGGCGTAATGCAGCGCAGAAACTTATTGAGGACCATCTCATTGTCGAAGGCAACCGTGTTGCCCTGCCGGAGATTGTCATTACCAGCAGGCACAACATCCCGCCCGCCATCCTGCAGCAGCTGGTAAACTCCCGCCTTTTGCGTGCCGAGCCAAACACGACCGGGGGTTTTTCCTATGAAATCAGCCACGACACCCTGGTGATCCCCATCTTAGAGGCGCGCAGACTGAGGCTTGAAATTGAGGAAAAAGAAAGGGCTGAGCAGGAACGCCGTGAAGAATTACAAAAAATGCGTGAAAAGCAAAGGAGGCAGCGCACCATTATCGTAATCGTTGCGGTAGCGGCAATAGTTTCCATTGGTCTTGCTATTTACGGTTTTTGGCAGAAGCATAAGGCTCAAACACTGGCGGATAAATCCCTGGCATTATTAAAAACCTCTATGCCAGCAGGCACAACGAATGTTTACGCATATTTCAGGGAATGCGTCATTGAAAGTTATAAAGATGGCGCGTATGCGAATGCCATTACCCATTTGAACTCTGCAAATCTGTCTCCTGATATGCCATCCGCAAATGACCTTGCAGAGTGGAAGGACAAAATTGATAGATGCCAGCGTTTAGGGCAACAAGCTGATAAGGAATTAGAAAAGGGAAATTTTACCGGGGCACAAGAAACTTGTGAACAGATACTTGTTATTAATAAAGACTCCAAGTCTGATGCATGCAGGCTTTCGCTATGCAAATTATTTATCGAGCAATTGATTCTGGTGCGTGGCGGTTCGTTTATCATGGGGAGTAAAGACGGTGAGCCGGATGAAAAACCGCATAAAGTATTACTAGATGGTTTTTATATAAGTAAATACGAAGTCACCAATGCCCAATATGCGCATTTTTTGAACCAATATGGCAGCGATAAGGTAAAAAGTGGGGATTATGCAGGACAGCAAATGGTCGATACACACACTTGGGGTATAAGATTGCAGGGAAAGATCTGGCTACCGCAGCCCGGCTATGAAGACCATCCTGTTGTTAGTGTATCATGGTATGGTGCATATGAGTTTTGCAGGTTCTATGGAGGCAATCTTCCAACGGAGGCACAATGGGAATATGCGGCGAGAAGAAGAGGCAGAAATCAGGAGTGGGCAGGTACGAGTGACGAGAAGGTACTTGGTAAATATGCATGGTATTTTGATAATTCAGATTCCCATACACACCCTGTAGGCACGAGGAAGCCAAATGGGCTGGGCATATATGATATGAGCGGTAACGTATGGGAATGGTGCTATGACTGGTATGGTAACTACCCTAATATCGAACAAAAGAACCCTGCAGGTCTCAGTGGCGGCTCGCGCCGGGTGGTTCGGGGTGGTGGCTGGAACGGCCTCGCCTCCTACTGCCGTGCGACCAATCGCATCTACGACAGCCCGGACGTCAGGTACAACGGTCTCGGTTTTCGTTTCGCCAGGACAGTAAATTTTTAGTCTTTTTACCTTTTTACCCTTTGAATCAAAAAAAGTATTTACCATAGATAATATCATATATACAAATTTTACGAAGTAAAAATTCTTATATATAAGAAAAATAAATCCTATATATGGAGTTGAGAATAATAACCCTGCCATTCGATGATAACCTTGAAGGATTTGACGACGAGGTTGTGACCAAGTTCTGTATAAATAAAAAGGTTCATAATATACACGCAGAGTTTTTTACTAACAATAACAAGAAATACTGGAGCGTCGCAATTCAATATGAGACAGTCTTAAACGATAGTGAAAGGCTTACAGAATTTAATGAATCGCAGAAGCTGCTCTATCAGAAACTCCGGGAATGGCGTAGAAAAAGCGCAGAAAAAGAAGGCTACCCGGTTTATTTGATATGCCGCAACATACACCTGGAACACATCGTGAGAAACCAGCCAAAATCGCTTGAAGATCTCAAACAGATTAAGGGATTTGGAAAATCAAAGCTCCAGAAATTTGGAAAAGATATCCTACATATTGTGAAAATGTTTTATGAAAACACCAAAGAAGAACAACAACCAAAGCAGCAGCAACAGCAATAGCGCAACACGAGGGAATCAAAAAACTTCACATCAGTACCCAATATTTGACCAATGGTACAAAACCAATGATTGGATATTGCAACGCTGTGACACGATGCCAAAGCACACCCGTTTTACTATTAGTAGTAAAATAGCCTCCATAGCCCTCGAAAATACCGATTTGATAATAAAGGCAATTTACAGTAAACAGAAATTAGCGTTACTCAACACCCTCAATTTAAATCTTGAAAGGCTGCGGATATTTTTCCGTATGTGTAAAGATCGCCGGTATATTAGTATAAAACAATTTGGATATATAATAGACGAACTCAATATTACAGGGAAGATGTGTGGAGGGTGGATTAAGCAGTGCAAAGAATAGGAAACATATTTCACCGGGTATACAATTTTGAAAACCTGCTTTTCGCTTATAAAAAAGCACGGGCAGGCACAAAAATGACTGATGAAAACGCTGCGTTCTTTTTCCATCTGGAAAAGGAATTACATAAGCTTTCGGAAGAGTTAAAATCAGAAACCTATGAACCAGGCACATACAGATTTTTTAAAATATATGACCCGAAAGAACGACTGATTTCAGTTGCCCCATTTCGGGACAGAATCGTACACCATGCACTGGTGGGAACGCTGGAACCATACTATGAAAATTGCTTTATTTACGATAGTTATGCAACACGGAAAGAAAAGGGTACCCATAAAGCAATTGAAAGGGCACAACAATTTTTGAGAAATAACAGGTGGTATTTAAAAACCGATATCGACAAATATTTTGCCAGTATCGACCATGAGATATTAATCAAGATTATTTCAAGAAAAATAAAAGACAAGGCACTTCTGCGTATTACCGAAAAAATAATCAGAAACGGCGGACAAAACGGAAAAGGACTTCCTATTGGCAATCTTACGAGCCAGTTTTTTGCAAATGTTTATTTAAACCCATTCGACCATTTTGTTAAAGAAGAACTCCAGATAAGGCATTACATCCGCTATATGGACGATTTTGTTTTTTTCGATAACAACAAAGATCAGGTTAAGAAATTAAAAAAGGTTATTGTGGAATACTTACGACACCATCTTAACCTTGAGCTGAAGGAATCAGCTACGTATATCAATCAAAGGATAAACGGATTAGGTTTCCTCGGTGTAAGAGTTTTCCCAAACACTATCAGGATAAAAAATGAAAATCTGCGCCGTATGGTCAAAAGGTATACCGTAAAGAAAATGCAGGTGGAGGGTGGTAAACTTTCGGAAGAAGAATTTATTGAAAGCATGAACAGTTATTATGCGCTGTTTCGGAATTACAACACATTTCAGTTAAGGAGTCGTTTAATTCAATGCAAGGAATTTCAAACACCCCCCATAATCCCCCCGTAAACGGGGGGAAATGTTTTTTGCTCCCCCCAGTTTACGGGGGGAAACAGGGGGGTAAGTTGCCGAATGCCTAATTTAATATTAAATTTTTAAGAAAAAGGGTATTCAGCACATAGCGGCTCGAACCGGGTGGTTCGGGGTGGTGGCTGGAACAACAACGCCTCCAACTGCCGTGCGACCAATCGCAACAACGACAGCCCGGACATCAGGAACAACAATCTCGGTTTTCGTTTCGCCAGTACAGGAAGAATTTCAGACTGAGGGACTTCTACGGATACCCTTGCGGTAAATTCCTGTCCAGCTGAATATCCTGCGTGTAATAATGGTAATCTATTATTACACCAAATATCACCAGAACCCATGTGGATAGTAATACTATGCGTGTGAATTTCATATGGGTTTTCTATTTATGCACAGCGAAGACCTGTTGCAAAAAAGATATACCTTAAACGGTTTTCGTTGGGTTTTACTTCACTTCAACCTGCGTGACTGATATTAAAATACAAATTAGGAGAGCAAAGGGATGAGTAAGTACAAATATGAAATAATAATTTATTGGAGCAAAGAGGATGAGACATTTATTGCAGAGGTGCCGGAATTGCCGGGTTGTGCAGCAGATGGCGTTACCTATGGAGAGGCTCTTGCCAATGTTGAGGTAATTATACAGGAGTGGATAGAGACTGCAAATAAATTAGGTCGTCCTGTCCCTAAACCAAAGGGTAGGTTAGTCTTTGCATAAAAATATAAATGCCTGACAGAACAGTCCATTAGACGTCTGATTTTAGGCGATAAGAGATGAATTTTCAATATGTCCCCGGAAAAACATAGCGACATTTTTTTCTTCGGTAAATCGGTTCAAATATTATTGGGCATGCTTAAATTGTGAAAAAACACGAGATGTCGGCATATGGGACACCGAAGGAAACTCATAGGGTGTAAAAAGATAGACTACCATTTATAT
>WBZY01000709.1_pt1 | contig 22872 bp, 33 predicted proteins | sample 5204191 | NCBI WGS metagenome assembly WBZY01 (sample SAMN12344363, study PRJNA552823) | activated sludge metagenome | biome: Activated sludge suspended growth; feature: Anammox Sidestream; material: Wastewater; isolation source: activated sludge from anammox sidestream of wastewater treatment...
GTCTACCGCCTTCAGGGCGTGACCATCAACGACAAGCACATCGAGGTCATCGTCCGGCAGATGCTGCAGAAGGTCGAGATCAACGATCCGGGCGAGACCGACATGATCAAGTCCGAGCAGATCGACCGGATCGAGTTCGAGGAGAAGAACCTCGCCGCGGAGAAGGCGGGCAAGCGGCCGGCGACGGCAAGCCCGGTGCTGCTCGGCATCACCAAGGCCTCGCTCCAGACCCGCTCGTTCATCTCGGCCGCCTCCTTCCAGGAGACGACCCGTGTGCTGACGGACGCGGCCGTCAACGGCAAGTTCGACACCCTCGAGGGCTTGAAGGAGAACGTCATCGTCGGCCGGCTCATCCCGGCGGGAACCGGCGGCACGTTGCGCCGGCTGCGCCGGGTCGCCGCCAAGCGCGACGAGCTCATCGCCAAGGAGAAGGCGAAGTCGGATGGCGACCGCTCCCTGTCGGGACCACCGTCGGGTGGACCTGCGGCACGTCGCCGCCGCCGTCCGTCCGAGGAGGCGGCGGAGTAGGCGCCAGGGGCACCCGACGGGGCTCGGATCGGGACGGAACGTCAGAAAACATCGCAGCGGCCGCCCCATCATGGGCGGCCGCATTTCCATCGGGGCTTCCCACTGCGCGGAGGTTAAAAATATTTCGCGCTGCGGGAGTGGAAGTGTTGACCGCCCGAGAGCCACTGTATATAGCTTCGCCACTCTCACGGTACGCGGTAGGCCAATCTTGGCATTGCCAGCCTTTGTCCGGCGGGCGCCTCAAGGTCTAAACGGTACCGTTTCGAAAGCAGAGGACATTTTCGGACCATGATCTGCGGTCTCGCAAGAGGCGGCATGATCCTCTGGTTTTTTTCGTGCCTAGCCCGGCTCGCGCCGGGCCCGGCAGGTTCGGCTTGGTGTATGCGCGCAATGCGCCGCACCTCGATGATGGACGAGGCGGATGCCGACGATACAACAGCTGATCCGGAAACCCCGGATCCAGAAGACCTACCGCGAGAAGTCGCGCCACATGGAGGCCTGCCCCCAGAAGCGTGGCGTGTGCACGCGCGTCTACACGACGACGCCGAAGAAGCCCAACTCTGCTCTGCGCAAGGTCGCCAAGATCCGCCTCACCAACGGGTTCGAGGTCATCGGCTACATCCCGGGCGAGGGCCACAATCTGCAGGAGCACTCGGTGGTGCTCATCCGCGGCGGTCGCGTCAAGGACCTCCCCGGTGTGCGTTATCACATCATCCGCGGCGTGCTCGATACCCAGGGCGTCGCCAACCGCAAGCAGCGCCGCTCGAAGTACGGCGCCAAGCGGCCGAAGTAATCGACCTTCCTCGCGAAGGCTCTCTCCGGGACGCGCGGCGGCGCTGCGACGGTCCCGGGAACGAAAGAAGCAAGATCAAGTATTCAAGGGCAAGACACCATGTCCCGCCGTCACAGTGCCGAAAAGCGTGAGGTCAACCCGGATCCCAAGTTCGGTGATCTCGTCATCACGAAGTTCATGAATGCCGTGATGGAGCAGGGCAAGAAGTCCGTCGCAGAGCGCATCGTCTACGGCGCGTTCGAGCAGATGGAGAAGAAGGGCAAGGGGGATCCCCTGCAGATGTTCCATCAGGCCCTCGGCAACGTGATGCCGGCGGTCGAGGTTCGCTCCCGGCGCGTTGGTGGCGCAACCTATCAGGTGCCCGTAGAGGTCCGCTCGGAGCGCCGGCAGGCGCTGGCGATCCGCTGGATCATCACGGCGGCGCGCGCGCGCAACGAGAACACGATGGTGGAGCGGCTGTCCGGCGAGTTGCTGGATGCCGCCAACAACCGCGGCACGGCGGTGAAGAAGCGCGAGGACACGCACAAGATGGCGGAGGCGAACCGCGCCTTCTCGCACTACCGCTGGTAACCCCTGCGCGGTTGCTGTGTGGGCAACCGGAGCGCAAACGAAGAGATTTCGAGGCACACATGGCCCGCCAATACGCAATCGGCGATTATCGCAACTTCGGCATCATGGCTCACATCGACGCCGGGAAGACGACGACGACCGAGCGCATCCTCTATTACACCGGCAAGTCCTACAAGATCGGCGAGGTGCACGACGGCGCCGCGACCATGGACTTCATGGAGCAGGAGGCCGAGCGCGGCATCACGATCACGTCGGCCGCGACGACCTGCTTCTGGCAGGGCCGCGACGGCAAGAAGCGCCGGCTCAACATCATCGATACCCCAGGCCACGTCGATTTCACGATCGAGGTCGAGCGCTCGCTGCGCGTTCTCGACGGCGCGGTGTGCGTTCTCGATTCCAACCAGGGCGTGGAGCCGCAGACGGAGACCGTCTGGCGCCAGGGCGACAAGTACGCCGTGCCGCGCATCATCTTCTCCAACAAGATGGACAAGACGGGTGCTGATTTCTACATGTGCCTCGCCGACATCAAGGAGAAGCTCGGCGCGCGCGCGGTGCCCTTGCAGATCCCGATCGGCGCGGAGTCGAACTTCGCCGGCGTGATCGACCTCATCAGGATGATAGCGATCACCTGGGACGGCGACGGCAAGGATGCCAAGATGGTCGAGGGCGGGATCCCCGCCGACCTCAAGGACAAGGCCGAGGAGTTCCGCGCGGCGATGATCGAAGCCGCCGTCGAGATGGACGACGCCGCGATGGAAGCCTACCTCGAGGGCAAGGAGCCCGACGAGGACACGCTGCGCAAGTTGATCCGCAAGGCGACGATCACCCGCGCCTTCTATCCCATGATGTGCGGCTCGGCGTTCAAGAACAAGGGCGTGCAGCCCCTGCTCGACGCGGTCGTGGACTTCCTGCCCTCGCCGATCGATCGCGATGCCTACAAGGGCATCGATCCCAAGACCGGCGGCGAGGCCCCGCGCCGTCCCTCCGACGACGAGCCGCTCGCCATGATCGCCTTCAAGATCATGAGCTTCGAGCACGTGGGATCGATCACGTTCTGCCGCATCTACTCGGGCAAGCTCGAGCAGGGCATGGCGCTTGCGAACACGACGCGCGACAAGAAGGAGCGCGCGGGCCGCATGTATCTGATGCACGCCGCCGACCGCGAGGAGATCAAGGAGGCCTTCGCCGGCGATATCGTCGCGCTGCAGGGCCTGAAGGACACGCGTACGGGCGAGACCCTCTGCGATCCGAACAAGCCCGTCATTCTCGAGAAGATGGAGTTCCCCGAGCCCGTCATCGAGATGAAGATCGAGCCCAAGACCAAGGCCGACCAGGAGAAGATGGCGATCGCGCTGCACACGCTGGCGATCGAGGATCCCTCGTTCCGGGTCATGGTCGATCCCGAGTCGGGCGAGACGCGCCTCAAAGGCATGGGCGAGCTTCACCTCGACATCAAGGTCGACATCCTGAAGCGCACCTACGGCGTCGAGGCGATCACGGGTGCCCCGGAGGTTGCCTACCGCGAGACGCTCGCACGGGCGACCGACGTGGACTACACGCACAAGAAGCAGACCGGTGGCACGGGCCAGTTCGCGCGCGTCAAGCTGCGCATCGAGCCCAACGAGACCGGCAAGGGCAACATGTTCGAGACGTCGATCGTCGGCGGCGCGGTGCCGAAAGAGTATATCCCCGGTGTCGAGAAGGGCGTCGAGTCGGTGTGGAACAACGGTGTGCTGATCGGCTTCCCGCTGGTCGACACCAAGGTCACGCTGTTCGACGGCGCCTACCACGAGGTGGACTCCTCGGCCATCGCCTTCGAGATCGCGACCCGCGCGGCCATGAAGGAAGGCTGCGACAAGGCGGGCGTCAAGATCCTCGAGCCGGTGATGGACGTCGAGGTGGTCACGCCCGGCGATTTCGTAGGCGGCATCATCGGCGACATCAACTCGCGGCGCGGTCAGATCCGCACGCAGGAGATGCGCGGCAACGCGACCGTCATTCGCGCCTACGTGCCGCTCGCCAACATGTTCGGCTACGTGAACCAGCTGCGCTCGATGTCGACGGGACGTGCATCCTACACGATGCAGTTCGCGCACTACGCCGACGTGCCGCGCAACGTGGCCGATGAAGTGAAGAAGAAGTACGCCTGACCGGCGTGCTTGAGGGATCAACAACTGGTTTTCTCCGGTGAATGAGCCGGGGACGAGTTCGAAAGACTGAAGGAGAGCCAAACGATGGCAAAGGCAAAATTCGAGCGGACGAAGCCGCACTGCAACGTTGGCACGATCGGCCACGTCGACCACGGCAAGACGACGCTGACGGCGGCGCTGACGAAGGTTTCGTTCGATCGCGGCTGGACGACGTCGGCGATCTCCTATGACAACGTTGCAAAGGCCTCCGAGAGCCAGGGCCGTCGCGACCCGACCAAGATCCTCACCATTGCCACGTCGCACGTCGAGTACAGCACGCCCAATCGCCACTACGCCCACGTCGACTGCCCAGGCCACGCCGACTACGTGAAGAACATGATCACCGGTGCCGCCCAGATGGATGGCGCGATCCTGGTGGTGTCGGCGGTCGATGGTCCGATGCCGCAGACCCGCGAGCACATCCTGCTCGCCCGTCAGGTGGGCGTGCCGCGCATCGTGGTGTTCCTGAACAAGTGCGACATCGTCGAGGACGCCGAGCTGCTCGACCTCGTCGAGATGGAGGTCCGCGACCTCCTCAACAAGTACCAGTTCCCCGGCGACGACACGCCCGTGATCCGTGGCGCGGCCGTCAAGGCGCTGAACGGCGAGAAGGGTCCGCTCGCCGACGAGGCGATCATCAAGCTGTACGAGGCGCTCGACACGTTCATCCCGATCCCCGAGCGTCCGCTCGACCAGCCCTTCCTGATGCCGATCGAGGACGTCTTCTCGATCTCGGGTCGCGGTACGGTCGTCACCGGCCGTATCGAGCGCGGCAAGGTCAAGGTCGGCGACGAAGTCGAGATCGTCGGCCTGCGCGACACCCAGAAGTCGACGGTCACAGGCGTCGAGATGTTCCGCAAGCTGCTCGACGAGGCCCATGCGGGCGACAACGTCGGCTGCCTGCTGCGCGGCATCGACAAGGAGGCCGTCGAGCGCGGCCAGGTTCTCTGCAAGGCCGGCTCCATCAAGCCGCACAAGAAGTTCGAGGCCGAGGCCTACATCCTCACCAAGGACGAGGGTGGCCGCCACACGCCGTTCTTCAACAACTACCGTCCGCAGTTCTACTTCCGTACCACCGACGTGACGGGTGTCGTCACGCTCAAGGAGGGCACGGAGATGGTCATGCCGGGCGACAACGTCTCCGTCTCGGTCGAGCTCATCACGCCGATCGCGATGGAGGAGAAGCTTCGTTTCGCGATCCGTGAAGGTGGCCGGACGGTCGGTGCCGGCGTCGTCACCAAGATCACGGAATAGACATTGGAGCGGGTAGGGGGAGCGCCCGGATCAGCGGGCGCTTCTCTCCTTTTTGACGAGTTCGAGAACCATGCACGGGCAAAACATCCGCATCCGGCTCAAAGCGTTCGACCATCGGATTCTCGATGCGTCGACGCGCGAGATCGTGAACACGGCGAAACGCACGGGTGCGGAGGTCAGGGGGCCGATCCCGCTGCCGACGCGCTTCGAGAAGTTCACCGTCAACCGGTCGCCGCACATCGACAAGAAGAGCCGCGAGCAGTTCGAGATGCGCACCCACAAGCGCCTTCTCGACATCGTGGACCCGACGCCGCAGACCGTGGACGCGCTGATGAAGCTCGACCTGGCCGCGGGTGTGGACGTCGAGATCAAGCTCTAGGGATTTGATGGGTCCTCTGCCATTTGCGCACGACCCGAGCCAAGGGAAGGAATGCGACGCGATGCGTTCCGGAATTATTGCACAGAAGGTGGGCATGACCCGCATCTTCACGGATGCAGGCGAGCACATCCCGGTGACCGTGCTGAAGCTGGAGAAGCTTCAGGTTCTCGGCCATCGCACCAGCGAGACGAACGGGTACACCGCGCTTCAGCTGGGCGTCGGCACGCGCAAGCCCTCGCGCCTGACGAAGGCCGAGCGGCAGAACTTCGCCAAGGCCGAGGTCGAGCCCAAGCGCAAGGTGGCGGAGTTCCGCGTGAGCCCCGACAACCTCATCGAGGTCGGCGCGGAGATCACCGCGGATCACTTCGTGCCGGGGCAGTTCGTCGACGTTACCGGCACCAGCCAGGGCAAGGGGTTCCAGGGCGCGATGAAGCGCTGGAACTTCGGCGGCCTGCGCGCCACCCACGGCGTGTCCGTGTCGCACCGCTCGCACGGCTCGACGGGTCAGCGCCAGGATCCCGGCAAGGTGTTCAAGGGCAAGAAGATGGCAGGACATCTGGGTGACGAGCGCGTCACCACGCAGAACCTCGTCGTCGTCCGGACGGACGTCGAGCGCGGCCTGCTGATGATCCGCGGCGCCATCCCCGGCGCCAAGGGCGGCTGGGTGATGGTGCGCGATGCGGTCAAGAAGGCGCTGCCGACCGACGTGCCCAAGCCCGGCGCGTTCAGGGCCAAGGTCACGGCCGACAAGAAGGAGCAGGGCTGATGCAAGCCAACGTCACCACGCTCGACGCGGGCACGGCCGGAACGGTCGAGCTTGCCGACGCGATCTTCGGTCTGGAGCCGCGGTCCGATCTCATCCACCGCATGGTTCGCTATCAGCTCCTGAAGCGGATGGCGGGCACGCATCATGCGCAGGACCGGTCCGAGGTCAACGTGACCGGCAAGAAGATGTACAAGCAGAAGGGCACCGGCGGCGCCCGTCATGGCGACAAGTCGGCGCCGCAGTTCCGCGGCGGCGGCAAGGCCTTCGGCCCCAAGCCCCGCAGCCACGCGATCGACCTGCCGAAGAAGGTGCGTGCGCTCGCCCTGCGGCATGCCCTGTCGGCCAAGGCCAAGGCGGGTGAGATCGTCGTTCTGGACAAGGCTTCAGCCGAATCCGGCAAGACCGGCGCGCTCAAGTCCCAGTTCGCCAAGCTCGGTCTGGCCAATGCGCTCATCATCGACGGTGCCGAGCTCGAGGTCGGCTTCGCGCGCGCGGCCCGCAATATACCGAACATCGACGTGCTGCCCGTCCAGGGCATCAACGTCTACGACATCCTGCGCCGGAAGAAGCTGGTGCTGACGAAGGCCGCCGTGGCGGCGTTGGAGGCGCGGTTCAAATGAGCAAGATGCAAGCCTACGACGTCATTATTTCACCCGTGATCACGGAGAAGGCGACGCTCGTCTCGGAGGCGAACCAGGTCGTCTTCAACGTTGCGCCGCGCGCGACGAAGAAGGACATCAAGGCCGCGGTCGAGAGCCTCTTCAAGGTCAAGGTGAAGGCAGTCAACACGCTCGTCCGCAAGGGCAAGCTCAAGGTTTTCCGGGGCCGTCCGGCTCTTCTCAGCGACACGAAGAAAGCCGTCGTGACGCTCGAGCAGGGCCATTCGATCGACGTGACCACGGGCCTGTAAAGGGAGAAGCAGCGTCATGGCGCTCAAGACATTCCGCCCGACCTCTGCCGGTCTGCGCCACCTGGTGCTCGTCGACCGCTCGGGTCTGTACAAGGGCGCGCCGGTCAAGATGCTGGTCGAGGGCCAGAAGAAGACGGGCGGGCGCAACGCGCACGGCCGGATCACGACGCGCCACATCGGCGGCGGCCACAAGCAGTCCTATCGCATGGTGGACTTCCAGCGCCGCAAGCACGACATGGCGGCCGTGGTCGAGCGGATCGAGTACGATCCCAACCGCACCGCGTTCATCGCGCTCGTCAAGTACACCGACGGCGTGCTGTCCTACATCCTGGCCCCGCAGCGTCTGGCTGTCGGCGATACCGTGATCTCGGGCGCCAAGGTCGACGTGAAGCCGGGCAACGCGATGCCGCTCGGCTCGATGCCGGTCGGCACGATCGTGCACAACGTCGAGCTCAAGCCCGGCAAGGGCGGCCAGCTCGCCCGCTCGGCAGGATCGTTCCTTCAGCTCGTCGGCCGTGACGCCGGCTGGGCCGTGCTGAAGCTCAACTCCGGCGAGACCCGCCGCGTACGTGCCGACTGCATGGCGACCGTCGGCGCGGTCTCCAACCCCGATCACATGAACGCGGTTGGCGGCAAGGCCGGTCGCACGCGCTGGAAGGGCACGCGGCCCACGGTCCGCTCGATCACCATGAACCCGGTCGACCATCCCAACGGTGGCCGCACCAACGGCGGCAAGCACTGGGCAACGCCGTGGGGCAAGCCGACCAAGGGCTACAAGACCCGCAAGAACAAGTCGACCGACAAGTACATCGTCCGCAAGCGCAGCGCGGACAAGAAGTAAGGCCCGAGGAGATAGAAGAGAATGTCACGCTCAGTCTGGAAGGGTCCGTTCGTCGACGGGTTCCTGCTCAAGAAGGCCGAGAAGGTGCGCTCCTCGGGGCGCAACGAGGTGATCAAGATCTGGAGCCGCCGCTCCACGATCCTGCCCCAGTTCGTCGGGCTGACCTTCGGTGTGCACAATGGTCACAAGCACATCCCGGTGAACGTCACCGAGGACATGATCGGGCACAAGTTCGGTGAGTTCGCGCCGTCCCGCGAGTTCAAGGGGCATGGCGGCGACAAGAAAGCGGTGAAGAGATAATGGGCAAGCCTAGCCGAGAGCGCAGCCTCCCCGAGAACGAGGCGAAGGCGGTAACGCGCAACCTCCACATTTCGCCCCAGAAGCTGAACCTCGTCGCGGGTCTGATCCGCGGCAAGAAGGTCGACACCGCGCTCGCCGACCTCGAGTTCTCCAGGAAGCGGATCGCGCAGGACGTGCGCAAGTGCGTCATGTCGGCCGTGGCCAATGCCGAGAACAACCACGGTCTCGACGTCAACGAGCTCGTCGTGGCCGAGGCGTTCGTCGGCAAGAACCTCGTGCTGAAGCGCTTCCACGCCCGCGGTCGCGGTCGCGGCGCCCGCGTGCTGAAGCCGACCGCCCAGATCACCGTCATCGTCCGTCAGCAGGACGAGGAGAAGGCGGAAAAGAAGGCCAAGGGCAAGTCCAAGCCTGCCAAGGCCAAGAAGGAGGCCGAGTAATGGGTCAGAAGGTCAATCCCGTCGGCCTGCGCGTCGGCATCAACCGGACATGGGACAGCCGCTGGTTCGCCGGCCGCAAGGATTACGGCAAGCTCCTCCACGAGGACTTCCGGATCCGCGACCAGATCATGAAGCAGCAGCGCCAGGCCTCGATCTCGAAAGTGGTGATCGAGCGTCCGCACAAGAAGTGCCGCGTGACGGTGCATACCGGCCGGCCGGGCGTGCTGATCGGCAAGAAGGGCGCCGACATCGAGAAGATGAGGAGCGAGCTTGCGCGCCTGACGAACTCGGAGGTGCATCTCAACATCGTCGAGATACGCAAGCCCGAGATCGATGCGCATCTCGTCGCCGAGAGCATCGCTCAGCAGCTCGAGCGCCGCGTGGCGTTCCGCCGGGCGATGAAGCGGTCGGTGCAGTCGGCGCTTCGCCTCGGTGCGGTCGGCATCCGGATCAACGTCGCGGGACGTCTTGGCGGCGCGGAGATCGCGCGCACGGAGTGGTATCGCGAGGGTCGCGTGCCGCTGCACACCCTGCGTGCCGACATCGACTTCGGCTACGGCCTCGCCAAGACCGCCTACGGCGTGATCGGCATCAAGGTATGGATCTTCAAGGGCGAGATCATCGAGCACGACCCGATGGCCTCGGAGAAGAAGACGCTCGACATGCAGGAGGGCGGTGCGCCCCGTCCGCGCCGTGACGACGACCGTGGAGGCGAGCGCCGCGAGCGCCGCGGCCAGGGTCGCGGACGCGGTCGCGGTGGTCCGCCGCCCGCAGCCTCTGCCACCGGTGAAGGCGGCGGCGGTGACGACGGCGCCAATCAGGCCTGAAGACCTTTCGGGGACTAGACCAACATGCTGCAACCTAAGCGCACAAAGTTCCGCAAGGCCTTCAAGGGCCGCATCCATGGCGCCGCCAAGGGTGGCACGGAGCTCAATTTCGGATCCCACGGCCTGAAGGCCGTGGAGCCCGAGCGCATCACCGCGCGCCAGATCGAGGCGGCTCGCCGCGCGATCACGCGTCACATGAAGCGGGCCGGTCGCGTCTGGATCCGCGTTTTCCCCGATCTGCCCGTGACCAAGAAGCCGGCCGAGGTCCGCATGGGCTCGGGCAAGGGCGGCATCGAGCTTTGGGTGGCGCGGGTGAAGCCGGGCCGGATCATGTTCGAGCTGGACGGCGTGCCGGACGTCGTCGCACGCGAGGCGCTGATGCTCGGGGCCGCGAAGCTGCCCATCAAGACCCGGATCGTCACGCGGCTCGTGTGAGCCTTGCAGGATGAACCGGAATACAGACACGAAGGTTTGAAGTGAGGACGTTGCCATGAACGTAGGCGAGTTGAGGGATCTTTCGCTCGACCAGCTCGACGACCAGCTGGCGAAGCTCAAGAAAGAGCAGTTCAACCTGCGCTTCCAGCGGGCCTCCGGGCAGCTTGATAATACCGCGCGCGTCCGCCAGGTGCGGCGCGACATCGCGCGGGTGATGACGTTGGCCCGTCAGAAGCGCGCCGGTGGCGCGTCCAAGAAGGGCTGAGGGAGATAGAGAGACATGCCGAAGCGCGTCCTGCAGGGAACGGTCGTTTCCGACAAGAACGACAAGACGATCGTGGTGGAGGTGGAGCGTCGCTACACGCACCCCCTGCTCAAGAAGACCGTGCGCCGCTCCAAGAAGTATCATGCGCACGACGAGGGCAACGCATTCAAGATCGGGGATCGCGTCCAGATCGAGGAGACGCGGCCGATGTCGAAGCTGAAGCGCTGGGTCGTGCTGCCGAAGGCCTGAGGACCGGGTCCGCAGACCTGCCGAGCTCAATCGAATTCGACCAAGAGCCGCCCGGAACGTGCGGCGGCAATAGAAGGACTGGACGGCGATGATCCAGATGGAAACCAACCTCGACGTGGCCGACAACTCGGGCGCCCGTCGCGTGCAGTGCATCAAGGTGCTGGGCGGCTCCAAGCGCCGCTACGCCACCATCGGCGACACCATCGTGGTGTCGGTGAAGGAGGCGATCCCGAAGGGGCGCGTCAAGAAGGGTCAGGTCATGAAGGCCGTGATCGTGCGCACCGCCAAGGGCGTGCGTCGGGCGGACGGCTCGCTGATCCGCTTCGACCGCAACGCGGCCGTGCTGGTGAACGCCCAGGGCGAGCCGGTCGGCACGCGCATCTTCGGACCCGTCACGCGCGAGTTGCGCGCGAAGAACCACATGAAGATCGTCAGCCTTGCACCGGAGGTGCTGTAATGGCGTCCCTGAAGATCAAGAAGGGCGATCACGTCATCGTCCTGTCGGGCCGCGACAAGGGCAAGCACGGCGAGGTCGTCGAGATGCGGCCCAAGGAAAGCGTTGCCATCGTGCGCGGCGTCAACGTCGTGCGCCGGCACCAGAAGCAGACGGCGAAGGATCAGGGCGGCATCGTCTCCAAGGAGGCGCCGATCCACATCTCGAACCTCGCGCTCGAGGATCCCAAGGACGGCAAGCCCACGCGCGTCGGGTTCAAGGTGCTGGCCGACGGCAAGAAGGTTCGGGTCGCCAAGCGCTCTGGCGAAATCATCGCGGAGAAGAAGTAGGTCATGGCCGAGAAAGAGAAACCCCAGAAGGGTGGAAAGCCCGCCGAGGGCCAGGGGAAGGGCGCGCCGAAGGGTGGCGCTCCGGGCAAGGGCGGCAAGGACGCCAAGCAGGCGAAGGGCGCAGCCGCAGCCGGCCCGCGCGAGGTGAAGCCGCGTCCGAAGGACTACAAGCCGCGCATGAAGTCGCTCTACGAGGCGAGCGTGCGGGGCGCCATGAAGGAGAAGTTCGGGTACCAGAACCCGATGCAGATCCCGCGCATCACCAAGGTCGTGCTCAACATGGGCGTGGGCGAGGCGACGTCCGACCGCAAGAAGGTCGACAGCGCCACCGCCGATCTCGCGCTCATCGCCGGCCAGAAGCCGATCCAGACCAAGGCGCGCAAGTCGGTCGCCACCTTCAAGGTGCGCGAGGGCATGACGCTCGGCACCAAGGTGACGCTGCGCGGCGACCGGATGTACGAGTTCCTGGACCGCTTCGTCACGATCGCGATGCCGCGAATCAAGGACTTCCGCGGCCTGAACCCCAAGAGCTTCGACGGCCGCGGCAACTACGCCATCGGCCTCAAGGAGCACACGATCTTCCCCGAGATCGACTACGACAAGATCGACGAGACGTGGGGCATGGACGTGGTGATCTGCACCACGGCGCGGACCGACGACGAGGCACGCGAGCTGCTGCGCGCCTTCAACTTCCCATTCCGCAGCTAGAGGACCTCGGGACCAATCCCCGAAAGGCCTTTGGAGGACAGAGAGCTTATGGCCAAGACGAGTTCGACCGAGAAGAACAACCGCCGGCGCAAGCTGGTTGCGCAGCACGCCGCCAAGCGCGCGCGCCTCAAGGCGATTGCCGACGACCTGAAGCGCCCTGCCGAGGAGCGCTTTGCCGCCCGCATCAAGCTCGCCGAGATGCCGCGCAACGGGTCCAAGGTTCGCATCCGCAACCGCTGCGAGCTGACGGGCCGCGCTCGCGGCTATTACCGCAAGCTGAAGCTGTGCCGCAACCAGCTCCGTGAGCTGGCCAGCCAGGGGCGTATCCCCGGCATGGTCAAGTCGAGCTGGTAAGGGAGGGCGCTGTAAAATGGCAATGAACGACCCCATCGGCGACATGCTGACCCGGATCCGCAACGCGCAGATGCGCCGGCGGCCGAAGGTTGCGACGCCCGCCTCCAACCTGCGCGCGCGCGTTCTCGACGTGCTGGCGGAGGAAGGCTATATCCGCGGCTACACGCGGGTCGAGCTCAAGGGCGAGCCGGCCCAGTTCGAGATCGAGCTCAAGTATTACAACGGCCAGCCGGCGATCAAGGACATCACCCGGGTATCGAAGCCCGGCCGGCGCGTGTACAAGCCCGTGAAGGAGCTACCCACCGTCATGAACGGCCTCGGCGTCGCGATCCTGTCGACGCCCAAGGGCGTCATGTCGGACGCGAAGGCCCGCGAGGCCAACGTCGGCGGCGAGATCATCTGCAACGTATTCTAATAGGACGGCGGCCGGGACGAGCCCGGCGGCCCACGTTTGAGGCGAGAGCCATGTCACGTATCGGAAAGAAGCCGGTTCCCGTGCCGTCCAATGTGACGGCGACCGTGAGCGGGCAGACGGTCAAGATCAAGGGTCCGAAGGGCGAACTCGCCTTTACGGCGCCCGAGGAGCTGAAGGTCGAGAAGACGGCCGAGGGCATCGCGGTGACGCCGGTGCAGGAGACCAAGGTTGCCCGCTCCAAGTGGGGCATGTCTCGCACCATGATGCAGAACCTGATCAAGGGCGTGACGGACGGCTACTCCCACACGCTCGAGATCCACGGCGTCGGCTTCAAGGCGTCCATGAAGGGCAAGGACCAGCTCACGTTGAGCGTCGGCTTCAGCCACGACGTGGTGCACAAGATCCCGGCCGGCGTCGACGTCAAGGTGGGCGGCGCCAAGCAGGAGGTCGTCACCGTCAGCGGCATCGACAAGCAGCTCGTCGGCCAGGTCGCCGCCGAAATCCGCGCCTCGCGCAAGCCCGAGCCCTACAAGGGCAAGGGCGTGCGCTATCAGGGCGAGTACATCCTCCGCAAGGAAGGCAAGAAGAAGTAAGGACTCGACCCCATGGCCAACGCAAGGAAGCAATTGGTCCGCCGTGAGGCGCGTGTGCGCCGGGACCTCAAGGCCCGATCGAAGGGCCGTCCGCGCCTGTCGGTGTTCCGCTCCTCGCAGAACATCTACGCGCAGATCATCGACGATGCCAACGGCCGCACATTGGCCGCCGCCTCGACGCTCGAGAAGGACGTGAAGTCGTCGCTGAAGACCGGGGCCGACAAGGCCGCCGCCGCAGCGATCGGCAAGCTCGTGGCGGAGCGCGCGATCAAGGCCGGCGTCAAGGAGGTCGTGTTCGACCGTGGCGGCTACATGTATCATGGGCGCGTGAAAGCGCTTGCCGACGCCGCTCGCGAAGGCGGCCTGAGCTTCTGAGGAAAGGATTACATTCGTGGCACGTTCCCCAGGAAGAGATCGCGGCCGGGACCGCGGCGATCGCGAAGAGCGCGAGAGCGAGTTTTCCGACAAGCTCGTCCACATCAATCGCGTCGCCAAGGTCGTCAAGGGCGGCAAGCGCTTCGGCTTCGCGGCACTCGTGGTGGTCGGCGACCTGAAGGGCCGCGTGGGCTTCGGCCACGGCAAGGCGCGCGAGGTTCCCGAGGCCATCCGCAAGGCGACCGAAGGGGCCAAGCGCAACATGCTGCGCGTTCCCCTGCGCGACGCCCGCACGCTCCATCACGACAGCGTGGGCCGGCACGGCTCGGGCCGCGTGACCGTACGCTCGGCACCGGCCGGTACGGGCATCATCGCCGGCGGCGCCATGCGCGCCGTGTTCGAGATGCTTGGTGTTCATGACGTGGTCGCGAAGTCGCTCGGCTCGACAAACCCCTACAACGTCGTGCGCGCCACGTTCGACGCGCTGAAGGCGCAGGAGAACCCGCGTGCGGTCGCCGCACGGCGCTCCATGAAGGTGTCCGAGATCGTGTCGCGCCGCCGTGACGGCTCGGCTGCAGCAGAGGCCGGGTCCGACGCGTAACGCGCTCGGTCCGGCGAACGTCCAAAGAACCAGGTGGATGACATGGCTGGCAAGAAGACAATCACGGTCGAGCAGTACGCGAGCGCCAACCGCCGTCCTGCAAAGCAGACCCATACGCTGCGTGGCCTTGGCCTCGACAAGCTCAATCGTCGCCGCACGCTCGAGGACACCCCTTCCGTGCGCGGCATGATCAACTCCATTCCCCATCTCGTCCGCATCGTCGACGAGACGGCGTAAAGCACGTCTAAGGAGCAAGGCCCATGCGGCTCAACGGCATCAAGGACAACCCCGGCGCGCGCAAGGTGCGCGTGCGCATCGGGCGCGGCATCGGCTCGGGCCTCGGCAAGATGGGCGGTCGCGGCGGCAAGGGCCAGACGGCTCGCTCGGGTGTTGCGATCGGCGGTTTCGAGGGCGGCCAGATGCCGCTCCATCGTCGCCTGCCCAAGCGTGGCTTCAACAAGTGGCGCCCCAAGGACATGAACGAGATCAACGTCGGCGCGCTGCAGAAGGCGATCGACGAGAAGCGTCTCGATGCGGGCAAGTCGGTGGACGTGTCGGCGCTCGTCGCAGCCGGCATCCTGCGCCGCCCGAAGGACGGGCTGCGCCTGCTCGGCACGGGCGAGTTGAAATCCAGGCTGACGCTGACGGTCAATCACGCGACGGCTTCGGCCCGCGCGGCGGTCGAGAAGGCCGGCGGCACCATCAACCTCATCGAGGTCAAGGTGCTCGAGGCCGACGTCGCCAAGGCCAAGAAGACGGCCGCCAAGAAGGCCAAGAGCTCGAAGAAGAAGGGTGGCGGGGAGGAGTGATCCCCCGCTACGGCTGCCGCACGGCTTCCCCTCGCCGGGCAGTCGCACATGATGGGGCGGACGCGGGTCATCACGCCACGCGGCGCCCCATTCGGCACTTAAAGATCGGCAATCCTTGGACTGCGCGCCAGGGGGTGCGGGGACGAGGCCGGGAGAGATAGAGACATGGTTTCAGCTGCCGAGCAGCTTGCCGCGAACCTGAACTTCAGCTCGTTCGCCAAGGCCGAGGATCTGAAGCGCCGCCTCTGGTTCACGCTGGCTGCGCTGCTCGTCTACCGGCTCGGCACCTTCATTCCGATCCCCGGTATCAACCCCATCGCCTTCGCCGAGGCGTTCAAGTCGAATGCGTCGGGGATCCTCGGGCTATTGAATACGTTCGCCGGCGGCGCCGTGGAGCGACTGGCGATCTTCGCCCTCAACATCATGCCCTACATCTCTGCATCGATCATCATGCAGCTGATGAGCTCCGTCTCGCCCAAGCTCGAGGCGCTGAAGAAGGAGGGCGAGGCCGGCCGCAAGCAGATCAACCAGTACACCCGGTACCTGACGGTGGCCCTCGCCGCGTTCCAGGCCTACGGCATCGCGATCGGTCTTGAAGGCTCGAGCTCGGGTGCGGGCCGCGTCGTCATCGATCCAGGCTGGTTCTTCCGCATCACCACCGTCATCACGCTGGTCGGCGGCACCATGTTCTTGATGTGGCTCGGCGAGCAGATCACCCAGCGTGGCGTCGGAAACGGCATCTCGCTCATCATCTTCGCAGGCATCGTGGCGGGCCTTCCCTCCGCGCTGGCCGGCCTGTTCGAGATGGCCCGTACGGGCGCGCTTTCGACCTTCCTGCTGCTGGCCCTGCTGGCGCTGATGCTGTTCGTGGTTGCGGCGATCGTCTACATCGAGCGTGCCCAGCGGCGATTGCTGATCCAGTATCCCAAGCGTCAGGTCGGCAACCGGATGACCCAGGGCGATGCCTCGCATCTCCCCCTGAAGCTCAACTCGTCGGGCGTCATTCCGCCGATCTTCGCCTCCTCGCTGCTGCTGCTGCCGATCACGGCTGCGCAGTTCTCGAGCGGGCAGGGGCCGGAGTGGCTGAACTCGATCGTGGCCGCCTTGGGCCGCGGTCAGCCCCTTCACCTGCTCGTCTACGTGGCGCTGATTGTGTTCTTTGCCTTCTTCTACACGGCGGTGGTCTTCAATCCCAAGGAGACTGCGGATAACCTCAGGAAGTACGGCGGGTTCCTGCCCGGCATCCGTCCGGGCGAGAAAACCGCCGAGTACATCGACTATGTGCTGACGCGCATCACTGTGGTTGGCGCGCTATATTTGGCGGCAGTGTGTGTGCTGCCGGAATTCCTCATCTCCTACGCAGCCGTCCCCTTCTATTTCGGCGGCACCTCACTGCTGATCGCGGTCAGCGTCACCATGGACACGGTGGCGCAGATCCAGAGCCACATGCTCGCGCATCAGTACGAGGGGCTGATCAAGAAGTCGAAGCTGAAGGGTACGGGGCGCGGAGGGAGGAAATGAACCTCATACTGCTGGGACCACCGGGGGCGGGCAAGGGAACCCAGGCCGAGAGCCTGGCCAAACGCCGCGGACTGGTCCAGCTCTCGACCGGCGAGATGCTGCGCGGCGCGGTGAAGGCCGGCTCGGACATCGGAAAGCGCGCCGAGGCCGTGATGAAGTCGGGCGGTCTCGTCTCCGACGACATCGTGATCGGCATCATTGCCGACCGCATCGCCCAGCCCGATTGCGCCAACGGCTTCATTCTCGACGGCTTTCCTCGGACGCTGCCGCAGGCTGCCGCCCTCGACAAGCTGCTCGATTCCATGGGCAAGACACTCGATGCGGTGGTCGAGCTCAGGGTCAACGACACGATCCTTCTGTCGCGCATCGAGAACCGCGCGCGCGAGACGCTGGCCGCCGGCGGCACGGTGCGCGCGGATGACAATGCGGAAGCCCTGAAGACGCGGCTGCTCGCCTACTACCGCGAGACGTCGCCGATCATCGGCTACTACTACGCCAAGGACCGGCTGAAGACGATCGATGGCATGGCGCCCATCGGCGAGGTGACGCGTCAGCTCGACGCGGCGCTGGGATACGAATGAGCCAATCGGGATGTGCGGCATATCGCCGCATCTCTCATTGACTAAAGGTGAGTGGACGGGTTAAACAGGCGCGAATTCCACATCTGTCGAGATGGGGCAAGTCCGGCGGAGGCAAAACCTCCGATGCGGACATTCGCGTTTTATCGTTTCTAATCATGGGATTGGCGCGGACTTCACGCGCGATCCCGCAAAGACTCTGACGAGGGCAGGAGAGGCAAGTGGCTCGTATTGCAGGTGTGAACATCCCGACCCAGAAGCGCGTCGTCATCGCGCTTCAGTACATCCATGGCATCGGACCGAAGTTCGCCAAGGATATCTGCGAGAAGGTCGGCATTCCGTCGGAGCGGCGCGTCAACCAGCTGACCGACGCCGAGGTACTCCAGATCCGCGAGACCATCGACCGCGATCACATGGTCGAAGGTGATCTGAGGCGCGAGGTTGCGCTCAATATCAAGCGGCTGATGGATCTTGGGTGCTACCGCGGCCTTCGCCACCGCAAGGGTCTGCCCGTCCGCGGCCAGCGCACGCATACGAATGCGCGCACCCGCAAGGGCAAGGCGAAGCCGATCGCCGGCAAGAAGAAGGCCTGACGCGGCCTAGCAAGATCAGGCGGGGGCACAGCAGCCTGCGCCGTCCAGATTTGTCTTAGCGGAATGCCTCGCTGCGGCGGGGTCGATGGAGTCCTAGAAGCACATGGCCAAAGAGCAGGCTCAGGCAGGGCGCGGCAAGGTTCGCCGCCGCGAGAAGAAGAACATCACGTCGGGCGTCGCCCACGTGAATGCCTCGTTCAACAACACCATGATCACCATCACCGACGCCCAAGGCAATACGATCGCGTGGTCCTCGTCGGGCACGATGGGCTTCAAGGGCTCGCGCAAGTCGACGCCGTACGCGGCCCAGGTTGCCGCCGAGGACGCCGGCAAGAAGGCGATGGATCACGGGATGAAGATCCTCGAGGTGGAGGTTTGCGGTCCCGGATCGGGTCGCGAGTCGGCGCTGCGCGCGCTGCAGAACGTCGGCTTCCAGATCACTTCGATCCGCGACGTCACGCCGATCCCGCACAACGGCTGCCGGCCGCGCAAGCGTCGCCGCGTCTGAGCGAACGTCTTCGACGAGCCGCTCGGCAGCGCTGAACCAGCCGGCTTGGCGGCCACTATTACGGTGAACCTGCGCGCGCCCGCTCCGATTGCGGCCGCAGCGCTTTCATTCGAGTGAGGCACACCCCGTGATCAACGTTCTTCAGAAGAACTGGCAAGACCTCATCAAGCCCAACAAGCTCGAGGTATCCCCCGGGCGCGACCGCAATCGCGAGGCGACCGTTGTCGCCGAGCCGCTGGAGCGCGGCTTCGGCATGACGCTCGGCAACGCGCTGCGCCGCGTGCTGCTGTCCTCGTTGCAGGGCTCGGCCATCAAGACGGTGCAGATCGACGGTGTCCTGCACGAGTTCTCCTCGATCCCCGGCGTGCGCGAGGATGTGACGAACATCATCCTCAACATCAAGGAGATCGCGCTGCGCCTCCATTCGGAGGGCCCCAAGCGCATGGTCCTCAAGAAGGAAGGCCCCGGTGCGGTCAAGGCTGGTGACATCGAAGCCGGCTCCGAGGTCGAGATCCTGAACCCCGAGCACGTGATCTGCCACCTGGACCAGGGTGCCTCGATCCGCATGGAGTTCACCGCCGACATGGGCAAGGGCTACGTGCAGGCGGATCGCAACCGCCCGGACGATGCGCCCATCGGCCTCATTCCCGTCGACAGCCTCTACTCGCCGGTCAAGAAGGTTTCCTACAAGGTCGAGAACACCCGTGAGGGACAGATCCTCGACTACGACAAGCTGACCATGACGGTCGAGACGGACGGGTCTGTGAAGGCGGAGGACGCCATCGCGCTCGCCGCCCGGATCCTGCAGGACCAGCTGGCCGTGTTCATCAACTTCGAGGAGCCGAAGAAGGCCCAGGAGGAGACCCGGCATCCCGAGCTGTCGTTCAATGCCGCCCTGCTCAAGAAGGTCGACGAGCTGGAGCTTTCCGTCCGCTCGGCCAACTGCTTGAAGAACGACAATATCGTCTACATCGGCGACCTCATCCAGAAGACCGAGGCCGAGATGCTGCGCACGCCGAACTTCGGCCGCAAGTCGCTCAACGAGATCAAGGAGGTTCTCGCCTCCATGGGTCTGCATCTCGGCATGGAGGTGCCCAACTGGCCGCCGGACAACATCGAGGAGCTGGCCAAGCGCTTCGAGGATCAGTACTGACGTTATTGGGGACAGGCTTCAGGTGACAGGGGAGCGTGGCGCAAGCCGACACCCTGGCCCTGCTCCCTGTAACCCGTCCCCTGGCTACAAGGCGGCGCCGAAGAACGCCGTCGTTCAACAACGCAAGTGAAACAAGGACTGTAGACCCATGATGCACGGCAAACTCGGGCGGCGTTTCAGCCGCGACAGCGGTCATCGCCAGGCGATGTTCTCGAACATGGCAGCCGCACTCATTCGGCACGAGCAGATCGTCACGACCCTGCCCAAGGCGAAGGATCTGCGGCGGGTGGTCGACAAGTACATCACGCTCGCCAAGCGCGGCGATCTCAACTCCCGCCGCATCGCAGCCTCGAGGCTGCGCGACGAGGACATGGTCAAGAAGCTCTTCGACGTGCTCGGTCCGCGCTACAAGTCGCGCAACGGCGGCTACACCCGCGTTCTGAAGGCCGGCTTCCGCTACGGCGACAGCGCGCCGCGCGCGGTGATCGAGCTGGTGGACCGCGACGTCTCGGTCAGGGGTGCCGAGGACAAGGCGCGTCATGCCGAGATGCTGAAGGCCCAGGAGCAGGCCGGCAGCTGATCGGCCAGAACCCGGCCCAGGCCACCGCGGAAATTCCAAGTGAACTCCTTCCATGGGCCCCGGATGCGCTCCGGGGCTTATTGCGTTCGGGCGGCTGACGCCAACGGCCATTCGTTGCTACAAGCATGAGCGTTCCACCCGATCCGCAACGATGAGGTGCTTCCATGCACAGGCCTGCCGTCGTCGTCACCGGTGCCACGGGCTTCATTGCCAAGCACTGCATTGCGGCGTTGCTTCGGGCAGGGCATCCGGTGCGCGGCACCGTGCGCACGCTGGCGCGCGGGGAGGATGTTGTGCGCGCGCTGAGGCGGTCAGGCGTCGAGACGGCGGGGCTTTCGTTCGCGGCCGCCGATCTGGAAGCGGACGAAGGGTGGGGCGAAGCCATGGCGGGCGCGCGCCATGTGCTGCACGTGGCCTCGCCATTTCCCGTCGAGCAGCCAAGGGACGCCGACGAGGTGATCCGCCCCGCGCGCGAGGGTGCCTTGCGGGTGCTGCGCGCGGCAACTGCTGCCGGAGTGGAGCGTGTGGTTCTCACCTCATCGACGGTCGCGGTCATGTATGGCGCGCGCAAGCCCGACGGCGCACTCTACGACGAGGGCGACTGGACGGATGTGACCCGTACCGACTTGACCCCCTACATCCTGTCGAAGACGCTCGCGGAGCGCGCAGCCTGGGATTATGTCGGCGCGACGCCCGGGGCGCCCGAGCTGGTCGCGATCAATCCGTCGTTCGTGCAGGGACCCGCGCTCGATCCGGACCTGTCGACCTCGCTCGAGGTGATCCGCTTCATGGGCAAGGGCATGTATCCGCTCTCGCCCAGGATCGCGTTCCCCATCTGCGACGTCCGTGACGTGGCCGCGGCCCATGCGGCGGCAATGACGAAGCCCGGCATTTCCGGACGGCGCTTCGTCGTGGCGAGCGGCAATCTTCCCCTGATCGAACTCGGCCGTCAGATGGTGGCCGAGCTTCCCGACCTCAAATCCAAGGCGCCCAAGGCCGAGATGCCCGATTGGGCGGTCCGCTCGCTTGCCCTGTTCGACCGGCGCCTGCGCTCGGTCCTTCCGGAGCTCGGCGCCGAGCGGGTCGTCTCCAACCGCGCCCTGCGCGAGGATCTCGGCATCGAGCCGCGCGATGCGAGTGCTGCCGTCCGCGCGGCCGCCCGTTCGTTGCGCGACCTCAAGGTGATCTGATCGGCGCGCCTATTTCTTCTTCTTCTCCTTTTCCTTGCCGCCGGTCAGCTTGCGGATGTTGTCGAGTCCGTCCTTGAAGATGCCATCGATGACGCCGCGCGCCTCCTTGTCGGGCTTTCCGTTGGCGTCGAACGTCGCCGACCAGGCGAAATTGATCTCGTCCTCGTCGTCGTCGTCGGGTGTCATCGCGAACTGCGCGGTGTAGTTCTTGACCGGCAGCGGGCTTTCGACGATCTCGTAGCGGTAGAGGTTCGCCTTCTGCTCGAGGAGCTTCTCCTTGATCTTGGCGCCGTCCTTCAGCGTCAAGGTGCGGAACGGCGTGTCGCCTTCCTTGCTCTCCTCGCACCTGGCGATCGCGGGGTGCCAGTCCGCAATCGCGCACCATCCGCCGAACCGCTTCCAGAGTGCGGCCTTCTCCGCATCCATCTTCTTGGCGTCGACCTCGATCTCGACTTTCTTGCCGACGGCGAGGCTCGCGGCGTAGGTCGCCGGAGTGGGGGCTGCCAGCAGGACAGCAAAGGTCAGCGCGCCGAGCGCGCCTGCAGACGGACGGACGTTGAGCGTCATGGAATACTCCTCGGTGTTCGACCCGGACGCGGGCGGCTGGTTTTGTAACAAAGTAACAGAATGGCAGCCAGTCACAAACCCGGGAGCGCTTGGCCCCGGGCATCTTGCTGCCGTATAGACCCGGACTATATCGGCGCTGCGGCCGCTCGTTCGGCCGCCACCCAACCGGGATGCAATCCGACCGACAAACACCGGAACGACGTCACGATGATCAACAAGCGCCATGCCATCGTCCTTGCCGCGGTCCTGACTGCCTTCGGGTTTGCGGGGCTGATCTCCACCACGGACGCGCAGCGCCGGCAGGTGCCACCCTCCCGCGAGGTGGTGCAGTTCTCCTTCGCGCCGATCGTAAGGGCGACCGCACCAGCGGTCGTCAACGTCTACGTGCGCTCGCGCGTCCAGGTGCAGAACTCGCCCTTCGCCAACCATCCGCTGTTCCGCGAGTTCTTCGGGGACCGTTTCGGCGACCGGTTCGGGGCGCCTCAGGAGCGCGTGCAGAGCTCGCTCGGATCGGGCGTCATCGTGTCGGCCGACGGCGTGGTCGTCACCAATGCCCACGTCGTCAAGGCGCGGGGCGAGACCGAGATCCGCGTGGCGCTGGCGGACAAGCGCGAGTTCGATGCCAAGATCATCAGCCAGGACGAGAAATCCGACATCGCGGTATTGCGCATCGAGGGCGGGGACGGGCGCTTTCCCGTGATCGAGCTCGAGGACAGCGATACGCTCGAGGTCGGCGATCTCGTTCTCGCCATCGGCAACCCGTTCGGCGTCGGCCAGACGGTGACGAGCGGCATCGTTTCC
>WBZY01000520.1_pt1 | contig 22861 bp, 23 predicted proteins | sample 5204191 | NCBI WGS metagenome assembly WBZY01 (sample SAMN12344363, study PRJNA552823) | activated sludge metagenome | biome: Activated sludge suspended growth; feature: Anammox Sidestream; material: Wastewater; isolation source: activated sludge from anammox sidestream of wastewater treatment...
GCTCATGATCTCCTGGCGACCGGCCCGCAGAATCCCAACATTGCCCTGCGATGCTGCTACTGCCGATCCTGAACCTGCTTGAAAAAAACCACGCTGCCATCGGGTTGGGTCAGGGTTGCCAGGCATACTTGCTTGTTCCCGCCAACGACGATCTGACAAAACTTGTTCTCGAATGATCCATCCGGAAGCCAAAGCCGTGCCTCGTAGTTGCCACTCGGCAAACGCACCATCGCGGCCCTCATTCCCCCGCCCATGTCACGCACCTCGCCATCCGCTTTGGCCGAGTACGTGAACTCATACGGCTTGCCATCATGAAACCCGTGGTACGTGAAATCGAGGATTTCGTCGGCTCGTCGAACCACGACCGTATAGGGATTGAAATGGCGTCCTTGTGGCGCAATCGACTCCTCCAGATTGAGCTTCCATGTCCCGACTCCCCTCGCTGGCGAATGTCCCGGATCCTGCGCGAATGCGCCCGACACGGCGACTGCCGCAAGTACAACAATAGTCGAAAGTGCACGAGTTGCGATAATCATTCGGCCTCCTTCACTTTGGCCAGCACGCCCAACACGGAAGCGGATCCTCGAGTCGCCCTGACCGCTCCAGTGACGAGGGCCTACTGTCTGTCCTGCACCTGCTTGAAGAACACGACACTGCCGTCCGGTTCGGTAACCGTGGCCAGGCAGATCTGCTGTTGCCCGCCCGCGGCCAGCTGGCAAAATTTGTTCTCATACGTGCCGTCCGGAAGCCACAGGCGGGCCTCGTAGTTGCCACTGGGCAGACGAATCATCGCTGCCTTGATGCCGTGCTCTAGGTCACGAACGACTCCATCCGCCTTTGCCGTGTACACGAAATTGAACGGCTTGCCCTCACGAACCCCGTAGTAGCTGAAATCGAGCATATCGTCCGCGCGCCGGAGCACTACGGTGTAGGGGTTGAACTGACGACCCTGCGGGGCAATGGATTCTTTCAGATTCAGTTTCCACGTTCCGATCGATGAACTGTGATCGCGCGGCTCGTCCGCCACGGCGGAACCAAGCAGAATCATGCCAACCAGCAGGACCACAGTCTTTGCGCCAGCAAACCGAATCATTGATGTTCCTCCTCCATCTCACCATGAGGGCCACACGTTCGCGCTTGCGCAACCGATTGTGTCCTCGTCACGAGTTCGTCAACTCCGCCGCAGAAGCGGCTCACTCTTGTCGCGCGCACTACTCCCCGAAGCGATACCGCACGCGCAAACCGTACATTCTCGGCTCAAGATAGTGCAAGGTCGATGTGCCTATCGATTCCGCTACCGTCATCTGACCATAGGCCACTGCATCGTCGAGCGCGTTCGTGACATACACAGACGCGTCCAACGGCCGTCCCGCGATGGAGTTCCAGTCCGCGCTCAGATTCAACCATCCGTATGACTGTCGCATCTTCAGCGGGTCGGCCGCTTCGCCGGGAGGATTCACCGAACCCTGCCTGGATCGCCAGGCCCAGTTCGCCGCGAGCGCCACGTCTCCCAAGGATGCTCGGACCGGTAGCCGATAGCGCGCACTCACGTTGTAGGTGAATTTGGGACGCTGGTTGAGCTTGTTGCCCTCGATTCGCGCGATGTCGAGCGGCGTGAGAAAGGCTGAAAAGTTCTTGTAGCGTTCGAGCTCGATCCACGAGAGGCCGGCACGCAGCTCCAGACTCTCGACAGGATAGAAGGCACCTTCGAACTCCGCCCCCCAGATGCTCGCGGATGCGCCTGCAGTCGTAACGATTGGCACCGTGCCGTCCGGGTTCAGAATGGATCGACTGACGTGAATGTCGTCGTAGTCCTGGTGGTAGACGGCGACATTGGTCTGCCCGGGCATGCCCGCCAGATTCCACCGGGACTTGATGCCCACCTCCTGGTCCGTCAGGTGCTCCGGTGGGAAGCTGCGCGGAATATTCGGGCCACTCACATCATTGAGGCCGCCTGCACGGAACCCGCGCCGTACCGTACCGTAGATCAGGACATCCGGCGCAAGCTGGTAGTCGAGTGCAAACGTCCAGGTTGGCGACTGGAACTTGGCGAAGCACAGGGGATTTCTTCTTTCCGTCAGACAAATGGGCTGCGTTCGCACGATCATCGTGAAGCGCTCGTCCCACGTATATCGGTAACCCGCCGTTACGCGGAGTCCGTCGAGAAGGAGATCCGAGAGATCGTAAGTGAACTGACCGTAAAGCGCACGGCTGTCGTCCGCCGCTGCAAGCTGCGTCGTTGAAACGCTGCCGTACGGTGTTCCCCCGAAAACCGTGTAGGTGTAATGGTCGGGTGTGGGGCGCGGCTGATAGAGAACAAACGCACCACCGACCCACTCGAGTCTTCCCGAGGACGACTTGCCCTGCAGCTGCAACTCCTCGGTGAATTGTCTGTTTACGGTGGGAGTCTGATACGCATCCGGATAGTCAAATACACCCAATGTCGTCCCGTCACCATCCATTGCGCTACTGGTTTCGTTCTCGTAGAAACCAAAGATGTTCCGGATCGTGACCTGCTCCGTGGCTTCAAACTCGGTGATATTGGTCAGCGACCACTGCGTCATCCGGTTGAACTGGTTCACGCCGATCGGCAACTGCGTACGCGCGCCGAGAGCCTGCTGCTGCGCGAGAAGCGTGGACAGCTGCGGGTACAGGAAGTCGGCAAATCCGCCTGGCGCGATGTACCCGAGCGGCGACGATGCGTTGTGGGTATCGCTGTCGTAGTAGCTGAGAATCGTGTCATTCCGGAATGCATCTCCCGCCTTGAGCGTGAGGGATATCCGGCCAGCCCAGTTGTCACGATTGTCGAGATCGAGCCCGCCTGGATGACTCGGCGTTCCGAGGGTGCGCGTATACCCCCTGCGCTCTTGTCGCTTGCCGGCGAAACGCAGCAGCACGCGATCATCGACCACTGGAACGTTTAGTGCGAACTCGATCTCTCGATTGTCGTAGTTGCCGAGCGTCGCTTCAGCATATCCCTCGAAGCGGTCAGTCGGGCGCCGCGACTGGAAGAGTATGGCGCCGCCCGTGGTGTTGCGCCCGAACAGCGTTCCTTGCGGGCCGTTGAGCACCTGGATGCTCTCAAGATCGTAGAGTCCGCCGATCAGGAATGCCCCGCCATTGGAGCCAGCTGTTGCCGGCAGCGGCACCTCGTTTACGTAACCCACAACAGCCGGAGAGGAACCGGGATTGAAACCACCCTGGCCCCGCAGACTGATCGTCGGATCCTCGGCAAAGGTCAGCATGTTCAATGATGGGGCGAGGCTCTGCAGGTCGAGGATTGTGCTGACGCTGTTTTCACGCAGGGCGTCGGATGAAATTGCAGTGACCGAGATCGGAACGCTCTGCACGTCTTCCGCGCGACGGCGCGCTGTCACCACGACCTCCTCGATTCGCGGCCCACCAGTGTCCGCTTCCGCATCCGCACCGAGTACAGCACGGCCACCCGCCGCACCACACAGACCCGCGAAACACGCAATCGCCACACTCCAGCGCCCACCATTCGGGCGCGCGCCCGGCTTCGAGACATGCAGCGACGATTGGGACATTCGCATTCCTCCAGGCTACAGATACTGTGGCACTTGTTATCCGCTTCTCGGTACCAAACAAGCGTTTGGTTGAGACTATCCAGCCGTAACGTATTGGTCAAGCATCCCCTGTGAGTTTCCTCCGGCGATCCACTGCGGCGACGACTGCCGCGATTGCGTTTCAGCGACAGCAGTCCGACTGAGGCTGCCAAATCCCCCTCGCGCAGCGGCCCTGCTAACCTATGGAAGCGGCGACTGGAGAGCGGTGCCTGCCCTTACGTCGCGCGACATCCGGCGTGTTCTGCGCGGCAGAACCTGGCAGCGTTGGGGAGTAGACATGGGAACGGCTCAGCTCGACAGGCTCATCGACGAGGCAGCGCTGCGCCGCCTCGTCCAGCAGTATGCCTCCGCGGTCGATCGCAACGACGGTCCGCTCTTCGCCTCGCTGTTCGTCGAGGATGCCGTGGTCGAGGGCCCCGGATTCCGCTTTGCCGGCCATGAGCAGCTGCGCGCGGTGCCGGGCCAGCTCGCGCAGCAGTTTCGCGGCACGATGCACTGCGTGTTCAATCAGCTGGTCACGATCGAGGGTGACCGTGCGCGCGGCGAGACCTACTGCATCGCCTACCATGGGCTCGTCGACGAGACCGGTCACCCGATGACGCTCGACTGGGCGATCCGGTATCAGGATCGCTTCGTGCGCCGGGACGGGGAATGGCGCATTGCGTATCGCCTCCTCGTGGTCGAGTGGACACGCACGGGGCGGGTCGAGCGCCTGCCCGCGAGCTGAACCATCGCCATCCGGGGCGCGTTGAGCCACGCGCCCTGCCCCGGAATCCACCGCCCCGCGGAATCCGCCCGACGTGATGCCGGGCGTTCCCGCTATATCGCGAGTCCGATGTGCGCGCCGTGGCGCGTGGCTTCTGCCATGCGGCGCGGCAGCCACGCCGCGCCGGCCAGGAACAGTTGCTCGACCCCGCTGCCGGCCTTCAGCTCGTCATACAGCTCCGGCTGCGCCACTGCGCCATATACCAGCACCACGCTGTCGAAGCCGTCGAAGCGCGACACCTTGTCGCCGACAGCCGAAATGAACTCGAGCCCGCCCGCATCGATCTTCCGGAGCGTCACGTTCGGCACCGTCACGACGCCGAGGCTCTCCATGCGGCCGATGACCATCGCGAGCGAATACCTCGCGACCTCCCAGCCGAGGTGGACGTTCTTGTGGAAGACCGTGACTTCCTTGCCCTTGCTCGCGAGGAAGTCCGCGACGCAGGGCGTCTCGTAGTAGTCTTCCTGAGAGACGATCGCGACGCGCTTGCCGGTCGTCGCAGTCCCCTTCAGGACGTCCCAGCCCTGCACGACATGCGGCAGCTCGAGGCCCGTCACGTCGTGCGGTACACGCGGCCGTGCCCCCGTGGCGATGACCACGGCATCCGGCTTCAGCGCCTTGATCGCCGCCGCATCGGCGCGCGCTTCCAGGCGCACGTCGACACCGGTGCGCTTCATTTCGTTCTCTTCGAAGTAGATCTGGTCCTCGAACGAATCGCGTCCCGGCGCCCTCGCGGCGAGCACGAGCTGGCCGCCGAGGCGCTTGCCCTGCTCGAGCAGCGTCACCTTGTGCCCGCGCTGCGCCGCGATGCGCGCGGCCTCGCAACCGGCGAGGCCGCCACCGACAACGACGACACGCTTCGCTTTCGCGGCGGGCTGGTACTCGTTCTGCCAACGCAGTTCGTTGCCGATGACCGGGTTGATCGAGCACATCGGCGTGTAGGGGATGTACAGCGACTCCGAGGCCTCGTCGATGCAGCGCGTGCAGGCGATGCAGCGGCGGATCTCGCCGAGCCGCCCCTCGCGCGCCTTGTTCGCGAACTCGGGATCCGCGATGCCTGCGCGCACCATGCCCACGAGGTCGCAGTAGCCGTCCTTGATCAGGCTCTCCGCCAGCACCGGGTCATTGATGCGCCCGGTGAAGAGGATGGCAACCTTCTTGTCGAGCTCCGACAGGTCGGCCTTGGCAGCCTTGCCCGCCTCGCGATGTTCCGCGTGCGGATAGTAGGAGTTCGGCACGTAGGAGGGCGCGCCCCAGCAGTGGCCGGTGTCGATGTCGGCGAAATCGAGGAGACCCGTCTCCGCGATCGCGTAGAGCATCTCGCGCATTTCCATGTTGTCGTAGCCGCCCTGGCGAAACTCCTGCGCGCTGATGCGGATGCCGACCGCGAGCGCATCGCCGATGCGGCCGCGGATGCGCTTCAGGACCTCGACCACGAAGCGGGTGCGCTCCGTCGGCCCGCCGCCCCAGCGATCGGTGCGCCGGTTGCTGACCGGCGACAGGAACGCGTGACCCATCGTTTCATGGGCACAGTGCACCTCGACACCGTCGGCGCCGACCGCCTTGGCCACGGCCGCCGCGTCGGCATAGGCGTTGATGCAGAACTCGATTTCCGCCTCGCCGAGCACGTGCGGCGTATAGGACTGCGCACCGATCATCGGCACCGCAGAAGGGCCCCATGCCGAGGTGAGCTGTGTCAACTGCACGATCGCGACCGAGCCGGCCTTGTGCACTTCGTCGACGAACTTCTTCATCCCCTCGGCGAACGCCGGGTACTGGTAGGCCGCACCGTGCGAGGCGCAGCCGATCGACAGGCCGATTTCGTCCGGCGTGTTCGGCGGAAAGGGCACGTCGAGCAGCCAGGTTTCGCTGCCGATCCAGCCGGTCCCGCCGCGCGCCTTGGCGACGTGGTGCGCGATGAAATTGTCATCGATCATGCCCGGAACCATCGACGAATTGATTGTATTCGTCGTCTCGCAGATCCGGTTCGGCACCCGCATCGGCCCCACCTGCAACGGCGTGAACAGGTGCTCGAAATGCGCTTCGCTCATGCTGCGTTCCTCGAAAGGGTCGGGACTTCAGGCGGCCGGGATGCGGCCGGTCGGCGTCAGGATCTTGATTGGAAACGGGCGCTCGGTGTACTGCTGGAAATAGCCCCACGCCGGGAAGAGCTTCACCAGGCGCGGCCACAGCTCCTTGCGCTCCTCCGCGGACGCGTCGCGCGAGGTGGCGCTGTACTTGTCGAAGTCGAGCTGCACCTGGCACTTCGGATCGGCATCGAGGTTCTTGACCCAGGCCGGGTTCTCGTCATATCCCGCCAGAGAGCCGACCACGACCAGGTCGTTGCCGTTGCGCATGAACACGGCCGGGTTCGTGCGCATCTGGCCGGACTTGCGCCCCTTCGTCGTGAGGAGCAGCGTCGGAAAGCCGCCCTTCGCCGACTTGCCTTCCGCCCGGCCGGCGGGGTTCGCGAGGTAATCCGCCACGTCCGCGTGGGCGTCCTTTTTGATCAGGTCGAGCGAGGAGGTGCTCTGCTTGAACCATGCAAACTCCTCTTCCGTCATCCAGTCGGGCTTTTGCATCTTGTCACGATTCGACATGTGTCAGCTCCTCGGTTGGCCCCATCGATCAATGCGCCTTTTGCGACGGCGGGCCTGCACCGTCAACCCTCATTTGGGGTAGGCGAGATCCTCACTCGTACGCGACGAGCAGCTCGTAGGCGAGCGCCGGGCCGCTGTCACCGACGACCTGCACCTGGATCTCGAACTTCACGCGCGTGCCACGCTTGCCCGCCTGCGCCTCCGCGAGGCGCATGCGCCCGACGATCTCGCTGTCCACGGGGATCGGGCGTACGAAGCGTACACGATCGAGCCCCGCATTGAATGCCCGCCGGAAATCGGTGATGTCGAGCGGGCTCGGGGTCTTGAGAGCCGGCGCAAGCGACAGCACGAGAAACCCGTGCGCGATCGTCGTTCCCGTCGGACTGTCGCGCCGCGCGCGTTCCGGGTCGACGTGCAACCAGAACTCGTCGTGCGTCATGCGCCCGAATGCCGTGATCAGCTCCTGCGTGATGCGAAACGGCGGGCCCCAGGGCCCGAACTCGGCACTGACGCGGGCCGTGAGCGCGGGCAGGTCGTCGAAGCGGATGCGCGGTCGTTCGGTGGTCATCGCAATCTCCACTCACTGTGGCGGAACGGCGTAGCCGTCGACCACGGGCTTGTGTGCGGCCGTGAAGTAGCCTGCGAGCGTCGTGTGCAGGCCCTCGATCGTCCACTGCCCGCCCTGCGGGTTGTCGTAGAACACGTCGAGCCGCGGGCGCTGCACGATCGTCACGCGATTGCCCCACACGACGAACACCTCGCCCGAGATATGCGCCGCCGACGGCGACGCGAGGTAGCCCACCATCGGTGCGACGTTCGCCGGGCTGAACACGTCGAAGCCCGTCGCGGGTGCGGCAAACAGGTGCGCGTGCGGCATGTTCTCCGTCATCGCGGTGCGCGCGCGGGGCAGGATCACGTTGCTCGTGACGCCGAGCTTCTGCAGCAGCGCCGCCGCGCCGATCGCGAGCGAGACGATGCCCGCCTTGGCCGGTGCGTAGTTCGGCTGGCCCGGCGCCGCGAACAGCATCGCTTCCGACGAGGTGCTCACGAGCCGCCCGTAGACCGGCCCGGACTTCGCCTTCTCGCGCCAGTACTGCGCGGCATTGCGCATGTTGACGAAGTGCCCGCGCAGGTGCACGCGCACGACCGAATCGAATTCCTCGTCGGTCATGCCGTAGAGCGTCTTGTCGCGGGTGAAGCCGGCATTGTTGACGACGATGTTGACGTCGCCGAAGGTCTCGATCGCGGTCCTGAAGAGCCGGCCCGCATCGGCGGTGTCGGCACAGTCACCGAACACCGCCACGGCCTCGCTGCCGATCCCCTTGATCGCATCCACCACCGCCTGCGCCCGCTCGCGCGCTGCGGGTATGTCGTTGACGACGACGCGCGCACCCTGGCGCGCGAGCTGCAGCGCCTCCTCGCGACCGAGGCCGGCGCCTGCGCCGGTCACGATGGCCACCTTGCCGCCGAGATCTCCCATTGCGTTCTCCCTCTCCGCCTGTGCTGCTCAGAGCCGCTCGATGATCGTACCGGTGCCGACATTGGCCCCGCAGCACATCGTCACGAGCGCCGTCGTCTTGTCCTGCCGTTCGAGCTCGTGCAGCGCCGTGCAGATGAGCCGCGCGCCGGTCGAGCCGACCGGATGGCCGAGCGCGATGGCGCCACCGTTGACGTTCACCCTGTTCATGTCCGCATCGTAGACCTGCGCCCACGACAGCACGACCGAGGCGAAGGCCTCATTGATCTCCACGAGATCGATGTCGCTCATCTTCATGCCACTGCGCTTCAGCAGGCGTGCCGTCGCATCGACCGGACCGTCGAGCCCGTAGTACGGATCCGCCCCGACGAGGCAATCGGCAACGATGCGCGCGCGGGGCTTCAGGCCGCGCCGCCTCGCCTCCTCGGCGCTCATCCACAGCACCGCCGCCGCACCGTCGGAGACCTGCGAACTGCTGCCCGCCGTGATGATGCCACCCGGCACCAGGGGCTTCAGTTGCGCGAGGCCTTCCATCGTCGTGTCCCGCAGGCCCTGGTCGCGGGCCACGAGCCGGGTGGCTCCGGTCGGCTTGCCGTCCTCGCCGAGGACCGGCGCCTCGACCTTGACGACTTCCCGGTCGAAGCGCCCTTCGGCCCACGCAAGCTTGGCACGCCGCTGCGATTCGCAGGCGAAGGCGTCGGTCTGGTCACGCGTGAGGCCGCGGTTCTTCGCGATCCGCTCCGCCATCTCGAACTGGGTCTGCGCGGTATTCCACGGCCATTCCGGCGGTATGAAGTAGCCCGGCCCGTGCATCGCGTTCGCGCCGAGCGGCACATGGCTCATCATCTCGACGCCGCAGGCGATGCCGACGTCGATCGATCCTGCGCCGACCAGCGCCGAGACCTGGTGATTGCACGCCTGGGCAGAGCCGCACTGGGCATCGACCGTGTAGCCGCCGGTGCCGTAGTTCCTGCCCATCGACAGCCAGGCGTGGCGCACGATGTTGTTCGACTGCTCACCGGCCTGCGTGACGCAGCCGCCCGCCACGAGGTCGACATCGGCGTGATCGATGCCCGTGCGGCGCACGAGCTCGTCGAACGTGGCCGACAGCAACCGCGTCACGTGCAGGCCCGAGAGTTCCCCGACGACGGGTTTGCCGCGGGCGATCGGGGTGCGGCAGGCGTCGATGATGACTGCTTCAGGCATGACGTGGCTCCTTGGATGGATTCAGACACCGCAAGTCCGGTACTCGTGGCTGCCGCTCGCCGCGAGCGTGCGCGCGACGCGCCCCTGCGCGAGCAGGAAGGCGAGATGGGCCATCGTCTCGCCGATGGCCATGATCGTGTCGATCGTATCGGAACGCTTCGAAAACAGGCGACGCGAGAGGCCGTACACGGTAAGCGCCTGCTGCCCGCAGAACTCGAGCACGCGGTCGAGCACCTGGCGATGATGCTGCTGCAACTCGGCGGCGCGCGTGCGCAGGCCGTGGAAAGGCAGCTCGTGAGCGGGCAACACCAGGGTCTCGTCGGGCAGCTCGGCGATGCGGTCGAGTGACGCGAGCCAGTCCTCGAGCGGATTGGCTTCCGGCTCGAAGGGCAGCACGCCGACATTCGGGGTGATGCGTCCGAGCAGCTGGTCACCGCTCAGCAGCACGCCGAGCTCCGCGCAGTACAGCGCGATGTGCTCGGGCGAATGGCCCTCACCGGCGCGCAGGGCCCAGCGATGATCGCCGATCGCGAGCTCGCCTCCGTCACGGAGCCGCCGGTACGCCATCGCCGGCGGCGAGTGCATCGCGAACCCGGAGAGCGCCTGTGCGAACCCCTCGACCTGCTCGTCCGTCAGCCCGGCCTGGCGGAAATAGGCCCGGTATTCCCATGAATTGAGCGACGGATCGCGTGACAGGCGCATCGCGAAGTACTCGGTGCGGCTCATGTGCAGCGGCACGCGCAGCTTCTCCGTGAGCCAGCCCGCGAGCCCGCTGTGATCGCCATGATGATGCGTGCAGACGACTCCGGTGATCGGTTCGCCCAGCGCGGGCAGGATGCGCTCCCACAGCTCGCGCGTTGCGCGCGTATCGAACCCGGTGTCGATGATGCGCCACCCGGCGCCGTCGCGGACGAGGTACAGGTTGATGTGGTTCAGCGCCATGGGCAGCGGCATCCGCAGCCACTTGATGCAACCCGGCACCACGTCGACCAGCTCGCCGTTGCAGCCGGGCGGCTCGAACGGGTAGCGCAGTGCACTCATCAGCGCGTGGCTCTCGGCATGCCGAGGCCGAATTGCGACGCGATGTCGCGCAGCAGCTCATTGACGCCGCCGCCGAAGGTGTTGATCAGCGCGAGGCGGTACTCCTCCTCGAGCTTGGCGGCGAGCACTGCGCCCGGGCTGCCGCGGCGGTACAGGCCGCCGGAGCCGACCACTTCGAGCAGCTTGCGAAACACCGCGATCGGTGTCTCGGTGCCGAACACCTTGGCGGCCGACGCGAGGCCGACGTCGATGCGTCCCTGCGTGACATCGGCCGCCATGCGGTAGTTGAGCAGGCGCATCGCCTCGAGCTTCTGGTAGCACTCCGCCAGCGCGGCGGCGACCCAGGGCCGGTCGATCGGCCGCTGCCCCGCCTCGTCGGGTTCGCGCGCCCACGCGAGCGTGCGGAAAAAGCAGCCGCGCGACTTGATGCCGAAGGCCCCGAGGCCGATGCGCTCATGGTTCAGTTGCGCGGTGACCAGTTTCCACCCACCGTGCAGCGTGCCGACGAGCATGTCGGCGGGCACATGGACATCGCTGTAGTAGCTCGCGAAAGTCTGGTGCCCCACGGTGTGGATCGGCGTGAACGACACGCCCTTCGCTTTCGCATCGACGATCAGCACCGAGATGCCCTTGTGCTTCGCCTGCGTCGGATCCGTGCGGCAGGCGAGCCAGACGTAATCGGCGGCGTCGATGTCCGAGGTGAAGATCTTCTGCCCGTTGACGACGAAGCCATCGCCCGTCTGCAGCGCCGTCGTTTTCAGGGACGCGAGATCCGTACCCGCCGACGGTTCGGTATAGCCGATCGCAAAATGGATCTCCCCGGCCGCGATGCCGGGGAGGAATTTCCGGCGATGGGCGTCCGAGCCATGCTCCATGAGCGCCGGCGCCACGGTATTGATCGTGACGAACGGCAGCAGGACGCCGGCGAGGAACGCTTCCTCGAAGAAGATCAGCTGCTCGAGCGGCGTGTATCCCTTGCCGCCATACTCCTTCGGCCAGCCGACGGCCAGCCAGCCATCGCGGCCCATCGTGCGGATCAGGCCCTTGTAGCTCGCGAGGCGTTGCGGATTGCCGTAGTCGTGGATCAGCGCGCGATACTCGCTCGTCGCGATGCTCGTGAAGTAGGCCCTGATTTCCTGCTTCAGCGCCTGTTGCTCCGGCGTTAGGTTGACGTACATCGCTCTGCGCCCGGCTCAGCAGCCGGCCTCCGTGAGTGCCGGCGTGCCGAGCCATGCGCCGAGGGCCGCGAGGTTGGCCGAAATCCCGCCGCAGGCGATCTCGATGGCACGACTCCAGTAGGTGTAGCGGTGGATCGGATAGCTCACGTCGGCGCCGATGCCGCCGTGCATGTGCTGTGCGGCGTGCGTCACGCGATGCCCGGTATCGCAGGTCCAGGCCCTGACCACGGCGGCGCTGCCGGTGGCGTCGAGGCCCGAGTCGAGCTGCCAGAGCAGCTGCCACAGCGAGGAGCGCAAGGCCTCGACATCGATCAGGCAGTCGGCGGTCTTCTGCGAGATCGCCTGGAACGCGGCGATCGGCTGGCCGAACTGCCGGCGTTCGCTCGTGTAGGCCACGACACGCTTCAACGCCTCCGCGGTCACGCCGAGCTGCAGCGCACCGAGGCACGCCGCCGCGCGGGGCTCGAGCCACGCGCAGGCCGCCGCATCGAGTGCGGCGCCGGCCGGCAACACCACGTCGGCGAACACGAGATCGGCCGCCGGCTCGTGATGGGTCAGCCTGCCACTCAACTTCTCGATGCCGGGCCGGGACAGGTCGACGACCAGCAGTCGCACCCCCCCGCTCGTCAGTGCCGGCAATACTGCAACCGCCGCCTGTGCGGCGAGGGGCACGGCGACGGCGCGACCGTGCAGGCGCCAGCCACCCGCTGCCTGCTCGGCGTGCAACGCGAGCCCGCGACTCGCGTGCAGCCCCCCGAGGCTCAGCGTGGCGAGCTGCGTGGCCTCGGCCAATGCCGGCCAGGATGCGCGCGCCGCGCTGGCGGCGTCGAATCGTGACATCGCAGCCACCGCCAGCTGGTGCGACCACAGTGGCACCGGTGCCAGATGGCGCCCCTGCACCTCGAGCACGATGCACAGCTCGGTCATCCCGAGCGCGCTGCCGCCCATCGCCTCGGGCAGGATCAGCGACGCGAGGCCCGCTTCGCGCAGGCTCGACCACAACGCGGCGTCGAATGGCGCATCGCCCGCCCAGAACTGCTGGATCTGCGCGTCGCTGCAAAAGTCGGCGAACACCGTCGCCGCCATGGCGCCGATGGCCTCCTGCTCTTCCGACAACGAAAAGTTCACAGGCGCCCCAGGATCGCGCCGCCGGTCGGCACACCCACGCCCGACGTCACGAGCGCATGGTTCACGGTCTTCTTCGGCTGATTGACCGAGGTGCCGCGCACGAGCCGCACCGCCTCGACGATGCCGTTCACCCCGTGGATGTAGGCCTCGGACAACTGGCCCCCGTGCGTATTACAGGGCAGACGCCCGCCCGGGCGCAGGTTGCCCGCCCGGACGAAGTCCGCGGCCTCGCCGAACCGGCAGAATCCCCACGATTCCAGCTGCCAGAGCACGATCGGCGTGAACGCGTCGTAGATCACGGCCGCGTCGATGTCCTTCGCAGCAAGACCACACTGCGCATACGCCTCCGCGGCGGCGAGGTCCATCTCCGGAATCCGCGCGATCTCCGGGCGATAGAACGACGTCATCTCCTCCTGGTCCTTGGCGAGGCACTGGGCGACGCCGCGGATCGCGACTGCCGGTTGCCGCAGGTGCCGCGCACGCTCGGGTGTCGTGACGACGATCGCGCAGCCGCCGTCGCTTTCCTGGCAGCAGTCGAAGAGCCGCAGCGGATCGCAGATCTTCTTGCCGGCATCGTACTCGGCGCGCGTGAACGGGCGCTGGTAGAAGAATGCCGCGGGGTTCTTCACCGCATAGTCGCGCGTCGACTGCGCCACTTCGAACAGCGCATCCTGCGTGCAGCCGGTGAGGTGCATGTAGCGGCGCGTGAACATCGCCACCCAGGACGCGGGCGTCAGCAGGCCGAACGGCATGTAGTAGCCGTAGTGGATCGCGCTGCCGGTGATCAGGTTCCCCGACACGCCCGCCGAGTAGCGCTGGCCGGAGCGGCCATTCAGCGCGCGGTAGCAGACGACGGTGCGGGCCACGCCCGTCGCGACGGCCATCGCGGCCTGCAGCAGTGTTCCGGTGGCTGCACCACCGCCATAGGGTACGCGGCAGTACAGGCTGACATTGTTGCAGCCCAGCGCACGCGCGACGTCGACCTCCTCGTTCTGGTCGATCGTGAAAGTCACGAGGCCGTCGACATCCGACGGCGTGAGGCCGGCGTCGTCGAGCGCCTTCTTGACGGCCTCCGCCGCGAGCGCGAGCTCCGAGCGCCCCGAGTCCTTGGAAAATTCCGTGGAGCCGATGCCGACGATGGCCGCCTTGTCCGCAATGCTCGCAGCCATGTCTCAGGTCCCCCTCGGCAGTGCGACGCGCACCATGCCGGCCATGTGATTTCCCCAGACATTGTTGTCGCCGCTCACGCTGACATCCACCGTGCCTGCGGCCTCGTCCTTCGCGGCAACCTCACCGGTGATGGTCATGACCATTCCCGGCAGGTTTGGCGCGCCGAGCTTCACGTCGATGCGCTTGATCGTCGCCTCGGGGCCCGTCCAATCCGTCACGAAGCGGGCCATCAAGCCGTTGCTCGTCAGGATGTTCATGAAAATGTCCGGCAGTCCGGCGGCCTGCGCGGCCGCCTTTTCGTGGTGCACCGGCGTGAAATCGCGCGACGCGATCGCGCCGCCGACGATCAGGCCGGCCGTGATGTCGATCACCAGCGGCGGCAGCTTCTCGCCGACGGCCACACTGCCGAGGCTTCGTGTCGTCTTGTTCATGGTCATGGCTCGCTGTGTGGTCAGGCGGGGTAGAAATTCGGCAACACGGTCTTCGCGTCGACGCGCTCCACCCTGCCCTTCACCTTCATGCCGATCCGCACGTCCGCTGGATCGCAACCGACGATGTTCGCGACGAGTCGCGTGCCTTCACGCAGCTGGATGAGGCCGCACAGGAGGGGCGACGGGTAGCCGGGGAACTTCGGGTAGCTGACTTCCGTGTAACTGTATACCTCGCCTTCGAGCGATGATTCCACGCTGTCCCACTCGAGTGACTGGCAATTCCCGCACATCGGTCGCGGCGGGTGGCGGAGCGTACCGCAGCCCTTGCAGCGCTGGATCAGGAGCTTCCCCTGGTCGATCGCCTCCCACCACCATGCGTTGTCGTGGCCGCGCGGCGACTGGATGCGGGTCGGCACTTCGAGCGGCGCCGCGTCGCCTGCCGGGGCGCCGCCGCTCGCCGCGAGCGCCTCGGCATTCGGAGCAAATCTCAGTGTCCGGAACACCTGGCGCCCCACGGGCTCGCCATGCTGGTCGGTGAACTTCGTGACCGTCTCGATGAAGTAGCCGACGCCCCGCCCGGTCTTCTTGCGATCCGAGATGCTGTCGATGACGGTGTGCGCGGTGACCTGATCGCCCGGCTGCAGCTCGCGGTAGAACTCGGTGATCGTGTTCGTGCCGAGCACGCCCGTGTAGCCGTGCTCCTCGAACACATTGTGCAGTTCGCGCTGCGCGTTGCCGCTGCCCGACTGCGCGAACGCCATCGGGTAGCCCTCCATGGCCCAGATCGCGAGCATGGTCGGCGGCGCGATGATGCCCTTCCTGCCCGATGCATGCGCGAACTTCTCGTCGGTGTACAGGGGATTCCCGTCACCGGTCACTTCGGCCCAGTGGCGGATCATCGCGTGATTGACATCGTCGTGGCCGCGCCTGGGCGGTCCCATCTCGCGGCCCACATAGGCGCGAATCCGGGCCTCGAAGGCCTGTGTGTCCTCGGGCGTCATGCGTCGCACTCCTGCCGGTCTTGCGCCTAGGTTATTTGTAGTTGAATATGGATTCAACTATGGCACACATCCACGGTCGCAAGCGGGCGCCGGTGCGCCGCGCGCGCCTCGGCAGCCGGGGTCGCGCCACGCGGGAGCGCCTGAAGGCCGCGGCCCGCCGCATGCTCGAGCGCAAGGGCTACAGCCAGCTGACCGTGGCGGACGTGACCCAGGAAGCCGGGGTCGCCGCCGGGCTCTTCCACCGCTATTTTCCCGACTTGCGCACGCTCGCCACCGAGATCCTCGGCGAAGTACTGGCGGAACTCGGCGACACGGCGCGCCACGAACAGGGCGTGGCCCGCGGCGACTGGATGAGCCGGATTCGCGCGCACCTGCTGCCGTCGGTCGCCAATCACGCGCTGCGCCCCGGGCTCGTGCGCGCGATGAACCAGCTGGCAGACGAATACCGGCCGTTTCGTGCCCAGCTGCGCAGCTTCTACCAGGCCCAGCTCGAGCTGCTGTCGGCGCAGTTGCCACGACTCTATCGCGGCGCGGCGCTCGCACCGTCCGAGGCCCTGCTGCTCGCCTATGCGCTCGGCGGAATCTCGGAGGCGGCACTGCGGGAGCGCTACGTGCTGCGCAATCCCGCGCTGCGGGATCTGTCGCTCACGCCCGAAGCCATGGCTGACTGGCTGGCCGTGCTCTTCTACCGCGCCCTCTTCGCCGCGAATCCGCCGGGCCCGCTGCCGCGCTGGGCCGCACCGCGGCAGTGACGTCGACGCCGTCAGAGCACCTCGAACAACGCCGCGGCGCCCATTCCACCGCCGATGCACATGCTCACGACGACGTGGCGGACGCCGCGGCGGCGGCCCTCGAGGAGCGCGTGGCCGACGAGGCGCGCACCCGACATGCCGAACGGATGGCCGATCGCGATCGCGCCGCCGTTGACATTCAGGCGATCGTTCGGGATGCCGAGCGTGTCGCGGCAGTAAAGCACCTGGCAGGCGAAGGCTTCGTTGATTTCCCACAGCCCGACGTCGCCGACCGAAAGCCCCGTCTGCCGCAGCAGTTTCGGCACCGCGAACACCGGCCCGATGCCCATTTCGTCAGCGCGACAGCCCGCGACGGCCATGCCGCGATACGCGCCGAGCGGGCGCAGTCCGCGCCGGACCGCCTCGTCGCGGCTCATGACGACACAGGCGCTCGCGCCATCGGACAGCTGCGAGGCATTGCCGGCCGTGATGTACCGGCCTTCCTTGACCCACTGGCCGTTCTTCCACACGGGCTTCAGTGCCGTGAGGCTCTCGAGCGTGGTCTCGGGCCGGTTGCCCTCGTCCCGTGCGAGCGTCACGGCTTCCGTGCCCGTCGGATTGCCTTCCTTGTCGAACAGTTGCTTCACGCTCGGCAGCGGCACGATCTCGTCGTCGAAGAGCCCCGCGCGCTGTGCCTGCGCCGTGCGCTGCTGGCTCTGCAGCGCAAATTCGTCCTGCGCAGCGCGGGCGACGCCGTAGCGCTCGGCCACGAGCTCGGCGGTCTCGATCATCTGGATGTACGCGGTCGGCATGGCCTCGAGAACCGCCTTCGACTGCGCGCGGTAGGCGTTCTTGTGCTTGTTCTGCGTCAGCGAGATCGACTCGAGCCCACCCGCCACGGCTATCTTGTGTTCGCCCGTCATGATGCTCTTCGCCGCGCTGGCGATCGCCGCGAGGCCCGACGCGCACATGCGATCGATGGTCATGCCGCCGACGCTGTCCGGCAGACCCGCGGTGTAGGTGCACAGGCGCCCGAGGTTGTAGCCCTGCGTGCCCTGCTGGGCGGCGATGCCGAGGATCACGTCGTCGACGTCGGCGCCGTCGACCCCGGCGCGATCGAGCGCCGCGCGGATCACGTGCCCGCCGAGCACCGGTGCCTCGGTATCGTTGAATGCACCCCGATACGCGCGCCCGATCGGTGTGCGTGCGGTCGATACGACGACGGCTTCTGCCAGGCTCATGGACGGTCCCTCACTCGAAAAAAAGACGGCTGATCGTGTCGACGACACAGGCGGGCTTCCCGCCGCCCTCGATCTCGACCGTGACGCGGATCGTGACCTGCGCGCCTCCGCCCTTCACCTCCTCGGCAGCCACGACCTCGCCGTGCCCGCGGATGCGCGAACCTGCGCGCACGGGGGCGGGAAAGCGCACGCGTTCGCAGCCGTAGTTCACGCCCATCTTCAGGCCGTCGTACGCGACGAGCTCCGGCAGGAACTTGCTCGCGAGGCTGAGTGTCAGGTAGCCGTGGGCGATGCAGCCGCCGAACGGCCCCTGGGCCGCGCGCGCCTCGTCCACGTGGATCCACTGGTGATCGTCGGTCGCGTCGGCGAAAAGGTTGATGCGATCCTGCGTGACCGTCATCCACTCCGTGTGGCCGAGATCGCGACCTGTCGCGGCGAGGACACTCGCCACGGAGTCGAAACGTTCTGCCATCGTCCAGTCTCCCTCAGGGGTGCTGCGAACTGACCGAGACCACCTCGCCGGTCATGTACGAGGAATAATCGCTCGCGAGGAACACCATCACGTTGGCCACTTCCCACGGCTCGGCCCCGCGCCCGAAGGCCTCGCGCGCGCACAGCTGTGCCAGCAGTTCCTCCGATGCCGACTTGCGCAGGAACGCGTGGATCGCGATCGACGGCGAGACGGCATTGATGCGCACACCGAATTCGGCGGCCTCGATGGCCGCGCAACGCGTGAGCGCCATCACGCCGGCCTTGGCCGCCGCGTAATGCGCCTGCTCGGCCTGCGCGCGCCAGCCGAGCACCGAGGCATTGTTGACGATGACCCCGCGTCCGCGTGGCTGCATCAGCTTCATCGCGGCACGGGTCATGCGGAATGTGCCGGTGAGCGTGATGTCGATGACCTTCGCCCACTCCTCGTCCGCCATCTCAACGACGCGCCGGCTCGTGCCGAGGCCCGCGTTGTTCATCAGCACGTCGATGTCACCGAGCTTCGCCTCTGCAAACGCGAACAGCGCCTGGACATCCGCCTCCTTCGAGACGTCGCACAACTGGCCGTGCACCGCTGCAAGGCCGGTCTCGCGCCGTATGGCATCCACCGCCTCGCCGAGCCGGCGCTCGTGGATGTCGCTCACGACGAGACCCCGGCAGCCCTCCTCGGCACAGCGCTTGGCGACGGCGAAGCCGATCCCGGCGCCGGCGGCCGCGGTGACCAGCACGGTCTTGTCGCGCAGCAGGCCGTGCGCGGGAACGTAGTCAGGTGACGGTTTCATGGCAGCGATGCTCGCTCGTGGCTTCCGGTGCGTCATCGTCCCGTTGGACGAGCCCCGGCACCCGCGCTCAGCGGGGCATGCCGAGCGCGCGCTCGGCGATCAGATTCAGCTGGATCTCGTTGGTACCGGCATAAATGGTGTCCGAGCGGCTGAAAAGCCAGACCTGCCGCAGCTTCTGCGCCAGCGGATCGTCGTCCGGCAGCGTGGCCGCCGCGCCGAGCACGTCGGCCGCGAGCCTGCCGAAGTCCCGCCGCCAGTTCGACCACACGTACTTCGCGATATAGGCCTCGCGCGTGACGGGTGCGCCCTCGGCTTCATCGCCCTGGGCGAGCACGCGCAGCGCGTTGCAGCGCAGGGCATCGAGCGCCACGGCTGCGTGCGCGATGCGCTGGCGCATCAGCGGGTCGCGCGCGGCCCCGTTGCGACGCGCCACTTCGACGAGGCACTCCATCTCGCGCTCGAAGCCGGCCTGCTGGCCGAGTGTCGAGACACCACGCTCGAAGCCGAGCAGCGCCATCGCGACCTTCCAGCCCTCGCCCGGCGCGCCGAGGTGCAGCGAGGCCTCGGTGCGCGCACCGGCGAAAAACACCTCGTTGAACTCCGAATCGCCGGTGATCTGCCGGATCGGCCGGATCGTGACACCCGGCTGCCTCAGCGGCACGAGCAGCATCACGAGACCCCGGTGGCGCTGCGAACCCGCCTCGCAGCGCGCGACCACGAAGATCCAGTCGGACTCGTGCGCCCAGGACGTCCAGGTCTTCTGGCCGTCGATCACCCAGCTGTCGCCCTCGAGGCGGGCGCGGGTCTGCACATTCGCGAGGTCCGAACCTGCATTCGGCTCGGAGTAGCCTTGTGCCCAGTACTCGGTGCCGGCGAGGATGCCGGGCAGGAAACGCTGCTGCTGCGGCGGCGTTCCGAAGGCCATCAGCGTCGGCGCGAGCAGCGTCTCGCCGATGTGCCCGAGGCGCCCCGGGCCGCCGGCCCGCACGTACTCTTCGTGGAACACCACCTGCTGCGACAGCGGCAGCGCGCGTCCCCCGTGCTCTTTCGGCCAGCCGACGCCCACCCAGCCGCCACGCGCGAGTTCCTGCTCCCAGCGCTTCGCGAGCTTCGGGTCGTAGCGCGAATCCCCGAGGCCCCCGCACCCGGCGAGCGGTGCGAACTCCCCGCGCAGGTGTTCCTGCATCCACGTGCGCACTTCGGCGCGAAATGCGTCGTGATCCCTGTCAGTCACTGGGCCGCCTCGTCGAGCAGGGCGTGCGCGAAGCGCTCGCGCCACTCGGCGGGAGTGCCGAGCCAGCTGCGCGCCGCCTGTGCCCGCTTGAAATAGAGATGGGGATCATATTCCCACGTGAAACCGACGCCGCCGTGCAGCTGGATGGCTTCCTGGGTGCAGTAGCGGGCCGCGTCGTCGGCGAGCGACCGCGCCATCGTCGTGAGGCGGAGCCTTCTGCCCTCGTCCGGCCCGCCGTCGAGCTCCCGCGCGGCACCGAGCACTGCCGAGCGCGCGAGTTCGAGGTCGACCATCATCTGCGCGCAACGGTGCTTGAGCGCCTGGAACGTCGCGAGCGGCTTGCCGAACTGCACGCGCTGCGCAAGGTGCGCCACGGTCAGGTCGAGACACTGCTGCGCCACGCCGACCTGTTCCGACGCAAGAACGACCGCCGCGAGTTGCCGGCTGCGATCGAGCGCCCGGTCGACAGTGGCTCCGCGCGCGAGACACGCCGACTCGTCCACGCGCACAGCGGTGAGGCGCACCTCGGCGATCGGGCGCGTGGCGTCGAGATTGGCCCGCTCGCGCCGGGCCATGCCGGTTGCGTCGAGCGCCACGATGACGAGCAGCCGCTCACCATCGACCTGCACCGGCACGAGCAGCGAGCTCGCAGCCATGGCCGCCGGTATGGCCGGCAGCACGCCGTCGAGCTGCCAGCCCGCGGCGCTGCGGCGCACGGCGAGCGGCGCGCATTCGAGCAGTCCAATGTCGAGCGTGACAATCCGCTCGCCGCTCGCGAGCGGAGGCAGCCAGCGGGCAGCAACCGCGTCATCGCCAAGCGATGCGATGGCCGTGCCGGCCAGCACCGCACTCTCGAGCCAGGGCACACAGGCGAGTCGCCTGCCGAATTCCTCCGCGACGAGCACGAGCTCCGTGACGCCGAGGCCGAGCCCACCCTGCGCCTCGGGAAGATTGATGCCACAGACGCCGAGCTCGCCGAGCTGCGCCCAGAGCGCCGCGTCGAAGCCGCCGTGGTCGAATGCGGCCCGCCGCATGCTCGCCGAGTCGCTCGCGTTGGCGAGCAGCTCGCCGACGGAGTCCGCGATCTGCCGCTGCTCTTCGGTGAGCCGCAGGTCCATCGCCATGCGCCTCAGGTGCCGTAGACCTTCTGCGCGGGCCGACCCTCGGCGATCAGCCGGTTCACGACGCCGGTGAGCTCGGTCACGTCCCAGCGCGCACCCTTGTCGGTGATCTTGCCGGTGTGCCATCCCTCGGCGATCGACAGCTCGCCGCCCTTCGCTTCGAAGCACTGGCCGGTCACGTGTGCCGACAGCGGGCTGCCGAGCCAGACGACAATCGCGGCCACGTTCATCGGATCCCAGACATCGAAGCCGCTCGCGGGCTTTTTCACCATGTCCGGCATCGCTCCTTCGGTCATCGCGGTGCGTGCCGCGGGCGCCAGGCTGTTGACGGTGATGCCATAGCGCTTCAGCTCCGCCGCCTGCACCAGCGTCAGCGCCGCGATGCCGCCCTTGGCGGCCGAATAGTTGCTCTGCGCCACGGAACCTTGCAGGCCCGCGCCCGAACTCGTGTTGATGATGCGCGCATCGACCGGCTTGCCCGCCTTGCTCGCATCGCGCCACCGGCGCCCGAGCACGCTCGCGAGGCAGAAATGCCCCTTCAGGTGCACGCGCATGACCGTGTCCCAGTCCTCCTCGCTGAGGGACAGGAACATGCGATCGCGCAGCACGCCGGCGTTGTTCACGAGCACGTGCACTTCGCCGTATGCGCCGAGTGCGGCATCGACGATGCCCTGGGCCCCGGCGAGCGTCGTGATGTCGCCGCTGTCCGCCAGCGCGCGGCCGCCAGCAGCCACGATCTCCGCCACGACCGCCTGCGCCGCTTCGGCACGGATGTCGTTGACCACGACGTTCGCGCCCTGCGCGGCAAAGCTCAGTGCATACGCCCGGCCGAGGCCGCCGCCGGCGCCGGTGATGATGACGGTACGCCCGTCGCAGATACCTTTCATGCCTGCCCCAATCGTTCGATGATCGTTACGTTCGCCTGTCCGCCGCCCTCGCACATCGTCTGCAGGCCGTAGCGCTTGCCCGTGCGCTCGAGCTCGTGCAGCAGCGTCGTCATCAGCTTCGTGCCGCTCGCACCGAGCGGGTGGCCGAGCGAGATGGCTCCGCCGTTGACATTGGTGCGCTCGTGCGGATAGCCGGTTTCCTTCAGCCAGGCCATCACGACGGATGCAAAGGCCTCGTTGATCTCGACGAGGTCGATGTCCTCGAGCTTCATGCCGGCCTTCGCGAGCGCGTGCTTCGTCGCCGGGATCGGCGCAGTGAGGTGCCAGATCGGATCGTCCGCCAGCACGGACAGGTGCACGATGCGTGCGCGCGGCGTGAGGCCGTAGCGCTTCACCGCCGCCGCCGAGGTCACGAGCACCGCCGAAGCCGCGTCGCAGACGGAGCTCGATACGGCGGCCGTGATCTTCGGGTACGCCGGGTCGACCGGCTGCAGCGTCGCCATCTTCTCGAGCGTGGTGACGCGCGCCGTCTCATCCATCCTGAACTCGCCGAACGGCACCACTTCACGGTCGAAGCGGCCCTCGGCCATGGCGCGCAGCGCGCGATCATGGCTTTCCTTGGCGAAGACTTCCATGGCCTCGCGACTGATGCCCCACTTGTCGGCGATCCGCTGCGCCGCGTAGAACTGGTTCACCGGCGCGTCGCCGTAGCGCGCCCGCCAGCCCTTGCTCTCGGCAAACGGCGTCGTGAAGCCGAGCGGTTGCCCCGCCAGCATCGCCGAGGAAATCGG
>WBZY01000306.1_pt2 | contig 22838 bp, 20 predicted proteins | sample 5204191 | NCBI WGS metagenome assembly WBZY01 (sample SAMN12344363, study PRJNA552823) | activated sludge metagenome | biome: Activated sludge suspended growth; feature: Anammox Sidestream; material: Wastewater; isolation source: activated sludge from anammox sidestream of wastewater treatment...
ATGCCAGCGGCGCCCTCGGATGCGGCCGAAGTTCTCGCGCGCCTCGACGATATCGTGAGCCCCGCGACGATGGCGATGGCAGGCCCGCGGTTCTTCGGCTTCGTGATCGGCGGCGCACTGCCGGCGACGGTGGCCGCCAACTGGCTCGCCACCGCGTGGGACCAAAACGCTGCCCTTGCGACCGCCACGCCGGGCGTCTCGCGCGTCGAGGCGATCGCTCTCGCGTGGTTGAAGGATGTCCTCGGGCTGCCGGCCTCGACGCAAGGCGCGTTCGTCACCGGTGCCACCATGGCGAACTTCACCGCTCTTGCCGCGGCCCGTCACCGGGTACTCCTGCAGGCCGGCTGGCAGGTGGAGGCCGAGGGCCTGTTTGGCGCGCCACCGATCACGGTCATCGTCGGAGAAGAAGCGCACCCGACATTGATCAAGTCACTTGGCCTGCTGGGTCTCGGACGCCGGCGAGTCGTACGGGTGCCGGTCGATGGTCAGGGCCGCATGCGCGCGGATCGGCTGCCGCGCCTGGCCGGCCCCACGATCCTGTGCCTGCAAGCAGGCAACCTGAATACGGGCGCGTTCGATCCGCTGAGCGATCTGTGCACGGCCGCGCACGAAGCCGGCGCGTGGTGCCACATCGACGGCGCCTTCGGTCTCTGGGCGCGCGCGTCCGGGCGCCTCGCCCCGCTGGCGGCAGGCATCGAGCTCGCGGACTCCTGGGCCACCGACGCCCACAAGTGGCTCAATGTGCCTTATGACAGCGGCATGGCGTTCGTTCGTGAGCCGGGCGCGCTGCCTGCCGCGATGGCGATCACGGCCGAGTACCTGCCCGCGGGCGATGGCGCACGCAACCCGGCGGATTTCACGCCGGAACTGTCGCGCCGGGCGCGCGGCATCGAGGTCTGGGCGGCGCTCGCCACGCTGGGGCGCAGCGGGCTTGCGGAGATGCTCGAGCGCAACTGCCGCGGCGCTCGCCGCTTCGCAGCGGGCCTCGCCGCCGCAGGCTTCGAAGTCCTGAACGATGTAGTACTCAATCAGGTACTGGTGTCGTTCGGCGCCCCCGGGGTGACCGAACGCGTGGTCGAAGCCGTGCAGGCCGACGGCACCTGCTGGTGCGGTCGAACGATGTGGCAGGGTCGCACGGCACTGCGGATCAGCGTGTGCTCGTGGGCAACGACCGACGAAGACGTGGAGATGAGCCTCGAGGCGATCCTGCGCGCCGCTCGGCGTGTGACCGCCGGGGCCCGCTGATCGGCACCGCTACACCTGCTCCGTACGGTGCCAGTCGCCGGCCAGACGCCGCGAGGCTGCCCAGAAGAACGCCCCGCTCAACAGATAGAAACCGGTGGCCGTCACGATCGCGTAGCGCAGCGCCTCGCTGCCGAGGCGCGGCGCCAGGAAATCCGACAGCGCCCCGACGAACAGCGTGCCCCCGCCGATCCCGATCAGGTTGATCATGAACAGGAAGAGCGCGGACGCCGTCGCGCGCATCTGCGGCGGGACCAGGTGCTGCAGCGTCGCATAGACCGGGCCGGTCCAGCTGGCATTGAAGGTCATCGGCACGATGAAAAACGCGAACGCTGCAACGACGGATGGCACCAGTACGCCCGCGGCGAGAAACGGCACGATCGCAACCAGCATCACACCCGGCACGAGCGCGTACGCCGCCTTGTGCCGGGCACCGAGCCGATCAGCCGCCCAACCGCCGAACCAGATTCCGGCAATGCCGCAGATCAGCGTGCCGAGGCCGACGAACCACGCGGTCTGCGCGAGCGTGAGTCCGTGGCTCCGGATGAAGAACGACGGCGTCCAGAAGAGAAGTCCATACCCGACGACCGACGAGCTTGAGGCGCCGAGGGCGAGCAGGAGGAAGGAACGTTTGCGCGCGAGGAAGCGCAGGGCATCGGGAAGTGAGCTGCGGGCAACGGGCGACGGGCCAGAGGGTGCGTCGAGCGCACCACGCGCCGGCTCGCGAACCGTGAGGCGAAAAAGCGGTGCGAGCAGCAGGCCGCCGACGCCGACCGCGAAAAAAGCGACCCGCCAATCCACCGCGCTCGCAACCAGCCCACCCAGCAGCGTGCCGAGACCGCTGCCGATCGGAACGCCAAAGGAAAACACGGCGAGCGCGCGCGCACGCTGCTGCGGGGGAAAATAGTCGCTGATGAGCGAGAACGCCGGCGCCACACCGCCGGCTTCGCCGACTCCCACGCCCACCCGCGCGACGAACAGCTGGGCGAAGGTCTGCACCTGGCCGCAGAGCGCCGTGAAGCCACTCCAGATCGCGAGCGCGCCTGTCATGATCCAGACACGGCTCCCGCGGTCGGCGAGCCGCGCCACCGGAATGCCGAGGAGTGTGTAGAAAAGCGCGAAGGCAGCGCCGCTCATCAGGCCAAGCTGCGTGTCGGAGAGCCCGAGGTCACGCTTCATGGGTTCGGCAAGAATGCCGACGATCACGCGGTCGACGAAGTTGAAGGTGTAGACGACGACGAGAATGAAGAGGACCCAGGCGCGGTAGAGCGGGCTCATCGCCCCATGATCGCACGGTGGCACCCTGCGGCGCCGCGCTAGAATCCCGCCCGTGAGACCTGATCCATGACAGACGCCATTGCCATCCGCCGCGCGACGATCAGTGATGCCTTCAGGCTGGCCGAGATCGGCGCTGCGACATTCACCGATACCTTCGGCCACCTGTATCCGCCGGAGGATCTCGCGGACTTCCTGCGTGGCGCGCATGCGCCTGAGGCCTGGAGCCGGCGCCTGCGCGATTCCCATGTCGCCGCATGGCTCGCCGAAGCAGACGACGGCAGCGTGGCGGGCTATGCCTCGGCCGGCCCGTGCAAGCTGCCAGTGCCCGATCTCGAGTCGAATGCCGGTGAACTCTTCCAGCTCTACGTGCACCGCCGCCACCATGGCCGTCAGCTCGGTTCGCGCCTCCTCGTAGCGGCCCTCACCTGGCTCGAGGCGCAGGGCTTCGATCCACTGTACGTCGGCGTGTGGAGCGCCAACGATGGGGCGCAGCGTCTCTATGGGCGTTTCGGCTTCACGCGCTGCGGTGAATACGAGTTTCCGGTCGGCACGCAGCGCGACCGAGAATTCATACTGCGTCGCGCATGAGGGGCCCGAACGTCACTCCGTTCCATGCCGGCGAGATCGGCACCCGTGGCGCCACACGCGTACGCGCCGGTCTGCCATTCGTTCCAATGCACTACGGCCAACCTTCGGCGGGCGCGCCGGCTGCCGCCATTGCCGCCGCGCACCGGACGCTCGATCGTGATGCGCTCGGTTACACGGAACTCCCCGAGCTGCGCGAGAAGATCGTCGCGTATTACGCCGCAACCCACGGTGTCGACGTGCACATCGATCGCGTGCTGCTCACGGCGGGCGCGAGCGCGGCGCTCGTCGCCGCGTACGCCGCCCTGTTTCGGCCGGGCGACCGGGTGGCGATGTTGCGGCCGGGCTATCCCGCGTATCGCAATACCCTCACCGCCCTGCGCCTCGAGCCGGTGGAAATCCACTGCGGGCCCGGGCAGGGCTTTCACCCGACTCCCGCGCAGCTCGAGGCGCTTCAGCCTGCGCCACAGGGCTTCGTGGTCGCGAGCCCGGCGAACCCGACCGGCGCCATGCTCGACTCGCACCAGCTCGGCGCCCTCCTCTCGACCTGCCGTGCGCGAGGCATCCGCGTGATCTCGGACGAGATCTATCACGGCATCAGTTTCGGCAGACGGGCAGTGAGCGCGCTCGAGATCGACTCGGGCGCCATCGTGATCAATAGTTTCTCGAAGCTCTATCGCATGCCGGGCTGGCGGCTCGGATGGATGGTCGTGCCGCGCGACTGGGCGGCGCAGATCCACTCCTATCTCATCAACATGTTCCTGACGCCCTCCACTCTCGCCCAGCACGCCGCGATTGCCGCAATGGACGAGCACGAAGACCTCGAGCGCTGGGTCCGCATCTACGAGCGTAACCGCTCGCGGTTGATCGAGGGGCTCGCAACGCTCGGCATCACGCGCATCGTGCCACCGGACGGCGCCTTCTATCTCTATGCGGATATTGGCCACCTCACGCGAGACAGCATGCAGTTCTGCTTGCGTGCGGTCGACGAGATCGGCGTGGGTCTTGCGCCCGGCATCGATTTCGACCCCATCGAGGGCCATCGCTTCGTGCGCTTTTCGTTCGCAGTGACCCCCGGCGAAATCGAAGACGCGCTCGAGCGCCTGGCGGCCTGGCTGCCGCACTACTCGGAATAGTGGCGCTCAGGCATCGCGTGCTGCCCCATTGCCGCGCTTCTCCCGCGCCGCGAAATGGCTGATCAGGTTGGCGACACCGAGGGCGGCGGGGATCAGGCCGAAGATGGCAACGTCGTGGCCCGCCACCTCGCGCAGCGCGAAATAGAGCACGATGCCGAGGAACAGCCCGGCGAGCCCGCGCTTCAGCGAACCGGTACGTCTTGCGTCCGGATCCGGCTCCGGGTCGGGCGGCAGTTCAATGCCTTTTTCGAGCGCCGTGATCCGCTCGCGATGACGAAGTTCGGCGCGCTTCATTTTTTCGCGATACCCGACGACGATCGCGACGATCGCGACGCTGAACCCCCCCACGATCGCGAAAATCGGCACCAACACGGCGATCATACCTGCATCCATCTCCATGCTCCTTCTCAGGCACCAAACAACATCTTCAGGATCGCCCAGGACGGTCTGAGCGCAGTGCGAATCCCGTCGGCGGCAAACAAGGCGACCGCTGTCACGAGCGCGCATTCGATCGCGCGCGTCTCAGTCGTCGAAAGGTTTCCTCGCCACTTCATGTCACTTGATACGCCCTCCGGTTGCACAAGGTTTCACCGACCAGCGATAGAATCCGTGAAACCGGCGTCCCGGTACGTGCGTACCAATCAGGGAGAAGGTTTGACCCGAAAATGCCGGCAGACGACGCGATCATCCAGTTGGTCCAGGCCGGCGATGGGCAGGCGGCCTGCGAGCGCCTGGTCCGGGATTACAGGCGCCGCGTGTTCGGTCTCGCATACGGCATCTTGCGCGACCGCGACGCTGCCGAGGATCTGGCGCAGGAGGTGTTCGTGAAACTCTGGAAAGCGCTGCCCCGCTACGATGGCCGCGCGCAACTCTCGACCTGGATCTATGCGATCACGCGCAATGCGGCCGTTTCCGCGCTGCGCGCACGGCGACGCCGGCTTTCCCTGTCGGATCCGCTGGTTCAGGTGGAGGCAGAGAATATCGCGGCTCGTTCCACCGATGCGACCGACGACGCGACGCTGAGACGCCGCATCGAGGCGCTCCCGGACAAGCAGCGACAGGCAGTGACGCTCTATTACATGGACGAGCGCCCGGTCGATGAGGTCGCGGCCATGATGGGCATACCGGTCAACACCGCGAAAACGCACCTGCATCGTGCCCGCGCGAGCCTCGCAGCCGCGCTCGGCGCCGCAAAGGGGCAGAAGGCATGAGCGAAGACAACCTCGACGCGCGGTTGCGTGCATTCTTTGCGAACACCGATACCTCGGCCAGCTTCGAGGCGCAGCTCATGGCACGTATCGAGGCGCTGCACGCGGCTCCTGACGCGGCGTTGCTGGACATGGCCGAGCGCCATCGCGACGCGACCCGCAGGCAGCTGCGCGAGGATACGTGGATGAATGCCGTAACCGCCACGAGCGTCCTGGCGGCGCTGATCGCGCTCGTCTGGCACGAAGGCCCGGCCGTCACGCGCTGGGTGGAGCTGGGACTCGCCGCCGCAGCCGGTCCCGGTACGCTCGCAGGTGTCACCTTCGTGGCAACGGGTGTCAGCGTGTGGATCGCGCTGCGGCGGTTCTTGCCGGCGATGTAGGCAATCTGTTCTCAGGGCACCGCGTCGGCGTAGTCGATGATGCGCCGGGCAAGCGCGGCGTAGTCGCCATCGAAGTGGTGCCCGCCCTCGATCTGCACCACCTCGACTCCGGGGCGGCGCACGGCAGGGCACGCCGAATCCTTTTCGTCGGCCCCGTAGAGGCACAGCACACGGGCGCCACGCCCCATTGCCGCGATTTCCGGCACTGTGGCCAGACCATCGCCGCTGCCGCCGGGTATCCAGTCCGACAGGTGAAACTCGAAACTCGCGGTCGTGCTCAGACCGAGGAGGCTCACCGACCGCACGCGTTCGCGCGTGGCCTGCGGCAGCCGGTTGTAAAGGAATGGCATGACGTCTGCGCCGAAGGAATAGCCGATGAGGAGTACACGGCTTTTCTTCCAGCGCTCGCCATAGGCTTGCACGATGCGGTCGAGATCGCGGGCCGCCTCTTCGGGCGTGCGTGCATGCCAGAAGTATTTCAATGAGCTCATTGCCACCACTGGAATGCCGCGGGTCGCAAGCGCGGCGGCGACATCCTGATCGAGACCGGTCCAGCCGCCATCTCCGGTGAAGATCACCGCGAAACTCTGCCGGTCCCCCGGTGCGGCCGCATGTGTCGCGGCCTCCTTGGCGGGAACTTCGATCAATGGCAGTCCCGCGAGCTGCGGCGGCGAAGGCGGCGGCCGCACAGCGCCGGCGGCGAGTGTGAGCTGTGCCTGCCGGAACTGTGGCAGCCAGTTGCGCTCGACGCCGAATCCATGACCCACCTTCGGCAGCGACACGAGTTCGCCGCGCCCCGTCGCAGCGACGAAGCCGCGCGTACCGGCAGGATCGCAGACCTGGTCGGCCTCTCCCTGCAACACGATCCAGCGTGTGCGATTCGATGAGGAAGGTAGATAGACGAGACCCTTGGGCTTCGCCTCCGTCCCCTGCAACGTGTACTCGAGCCCGTAGCCGCGGCACGGCTTTCGCACGAGATCGAGGTCGGGGCAAAAACCGAGGCTCATGACTCCGGCCCAGGTTCCAGGCGGCGACTGGATCATCACTGCGTAGGCAAGCGTTGCACCCGAGGAGTAGCCCGCGAGCACCGGGACGTGATACTCGTCGAGCTTCAGCCTCTGCTGCACGGCATGTGAAAGTTCCTCGAAGTCTGCAGCGTAATAACGGCATTGGTCGCCGGGCGCATTGATGGCAGTACGATAGGTGCGCACATCGATGCCGACGACGATCATGCCCTCCTCCACCATGTGCTTCGCCATGCCGACGACTCCGAGGTGCCAGCCACCGTCGCCCGAGATGAAGAGCACGACGCCCGCAGGCTTCGACTCGGGCCGGTAGACGACCACTTTGCCGAATCGGCTCATTGCAAAGCCCTGTTCAGCGGCGGCGGACGCCACGGAGTGCGTGCCGCAGCCCCACACGGCGAGGCATAACCACACCACGAATCGTGATCTCATTTGCTCACCAGCTCCTTCAGGCCGCCAGAGATGAGAGTGGAGACGTCGTAGAGTGCCCGCGCCAGCTGCAAGCCGCCCGGCGAGGCGAGATAGCGCGGCTCCCACACGGGCTGGAACTTTTCCTTGTAATGACGCAAACCCTCGAAGTTGTAGAACGACTCGCCGTGGCGGTAGAGGAAGCCGCCCATGCGATGCCATAGCGGCGCCAGTGCGCGCGATTCGAGCCCCGAGAGGGGCGCCATGCCGAGGTTGAACCAGCGGTATCCCAGCGCGCGGCCCCACAACATCAGCTCGATGAGCAGGTAGTCCATCGCACCCCCGGGCGCATCGCGGCCGAAGCGCATCAGGTCAATCGACAATTCCTCGCGCGTCGTGGTCGGCCACAGGTTTGCAAACGCAACGACGCTGCCCTCGAGACGCACGATCGCGATTGCGAAGTGGCGCAGGTAGTCTTCGCTGAACGCACCGACCGAGAATCCCTTCTCGGCGGTGGCCTTTTCTTCCAGCCATGCATCCGAAATCGCGCGCAGGCGCGGCAGCAGCCGTTCGTCGCCCGGAGGCACGACCTCAAAGGTGGCGCCAGCGCGCTCGGCGCGTCGGCGTGTCTGACGCAGTTCGGCGCGTGCGCTGCCGTCGAGGCCGAACTGCGCAAGCGGAATGCGTGCCTCTTCGCCGAGCTTGACGAGCGAAAGACCGAGATCCACGTACAGAGGCAGGCTTGCCGCACCCACCTGATAGAAGACCGTGCGCCCGCCGCGCCGATCGACGAGCTCCCGGAACGCCCAGACGAGATCCTGCTGCTGCGACGCCGCCCCGACCGGGTCGCCGAGCGCGATCCAGCTGTGGCCCGAAACCTGATACATGAGGAACGCGTCGCCGTCGCCGTGAAACAGTACACGTTTGTCACCGGCGAGCACGGCGTTTGCGAGGCTCGCGTCTGCCTGCGCGAGCGCCGCAGCGATGCGCGCGGCGTCGGGCGCCTCCGGCACATGCGGTTCGGCGGGCGCCGGCCGCAGCAGATTCGCCGCCACGAGTCCCGCGAGCACGACGATCACGGCGAGCGAGGCCCGCAGCATCCGCGGCGCATCGCCATGCATCGCGAAGGTCCACCACAGCTCGTTCGAGTAGGGTACGTGGCGGTTGGCGAGAAAGCCGATCCACACCGACAGCACGACGATGATTCCGGTGCTCGCGAGCCAGCCCGGCGTGAAGCGCTGGCTCATGATGGAAGCAGGGCGATAGAAAGCGGCGACCGAGAGCAGCGTGACAGACAGCACGACGGCGAGGTAAGACGCCTCTTCGAAATCGAAACCCTTCAACAGCGACGCCGCGATGCCCGCGACGAGCAGCCATACGGTCAGATGCCAGGCGGCCCGCAGGCGCCGGAAGAGGCCCCGTGCGAGCACGAGAAGCCCGACCCCGATCACGCTACCCGCAAGGTGCGACAGCTCGAGCAGCGGCAGCGGCACCATGCGGCGAATCTCGCGGATGCGGCCGTCGAGCGCCGGTGTCGCCCCCGAGACCAGCAGCACGGCGCCCGCAACGAACACGAGGACGCCGATCAGTTGCGGCGCGATGGGCAACAGGAGCGGCGTGATCCACCCACCCGCCGCACGTCGCATGTGCGCGAGCCGCGCGCGCTGCAGATACAGCTCGTGCAGCAGCAGCGCCGCCGCGGCGAGCGCGAGCGGCGCGAGATAGTAGAGGCCGCGCCACGCGAGCAGCGCACCAAGCAGCTGCGGCGGCGGCACGTGCGGCAGCGCGAGCAGCAGGATCGTCTCGAACACCCCGAGACCGCCTGGAACCTGACTCACCACGCCACCCACGACGGCGATCGCGTAGATGCCGGCGAACGTCGGAAAGTCGATTGCCGCCGCCTGCGGCAGCAGCGCCCAGAGTACCGCTGCCGACGCAGACAGGTCTGCGACACCGACCACGAATTGCGCACCGGCGAGAGGCGCTCCGGGTGGCCGCACCTCCCACGCGCCGATGGCGAGCGGCCGCCGCGCCAGCGACGCCCACGCCACATAGGTTGCAACGAGCCCGAGCAACAGCAGGCCGAACAACTGCGACCAGATGTGGCCGAGGTGCAGCGCCGTCGTGCCCGGCACCGCATAGAGCGCGGCAACTCCGCCGAGCACCCCAAGACCGAGCGCGGTGGTCAACGCGCAGAAGGACGCTATCGTCGCGACGTCGATGGCAGTGAGCCCCTGCGTCGAGTAGATGCGATAGCGCACCGCGGTACCCGTGAAGGCCGCGAGACTCAGGTTGTGGCCGAATGCATACGCAATGAACGACGTCAGCGCGATGCGCGGATACGGCACCGGCTTGCCGACGTAGCGCACGCCGAGCGCGTCATAGAGCGTGAGCAGCACATAGCTTGACAGGGTGAGGACCGCGGCGGCCCCCATGGCCGGCGCGGAAATCTTTCGCAGCTCGACCACGATGTCCCGCAGATGGTAGTGCTCGAGCGCATGATGCAGAACTGCGATGACGAGCACGAAAGCGAGCACGGAAACCGCAGGTGCGAGCCATTTGCGCCATACAGCCGACGGGTCGACGGTAGCGTCTTCGGCAGCGGCGCCCGTTGTGGGAGACATGGTCGCTGAGCGTACGGCAAGCCGTGCCGCTGCAGCTTAAATTTCTGTAATGACCCGAACCGCCACACCGGCTGGAGTTCCAACGGTATGTGCGGCGAAGGTGTCCGGATGCCGCCTCGGAGGTGTGTCATGTCGAAGCGATCCCTGATCATTCCCGTCGCTGCCGTGGCGCTCGCGCTCGGCGGCTGCGCCACGTCGGGGCACGGCTACGGCGAGACCCGCCGCGGGGGCGAGCATGTCGATTTCGCCTGGACTTCGAGCGGCGCCCACGAGGGCACCATGACGGCGACACTCGCCGACGGCATCGCCTACAGCGGCCCTTACTTCCAGATCACGCGCGATTCGACGGTCGAGCACCTCACGCCACTCTGGTATGGCTGGCGAGGTGCGTGGCGCGGCTGGCCCTACTGGGGTCCAGAACCGGGTCTCGCCTTCGTGACCCACTACACCGGCAAGGTCGTCGCGAACCTGGTCGGACCGAATGACACGCACATGCGCTGCCACTTCCGCTTGAAGCACCCCTCCTCGGAGATGGCCGGTGGCGGTGTCGGCAAGTGCCAGTTCGCAGATGGCGAGACGATCGACGCCCAGTTCCCCGCCGCCTGAGGGCTTCACATGAATGCCATCGCCCGCCTGATCGCGGCTGCCGCTGCAGGCGCCATCGTTGTCTTCGCGTTCTTCACCTTCCTGAAACCCGTACATGTGGCGCCGCCCGCCGAGGATGCGCTCGTGCAGCACGTCGACCTGACGCGCATCGTGTCCTTCACCGACGTTGATTCGAGGACTTTCGACGTCGTGGACGACGCGGGCAAGCATTACAGGATGGAGTTCACCGAAGCCTGTCCGGGCCTCACGCAGGCGAGTAATTTCTCGCTGGTCACGGAGAATTATCATGACCTCGATCGCTTCACCGGAGTCCTCGTGAATGGGCAGCTCTGCACATTCAAGGACTTCTCGCCGCGAGCCCCTTGAGGCTGACATTGGCACCACGTCGGTCTCTTCGGGCATACTGCCCGAAGATGCGCCGCTCTCCGATCGCCAGGTACCTCGTGCTCCTTGCCATCGCCCTGCTCCTCGTGCGGGTGGGTGAGGCGCACCTGCACCTGTGCCTCGACGGGCTGGACCGTGCCGCCGTCATGCATGTCGACGATGCGCCAACACATGATGGGGCACTGACGGCCATTGACGGCCACAACGATCTCGACGTCGACCTGTCCGTTCTGCCCTGGATCAAGAATGCTGCGACCGAGGATCTGTCGCTCGCGGCGCCCGGCCTGTTTGCGCTGGAAGCCTTGCTGCTTGCACTGCTCATGCCGGTGCTGAAGACCGCCGTCCCTCCCACGCGTTTCCTCTTGCCCGCCCTCAGTCCGGCCCGCAGTCTGCGTCCACCGCTGCGCGGGCCGCCTCGCTAGAAACCTCCCGACGCCTGCAACCAGTTGATCTGCGCGTGCCAGAAGGCGCGTGCAGCAGGAGGTTTTCCGATGTCTTCGATTCTTGCGCGCGCGTGCATCGCGTGCGCCCTCGTCATTTCCAGCAGCTGGGTCTGTACCCGCGCTGGTGAACTGACGCTGGCCGGTGCGCTCGACGCCGCCTTGCGTAACCACCCCGAACTGCGCGCGAGTGCCTACGAACTGCAAGCCGCGCAGGCCCGTGTGGTCCAGGCGAAGCTGCGGCCGAACCCCGACATTGCCCTCGAGTTCGAGAACTTCGGCGGCAGCGGCGCAACACGCGGGGCGGATGCACTCGAGACCACGCTGAGCCTGAGCCAGGTGTTGGAGCTCCGCGGCCAACGCGCGCTGCGTCGCAACACCGCCGCTGCGGGTCTCGAGCTCGCAAGCACCGGGCAGCGGGCACGCGAGCTCGATGTACTGGCGGAGGTCGCGACACGGTTCATCGACGTGGTCGCATGCCAGGCGCAGGAGCAACTCGCCGACGAATCGGTGCGCCTTGCACAGGCGACGCTCGATACGATCGACACGCGTGTCGCGGCTGGACGCTCACCGCTCGCCGAACAGAGTCGCGCGCGCATCGCGCTGACGCGCGCGCTCATCGAACAGCGGCAGACTGTCAGCGAGCTGCGTACCGCGCGCCATGTGCTCGCGGCATCGTGGGGCAGTCCCGAGCCGGACTTCACGACGGCACGGGCCGCGCTTTTCGAGTTGCGCGCAGTCGAACCCGTGCAGACGCTGATCGACCGCCTCGACGCATCGCCGGATTTCGTGCGCTTCGCTTCGGAGGCTCGCCTGCGCGAGGCCGAACTGCGCCTCGCGCGCGTGCAGGCGCGCCCGAATCTCGCAGTCAGCCTCGGGCTGCGCCGCCTCGAGGAGAGTGGTGACACCGCACTGGTGGCGGGCTTCACGATGCCGCTGGCGATCAGTGACCGGAATCAGGGCGGGATCCGGGAAGCGCAGGTGCGACTCGATCAGGTCAGCGCCCTCGCCTCCGCTGCCCGCATCCGGGCACACGCAAGCCTGCTCGCCCTGCATCAACAGGTCAGCGCCGACCGGGCGCGCGTCGAGACGCTGCGCAATGAAGCGCTGCCCCAGGCGCAGCTCGCGCTCGAGCAGACCCGCAGCGGGTATGAACGCGGCCGGTTCTCTTTCCTCGAGTTGATCACGGCCCAGGAAGAGTTGCTGACGCTGCAGGCCGCAGCGATCGATGCCGCCGCCGATTTTCACCGCCTGATCGCGCAGATCGAGCGGCTCACGGGCACCAATGCGACGCGCCCGACCGCCACACCTTGAGACGGGATTTCCATGCAACACACAGCACGTACAGTTCTGGCACTCGCTGCATTCGCGCTCGCAGCGTGCAGCAGGACAACACCCCCCGCGAGCGCGCAAGTCGACCACGAGGCCGAAGGAGACGGGCCGCGCCACATTGCCCTGTCGCCTGAGCAGATCCGCACTGCGGGGATCGTCATCGCGCAGGCCGGGTCTGCGGTGATCCGGCAAACCCTGCCCGTCTACGGCACCATCGCCCCGGACGCCGAACGCGTGCGAGAGGTGGGTGCACGCTTTCCGGGGATCATACGCAGCGTGCGCTCCAGAGTCGGCGACACAGTACGCGCGGGCGAGACGCTCGCCACCGTCGAAAGCAACGAGAGCCTGCAGACCTATGCCGTCGTTGCCCCGATTGGCGGAGTCGTTACCGTTCGTCAGGCCAATCCGGGCGAACAGACCGGCGACAAGGCCCTGTTCACGGTCGCGGACTTGTCGAAGGTGTGGGCGGAGCTCGCGCTCTTCCCGCGTGACCGGGCGAAAGTGCGTGTGGGACAGACCGTTCGCGTCGCGAGCACCGACGCAGGACTGCGCGCCGAAGGCCCGGTCGTCTATGTCGCGCCGTTCGGCAGCAGCAGCAGCCAGACGCTGACGGGGCGCGTGCGACTCGAGAATGCAGAGCGACGCTGGGCACCCGGCTTGTATGTGAGCGCCGAAGTGACACTCGGCGAGGCATCCGTGCCCCTTGCAGTGCGCAACGAAGCGCTGCAGGACCTCGAGGGTCGCCCGGTCGTCTTCGTGCAGGGTGACGAGGGGTTCGAGCCCCGGCCTGTACGGATCGGACGCACCGACGGGCAGTGGAGCGAGGTACTCGAGGGCCTCGAGCAGGGCGCGCACTACGCCTCCGCAAACAGCTTCATCCTGAAGGCAGAGCTCGGCAAGGGCGAAGCCGGGCACGATCATTGAGGGCGCGCCGGTGATCGACGCCTTGCTGCGTACCTCCCTTGCCCGGCGCGGCGTGGTGCTGTTTCTCGTCGCGGTGGCCGCCGTCATCGGCGCATGGAGCTACCAACGGCTGCCGATCGATGCCGTGCCCGACATCACGAACGTACAGGTGCAGATCAACACCGCGGCGCCGGGATACTCACCGCTCGAAGTCGAGCAGCGCATCACCTGGCCCATCGAAGTGGCGATCGCAGGCCTTCCGCATCTGGAGTACACACGCTCACTCTCCCGCTACGGCCTGTCGCAGGTGACCATCGTCTTTGAGGATGGCACGGACATCTACTTTGCGCGCAACCTGGTCAATGAGCGACTGCTGCAAGCGCGAAGTCAGTTGCCAGGCGGCATCGAACCGGAACTCGGGCCGGTCGCAACCGGTCTCGGGGAAATCTTCCTCTATACGGTGCAGGCCGACGCGAATGCCCGCCAACCGGACGGACGTCCCTACGATGCCGTCGCCCTGCGAACCCTGCAGGATTGGGTGATACGTCCCCAGCTGCGTCAGGTATCCGGCGTCACTGAAGTCAACACGATCGGGGGGTACGAGCAGGAATTCCATGTCACCCCCGATCCGGGACGCCTCCTCGCGTTCGGACTATCGTTCGACGAGATCGTCGCCGCGCTCGAAAGGAACAACGCCAGCGTCGGCGCCGGCTATATCGAGCGCAACGGCGAGCAGTATCTGATCCGCTCACCCGGTCAGGTCACCGATATTCCTTCGATTGAAGGGATCATCGTTGCTCATCGCGATGGCGTCCCGATCACGATTCGTGACGTGGCGGAGATCGGCTACGGCAAGCAATTGCGCACCGGCGCTGCGACCCGCGACGGCAGGGAAACCGTACTCGGCACCGCCGTCATGCTGATCGGCGGGAACAGCCGCGCGGTCTCCAAGGCGGTCGCCGCGAAACTCAGGGAGATAGCCGCAACGCTGCCTCGCGGGATCACGGCAGAACCCGTCTACGACCGGACGGTGCTGGTCGAGAAAACCATCGCGACGGTGCAGAAGAACCTGCTCGAGGGCGCGGTGCTGGTCATCGCAGTCCTGCTCCTGATGCTCGGCAACGTGCGCGCCGCGATCATCACGGCGCTCGTGATTCCGCTTTCGATGCTGCTTCTCATCACGGGCATGGTGGAAGCGAAGGTCAGCGCGAACCTGATGTCCCTTGGCGCGCTCGACTTCGGACTCATCGTCGACGGCGCCGTCATCATCGTCGAGAACTGCCTGCTGCGCCTCGCCGAGCGTCAGCATCGCACCGGGCACGTACTCGACCTCGAGGAACGGCTGCACACGGTGTTCATCGCCACGCGTGAAGTGTTCACGCCGAGCCTCGTGAGCGTGCTGGTCGTCATCCTCGTCAATCTGCCGATCCTCGCGCTGAGTGGGGTCGAGGGACGGATGTTCCGGCCGATGGCGCTCACCGTCATGATGGCGCTTGTCGCCGCACTCGTGCTCTCGCTGACTTTCGTACCCGCGGCGGTCGCGCTGTTCCTGCGGGGCCGTATCGAGGAGAAGGAGAACCGGATCGTGCGCGGCGCGCGACGCCTGTACGGGCCGGTCCTCGGATTTGCGCTGCGATTTCGTGCACCGATCCTCGGCGGTGCCGTCGCACTCGTGCTGCTCTGCGGATGGCTCGGCTCGCGACTCGGATCGGAGTTCATCCCGAGCCTCGACGAGGGCGACCTCGCGGTGCAGGCGCTGCGCATGCCCGGCACCAGCCTTTCTCAATCAGTGGAAATGCAGCTGCAACTGGAACGGGCGCTGCACGATGTGCCGGAGATCAGCACCTACTTCTCCCGCGTAGGTACCGCGGAGGTCGCCACCGATCCGATGCCGCCGAGCATCTCGGACGGCTACATCATGATCAAGGATCGCCGCGAATGGCCGGACCCCCGCAAGTCGAAGGCCACTCTCGTGCAGGAGATAGAGCAGCGACTCGAGGCCGTGCCCGGCAACGCGCTTGAGGTGAGCCAGCCGATCCAGCTGCGATTCAACGAGCTCATCTCCGGCGTGCGCTCGGATCTCGGCGTCAAGATCTACGGCGACGATCTTGCGCAGCTGCTCGAAACTGGCAACGACATCGCGCGCGTATTGACGCAGATTGCGGGAGCCGATGGCGTCAAGGTCGAGCAGGTCGCGGGCCTGCCCGTCCTCTCGGTGGAACCCGACCGCGCTTCGCTCTATCGCTACGGCCTCAACGTCGCCGACGTACAGGATGTGCTCGCGGCCGCCACCGGCGGCGCGCAGGCAGGCCAGGTATTCGAGGGCGACCGACGCTTCAGCATCGTGGTGCGACTCCCCGAACAGCTGCGCGGCAATGTGACCATGCTGTCGCGCCTGCCCATTCCGCTGCCGCAGGGTGGGTACGTTCCGTTGGGCGAAGTCGCGGCACTGTCGCTGACGAGCGGCCCGAACCAGGTGAGCCGCGAGAACGGCAAGCGGCGGCTCGTCGTGACGACGAATGTGCGCGGGCGTGATCTCGGTGGTTTCGTATCCGAAGCCCGCGAGCGCATCGCGCAGCAGGTCCCGCTACCGGCCGGCTACTGGCTGGACTATGGCGGCACGTTCGAGCAGCTGCAGTCGGCCTCACAGCGCCTCGCATTGCTGGTGCCCGCGACGCTCGGGCTGATTTTCGCGCTGCTGCTCCTGACTTTCGGCTCGGCGAAGGACGCGGCACTCGTGTTCAGCGGCGTGCCACTGGCACTCACCGGCGGCGTACTTGCACTCTGGCTGCGCGATATCCCGCTGTCGATCACGGCAGGAGTGGGATTCATCACGCTGTCGGGCGTCGCCGTGCTGACCGGCGTCGTCATGGTCTCCGCGTTCCGCGATCGGCTGGCCAACGGCGCCAGCATCGATGTCGCGATACGCGAAGGCGCCATGCTGCGTCTGCGGCCCATCCTGATGGTGGCGCTCGTGGCTGCGCTCGGATTCCTGCCCATGGCGCTGAATACCGGCACGGGTGCCGAAGTCCAGCGCCCGCTCGCCACGGTCGTCATCGGCGGCATCGTGTCCTCGACACTGCTGACCTTGCTCGTCCTGCCCGGCCTGTACCGTCTAGCCTGGCGAAAGGACTGAGAGGTCGCGGGCGAGCCGCAGCAGGCTCGTCGCGATCACGAGCAGACCTACCGCGATCGTGAAAGGCCGCACGGACACGCGCCGGGCGAGGTATGCCGCAAACGGTGCCGCGATCAGTGCCCCCCACAGCAGACCGAGCGCGATGCCGGAAAGCTTCTCAAATCCGATGTGTGACACGAGCAGCCCGAAGACGGCCGCCGCGACGAAGGTCTCGGCAACGGCGCCGGTACCAACGACGTGGCGCGGATTTGCGCCGAGCGCGACAAGATTGCTCGTCACCAGCGGTCCCCAGACACCCGAGGTCGCCTCGAGCAGCCCGCCAGCAAAGCCGACCCCGACCTGCGCGCGGCTGGAGGCACGGTTCGGCAGCGTATGTGTCGCCCGCCACACGATGAAGACACCCGCAGCGAGCAGATAGAGGCTGATCGCGATACCGATCCACTGCGCGAAGCTGCGCGTCAGCAATGTCGCACCTGCGACACCACCCAGGACGCCCGTGATCGAGAGCACCAGCAGCATCCGGGGGTCGATATTGCGCATCAGGAAGTGCGAAATGCCCGAAGCGGAGCCGGTAAAGAGCTTGGCTCCGTTGACCGATGCGCTCGCAATCTCGCGCGGCACGCCGACCGCTGCCAGCACTGCCGAACTGATCGCGCCGAAGCCCATCCCGAGCGCGCCGTCGAACACCTGCGCGATGAAGCCCACAGCTGCAAAGGCCCAGGTTTCCGGGCTGGACAGGATCGTGAGAAGGGATTGCCACATGGGGTCGGCGGAGCATGCCGTGCTGCGGGGGGTAGAGCGATACCTTTCGATTATGAGGGTATAGCCCCGAAATCGGCGACTCGAAACGCGCGCATCCGTAGTCTCGCCCCATGTCCGCCGTCCCCGCATTGCCCCTGCCTTCGACTCCCCTGCCGGAATCCCGGTTGCGCCTCCTGACAGAGCTGACGCAGGGGCTCGATGCCGGGGCTTTGCTCTATGTGTCGGGCTACGCGGCGGGGCTCGCCGCCGCCCAGCGCAACGGTCACACCGCGGTCCAGAGCCCGAGCCATGCAGCTGAACGTGAGCGCGCGACAGTGCTCTACGCCTCGCATACGGGCAACGGCCGCCGCATTGCCGAGAGACTCGCCGCCTCGCTCGAGTCGCGCGGCCTCGCCGCGCGCGCGGTCGCGGCGGGCGACTATGCCACCCGCGAGCTCGCGCAGGAGCGGCTCCTGTATCTCGTCGCGAGCACGCATGGCGACGGTGATCCGCCCGAGGATGCGCGCGCCTTCTTCGATTTCCTGCTTGGCCGCAAGGCGCCGCGCCTCGCGAGCCTGCGCTACGCCGTGCTCGCGCTCGGGGATTCAAGCTATCCGAAGTTCTGTGAGGCGGCCCGGATCGCCGACGAGCGGCTCGCAGCACTCGGCGCGACTGCGATCACGGCTCGCGTCGATTGCGACATCGACTTCGAAGGTGCGGCCGCCACCTGGTCGGACACCGCGCTTCAGCATGCGCTCGAGACCCTGAAACCGGGTGGCGATGCACCGCGCCTCTCGATCGTCCCGCCGCTGCGTGCCTCGGCGCCCGTCATCGTCGCCGCAACCCGCGATACGCCGATTGTCACGGAAGTCCTCGCCCGGCAGCGCATCACGGGCCGCGCGAGTGATCACCCGGTCACGCACCTTGAAATCGCAGCGCCCGCGGACCAGCTCGCCTACGAACCGGGTGACGCCGTCGGTGTCTGGCACCACAATCCCTCATTCCTCGTCGCGCGCATCGCCGAGGTGCAGCGGCTCGATCTCGCAACACCTGTATCGCATGCCGGAGAAGAGCGTTCGCTCGGTGACTGGCTCACGCAGCATCGTGAAGTCACGCGTCTCTCGCGCCCCGTGCTCGAGGCGCATGCGGCACGTTCCGCCGCGCCGGCACTGCGGGCGCTCATCGAGGGCGACGCCCAGGCGCGCGCCGCGGTGATCCGCGACTGGCAGATACTCGATCTCCTCGAAACCTACCCGGCGCAGTGGTCCGCCGAAGAACTCGTCGGCGCGTTGCGCCCTCTCGCGCCGCGGCTCTACTCGATCGCTTCGAGCCGTCTTGAAGTGGGTGACGAACTGCACCTGACCGTCGCCACCGTCGACTACGAGCGCGAAGGCGTGCGCCGCGTCGGCGCCGCGTCGCATTTTCTCACCTCCGAGGCACCGGAACTGCGCGTCTACATCGAGCCCAACACGCGCTTTCGCCTGCCGGCGGACGGGGATCGCGATCTCGTCATGATCGGCGCGGGCACGGGTGTTGCGCCCTATCGCGGGTTCCTGCAGCAGCGCAGTGCGGACGGCGCGCGCGGCCGCCACTGGCTCATCTTCGGCGCGCGGCGCTTCTCGAGTGATTTTCTCTACCAGGCCGAGTGGCTCGCGGCCCGCAAGCGTGGGCTGCTGCAACGGCTCGATCTCGCCGCTTCCCGCGATCAGGCAGAGAAGATCTACGTGCAACACCGCCTGCGCGAACAGGGAGCGGAGCTGTGGCGCTGGATCGCAGGCGGCGCGTCGCTCTATGTGTGCGGCGACGCCACGCGCATGGCGCCCGACGTGCACGCGGCGCTCGTCGATGTGGTGCAGACCCATGGCGGACACTCGGACGAATCGGCACAGGCGTTCCTCAATGATCTCGTAGCTGAGCGGCGCTACCTGCGGGACGTGTACTGACATGAGTGACGCCCCGCTATCGCCCGTGGAACACATCAAGGCGGCCAGCCGTCTGCTGCGCGGCACGCTCGCGACGAGCCTCGCCGACGCGCCGACCGGCGCACTCGCCGAGGACGACACGAACCTGCTGAAGTTTCACGGCAGCTATCAGCAGGATGATCGCGACCTGCGCGAAGAGCGCCGACTGCAGAAGCTCGAGCCGGCGTACAGCTTCATGATCCGCACGCGACTGCCAGGCGGCATCTGCACACCGAAGCAGTGGCTCGCGCTCGACGACATTGCGCGTACCTACGGCAGCAGCACGCTGCGCCTCACCACGCGCCAGGCATTCCAGTTCCATGGCGTCGTGAAACGCGACCTCAAGGCGACGATGGCCGCCATCAACGCGACGCTGATCGACACGATCGCCGCCTGCGGCGACGTGAACCGCAATGTGATCGCGAGCGCGAATCCGGTCGAGTCCCGGCTGCATGCGGAAGTTTATGCCTGGGCTTCGAGGATCTCCGAACACCTGCTGCCACACACGCGTGCCTACCATGAGATCTGGCTGGGCGAAGAGAAGATCGCCGGCACACCCGAAGTCGAGCCGATCTACGGCGCAACCTACCTGCCACGCAAGTTCAAGATCGCCCTCGCCGTCCCGCCCGTCAACGACGTGGATGTCTTCGCGCACGATCTCGGCTTCATTGCGAACATCGGGAACAGCACGGAGGGCCCGCACCTCGCGGGCTTCAATGTCGCCGTCGGCGGCGGACTCGGCGCGACGCATGGCGACGCGGCGACATACCCGCGACTGGCACAAGTCATCGGCAGCATTGCGCCTGACGACGCGCTCGCCGTGACTGAAGCAGTCGTCACGACGCAACGCGACTTCGGGGATCGCGCGAACCGCAAGCACGCACGCCTCAAGTACACGATCGAGACGATGGGCCTCGCCGCCTTCGTCGCAGAGATCGAGCGTCGTGCCGGCGTGCGGCTCGCGCCCGCGCAACCCTATGCCTTCACGACGAGTGGCGACCGCTTCGGCTGGACACGGGGCTTCGACGGCCGCTGGCATCTGAATCTCCGTATCCCGGCCGGACGCATTGCCGATCGCGACAGTGCGCGACATCTCTCGGGCCTGCGTGCCATTGCCCTGATACATCGAGGCGACTTCCGTCTCACGCCGAACCAGAACCTCATCATCGCGAACGTCGCAACCGGGGATCGCGCATCGATCGATGCGCTCGTGCTCGAGCACGGACTCGACCTGCACACACGCGCCTCGCCAACGGGTCTTGACGCGCTTGCCTGCGTCGCGCTGCCGACCTGCCCGCTCGCGATGGCCGAGGCCGAGCGCTACCTGCCGGATTTTCTCACCGCCTTCGAAGCACGCCTCGCGCATCACGGGCTCGCGGGTGTGCCGGTGCTCGTGCGCATCTCCGGCTGCCCGAATGGCTGCTCGCGCCCCTCACTCGCGGAAGTGGCGCTCGTCGGCAAGGCACCGGGGCGCTACAACCTGCACCTCGGCGGCAACGCGTCTGGCGAACGCCTGAACGTGCTCCACCGCGAGAACCTCACCGAGCCTGCAATCCTCGAGGCACTCGATCCGCTGCTGTCGCAGTTCGCAAACGAACGCGTGCCCAACGAACGCTTTGGAGACTTCCTGTGGCGCGCGAAGCTGCTCTCCGCGTGAAGGTGGCTCCCACAGCATTACAGGTCGCACGGGCGCGTGGCGGCGACGCCCGGGCACTCGAGGCGCTGAATGCTGCGCTCGCGCCGTTGTCTGCCAGCGAGCGCATCGCGTTCGCCTTCGAGCAGCTGCCCGGCACACACATCCTCTCCTCGAGCTTCGGCGCCCAGGCCGCCGTGGCGCTGCATCTCACGACACAGGTCTCGCCGGATGTGCCGGTCGTTCTGGTGGATACGGGCTATCTCTTTCCGGAGACCTACCGCTTCGTAGACGAGCTGACGCTGCGCCTGAAGCTCAACCTGCACGTCGCACACCCGGCCGTGTCGGCCGCCTGGATCGAGGCGCGCCACGGCAAGCTCTGGGAGAACGGTGTCGACGGGCTCGATCACTACGGCCGGATCGTCAAGGCGGAGCCGATGCAGCGCAAGCTCGATGAGCTGGGCGCGGGCACATGGATCTCCGGCCTGCGTCGCGTGCAGTCGTCGAGCCGCGCTACCGCACCATTCATCAGCATGAAAGACCGGCGCTTCAAACTGCACCCGATCGCCGACTGGTCCGATCGCGACGTCGGCCGCTATCTCGAGCAGCATGCGCTGCCGTATCACCCGTTGTGGGAGAAGGGCTACGTGTCGATCGGGGACTGGCACACAACCCGCACTCTTGCCGAGGCGGGCGGCCTCGAAGGCACGCGCTTCTTCGGCCTGAAACGCGAGTGCGGCCTGCACGGCCTCGAGGGCTGATGCGCGCGCCCCGCACGATCACGATCGGCGCCCGGTCGAGCGCGCTGTCGCGCATCCAGGCACAGCTCGTGGGCGGCGCACTCCTGGCGCGTGATCCTCGCCTCGACATCCGCTATGTCTTCGCGGACACGGCCGGCGACCGTGATCTCCGGGCATCGCTGCCCACACTGCTGCACGCAGGTGGCTTCACGAGCGAGCTATCCCATGCGCTCACCGACGGGCACATCGACCTCGCTGTGCACTCCTGGAAGGACCTGCCCTTCGCCGAGTCCGCCGGGACACGCGTCGCCGCAACGCTCGAGCGTGCCGACCCGCGCGACCTGCTGCTCGTGCGACGCGACCGGCTCGTGCACCGCGACGCGCTCGTGCACGCGGCGCCGCGCGAGCTGCGCGTGCTTTCCTGCTCGGCGCGCCGCGCGACGAATCTGCGCGAGTTTCTCCCCTGGGCGCTGCCGGGCGGCGTCGAGCACGCGACCTTTCACCCCGTGCGCGGCGACATCCTGCGGCGCCTGCAAACTCTCCTGACGGGCGACGCCGATGCTCTGGTCGTTGCGAAGGCCGCGATCGATCGGCTGCTGACCGCAAGCGACGAGCTCGCACCCGCACGCGCACGGGTGCTCGCTGCGCTCGGCGCCTGCCGCATCATGGTGCTGCCGCTTGCCATGAATCCAGCGGCGCCCGCGCAAGGCGCGCTCGCGATCGAAGTGCAGCTTGACCGCAGCGATCTCGCGGACATGCTTGCGCCGATCAATCACGCACCCACTTTCGCACGGGTGCTCGAAGAGCGTGCGCAGCTCGCGCCCACTCGCGACGCAGATCACCCGCTCGGTGTTTCGATCGTGCCGGTCGAAGGTGGTCCCGTGAGCACGCAGGCCGAGGCAGTCTTCGTGCGCGGCTCGTTGCAGGGTGTGCATGTCGAAACGACGCGCTTGCGGGACGGCGCCCCGCCGTTGCCCCGCCCGGCGCAGGATGAGTGCGTCTGGGCCGGAGAGCGCCCGGGCAGTCACGCCTTGCGGCGGATTGCGCTCGGCGGCGACAGGGCAGGACTCGGTAGC
>WBZY01000218.1_pt3 | contig 22807 bp, 23 predicted proteins | sample 5204191 | NCBI WGS metagenome assembly WBZY01 (sample SAMN12344363, study PRJNA552823) | activated sludge metagenome | biome: Activated sludge suspended growth; feature: Anammox Sidestream; material: Wastewater; isolation source: activated sludge from anammox sidestream of wastewater treatment...
GTCCGTCCATCCCAACGCGTTCCTGACTAAAGAACACGGGGCCTCTGGAGTCCAGTTTTATAAGGATCGCCGTCACCAACCAGACAGGAGCTGAAAGCAGGATCGCAAGCGACGCAATGCAGATATCCGAGACCCGCTTAACGAAGCGCTGCGCGTCCGAAAGCGGCTCGCGGAATAGCCGCACCATTGGCAGAACGCCGATCTGCTCGACACTCGTTTTTTGAGGCAATAGATCAAAAAGGCTCGGGGCAAAGCGGAACTCGACCCTTTGTCGCCGCCCGATCCGAAGCATCGCATCAAAGAGGCGTTCGCTTTGGATCGAGTTGTCGGTGATGATCACTTCCTGGATATCGAGTTCGCGGATGAGGCCAGCGAGGTCGTCGACACCCCCGATCACGGCTATATCGGTACTGGCCTCAAACGCTCTTACATCGCCACCGTTCGCCGCGACGGCCCCAACCACCCTGTATCCGAGGTCCCGTCGTTCACCCAACTCCCTTATGGTTTGTTCCGCCTCCGTGTTCGTCCCAACAATAAGGGTCGGGAGAAGATTGATCCCATGCTCGCGAAATCTTGATTGGATCGACCGCAGCCCAAGGTGGAATACCCCAAATACTACAAGTGCGATCAGGAAGTCGAGAACAAAAACGCCGCGCGAATACGAAAACTCACGAAAAGCGAACCCGCCACGGAAAAGGAAGGCCCACGCAATGGTCAAAAGCGAACTTACGGCAACCGCCTTAAATACCTTGATCGCGTCACGCGTGTAGCCAAAAACACCGCTCAGCCGATAAACCCTTTGGTACAGGAGCATCGAGAGACGCGCGGCAACAAGGAACGCGATAACGCCTGCATAGGGGACAAATGCCTTCGACCAGGCCCATGCGGCGGATGAAAGCACCTCCGCGCCGGTACGAAGCTTAAATGCCAGTACGAAACAAGCCGCCGTCAATATCCCGTCGAGGGTGAAGATCACCGCCTTGGTTAAAGGCATCACCCAAGCGGGAACACGCTTTTCAGCTTTCTGGACCTTTACGCGCGATCGTATCGCTGCCTCCGATTTCACAGCCATTGATTATGTTGCCCAAGCCTATTCGTTAGCAAGGTGGCAGTTGGACGAACCCAAGATCTCTGCCGTCGTGACCGTCAGATTTCCCAAACCGTAACAACTGATTCATTTGGGCTCCAACTGGCCCCTGGGCTATGCTTTTGAATTGCCGATGAAGATCGTGATCACAGCGCCGAGCCTGGACGAGCACAAGAACGTTAGCGGTATCTCTACCATAGTTCGACAGATCATCGCACATTGCCCGCACGAGTTCGTGCATTTCAAGGCCGGCCGCGAAGATGGAGAGCCCGCCGACGCGATCTGGCTTGCGAAACAAGCCGCGCTCCCAGTCCGATTTTGGGCCCGGATCCTAAGTGACAAACCCGATGTGGTTCACATAAACACGGCCCTTACGGACCTTTCGATCTGGCGTGATGCGGCCCTTGTGCGGGCTGCAAAGTTAACCGGCCGGCCGGTCGTTGTTTCTATTCATGGCGGCAAGTATCTGATGAACGAGATCGCCAGCGCTCGTCTGGCGCGAATAGCTGAACGAATGCTTCAGAATGCACGGCCCGTAGTGGTTTACAGCGATCTCGAAAAAGCGGAGGTCGAACGCCGATGGCCCGGCTTGGACATTTGTGTTTTGCCAAATGGGGTCCCTGAACGGCCGAAGCCCGCGGCCCGGCGCGTCAACACAGTACCGATCATCATCTTCTTTGGCCGTCTCCATGAATCAAAGGGGCTGGATGAGATAGTCAAGGCATGTTCGGCCCTGAAGGACGAAGGCCGCGATCTTCAGTTCAATTGCTTTGGCGATGGCCCAATGAAAGAAGATTTTCTCTCGCGAATGAAAAAGGCGTTAGGTGGGCAATTTCTTTACGGCGGTGTCGTGACAAGTGCTGATAAATACCGTGAACTGGACAAGGCCGACATCTTTCTTCTCCCTTCGATCTATGGCGAAGGACTGCCGATGGCGATGCTCGAAGCTATGGCTGCAGGATGCGTTGTCGTTGCGTCTGAGATGGCGTCCGTCGCAGCGGTGATCGAACATGGCGTCAACGGGTTTCTGATCGAGCCGGGAAATACGGCACAGTTGATCGAACGTCTTCGGTCGCTGCTGGATGATCGGATGGCGTGGGAGCCGATCAGGTCCGCTGCCAACATGACCGTCCGCACCAGATTCGCGATCAGTAAGTATATTGAACAACTCGGCGAAATATATCGGAGTGCTGCTGCATGATGCGTGAAGAAACGCCGTTTCCGCGCCAACGATACCGCGTCGTCAGTCTTGACATCGATCGGTGTACTCACGCATCCGCCCTTGAGCGCGTGGCCGGCTTGGCGCGATCGGGCCGCGGCTCATATGTCTGCTTCGGAACCGTCCATATGATAATGGAGGCCGTCGATTCGCCTGACTTCGCCGGTCGCGTGAACGCTGCGGATATGATCGTTCCTGATGGAATGCCCACGGTCTGGATGCAGCGAATTCAGAGAGCCGAAAGCCCTGAGCGAGTTCGTGCGAACGATCTGATGATGCTTTTGATGGCACACGCCGAAAAGGAAGGCCTGAAGGTCGGTTTTTACGGGGGCAGGCCTGAGGTTGTCGATGCGATAAAGGAACGCGCAGAGCGAGAACATCCTGATCTCGCGGTCGCATATGCTTTCTCTCCTCCGTTCAGGCCGCTGACGCAGGAAGAAGATGCCCGGATCACGACCGATATCAACTCCTCCGGAACGCAGATCCTTTTTATGGGGTTAGGCTGTCCAAAGCAGGAAAACTGGATGGCGGAGCACAAGGATCGGCTCAACTGCGTAATGCTCGGCGTCGGAGCGTCGTTCGATTTTTACGCCGGGAATGTCAGCGAATCGCCTGCCTGGCTTGGCCGGCTTGGTCTGGAATGGCTTTATCGCCTGACGCAGGAACCGAAACGCCTCTGGCGACGATATCTCATATTGAATCCCCGGTTTATCTGGTCGGCCGCGGGCCAATTGTTGCGAAAAGAACGGTTTGGCAGTGCTCCCGATCCGTGATCTTTTGGAAGATCGCAAACGAGTCGGGCGTTTTTGCCCTTTTACCAGAAAAGCTACATAATGAACTCGTATTTATCGCCCGCAGGCAATGAAATTCCTCTCTGACATCCGGGTTCTTCTGATGGGCTTGTGGCTCGGCGCGGCGGTCTTCTTTATTGGCGTAGCCCAGAGCGCATTCGGTGTGCTACCGAGCCGCGAAATGGCGGGGCTCGTCGTCGGACGAACACTCCTGATATTGAATATCAGTGGGATCGTGATCGGTTTGATCCTCTTGGCCACCTCGTTCGTGGCGTCCGGTTCTGGCAAACGGTGGCTTTTGTGGAGTGAACGCTTCCTGCTTGCCGTTGTCGCCGCGGCCTGTGCGGTCGGCCAGTTCGTCATTGGATTATGGCTGCAGTTCACCCGTGCGCAGATGGGTAAACCCGTCGACGAGGTTGCGGCGGACGACCCATTGAGGATCCAGTTCAATAACCTTCATATGTATTCAGAATGGGTCCTTTTGGCTGCGATGATCGCCGGCGTATTGGCATTTTTCATCATTTCGAATCGGCGGACCGGGGCCACATCGGCATCGAAGACAACAAACGATCCTTTCGACTTTTCCAAGGAGTTCAAGAAAGCCTGATCAATATGGAGATCATCGAAAATCTTGATAAGTATTCACAGCGTTTCTCCGGTTGGCGAGGCGATGGCCGTCTCGCGGGCTATCCGTGGATCGAGAACATTCACGCCCCGCTCACGCCGCTGAAGCGTGCGTTGCCGATGCTCAATCTGGGACTGATCTCGCTGGCAGGAGCATATATTGACGGCACTGAAGCATTTGACCTCGGATCGCGCGACGGCGATTCAGGCTTTCACGAAATACCGGTCGGTGTGGATGCGGCAGATCTTCGCTACGCGGCAAAAGGCTTTGACCCAAAGGCCGTGGAAACGGACCGAAACGCCCAGATCCCCGTCGAGCGTCTGCTCGAATATGAAGCGAATGCCGTTATCGGCAAGCTGAATGATGTTTGGTGGAGCGTAAGTTGTTGGACGCCGAACGCTCGGCTCGTTGCCGAAGAAATAGCTCCACTGCTCTCCGAACGCCTTGACCGTTATGGTGTGAAAGCGGCCTTGATCATTCCGGCCTCGCGTTTAGGGGTTCAATCCGCAGGCATCATTGCTCGAAAGATCGAAACGGACGGGATCCCGACCATTGTGATCTCAGTTGATAAACTGGCCAGCGAACGCATCCGTCCGCCGCGGACAACATATTACGACGGCGAATTCGGTTCGGTCGTCGGTCCGCCTGACTATCCGGAATTTCAGCTTCGCGTGCTGGACCAAACACTTCGGTCGATGGAAACATTCGATCAGCCTGGTGGCCGCCGAATGACGGTTGAACTGGAAACCAAGGTCGAAACCGCCCGGGGCGAACGTTAATGTTTACGGCCGCCTGGCGAACTCCACTCGTCAACATATCTGAGGTTTAGGACCGGATCTCAAGCTCCCATTTGCCAGCTCTTTATCCCATCGAACGGATATAGCAGCATCAGTATATTGAGCAGCAGACCGTCACGGATCCAAAGCAGCAATATCAGCTCAACCAGGACAAAAAATATAAGTGAACGCCACATGCCGATCTTTGTCGCGATCCAGAAGCCGATCCCGCAAGCGATCACGTCACCAACTGAATTGAATATAGAATCGCCGAAATAATCGAGCGAGGCAGTATTCTGTCGGTACCGTTCGATGATCCAGGCAGAATTCTCCAGAACCTCCCACGCGGCCTCGGCTGCGACGGCGATCACAAACCGCCAGATCATCTTCAGTCGTGAAAGGATGAGCGTAGCCAGCCAAGAGAACATTACGCCATGCAGTACGTGGGTAAATGTGTAAGGATCGAAAAGGTGCTGCGACGTGTGGCCACTGTTCCACGCGTCGTTCACGTAGAGGGCAGCATCGCCCGATTTACACCACCATATTCGGCCTTGCGTCCAAAGAACGAATGCCATAGCCGCCATCACCGCAATGGCTGCCAGTGCTGGCCAAACATACGAGGTCCCCTTTGAACTTTCGTCTTTCACAGTAGAATTGTCCTTTGAATCGTTCGGTTTAGCAAGAGTTTCGCCGCGCATGCAGGAACGGCCGGGACGGCAAGAGATCAGATCCCGTTCTTCAGTTGATAAGGTGAACCGCCTGTTCCAATGACCACAATGGATCGGAACTTTACACCGGTTAGAGATAGAAGACAGCCTTGGGACATCATTGTTATCGGCGGCGGGGCGACCGGTGCGGGTTGTGCATTGGATGCGGCGTCGCGCGGATTGGACGTTCTTCTGCTGGAACAGCACGATTTTGGCAAAGGCACATCGAGCCGCTCGACCAAACTCATCCACGGCGGCGTCAGATACCTTCGTCAGGGCAACATCTCGCTGGTCCGCGAGGCATTAAAGGAACGCTCGATCCTGCTAAAGAACGCTCCGCATGTTGTTCACAAGAAGTCATTCGTGATCCCTTGTTACAGCCTTTTTCAAAATGCTTTCTACGGTTTGGGATTGAAACTCTACGGCCAGCTTGCCGGAGATCACGGGATCGGCGGCTCACGAATATTGTCGCAAACCGAAACTCTCAAGTACCTGCCGTCGATCCGAAGAAAAGGACTCGCGGGCGGCGTGCTTTATCAAGACGGGCAATTCGACGATACGCGGCTTTTGATCGACATACTTCGTACTGCGGCCACGCACGGAGCCACGGTCCTCAATTACTCACGGGTCGATCGTTTTGTAAAAGATCCGGAAGGAAAGATAGCCGGCGTAGAATTTACCGATCTTGAATCAAGCGAAACTCACGTCGTGAATGCAAAGTGCGTGATCAACGCAACGGGCGTGTTCTGTGATCAGGTTCGGAAAATGTCGGATGCGAAAACCTCGAGTTTCGTGACCTTCGCACAAGGGATCCATCTCGTGCTCGATCGCCGATTCATGCCGTCAGATACCGCGATGATGATCCCTAGAACCAGGGACGGCCGAGTACTGTTTTGTATCCCGTGGCACGATCACGTGCTTGTTGGAACGACCGACACGCCCGTCGCGTCCGCCGAACTTGAGCCGAAAGCACTCGATAACGAGATCGACTTCGTCCTCGAAACGGCTGGTAGTTATCTTGCGGATAAACCCTCGCGAACCGACGTCCTCAGCGTTTTCGCGGGCATCCGGCCGCTGATCGCGTCGGGCGGAACTTCGAAGACATCTTCAATATCGCGAGGGTACGAAGTGTTGATTGACGGAGCCGGCCTGATCACTATTACTGGCGGCAAATGGACGACCTATCGGCGAATGGCAGAAGATGCTGTTGATACGGCTATTAGATTGGGCGGGTTGAATGCCGCCCGCTGCCGAACCGAGGACCTGCCGATCCAGCCGCCCGAGGTGATGAGATCGGACGGTGAAAGGCTTCACCCTGAACTTCCATACACTCAGGAAGAAGTGATCCGAGCGGTGCGCGATGAAATGGCCCGAACTGTCGAGGACGTGCTCGCGAGAAGGACGCGAGCCCTTTTCCTGAACGCGAGAGCCGCTATCGAAATGGCCCCGAAAGTTGCATCGATCATGGCTCGGGAACTCGGCCGGCCGACGGGTTGGATCGAATCGGAACTCCTGAGCTTTCGGCACACCGCGAACTCGTATCTATGTCGCGGGGTCGTTGAATGAATCACGAAGATGAGGCCTAGACCGTGTCCATACGATAGCCATTCAGCCGACGGCCCATATTTTGGGCGATCATCGCGGCCCTGAACTTTGCCATCTCGGCAATTTCACCGGTAAAGAGTCCGTCAACTTTTTCGGTGAAGATCCTGACCCAGCGGACGAAATGCTCCGGAAGCAGAGGAAACTTTTGATCTAGTTTCAGATGTACTGCCAGCGGATTGTTGAAATAGACTGGATGGCCGAAAAGGACCTTCTCCCAAAAATCGCCGATTATCGGCAGGTGCGATTCCAGATCGAGGTCGTCAAAATGGTGGCCGATCTCTTCGTCCTTCATCGCCTCGCTATAGAAAGCCTGCATCAGCCGGTCGATGTCGGCCCGTGTCTCAATATCCTGCATCGTCATTCCGTCGAAACCTCCGCGTCCCCATGCAAGGCCGCGTCCAGCGTGTGCCAGCTCAGGCTTGCACATTTTACGCGTGCCGGGAATTCGAGAACGCCCGCAAATATCCTCAAACGCCCTAGATGATTCTCCTCGGTTTCTGCATCAAGTTGGCCAGTGACCATCCGGTGAAATTCGTCAAACAGCATTTCAGCTTCTTCGCGAGTTTTGCCCTTGACGGTCTGCGTCATCATCGACGCCGAAGCCTTCGATATCGCGCAGCCCGAACCCTTGAATGCAACATCGCTTACAGTGTCGCCATCCATCTTGACGTAAACGCGCAAGGCGTCGCCGCACAGCGGATTGTTCCCGTCCGCCGTCCTGTCGGCTCCTTCGATCTCGCGAAAGTTACGCGGGTTCTTGTTGTGTTCCAGGATCGTTTCCTGATAAAGCTCGTTCAATTCTGACATATGGAACGCGGACTCATTCGTCCGCCGGATGCGAGCCGAGCTCGCACAATGACATCAATGATCTCCAAGGTACGCCATACGCGGCGTTTTGCGGACGACAGCGTCCGCATTCCGATTACGCAAACACCTCGATCACTTTCTGCACCGCATCCGCCAGCTTATCCGCCTCTTCGCGAGTGTTGTAGAACGCGAAGGACGCGCGGGCCGTGGCGGGCACGTCGAAGAACTGCATCACCGGCTGAGCGCAATGGTGTCCGGCGCGGATGGCGATGCCTTGCTGGTCGAGGATCGTACCGATGTCGTGTGGGTGGACGTTTTCGATCTCGAACGAAAGCACGCTCGCTTTTTCACTCGCCGTACCGATGATGCGGACGCCCGGAATGTCGGCGAGACGCTGCGTGGCGTATTCGACCAGTTCGTGCTCGTAAGCGGCGGCGGCTTTGAAATCGATGGAGTTCAGATAATCTATCGCCGCACCCAGACCGATGCCGGCCGCGATCGCCGGCGTGCCCGCTTCGAACTTCGCGGGCAGCGGAGCGTAGGTCGTTTTCTCAAAACTCACCGTGCGGATCTGGCTCCCGCCGGTTTGATACGGCGGCATTTTGTCCAGCCATTCGCGCTTGCCGTAAAGTACACCGCTGCCGGTCGGCCCGAACATTTTGTGACCGGAAAAAGCAAAGAAGTCGGCGTCAAGGTCCTGCACATCGACGGGAAAATGCGGCACGCTTTGTGCTCCGTCCACGCAAACCGGAATGCCGAATTTGTGGGCCGTCGCGGTCATCTCCTTAATCGGATTAACGGTGCCGAGAGCGTTCGAAACATGCCCGATGGCGACGATCTTCGTCCGTTCATTCAGCAGTTTGTCGTATTCCTCGAGAACAAGCTCGCCGCGTTCGTTCATCGGTATCACGCGGATCTTCGCACCGCGCTCTTCCGCAACCACCTGCCACGGGACAATGTTCGAGTGATGCTCCATCTGCGAGATGACGATCTCATCGTCCGCGTTGATGAAACCTTTTCCGTAAGACTGCGCGACCAGATTGATCGCCTCGCTTGTACCGCGGACAAAGATGCAGCAGTTCACATCCGGCGCGTTGATAAAGCGTTTCACCTTCTCACGCGCCGCTTCATAAGCTGTCGTGGCGTGCTGGGAAAGATAGTGCACACCGCGATGAATGTTCGAATGTTCCTCAGCCAGATATTTCGACCCGCGGTCAATAACAACCTGCGGCACCTGCGACGAGGCCGCATTGTCCAGATAAACAAGCGCCTTCCCGTTCACGGTTTGAGATAAAACCGGGAAATCTTTTCGAATTCTTTCTACGTCCCAATTGGTCATTTCCTGTTGTACTGCTTTCATTTCATTCACCACGGAGAACACGGAGAACTTGGAGGTTAGTTCACCAGTCTCTTGACACCATTCTTCAATAACTTTACGTTGAAATTTATCAGCAGGCCTGCTTTTTTCCCGCTCAATTTCAAATAGGAGATCACCTGCGCTTCGTGTATCGGATGAATGCTTTCCACCGCTTTAAGTTCCACGATGACGGAGTTCTCAACAAGTAGATCTATCCTGTATCCCGCCTCAAGTCGAATGCCGTCATACATTACTGGTAAGGCTACCTGCGTTTGAAAAGTTAGCCCCGACTTAGCCAACTCGTGCGCCAAGCAAACCTAGTACGTACTCTCCAACAATCCGGGACTCAGCGCCCGATGAACATTGATCGCACACCCAATGATCTTCTCTGTAACCTCATTCAGTTCCATTGAGAATCTCTGTGCTCTCGGTGTCCTCCGTGGTTAAATCTCCGCGTTAAGCCTGTTCAACACCGCCGCATCCAACTCGGCCTTGATCGACTCGATCCCGATCTTATTGATTATCTCCTCGGCAAAACCGTACGTCAGTAAATTCCTCGCCAACGGTTCCGGCAAGCCGCGCGTCAATAGATAGAAAAGTTCCTCTTCTTCCAACTGTCCGACGGTCGCCCCGTGCGCGCACTTCACATCGTCGTTGAATATCTCGAGTTGCGGCTTTGTATCGACGCGGGCGTCGTTCGAAAGCAGAAGATTCTTGTTCGATTGCTGCGCGTCGGTGCCGTGAGCGTTCTCGCGGACGAAAACCTTGCCGTTAAAAACGCCTCGCGAATGATCGTTCAGAACACCCTTATAGTTCTGATGAGAAGTGCAGTTCGGCACCAGATGATCGATGACCGAATGAGTATCCGCGTGCTGTTCTCCCGACAACATATACAATCCATCGACCCACGCCTCGCCGCCCTCAGCCGTAAATTTCAGGTCGATGTCGTGCCGCGATATCGCCCCGCCGATATTGATGTTGGTCGAGTTGTAAGAGCTCCCGCGTCCGAGGCTTACTTCAGTGACGCCGTAATGAAAGGCTTCGGGCGATTCTTTCTGGACGCGGTAATGCGTGAGGTTCGCGTTGTCTTCGACAATTATCTGCACCGCCGTGTTTGTGAACGATCTTGCCGCCGAGTCGTAAACACCAACCAGCGTGGCCCTACTGCCCGCTTCGGCGATGACGATCACGTGCGGTACTTCAACGGTTCCTTCGTGGGCCGCAAATGAGAATTCGATCGGTTCTTCAACGACCGTATCCTTGGGGATCCGAACGACGGAAATCTCAGCGAAAGCAAGATTCAGCGCCGTGAATCCATTCCTGTCGAACGAAAAACGTCCAAGGTTCCTACGAACATCGTCGTCCAGTGCCGGAGCGTTATTCCTACACCTTCCGACAAGCCATTCGTGCTTCCCGATCTCCGCCACGTTCGTGTATTTCCAATCCTCATTCTTCTGCGTCGGAAAACCATTCTCCGCAAAATACTCGTAAGCCTGTTCGCGGAGCTTTCGCAATGCCTGATCGCCCTCCGCCTCGATCAACTTCCTGAAATCGTCCGCAAACTGCGTTCTCTTTAATGCAATAGATGAAACCATTCCTAAAAATACCTGCCGAGCCTGGTTACCTTCACCAGGACAAAATAAGGGGCCTCAAAAATATGTGATGCATGAATCGATCATTTCAAAGCTAACGGCTAAAGGCTGTCGATCATCTTTCACTATTCGCCGGACATCGATCTGCACCGCCAAAGCTTGACCACCGCCGCTAAAACAACTTAACCAAGCTAAACTTCTCGTCCGAATGGATCGTATTCGCCTTGTCGAGAATAAATTCTTTCGCGATCCTTAATTTCGCCTCGTTCTCAGCTCTCGGTTTTGAATCATCGACCAACGTCGTACGATCGTAATCAAAAAGAAAATCGTGTCGGGTGAGCATGTATTGGACATTCATCGCCGCCGCTTTTGCCTTCAGTTCCTGCACACTGCGCGATTCCCATAACATCTTCCTCAGCGTCCAGTCCTCGAATAGATAATCCGACACGGCCGGCCTTTCGAGGTTGTAAGTGTCGCGCCGCATATTTATCAACCACACTCGCGCGTCCCTTGCGGTCGTTGTGTTCAACGCCTGGTAGTACGGATAATGATCTAGGTTCCGCGACAGATACTGGTCCCGCGTCTCACCGCCAAGCACGACACGAAGCGGTGCTTTTTGCAAGAACCAAGCGAACGCGGTCAATATTCCGCACACCGACGCCACGCCGATCGAATATTTCGCCGCGATGAAAAGAGCACTTCGGCGCCCGGCTATTCGCTCGACCGATGCGGCAATGCCGATCGCAATCAGCGGCAGTATCGGCAGCAAATAGCGAAGCTGCATGCTCGAAAAAAGCCAAAATAAAAACACTATCGCAGCGACGCCTGCGCCGATCTGCACCGGAACGCGGACGCCATCGTCCGCATCCTTGAAGCCTTTCCAAAGAGCAAATATCAAAAACGGCAGCCCTATCAAGAACCCAACGCCGAGCACACCGTCAAAAAATTTCGCTTCCTCCGGCTGGGCCTTGACCGAAACATTCCATAGGGCGAGAAGTTGGTCCGTCGCCGCTCCCGAAACACGCCCGTATTGCGAATTCATCGCTTGGAACAAGTTCGAACGCTCGACGTCCCAGCCCGGAGCCTCGCCTTTCCAGATGCTCATATAGAACGGAAAAACCGGACTCCCTGTTTCCGCCCACGTCCGCAAATACCACGGCGAGGCGATAACGCCCGCCATCAACAGCGCCGCGAAACCCGTTACAAATATCTTTCCGACGGAGCCTGATCCGCTCTCTTTCGCCTTCCGAACTCTCAACAGTACGACCAACCCGAACGCTGCGATGACGACGAGCGTTGTCAATTTCGCCGACAGCGCCGCCCCGAGAAATACCGCGATCAGGGTCAACCAGCCCGTTTCAAGCGTCCGCCACCAGCGCGACAATGCATAGACCGCTAGGGTTACGTACAAGGCCAACGCAAGATCGATATAGGCACTTGCCGCAACGTAATAAGCGGTCGGGACAGAAGCGATCATCAGCGTCGCGATCAATGCCCACCGCCGCGAAATTCCGATCTCACGTGCCCAGCCGAAGACAGCTGCAAGCAGCAGCGGGAAAAATATCCAGATGGTCGAACCGGCCGCTGCCTCCGACACACGCTGCCCGCCAAACCCGCCAATCAACATCGCCCACACAACGTGCATCTCGTTTCCAAGCGCAAGATAGCTGGCGATGTTTCCCTCGATATAAGCGTTGCTGTGTTGAGCGATGAACGCTTTCGGCACCGCAAAATGATAAAGCAGCGTGTCCTTTGCGGTCGGCGGGGCCATTGCGGCGATCAGCGACAACGCCACCGGCACCGCGATAAGAAGCAAGATCATCTTGTCAAATACCGCTGCACGCTCCGGCGTTCGGCTCTCTGTCTTCGCTTCCTTAACGCGCCGGAATGCAAGACCCGCAAGAACCAATCCGATCACCAACGCGACTACGGCAACCGGCCTTGTATATGCACCGGCGATTCCGAGCAGGAACCACACCAGCGACCAGACAGTCGCACCGACCGCTGTTTTGACCGCAAATTCGAGAACGTGCGAATGCACTTCGCTCCGCGCGGTCCTGATAAATGAAACAACGGCGTTGCCAACCCCAAACCATGAAAGGGCTATCGAAAGTGCGATGATGCCGCCGACGAAACTATCGCCAACTCCGCTGCCACCCAACGGCCCGCCGCCAAGATTTTCAAAGAGCTTTCCGATCCGGCCGATGTCCGATCCTCGATTTGCGAGAAAGGCAACGATCAAAATAGCCGCCCACGCAGCAATGGCGACAGCGGGCAGAAGTAGGCCATTCTTTTCGGTTTTCGTATCGGCCAACTTCGCCTATCTCCCCACCTCGCGAAGTATCGCCGCCAGATCATCAGGTACGGGCATCGGCTTGATCGGGCTGACATTTGCGCCGCCGGTGTTTCCTTTTGGATAAATGCCAAGCGGCGTTTTTGTCGCGGCTCCGGCGATCCGCAATACCTGTCCCGCCGTTTCTCGAACATTGCGTGTCTTGATGCCGTGTTTCAACATCAGAATATGAACACGCGTGTGATAATAGGTACTCGCCTGGCCCAGAACGTGGGCGCGTTCAAGATGGCGAAACGCAGCTTTGTCCTCGCCGGCCCCGGTCAATGCGGCCGCCAACGCGATCTCGGCTTAGATATGTTCTTCTAGTGTGAGTTCCGACATCGTCCCACGTTCACGTCTCTATTTAGCCGCGGCCTTCACCCAATCGTATCCCTTTTCTTCCAACTCAACGGCCAGATCTTTCCCGCCCTCTTTTACGATCTTTCCGTTTGCGAGGACGTGGACGAAATCCGGCTCGATGTAATTGAGCAAGCGTTGATAGTGTGTAACCAGGATGATCGCGTTCTCACTCGAACGCAGTTTGTTCACACCTTCGGCGACGATGCGAAGGGCGTCGATGTCGAGGCCCGAATCCGTCTCGTCCAGGACGGCAAGCTTTGGCTCAAGAACAGCCATTTGCAGTATCTCGTTCCGCTTTTTTTCGCCGCCCGAAAAACCTTCGTTCACCGACCGCTTGAAAAATTGCGGGTCCATCTCGACGACCTTTGCCTTCTCTTTCAGATAGTCGTTGAATTCGAGCGGGTCGAGTTCCTCGCCGCCGATGTGCTTCATCTTTTCGTTATAGGCAAGCCGCAAAAACTGCGAATTGGAAACACCCGGCACTTCGACCGGATATTGAAACGCCATGAACACGCCTTCGCGTGCCCGTTCGTCGGGTGCGAGTTCTAGCAGATTCTTGCCCTCAAAGATAACCTCGCCCGAGATAACTTCATACGACGGATGTCCAGCGAGCACCTTCGACAACGTCGATTTGCCCGAACCATTCGGCCCCATGATCGCGTGGACCTCGCCTTTCCTGACCTGTAGATTCAGGCCTTTCAATATTTCCTTGCCGTCAATTCCGGCATGTAGATCTTTAACTTCTAACAACATACTCATTTGACCAATTCCATTTACCGTATTGTCTTTATTGTCCATAAAGAATCTTGATATCCTCTAGGGCATGTTCTCTCACGTAAGGACTCAACGAGCCCTCTGTCACCAAATCGACCTTTCTACCAAGTTCGTCTTCGATTTCCAGGGCCGCATCTATCCAATTGAATCCTTTGGGCTTGGAAAACCGCACAAGCAAATCGATATCGCTACTCTCCTCTGCGTCACCACGCGCAAAAGAACCAAAAAGTGCACAATAGGAAATATCGTTTCTCTTACAGATCTCAATGATCTTCGCTTTATCAGAATCCGTCAGCTTCATAAAACCCAAAAGTTCCTCGAGAGCTACTCGATCCTCTTATCCATTTCCAGCCCAGGAACTCCATACCATTCTTCAGCCGGCGTATCGCGGACCCAACCGTAGCCATGCTTTTCGTATAGATCTTTTGCTCCGGGCGTGAAATAGGTTGTGTACAGAAATATGCGTTCGAACTCTGTTTCGGCGGCATATTCATCGATCGCTTCAAGCAATGCATGTGCAACTCCTTGGCCTTGCGCCCACGGCGTGACCGCCATACTTCGAATGTACAAATCGCCTTCCTCGACCGTTACCGAAACAGTGCCGACAATATCGTTATCGATCACCGCCACCCACTGTGGTCCTTGTTCGAACCGCGCTCGCGCTTCATTGGCAGAGATAGCGATGACTGCAAAAGCATCAGCCGTATAGTGCTCGCGAAATGGACTGAACGCTTCGCGTATCACCCGTGAAATCGCTTCCGCGTCGTCGATGCCTGCGAGCCGAACCTCTATCATGCACCTTGAATATTTACGGCCTGCGTATCGTCGGCCGCAAGGCATATCTCGCCTTTCAAAAAAGTAACCGCATTCCCGCCGATCTTTACTCGGTCTCCCGCTAACTCACAGAACAATTCGCCGCCGCGTTTCGACACCTGGCGAGCGAAGAGTTCATTCTTGCCAAGCTGTTCCGCCCAATACGGCACAAGCGTGCAGTGCATTGCACCTGTCACGGGATCTTCCGCGATGCCGATCTTCGGAGCGAACATCCGCGATGCAAAATCGCATGTTTCGCCCAGCGCCGTCACATAGACCCGTTCGTATCCAAGTTGTGCCAACGCATGAAGATCAGGTTCGAGATCACGCACATCCGGCTCGGTTTCAAGCCTCGCCATTACGCCGTTGTTTATCACACTCCAAACCTTTACCGGCACTTTGCCAAGGGCCTGCGCGAGCTCATCGTTTTGCTCGATCTCGGTTATCGCATAGGCCGGAAAATCGAGTACCAGCCTTTCGCCCTGACGGACAACGCCCAGTTCGCCGCTCTTGTCCGAATGGAATGCGATCGAATCAGCTTCCATTTTCAATTCGTTAAATATCACATGCGCCGACGCCAGCGTTGCATGGCCGCACAAATTCACCTCTATGGTCGGTGTGAACCAGCGGATGTTGTACCGATCGCCTTCCTTAACAAAAAATGCTGTTTCCGACAGGTTGTTCTCGGCCGCTATATTCTGCATGACATCGTCCGGCAGCCATTTATCCAACGGCACAACGGCAGCCGGATTGCCGCGGAACGGCTCGCTCGTAAACGCATCGACCTGATAAATATCCAGTTTCATAACTTATGCCAGCGCGATCGCCTGTATCTCGATCTTCGTTCCAAAATGCAGGTCCTTAACGGGCACTATCGCTCTTGCCGGACGATGATCGCCCATCACACGTGCATACGTTTCATTCACCTTGTCCCACAACTCGATGTCGGAAACATAGATGGTCATCTGCATCACGCGGCTCAGGTCGCTGCCGGCTTCCTTCAACACCGCCTCAACATTTCGCAGTGCCAGCTCTGTCTGCTCGCCGATGTCGCCGGTAAATGGTTCGCGCGTATCGAGCGTCATCGGCAACTGCCCTGAAACATAAACAATGCCGTGATGCTCGACGCCCGGCGAATAATGTCCTTTCGGTTTCGGCTGGCCTTTTGGCTGTAAGGTTCTCATCTGATCAGTGCCATATCTCCAAACATTTCGCCTATTTTCTCGATCACTAATTACCAATGATCAAGGAAGGCGATCGCATCGGTTTCAGGCCCTCAGGGTTGAGCCGACACAGCGGCGTACTTCAGCGCCATCATCGTAAGATCGTCGTTCCTTGCCGCGTTCCCGCGAAACGCGCTTACCGCAGCGACGCAATTTTTTAAAACGTCGGTCGGCTCATCGGCAGTGAAGCCAGCAACGGATCCGATCACACGCGACATCCCAAATTCTTCACCCGCCTCATTGTTCGCCTCGGTGACGCCGTCCGAGAAAAGCAGAAGCGTTTCGCCCGGGTTAAGCTTCGCACCGGTCGAGACAAAACTGCTGTCGCAGAACATTCCAAGCGGCAGCCCGGCCGATTCAAGCTGAACCGCTCCAGATTCCCCGAGGATCATCGGCGGCAAATGTCCTGCATTGCAAAATTCCAACTCGCCCGACGTGTTCAATTTTCCGCAGATTAGCGTAGCGTATTGGTTCGCCAGCGTACTCTCACAAAACAGTCTGTTCGCGCGTTTTACGAGATCGCACAATGGCATATCGAGGGGTATCAGCGCCCGAAACATCGCATGCAAGTTGGACATCAATATCGACGCAGCCATCCCCTTCCCGGAAACGTCGCCGAGAATGAAATACACATCGCCGTTTTGCCGAATGACATCGACGTAATCGCCGCTTACAATTCCCGCCGGCTGATAGACAAGATCTGCGCTCCAGAAATCACTGGACATTGCGGCTTTCGGCAGGAGTCCCTTTTGGATCTCAGCCGCCAACTGCAGATCGTCCTGGATCCGGTCCAACTCATTCTGTGTCAGGTCGCCAAGACAGAACCGGATGAGCGGATCGGAGATCAGCCGATCGGACTCGATCGGGTCGTGGCACGCCTCGCACAAGCCATATGTGCCTGCTTCGAAACGGGCCAGCGCAGCGTCAACCTCCGCAAGGAGTCGCGCAACGTCGGGCGCGAGGCCAATACGCGGCTCCGCTTTTCGCAACTTCTCGCGCCGTTCGAGCAACTGCTCCCGCAAAACCGCGTCAAACTCCGCACTCGCCGGTGGATAACTTGTCTGCACACCTTCCATGACCGCCTCCAACCTATCCGACCGTCCCTTCAAGCTTCAATCCCAACAATTTCTGAGCCTCGACCGCGTATTCCATCGGCAGCTCGCGGAAGACCTCTTTGCAGAAACCATTGATGATGAGCGACACCGCGTCTTCCTGCGAAATGCCTCGCTGCTGCAGATAGAACAATTGCTCCTCACTGATCTTCGATGTGGTGGCCTCGTGCTCGACGCGGGCGGTGTTGTTCATCACCTCGATGTATGGAAAGGTGTTCGCCTCCGACATCCCGCCGATGAGCATCGAGTCGCACTGCGTATAGTTACGCGCTCCCTCAGCCTTTGGCATCACTTTTACGAGGCCGCGATAAGAATTGTTCGATCTCCCGGCAGAAATTCCTTTCGAGACGATCGTCGATCTCGTATTTTTGCCGAGGTGGATCATCTTCGTCCCGGTGTCCGCTATCTGAGCGTTATTTGTCAGCGCGACCGAATAGAACTCGCCGATCGAATTGTCGCCCTGCAAGATCACGCTCGGATACTTCCAGGTTATCGCCGATCCGGTCTCGACCTGCGTCCACGAGATCTTAGAATTCACGCCGCGACATGCACCGCGCTTAGTGACGAAATTATAGATTCCGCCCTTGCCATTCTCGTCGCCCGCGTACCAGTTCTGCACGGTCGAGTATTTGATCTCAGCGTCGTCCAGTGCAACGAGTTCGACGACAGCCGCATGCAATTGATTGGTGTCGAACTGCGGCGCGGTGCAGCCTTCGTTATACGCGACATAACCGCCTTCTTCGGCAACGATCAGCGTCCGTTCAAACTGTCCCGATTCCTGCGTGTTGATGCGAAAATAGGTAGAAAGCTCCATCGGGCACCGCACGCCTTTCGGTATAAAAACGAACGAACCGTCCGAAAATACCGCTGAGTTCAACGCCGCGTAGTAGTTATCATTCACAGGCACGACCGACCCGAGATACTTCTGCACAAGCTCGGGATAATCGGAGACCGCCTCGGTAAACGAGCAAAATATCACGCCGGCTTCTTTCAGTTTCTTCTTATAGGTTGTTGCGACCGAGACCGAATCGAACACGGCGTCGACCGCGACATTTGCCAGCATCTTCTGCTCGCTCAGCGGTATGCCCAGCTTCTCGAACGTCTTCACCAATTCCGGATCGACCTCGTCCATCGAGGCCTTCTTAGCCTTCTGTTTCGGGGCCGCGTAATACGAAATATCCTGAAAATCGATACTCGGATACTCGAAGTTCGGCCAATGTTTCGGTTCTTCCATCTTCCGCCAGTTGCGAAAAGCCTTCAACCGAAATTCGAGCAGCCACTCGGGCTCGTTCTTTTTAGCCGAGATCAGACGAACAGTTTCCTCGCTCAAGCCTTTTGGGATGACCTCGGCCTCGATATCGGTGACGAACCCGTATTTGTATTCGCGATTTGTTAAAAGTTCTGCTGCCGTTGACATAAACCGTTCTCGCCGACCAACCTAAGATCTGCTTCGCCGCGATTAGGACGAATGAGAGCTAACTATTCTTCTTCCATTCGCGCTTATCCGCGCCATTCGCGGATAAGCACCTTCTTTCTAAACCCTCTGCGGTTCGATCGCCCGATGAATTCCCTGTATCTGATGAAACATCTCGTCGACCGCTCTTTCCGATCCGACCAGACTCGCGAGCGTTATCCGCGACAACGCGTTCTCGACGATCTCGTGGAGGCCCACAATTACCGGCCGGATCCCGCAATCACCGGCGTGAACGCATCGGTCCCTTACCCCCGTATAGCTTTCACAATGCGAACTGAACACATCTTCATCCAGAACCCGGATTATTTCGTTCAAGAAAATATCCCCTGCCGGCCGGGCCAAATAGTATCCGCCCTTAGTGCCGCGGGTCGAATTCACAAAGCCGGCCTTGTTCAGCAGCCACATCAACTTCCCCGCGTTGGCCGTTGAAATACCCTCGCGGTCAGCGATCTGTGGCAGCGTTAGCGTGTCGCCGTCCGGCAAGTTCGCCAATTGAACCAGACACCGCAATCCGTATTCCTCTTGGGCCGATATCTTCATAAGCCGAACTTCAACAAAGATTTGGGGCTAAACCGTACTCAGAATTATCCCAAATCATTACTTTTTGGTCAAGATTGAATGCCGAAAGTTTTGGCCTACTGCGGGTCGGGGGTTGGTGCTTCGCGTGGGATACCGCCCGGCGGGGCGTAGGAATATCGGGTTCAAAGCGAGAAATTGAAGTTCACGAATCCGATCGCACGTACAGGCTGCCCATCGCGCGTAAACGGCTTGAAACGCCATTTCCGGATCGCTTCCCTTGCCGCAGCTTGCAGAAGAGTGGGACCGGATGCTCCCTGGATATCTGCAACGCCTCCGTCTTCATCAATGGTCACTTCAACCCGAACAACACCGGTCGTTCTCATCGTCCTTGCCACAGCCGGATAGACCGGGGCTGAGCGCCGTGTAGCGTAGTCGATCAGCGACCCGACATCGATCGGCCCTGCTACCTTGTCGGCGACGTCAGCCGAGTTGTCGATCGCCTTCACCGCGGCGTTATTCTCAGGTTGAGAATTCCGGACAACGATCTGCTTTGGCGATCCGGTTCGGGCATCTCCGGCAGAGTCCTGACTATTTCCACCGGCCGTTTCGGAAGCCTTTTCCGCCTGCCCGGCCGGCGACGACGCAGACGGCGGAGGAGTTGAAGGAAGGGGCCGTTTTGGCACTGGCGAGGCCGCTGTCGGTTGGCTGGCCAAGGGCACTGCTGAAGGCTCGACCGGCCGGTCGCCGGAGGCAACACGCCGGCTGTCCGTGCTGGTATCATTCGGCTGCGAGCTTTGCTGTACAACTTGGGCCACAGTGGTATTCGGGGTAGTTGTACCGTCAACCGCATTCGTGATCACGCTTCGAGAACTGGCGATGTCTTCCCGCGAATCCGCGAGCTCATCGTTCCATCGACGTGCATCATAGTCGTCCCGGGCAAGCGCGCTTCGCGAGGCCGAGGCTTCCTCGATCATCGCCATCGCCAGGCTGGTCTTGCTCATGTCCTTGCCCATTTCTTTTGCCTGTCCAATGACAAGCTCGAGCATTTCGCGCATCCGCTCGATATCATTCACCGCCTCAAGCGGAAGGCTGCGGTCCGAGACCATCAGGCCGAGGGCTTTATATCGCTCCAGCTTCGTACGGGCGGTCTTGGTGACCTGCCCCGCGATGGCGTTGTACATTTCGGCAGAACCAGCCTTGTTTGCCTTCTGGGCATTGAACCCTTGCGTAAGGAATTCTTGTGCCCGTTTGTAATCACCCTGTTCAAGATAACTGTTCATCAACAGCACGTTCGTAACGGCTTGGACGGACTGATCGCTCGTCTCGCGGCGGATGTTCTCGAGTTCATAGACAGCAGCACTGTAATTTCTGACCGCGATAAATGCCTTTGCCTTGGAGATCCGTTCGCGCATGATCTCGGCCGATGTAGGAGCGTGGATGGGAACAGTTTGCGGCGGTTGAGCGGAGGCCTGTGTTTGAGTTGGCACATTTGAGGGCGTTGCCTGTGAAATCGCGGTCGCCGCCAACGCTGTCAAAGTCAGTAAAATAGAAGTGCAAAACCTTCTGACGCTTACCGGCATCTTCTTCTCCTCCAACGAGTTGAATCTCCGTAAAGGCAAAGCGAACTACCTAGGGAAGGCTCACTTTTTACGACCTGCAAGAATACCAAACAACGCATAATTCGCGTAAGAATCAGGATCAACGCGGCTGGTGACGAACCTCGGGTCAACTACTTCGCAAGACTTTTGATGATCTTAATGCGGTACGCGTTCGCGTCCCTTTTTATACCATTTTCGTCCATCGTGAGCAACCTTCTGTTTAACATGATCACTCTGCCGTTTATCACCACGGTCCTGACGTCTCCGGCCTTGGTTGCGTAAACGAGGTGCGAATAGAGGTTGTACATCGGCGTTTGATGAAGGCTATCCATATCAACAATAACGATATCGGCCCGCTTCCCGCTTTCGATCGAACCGATCTCGTTTTCCATGTGCAACGCATGGGCGCCGCCTATTGTCGCCATCGCAAAAGCCTCGGGTGCCGAAAGCACTTTCGGATCACCGGTGATCAACTTGTGCAGTTTCGCGGCCGTGTCGATCTCCTCCCACAGATCAAGGTCATTGTTGGAGGCCGCTCCATCCGTACCAAGCCCGACGCGAAGGCCTTTTGCAAGCATTGCCGGGACTGGCGCGGTACCTGCGGCCAACTTCATGTTCGACTCAGGGCAATGAGCGATCCCTACATCGTGCTTTTTGAGTAGCTCAAGATCGGTGTCGGTCGCGTGGACCACATGGGCCGCGACAGTGCGGTCATTGAAAAAGCCGATCTTGTCAAGAAACTCTATCGGCCGTTGGCCACCGTATTTCTCAGCGATGTACTTCGTTTCTGTGTTCGCTTCAGCAACGTGGGTGATGAGCGGTGCCTTCGTTCGGTTCGAAAGGTCGCGGGCCTCCAGCAAGTGCTCCTGCGAAACGGTGTAAGGAGCATGCGGAGCGATCGCCGGAACTATGAGCGGATCATTCTGCCACTTTCGGATGAATCGCTCAGTATATGCGAGGCCGGCGGACCAGGTTTTGTTGTCCGGCACCGGAAAATCAATGACCGTCTCACCCAGCACCCCACGAACCCCTGCCTTCTTGGTCTCATCGGCGATAGCATCCTCGAAATAATACATATCGCAGTAGGTCGTTGTTCCGCCCCGAACCATTTCCGCAAGCCCGAGCCGTGTACCCACTCGCACGAACGCCTCATCGACATTCCGCGCTTCGGCCGGAAAAATGAAACGGGTGAGCCAATCCTGCAGGTCGAGGTCGTCCGCGATCCCGCGAAATAGCGACATAGGAACGTGGGTGTGTGTATTGATCAATCCGGGTATGATGACCTTGCCCGCAGCGTTGATAATTTGTTTGGCTGGCTGGCCCCGCATGTTCGCGGCCTTTCCGATCGCCACGATCTTGCCCGCCTTGATCGAGATCGCACCGTCGTCGATAACGTTCCGGTCCTGATCCATCGTGACCACGGTGCCGCCCAAGATCAGGATATCCGCCGGCGAAAAGGCCGAGCTCTCTGCAGACCGATGCGGCCGGTTTGAGCTTTTGGAGAAAGCCCCGGATGCAGGCAACGACTGCCCCGCGAGAATCCCTATCAGGAAGACAGTTATCAGAATATTAAGCTTTCGCATCAGCTCGAACGTACACCGGTTCAGCCAGAAAATGCAATTCGGTATATTTTGTACTTGACTGACGGCTGGATCGTACAGATACTTTGTGCGTGCGCTTCCAGAATCCATTCGGCCGAAATCACCGTGCTTTGACCGGGCCCGTTCTTCCACCGCTCGGGCCGCTTGAGCGGAAAACGCTTGAAGAGGTTTGGCGCCTGCGGACAGCGAGCGTGAAACAGGTTCTCTCCGCCCTTGGCGAAGGTATTGCATATACCACCGTGATGACCACGCTCGACCGGCTGTACAAGAAAGGCTTTCTCGACCGTGAGAAAGTGGACCGTGCCTATGTCTATTCAGCCAACATGACACGGGACGAACTGCAGCTTGGATTCACCGAGACCGTGATATCCGGGTTGATCGATGTCGCAACCGGACGCGCGAAACCGGTCCTTGCCTGTATAGTTGACGCGGTCA
>WBZY01000713.1_pt1 | contig 22807 bp, 28 predicted proteins | sample 5204191 | NCBI WGS metagenome assembly WBZY01 (sample SAMN12344363, study PRJNA552823) | activated sludge metagenome | biome: Activated sludge suspended growth; feature: Anammox Sidestream; material: Wastewater; isolation source: activated sludge from anammox sidestream of wastewater treatment...
TCGGTTGCCTAATGGATATACACTAATGGCATCTTTAAAAAGGTAGGTAACCATGACTGTCCGTGACCCTGTATGTGGAATGGAAATCGAACCCCAAAATGCCTTCGCTCATCGCGAACACATGGGGCAGACGTTTTATTTTTGCTCGCAATCTTGCGTGGATCAGTTCGACGCAGACCCGCACCATTATGTAATGACTTCGGCAACAACGGGTTTCAATCCCGAGCGGACTCTCACACGTATCGAACTACCCGTCGCCGATTTGCCGTTTTATAAACCTGTCACCACCCTGGAATCTGGTTTGCGCGCCCTGGAGGGCGTCCATCAAGTAACCACCAATGCAGGAGCGGGCGTATTACAAGTGGAATACGATTCAGCGAAGGTGAACATCCCGCAAATGGCAGAAGTTGTTCGTGCGTCTGGCTTCCAATTGGGTGGGACGAACATCAAGATCGGAATCGAAAACTTACGCTGCGCCTCCTGCGTGAAGTTCATTGAGGATGAACTGAAATCCAAGGAGGGTGTTTTTAGCGCAACGGTCAACATTGCCACCCAGGAAGCGAGCGTGGATTATCTCCCTCAAAAGACAACGCTCTCACAGTTGAAGACAGCCATCGAGACCTGGGGTTACAAGCCCCGACCTGCGTTAACCGGTGCACCGGTGGATAAACAGGAAGAAGCACATGCGCATGAATACGGTCGCTTGATGAGAATGTTCTGGTTCTCGGCGATTGTTTCAATTCCCGTGTTGTTGTTCGCATACCCGCAGTATGTGCCTGGCATCCGGGATCTGTCAATGGAAACCATTCGCTGGGCATGGATTCTATCCGCAGCCGCTACATTGCCCGTGTTGTTCTATTCTGGGTATGACTTTTTCACAGGCGCATGGGCGGCGTTCAAGCATCGCTCGGCAAACATGAATACGTTGATCGCGCTCGGTACGGGTGCGGCGTGGTTGTATTCAACATTCGCAATTGCTTTTCCATCCGTATTCCCCGAAGGAACCTCCGAACCGTTTTACGATGTTGTGGCAGTGGTGATTGCGTTGGTTGTGTTGGGACAGGCGCTTGAACTGCGTGCCAAGGGTCAATCCAGTTCTGCGATCAAGAAACTGCTGGGCTTGCAAGCGAAAACAGCGCGCGTCATCCGCGATGGCAAAGAAATGGATTTACCCGTTGAAGAAGTGTTGGTTGGTGATGTGATCCAGGTCCGCCCTGGTGAGAAGGTGCCTGTGGATGGAGTCATCGTCGAAGGCAGTTCGGCGGTGGACGAGTCCATGCTGACAGGTGAATCGTTGCCTGTATCGAAGAAGCAAGGCGATGAAGTCATCGGCTCGACCATCAACAAGACCGGCGCATTCAAGTTCCGTACGACCAAGGTTGGCAAGGACACTGCCTTGGCGCAAATCGTGAAGATGGTACAGGATGCACAGAATTCCAAGGCGCCAATTGCCAGACTCGCGGATACCGTATCTGGTTACTTTGTCCCCATCGTGATGATCCTGGCCGTGTGGACTTTTGTGATCTGGTTTGTGATTGGACCTCAACCGCAATTGGTTTATGCGCTCGTCACAAGCGTCACGGTGCTGATCATCGCCTGCCCATGTGCATTGGGACTCGCCACGCCAATGAGCTTGATGGTCGGCATCGGTAAAGGCGCGGAAAATGGAATTCTCATCCGCTCGGGGGAAGCATTACAAACCGCTCGTGCGATTCAAACGGTTGTGTTGGATAAGACGGGGACGATCACGAAGGGCAAGCCTGAAGTGACAGACACTGTGATCGCAGACGGTGGAGAATGGACGATGGAAGACCTCCTGCGTTTGACAGCCTCAGTTGAAAAGGTGAGTGAGCATCCATTGGCGCAAGCCATCGTGGAAGGCGCGCAGGCACGGAAACTGGAATTGAGCAATGTGCAGGATTTTGAAGCCATCCCTGGACACGGCGTTTCTGCGAAGGTTGAAGGACGAAACATCCTAATTGGAAATATCAAGTTGATGAACCGCGAAAAAATTGCACTCGGTTCCCTCGAAGAAAAATCAAAAACCCTTGCCGACGACGGTAAGACTCCCATGTTCGTTGGGATTGATGGCAAAGCCGCTGGCATTATTGCCGTGGCGGACACAGTCAAAGAAGATTCTGCAGAAGCGATCAAAGCCCTGCAAAGTATGGGCATCGAAGTCGTGATGATCACCGGCGACAATCGCCGCACAGCCGAAGCGATTGCGCGCAAAGTCGGGATTACCCGCGTACTGGCGGAAGTATTACCCGAGGATAAAGCTAATAACGTTCATCTGTTACAGGCGGAAAACAAAAAAGTCGCAATGGTCGGCGATGGGATTAACGACGCGCCCGCGCTGGCGCAGGCGGACGTCGGTCTCGCGATCGGTACGGGCACTGACGTTGCCATCGAAGCCTCGGACATCACACTCATCAAGGGCAGTCTCAAAGGCGTGGTCACTGCCATTGAAGTCAGTCGCGCCACCATGACGAATATCTATCAGAACCTGTTCGGCGCTTTTATTTACAACGTGCTGGGACTTCCCGTTGCGATGGGCGTTTTGTTCCCGTTCTTTGGTTTGCTGCTCAGCCCATTGATTGCGGGGGCAGCAATGGCATTCTCCTCTGTCACCGTTGTTGGCAATGCCAATCGCCTGCGCGGCTTCAAGCCCAAATTCAGCGTAAGGTGAAATATGAAAATCGAACTGCTCTATTTCGATGGTTGCCCTTCCTGGGAAAGTGGTTTGGAAAATCTCCAAGCTGCGTTACAGGAGGAAGGCATCACCGCGGTTGTGGAAATGGTGAAAGTGGAAGGCGATCAAGACGCAACCCGCTTGAAATTTCTTGGTTCTCCGCATATTCGTATTGATGGTATGGATCTTTGGCATGAGGAACGTGAAATGTATTCATTGAGTTGCCGTATCTATTCAACGCCAGAGGGTATCAAAGGCTTTCCAACGGTCCCCATGCTGAGGGAGCAACTCAGAAAATCCCAACAGGTGTGAAATGTCCCGTTACATCCGCGCTCTCAGTTTCAAATGGCTCACGCCGCTGTATGATCCCCTGCTTAAATGGGTCATGCGCGAAGAGACGTTCAAGCGACGCCTCATTGAACTGGCAAACATTCAGCCGCACATGAAGATTCTCGATCTCGGTTGCGGCACAGGCACACTGACTCTCTTACTCAAGCAAGCGCATCCAACAGCCAAAGTCACAGGCATGGATGGTGATTCACAAGTGTTGGATATTGCGCGAGATAAATCGCGCGGTACGGATATTCAGTGGGATGAAGGTCTCGCCACCTCCCTTCCGTATCCTGATTCTGCCCTCGAGAGAGTGATTACAAGCCTTGCCATTCACCACCTCGTCACGGACGACAAACGGCAGGCGTTCAAGGAAATATTCCGCGTACTAAAACCGCGCGGCGAGTTGTACATTCTGGATTTCGGTGCGCCGCATATTCCGCTTACCCGCTTCATGGCAACTTACATGCGCCGTCTCGAAGAGACTGCCGACAACTTCGACGGGCTGATCCCGCGATTCATAGCAGAGGCAGGCTTCGGCGAAGTCAAAGAGGCGCAGCACTTCGTCACACTATTCGGTCCGCTTTCCCTGTGGCGGACTGTCAAAGGAGATTAACATGTCCAATCTACAAATCTTTGTAATCCTTTCGGGTATCGTACTGACTGTATTGATCGCCTGGTATTTCTGGTTCGCGCCCAAGGCGCAGACCCGTGCAGCTGTTTCTGCCTCCGGCGCACAAGAGGTGGCAATCACAGTCAAAGGCGGCTACACCCCCGATGTGATCGTGGTGCAAAAAGGTCGCCCCGTGCGGTTAACGTTCACGCGTCAGGAGAGTTCCGCATGTTCCGAAAAAGTGCTGTTCCCCGATTTCAATCAAAACGCATTATTACCCGAAGGCGAACAGGTGACGTTGGAATTCACCCCTGCCAAAGAAGGTGAATATGGCTTCCAGTGTCAGATGGGAATGTTGCGGGGCAAGTTGATCGTGGAATAATACCGAAAGGGATACACAAAAATGAAACACGAAAAAATCCACATGCCAAACCTTTCTTGCATCGCGGCATTTGTTATTGGCGTCATCTTGTTCGCCGTATTTTGGAGGATGATGTTTGGCTCGGCGCCCAGCCTGGTGGTTCTTGCTGGTATGATTGGCGCCGCCACCGCCGTGACTCTCTTCTGGCTCAGGAATGAAATCCAACATCATCGAAAAGACAACCAATGACACTGGATCAAAACGAAACATTCCTACCTCCTCCGCCAAAATATAAAACTGCTTGTGGAGGAATAATCAAGGATCCATCCAAATACACCAGTGCGGAGTATCGCGGCGAGAGGATATATTTCTGTACGCAGGCATGTTTGGATGTATTTCTTTTGAACCCCGACCCTTTTATGGCTGGTGAAATCGAACACCCTCTTGATTAATTCAATATGACAATCAGGAAATCATTCCTGATAAATATCATAAGCAAAACAGCGTATTTCGAAACAGGTTGAAATGCGCTGTTGATTTTTCCACATGGGTTGTAAGATGGGTCACAGCAAGACAAAATTCATCCTAAAAGGAGTAAAAATGACTACTCAAACCATGACCCGGGATTATCAACTCGCTGATGTTCCCTTTACGAAAACCCTGTTCGAAGGCAAGGTGTTTGCCTGGCTCTGGCTCACCATTCGTCTGTACCTGGGATACCAGTGGATCGAATCGGGCTGGGGCAAGATCACCAACCCCGCCTGGATGCAGGGCGGCGAAGCGCTGAAAGGTTTCTGGGATCGCGCTGTCCTCATCCCCGATGCGCCTGCCCGTCCTCTGATCGCCTTTGATTGGTATCGCAATTTCATCCAGTTCATGCTCGATAGCGGCAACTACGTCTGGTTCGCCAAACTCGTGGCGGTGGGCGAATTACTGGTGGGCGCGGCATTGATCCTGGGTATCTTCATCTGGTTCTCCGCTTTTATAGGCGGTTTTATGAACTGGAATTTTATGATGGCAGGATCCGCCTCTGTCAATCCTGTCTTCCTGATCCTCTCGATCCTGCTTGTCCTTGCTTGGAAAACCTCCGGCTGGCTTGGTCTGGACCGCTGGCTGCTGGTACAGGTAGGCACTCCCTGGCAACCCGGTTTGTTATTCCAACGCAAGTAATCAATGTACTTCATTTGAACAATCATCCCCTGAATTATCAGGGGATGATTGTTTTTGTGGGATTGAATTGAACAGAGATCGTTCCTGAATGATCTGTCATATATTTGCCATGATGTTTGACACAAGTCATTCTGCCTACTCCCTTTTGCGCCATATCGCGCTACTTCGGATGGAACAATCCTTATAAGATAGGTCAACTTTGCAGAATAAGGAGCTGGGCTGTTCATGGCTAAAAAAATTTCAGGAATCACCACCCGAATGGTCATCATCGCAATGCTTTTGATGGGCTTTCCGGGAACTGTATTTGCGGATGGCGGAGATGGTGGATATGAAGCGACCGCAGATGGATATCATATTACGCTCGTATTTTCCGAGCCTGTCAAATCAGGCATGAATGAATTTCATGTGCTGATCGCCGACTCGATGGGCATGCCGGTCTCAAATGCCATCGTGGAAGTAATCGCCATGCCAGCGGAAGAAATGTCCGATCATTCAGAAGAACCTGCTGAGGAAATGCATGGCATGGAAATGGCTACCGAAACCCCAGTCCCGGAAGATGTGCATGGCATGTCAGGAATGGATATGTCTAGCGAGTCTGAAACCAACGAGCATGAAGATGTCGAAGAGGTTGCTCATGACGAAGAACCTGTTGCAGTGAAGCTCGCAAGTGGGCATGAAGCTGGCGAATATTCAGGAGAGATCCATCTGGATGCTTCAGGCAACTGGACATTCAATATCCACTTTACTCTGGATGACCAGATGACCGCAGTCGAAATTCCCATTGAAGTTCCCCGCACCATTTCCAATTATGGGATTCTGGCTGGCTTTTTCGGCATCAATGCAACGGTGATTGCCGCAGCCGCCATCACAAAACGAAAACCCATTTCTCCAAAGGCCTAAGAGGATTATTTCATGACAACATCTCTTCCAACCCCACCCCCCTCCATGCTGAATGGCGGAAACCTGCTCAACAACAAATGGATCGACCGTTTCCTGCGCAGCCGCTGGTATCCCGGCATCATCCAATGGCCCACTCTGATGATCTTCATGGTCATCATGTTCGAGCTTATTCTGGGACCTGAATCGGCGCATGACAACTTCGGCACCGCGCTGACCTGGGTCTTGTGGTGGCCTCTCATCCCGATCATCTTCCTGTTCCTCGGACGGTTCTGGTGCGCCATCTGTCCGTTTGCCAAGATCAATGATCTTGTACAAAATTTTGTCGGCAACAATCGCCCCGCTCCACGCTTCCTGAAAAAATATGGCATCTGGATCATCGATGCGCTCTTTATCTTCATCACCTGGAGTGATCATGTCTTTGGCGTGGTGGAAAATCCGCTTGGCTCCGGTGTACTGATGTTGACCCTCACCACAGGCGTGATCGTCTCCGGTGCTTTTTACGAACGCCGCACCTTTTGCCGCTATGTCTGCTTCCTGGGTGGTCTTTCAGGCAACTACGCCCGCAACGGCATGTTGAGCCTGCGTGGAACTCCGGAAATTTGTGCGACATGTACCATCGCCGCCTGCTATAAAGGCACGGACCAATCCATGCCCTGCCCCTTGTATGAATTCCCCAAGACCATGACCTCCAGCGCCAACTGTGTGTTGTGTGCGGAATGTATCAAGGGCTGCCCCAACAACTCCATCCAACTGACCGTGCGTCCGCCTACCAAGGAATTATGGTTCATCCGCAAGCCGAAGATGGAAGAAGCCTTCCTTTCAGCAGTCATCATGGGCATTGTGTTCGTCCAGAATGTGACCATGCTCGAAATCTGGGAATCCATGTTGAAGTGGTTGGAGAACGTGACCGGCACGACTAACTACGCTGTCACCTTCAGCATAACCTTTGCGACTGCCATCATCATCCCGGTGGCGTTGCTCGGGCTGACCTCCTGGATCGCAAGCAAGTTCAACAAAGCTACGCTCGTTGAAAATTTTGCCCGCTTTGGATATGCCATCATTGCACTGGACATGGCAGGGCACATCGCGCATAACCTGTTCCACCTGCTGGCGGAAGGCAAGTCCATTCTATACACCGGTATGGCATTGTTTGGGATGGAAATCCACGGCGCGTCGCCTGCCATTCTCGGCATGCAGGAGATCCAGTGGCTTCAATTTGGCTTGATCGCTCTTGGCTTCATTGGCTCCCTTTACACCGCCTATCGCATCTCCAAATCGAATCATTCCGGCGAAAAAGTCTGGGGAACATTCGCGCCCTTTGCGGTGTTGATGGTCGTCCTGACCATCATGAACGTCGTTCTCTTCACCCTGCCGATGGCAATGAGAATGTAAATATCTCGAAATAAATAACAGGAGTAAAGATCATGGATCAAAATTGTCATGTCGAACCCATTCAAAAGACTGTCTTGGATAGTATACTAAAAAGTGCAGACACAACTTTGCTGGCAGTATCCGGGATGGGTTGCCCGAATTGTGCCGCACGTGTAAGAAATGGACTTGTTTCCCTGGAAGGTGTTCATCATGCCGAGATCCATCTTGATACAGGATTAGCGGAAGTGTATTTTGACAGCGGCAAAGTCACCCCGGAAATTCTGATCAATGCAGTTGCCGATGCTGGAAATGATGGGCGGCATCATTATGAAGCAGTGGTTGTGGCGCGATCATTCCACATAGAATCTGCGTAATATTCGTCAAAAGTCTAGCGGCGTATAGATTTACCGCCATCCTACTTTGTAGAGTATTGTGTCGTCAGACTACTATGGGTATCCTCCGAATTCGGAGGATACCCATATGTTTTATAAGGGTAGAAAAATGCATAGCCCTGCTGCTTCTGCCCAACAACTATATTAAGGAATATCTCCTAATTGATGAAGCCGGGTTAATGCAGGTTCGAAACCGGGATGGTTATTGAGGGCAGTCCGAAGATCCGTCCTGGCTCTGTCATAATCCCCCAATGCTTCAAGGGAACGGGCGCGCCAATAATAACTTTCCTCGAGAACCGGTTCACTCATAGCCTTGAGGGTGGTGGTGGCAAGATCCATCACGTCCTGAAAACGCCCTGTGTAAAAATATGCCGAGTACGGCCCGGTCTGATACCACATCATACGCCAGGGTCTCTCTTTGTCTGGAATATCAGGATACATGGCAAATGCCTTGTCATACGCCAATGCAGCACCGGCATAATCCCGGAGTTGAACCAGACTGCTACCCAGATTGAACCATGCAAAAAATTGATCCCGTCCGGCTAATTGGACAACCTCTTCCGTTGCAACATGTGCAGAGCTGCGGTTATTGTATTCCACATCAAAATGAGGACCCAAAATTGCGATCACATCCTTCTGCCGTTCAATTGGATGAATAACAAGATACGTGAAATTAAACGCCCGCCAATTACCCTCCAAATTCTCATACTGAATAGACTGATCAGGACCGTAATACGAATCCTGGACAATAAACTTGCGTTCGGTTTCATCCTAACCGGTCACGAGAACATAATGCCCCATCCAGCCATCAAAGTCACGACCTTCGAAGCCCTTCTCGATGATAACCGGCAATTCGGCAGCCAGTAGGCGTTTGAGCAATTTGATGTCACCGCCTGTACGGTAAACAACTTCAAGTCCGGTTTCCTCCAGAACATAATCGGACAGTTCATAAGGCATTACATTCTTGTCCCGCGAATTGGGTTTGGTGAATGCGGCAATGGGTCGCTGATCGTCGTCCCATCCCCAGTAAGTAAGCGCCATTGCCAAGGTAGCCGGGCCGCAGTTATTCCAGGTTTGATATTCATGTTGGGCGCCAATGAGAGTTATCTTCTCAGGTAATGGTATCGGCGATATAACCAGGGTCGGTGTCGTCGCAGGCATAAGTTGGGGAGTGGGAACCGTCTCAGTCGCAGTTGGGGGACCCTCCTTTGGAACGAATAGTACTTTCTCCGGAGGCGATATTGCATACTTAATTTGTGCCCATGCCTCATTGACTCGCCATGCAACTTTTTCACGAACGGCGGGAATGGAATAGATCAGAGGGATCACAACAATTGACCCCAGCAGGAAAAATATTGCGAGTTTGGTGTTTTTTATCTTCTTCATACGAATGATTGTTTGATCGAAAACATTTCCATGCAGGCAACATTTGGCACTCAGCTATACCGGCATTCCTGCTTATCCAAGGGTACTCATTTCAAATGATAATTACCTGAAAAACAATATCCGCAAAATGGCGCATGCCCGGAATAGGCAAAATGTCTCTCGGCATGTAGCGACAGATCCTTTAGACTCCATTCTGCTGATTGAGATTACACCCAGCCTTTGGCGTTGTTACTTAGTCAGTTAACTTTAAAATGGAAGAAGCACATGAAGGAAAACAATTACCAAGGAGCATCCATATGTCATTCAAAGACCCCGTCTGCGGCAAACGCATCAATCGCGGCAAAGCCCACATCACCATTGAATTCGAAGGCGTAAATTATTTCCTGTGCTGCCCACAATGCCAGGCTCAATTTGAACGTTCCCCGAAAACCTTTGCCAAGCCTGAATTGGGTGAGAAAGCAAGGAGAGTCCAACACTATCCCGTCAAACAACACAATTGAGAGGAAAACAATATGAGCGATAATTGCCACGTTGAACCAATTCAAAAGTCCGCGCTGGATCATGTCATCCAATCTGCCCACCGGATCCTGCTGTCCATTTCAGGAATGGGCTGTCCAAACTGTGTCACACGAGTGCGTAATGGACTGCTGTTGCTGGATGGTGTCCATGACGCCGAAGTGCTGTTGAACATGCGCATGGCGGAGGTTTACTTCGATGAGAAAAAGGTCTCTATCGAGATGCTTGTTCAGGCAGTGACTGGGGCGGGAAACGATGGGCGTCACAATTATCAGGCGCAGGCGATCACATCGTAATTGATCTTAACCGTCAGATGACATTCATCATAAGCCATTTGGCGTATATCCCTATCCGCCGTACTGCGCTGGAGTTAACTTAATTGTCAGACTACTATTGAGCCATCCGAACACGGAGGCTCAATATGTTTTCTAAACCAAACAAATTTATTTTCCTGTTGATTGTTATAACGCTGGTAAGTACCGCAGTATCAGCTTGTTCCACATCGAGTGAAGTTCATCTCGCCATGACACCACTCGATCAAATGCCAATGGATGTTCAGTCTGCTCCAGTGGCTGTGCAGGAAGCCTACCAATTCAATACCGCCAATCCAAATATCATGCAGGATATTCCCTGCTATTGCGGATGCGGCGATATCGGTCATACCTCCAATTACGATTGCTATGTTTCGGATGTGGATGCCAATGAGAAGATCACCTTCGACAATCACGCCCTCGGCTGCTCCATCTGCGTGGACATCACCCAGGATGTGATGCGTATGTTGAATGATGGCAAAAGTCCGCAGGATGCCAGGGCATACGTAGACGCGACCTACTCCAAATACGGATCGTCCAACATCCCCTAATCTCATGCGCTATCGTTTCTCTCTTCTCCTTCTTGTAATGGCTGGACTGGTGGTGGCATTCGCGCCCCTGCCAGTTCCAACCATTGCGCCTCAAGAACGGACCTTTGAGATTGATGCACACCAATTTGCTTATTCTCCCTCTGATCTTCATGTCAACCCTGGTGACACAATAAATATCCATCTCACCAGTACCGATGTTGTTCACGGTCTTTACGTGGATGGCTACGATATTTCCGTGGAAGCCGACCCCGGACAAAGCGCCACATTGACTTTTGTTGCCGATAAACCCGGCTCCTTCCGCTTTCGCTGCAACATCACCTGTGGAGCCATGCATCCCTTCATGATCGGCAAGTTGACCGTGGGCAATAATTCTTGGTTATATCGCTCGATTGGTTTGTCAATCCTTGCCGCTATCAGCTTCTTTCCTCTTTCTTCCTTTAGTGACAGAAAGACGAAAGAAGAAAGAATCAAATGAACCGCATCGAACTTACCCGTATTCCCTTTATAAAGAACGCTCTCAAAAACCGTTACCCGCAATTGGCTGTCTTTATCGTAATGCTGATCGGATATATCTTTGCAATCCTTGCCGGACTCATCGGGACTCCAGTGGGGAGTCATAACTTTAGCATTGTCTTTGTGTGGATCGCCTGGTGGGCGATCCTGATCCTTGTCGCGGTTCCATTCTTTGGGCGGGGATGGTGCGCGGTCTGTCCGATCCCGCTGCCAGGCGAGTGGTTACAGCGCGGCGCAGTCTTGAGTCCTCCCGACAAAAAACCGAAATGGCTCAATCTCCGCGTGCCAAAGATGTTCCGCAATATCTGGTTGCAGAATATTTCATTTCTTCTTCTTGCTCTCTTCAGCAGTGTGCTGCTGACAACCCCGAATATTACAGGCATCGTCCTAGCTGCGATGCTCTTTTCCGCCATTGGACTTAGCACAGTCTTTGAACGCCGCGCCTTTTGTCGCTATCTCTGTCCAGTTGGCGGATTTATCGGTCTATATTCCCAAACCGCTCCCATCGAATTACGCATCAAAGATAAGCAGGTCTGTGTCACTTGTGAAGGAAAGCCTTGTTACAACGGCTCATCAGTAGGGTATGGCTGTCCGTGGGATGTCTTCCCTGGCGGCTTGACCAAGAACACCTATTGCGGCTTGTGCATGGAATGTATCCGCACCTGCCCTCACGATAATATCGCCGTCAACCTGCGTCCCTTCTCTGCTGATCTCACCAAACCTTCCACACGCATGGACGAAGCCTTCAAGGCGTTCATTACGCTTGGCTCGGCAATCATCTATGCAGGTGTTCTGCTTGGTCCGTGGGGCGCTTTCAAGGATGCAGCCTACAATGTTGGCTCGAGCTCATGGTTCATCTATGCCATTGTTTTTCTTGCGATCATCTTCGTTGTTCTGCCTGGCTTGTTCACACTTGGTATCGTAGACACGAAAAACGCCTTACCGCTCAAACAACGTTTTGCGTCGCTCTCAACCGCCCTCATTCCATTGGGGTTGATGTTCTGGGTGGCATTTAGCCTGTCCTTCGTTCTCACCAACGCCTCCTACATCATAGCCGCCCTCTCTGATCCGCTGGGTCTTGGCTGGAATCTTTTTGGCACAGCCAATGCAACGTGGCAGCCGATGCTCACCTCCATGCTTGCACCCGCACAAGCATTGGCGCTGGTCGGCGGCTTGATCTGGTCTGCCCGTACCGCGCAAAAAGCCGCAGGAGAAGTGAAAGTCTCGTCCATCCCAGTGATCGTATATTGTTTTTTCGCCACATGTTTCATGCTCTGGTTGTTACTATGAAGCGACCTGAACTCATCTCCCGTTTTCTGATCGTCACAGGAATTCTCCTCGCGGTTGGCGCGCCATTATTCTTTTGGGCACGCACGCCTTTGATCCACGCGCGCATGGCGGAGGACGGCGGCTGGAATCCCGATGTTATTCAAGCAGAAGTTGGCGAGCCGCTTCATCTAAAGATCACTTCCGATGACGTTGTACATGGCTTTGCAGTCGGTCAAATGGAGATGCAAAGTGTGGACATCCTCCCTGGCAAAGTCACCGAGGTCACATTGAACTTCGACAAGCCCGGGATTTACACTTTCTTCTGCACGCGCTGGTGTGGACTCAACCACTGGCGGATGCGCGGCACGATAGAAGTCAGCGGCTCACCTTTGGACCCTGAGCCTGCCACTGTTCCCCTCTACGTTTCCCTCGACCTTGACCTTGACGCTCCGCACGACGCGTCTGCTGTCCCAAATGGAAAACCTTCGGCGACCAGCGGTCAATTACTGGAAACCAATCTGCCAATTGACCAGTCTGCCGAATACTATCGTTCTCATTCACCTTATGAGGTTTTTGAAGGTTTACAAAACACATCCCTTACCGAAGCCCAACGTTGGGACGCAGTCGCCTACTTCTGGCAATCCAACACCACCCCTGAATCCCTTGCAAATGGCAGACAGCTCTACGCCGAAAACTGCGCCGCCTGCCACGGCGAAAATGGCGCAGGGGATGGCGTTTTTGCCGACGACCTTGCTGCCGCAGGCGAGTCCTCCTTGCAAACAATGGAAGGCGCTATGGATATGGCCATGCAGACCCCTGTGGATTTCACTAATCCACAACGAATGCTTGGCGCCAGTCCTGCATTATTACAAGGGAAAATCCTGCGCGGCGGCATGGGCACAGGCATGCCCATGTGGGGGTCGATCTTCACCGAAGACCAAATCTGGGATCTGATCGCATACATCTATTCATTCCAGTTTGAATATCAACATTAAGGAGGCTCTATGAGCAAAAAACATAAGAGACAGAAACAAAAGCAAAAGTTTCCGTGGCTGCTTCTGGCGCTGGGCGGAGTGTTCGTTGCCCTTGCTGTAATCCTGTTCGCGCGTCAAGGAGGTGATGGAGGCGGTACGCCATCCATCGCGGTGGATCAACAGTTGATTGACTATGGTGACGTGAAGTTCAACGTGGAAAAAACCTTTGCCATCAAGGTCACCAACACCGGGGATGGTACACTGCGCTTCAAGGAAGAACCATATATCGAAGTATTGGAGGGATGCTGACCTCCTCAATTAACCATCGGTTCGATGGTGCTCAAACCCGGCGAAAGCACAATCGTTGAGTCTAGTATTTTCATGATGCATGAAGGCATGGACGGTCCGCATAACTTTGCAGTTCACTTGAAAACAAATGATCCTGCAAATCCTGATCTAATTGTGAACGTATTATCCAATTGGATCCCGTAAAACCTGGAGGTTTATATTCAATGTTAGCAAGTTTTCTTTTATCACTGCGGGAGGGTCTGGAAGCCGCCCTTATCATCGGTATCGTGTTGGGCGTTCTGGTGAAGTTGAAACGTACCGACTTGAATGCTGTTGTCTGGCGCGGGGTGGGGGTGGCAGCCTTATTGAGTCTTTTCGCGGCTATCGCCCTTAACCTGCTTGGAATGGAATTCGAAGGCAAAGGCGAGGAAATTTTTGAAGGCATTGCCATGCTTCTTGCCGCAGGCGTTCTGACTTGGATGATCGTATGGATGAAAAATCATGGCAGGACACTCAAGCGTGAAATCGAGGAACAAACCAATCAGGCGGCGCTGGGGAAGGGACAGAAAGCCTTGTTCGCGCTGGCATTCTTGGCTGTATTCCGTGAAGGGATCGAGCTGGCGTTGTTCCTGCTCGCTGCGAGACTGACATCCAGCCCATTGCAGACCATTTCAGGTACATTACTCGGGCTGATCGGTGCAGCCGTTCTTGGCTGGATATTGTTTACATCTACCATGAAACTCAGCCTGCGCAAATTTTTTAGTACAACCAATCTTCTACTGATTATTTTTGCAGCAGGTTTGGTTGGATTGGGAGTTCACGAGTTTAATGAAGCAGGGATCATTCCTTCAGTGATCGAAAATGTATGGAACATCAACTCCATTCTGAGCGATAAAAGTGAAATAGGATTGCTTCTGAAAGCCTTGATAGGCTACAATGGCAATCCCTCCTTAACTGAAATCGTCGCCTATACCATTTATTTGGCTGGTATGACCATGCTTGTCCTGTTGAAAAGGCAAATGCCCCTTCCTGTGAAAGCCGATTAATCAATAAAAGATAATCGGTAAATTAATTTAATCTGGCAATAGGCAGTGTAAATGTGAATACACTGCCTATTGCATTTCCAGCCGACTCCACCCAGATGCGTCCGCCCTGCGCTTCGATGAGGGCGCGGGCAATCGTCAAGCCAATGCCGCTCCCGCCGCCTGCCTGCCGTGAACGGGATTTGTCCACGCGGTAAAAACGGTCGAAGATGTGCGAGAGGTGTTCAGCGGGTATTCCTATACCCGTGTCACGAATGGAAAACTGGATATCATTACTTGTTCTCTTTGCAGAAATGGTGACTCTGCCGCCTTCTGGTGTGTATTGCAAGGCGTTGCCTGTCAGGTTGGTCAACACCTGCACGGCGCGATCTTCGTCAGCTAGAACATGTTGAAGGTCAGGATGCAGTTCAAAGTCCAGTGTGATGCGTTTTAATTCTGCATGAGGGGAAAGGCGTTTGGTCACCGTTCGCACCAGTGCGGAGGCATCCACGGGGCGAATATTCAGTTGATAGGCGCGGGCTTCAACACGACTGAGTTCCTGCAGATCGTTTACGAGACGATTAAGCCGCTCCGCTTCCGCATGGACCTGTTGATAGGTCTCGTCGGTAGCGGGCAGGATGCCGTCCATCAATCCTTCCATCGAGCCTTTGATGGCAGTTAGCGGCGTTCGTAGTTCATGACTGACATCACCGATTAGCCGCCGACGCATGGATTCAACTTCATTCAGTTTTTCAGCCATCTGATTGAAATACACTGCAAGTTGCGCGAGTTCGTCATTACCATTGACTTGCACGCGCTCGTCGTATCGTCCATCGGCAATTCGTTGTGTGGCGAGTGACATGGCATGGACGGGAGAGATCACGCTCCGACTGAAGAACATGCTTAGAACGAATGCGGCGAACATGGCTGCAAGGGTTGCGTACATCAGGGCTTCATTGAAACTGGCGCGGTAATCAACATAGAGTTGCGACATTGCGCTATTGCCGTTCATCCCCATCATCATGCCGTCATTTCCCATGCCCGCCATGTGGCGATTGAAAGAGGCTGGCAGGATGAACTGACTGGCAATCACCAACACGAGCACTCCGACTACAATGATTACAAGATAGGACAGTAACAACCTTGCACCCAGGCGCCGGCGGAAATATTCAATCATCATTCCTCACTTACAAGGGTTCATCTTCAAATCTATAGCCGACTCCGCGTACCGTGGCGATTAAGTCATCATGCCCCAACTTCTGACGAATATGCCCGAGATGCACATCCACAACGCGCATTTCGCCGAAGTATTCGCCGCCCCACACCTTCTCCAGGAGTTGCTCGCGTGTAAGGACCCTGCCACGGTTTTCAGCCAGCGCTTTCAACAAATCGAATTCAATGGCGGTCAATTCAATCGCTTGATCGTCTACCTTGACAATACGCGCGCCAACGTCCATATGCAAGTGATGGAAAGACAACACGCTCGTTTCAGACCCCGAACCTGATCCCGTTTGAATACGCCTGACCGCGGCTTTGACTCGTGCCACCAATTCGCGCGGACTGAAAGGTTTGGCCACATAATCATCTGCGCCGACGGAAAGACCGACGACCTTATCGGTCTCTTCGGTCTTCGCGGTCAACAGGATTACATACACTTCTGATTCGCGGCGCAAACGTGAGAGCAGTTCGATTCCATCCAGTCCAGGGAGCATGATATCCAGGATGATAAGATCGGGCTTCAATGTACGGGCAGACTTGAGACCTGCCAGACCATCTATCGCTGTATAAACCTCATAACCTTCGGGTTTGAGGTATGCGGTGACCAGATTGATGATGGATGGTTCGTCGTCGATGACCAGGATTTTTGTCATGTGCATCTCTTATAGTTGGATAATTGGGCGAGAAATTTGCCAATATTGTAACTTTACTTGTATGAAAGCGAATGCGCCGAATGGCTTATCTCGGCGCATTTTTTGTTTGGGACTGTATCTTACTCGGACTCTTCGATGAATGTGCCATGCCAGGTGTGGAGGAAGACCTGGCCACTGTAGCCGTTGACGCTCAACATGCCGATGATCTTGCCGTCTTTTTCAAAGTCCAAAGTGTAATAACCATAGAAGTGCATCGGGTGTTCGGTGGTCGCGCCCGCAAAGTTTGCAGCGAGATATGTTTGGGCATATTCCACAGCCTGCTCGGGCGTGACGGTCATTTCGGCAGTGACATCAAGAGGAATTGCGTTATTCCAACCTTGCATCATATTGCCAGAGCCGCCCATCATTCCATAACCATTTCCACCCATCATGTTATCGTGGTTGAGTCCGCTGTATTTCAGGTTCCACATCATATTGGGACCATGTTCGGGATATGCAGTCTGCGAAACCGGGTCAACAAGAAGTTCGAAGGCACCGACACCCGTACTGGCTTCTTTGACGATAACATAGCCGTTGTTATCAAAGATCATGATCTCGGAGATCTCCAAGCCGGAGTTGTTCAGATTCGCCAAATAATTTTCGGCGGCGGCTTTCGTCTGGTCAATGGTGAGAGGCGTGACGTTGGCGGTATTGTAGCCGTAGCTGCCCATCATCCTCTGTCCATTCATCATTCCGCCGTTGCCGCTCATCATATTGGGTCCACGACCGTTCATCATGGAAGGTCCGTAAACATTGTTATTGCTCCAGCCGTAACCGTTCATCATGGATGAGCCAAAAGCGTTCATGCGGGCATACATACTTCCCGCGAAAAAGATGACCGCCGCCAGTGCCAGGACTGCGAGGATGGTCAAGGTTGTGGTTAAAGTTTTGTTCATGGATAATCTCCTATTTTGGTGTTTCACACGGTTGTGTGTTGTTGTTTTATGACACCAGTATAGGATTGACCATTGAAGAAGGTGTAAAGCGACTATAAAGATATAGTAAAGGTTATTTTGCTGGAATCTCCTTGATTCCAAAATTTTTTAAATTACCTTATCTGGGAGGTAAAGAGGCTCTAGCCTTTGAGTCATGTGGACTTAATAAAATCTCCAATACCATACCCAGTTTCCATCAATTCCCGTAATCGTTTGGCAAATCGGGTGGCTGGAGCGCCATCCACAATGTCGTGATCCACACTGACCGTGAGACTCAGATACTCACGGATTTCAATCCGCCCTTCCACCACGCCGGGTTTCTCGCCTATGCCTCCCAGCGTTACCATCAAGGTCGGGAAGGAGATGGGAATCCCCCAGCCAGCACCGTCTGCGAACATGCCAATGGCGCTCATGCCGACCGTCCCACCGAGTTTCTTGAAGATGCGAGGCTGGCTGGCAATGATCCGCCAGAAACCACTGCGGATGAATCTCGGCAGGGAGAGAAATAATTGCATGGAGTGGTATTTCTGCTCTTCCTCCGGTTTTCCCACCTGGGAGGCACGAATCTCATTGTGAATCTCACGGAAGGATTTCCTGTTGGCGGCACGTACCACGTGCGGCTTGACGATCTTGTGTCCATCCACCTCTACTTCGATCTGCGTGCTGACATCCACTTCATCAAAGAGAACCAGCTTGCTCCTGTCCTTTCGCATGGCATGCAGGATTTTGTTTTCATCCACAGCCTACCCCAGGCAGTGAATGACAAAAGCAGTAAAAGATGGCGTTTCGCCCGTCCTGGTTTTGTATTCTCCCAGTCTCATACGGACGTCGGTCACGTCCACTTCAAACAAGCCGTGGATGAAGCGCTTGTGCTGCCCTTCGCGCAATACATCAATGTAGCCGTGGCGGATCCTGGGAAACTCCTTGAAAACAAAAGTATCATGTGTCATGCAATTTTCTTTTCTTTTAGTTGACGCTTGAATACCATACTCAACAATATTCCATTAATGATCAACACCAACCAATCGATGGAAATGACTGCAACCTCAAAACGATCCTGCCTGTCCAACCCATTGTTGAATGAAATGAGAATAAACGCTATCACGGTCAGGATGAAGCTGATTACGAATACCCAGCGTATGCCAGACTCCAGGCGGTTCATGTTGACGAACACAGGCGCCATGAACAGGAAAGAGAGACTCATCAGCAAATAGCCCAATTCCTCCAGAACGATGAAGACGCCGTGCGCATTGTATTGAGTCAACATGGTGATCCCTTCCGTTTCCCCGCTCATCAGGCTGATCGGAACGACCGAGAACTGCACAAAGTAATCGCCCACCAGAACCATTGTCGCCAGGAGCGCAAAGGATAGTCCGATCTGGCTGAAAATCTTTCTTTGGTTGGAAGCGTACACATGAATGGAAACCATGAGAATCAGATAGGATAAGGTCAGGATGATTGCAAATGGCATCCAAAGATAGTCTTTAGGAAATTGGGACAAGGTGTTCAAGTACGGATACTCGATGCAGAGCTCGCCGCAGTTGGCGCCAGAGATGGGGATGGCGGTGATCGCAAAGCCGAACGTGATTACCGTCATGATCACAGTGAAGATCGCCGTGTAGAAACCAACCGAGTTGGAAATCTTTATTTCAGAGCCGATATCAGAAACGCTTGGTGTTGACATTTTTCCTCTTTTCCATATTTTGGATATTCACTGTCTGCGGGCGCGAATGTATTCGCTGACATCCACGTTGTAAGTTGTTTCTTCCAGTGTGAAGAATGCCCAGGGGCTGCCCTGATCCAGCCAGGTAGCGGAGCCGACCGCGCTGATCTTCATATCAGGCAAGGTGTTGCCTGGTTCATTACGTGTGATCCACAGGATCTTGGATTTGCCCTCGCCGGCTTCGCGGTAGCGCATGGCTTCCAGTGTGTCAATCAAACCGGTTTGTGGATTGAAGCGCACAACAAAATTCTCGACTTGATCTTCGAACGGTACGAACAACAAAGCTGTGTTCTCATCCACTGACTCCCAGCGGACCCGGGTATCGGTCAGCCAGATCGAGGGGAACCATCCCGCCTCTGCCCAGACCGCCAGGTTCGCGCCCTGATTGGTGTTGGGGTCATCATAGAACGTACCCATCGGACTCTCAAAGAAACTCTCGCCGTCCAGATAGCCTTCGTTTACTTTCAGGAAAGGCAATCCAAAAAAGGTCGCCTCAATATAGTGACGGTAATCCTTTCCAGCATTATGGACAAAGACAAAACGAGCCGGAAGCCAGACCCCAAAGGGACGAATCCGTCCGTGCCCGATAAACACGGCGGTATCGATCACGGGTATTTGATCGCCATACACGGTGCGATAAAAACGTTCGACAGGTGCAGGCAAGCCACTGGGAAGCGGAATAGTTTTCAGGTCCGTTTTTTGAAGCGCGGGCATGGCAAAAGATTTGGATTGAATATTCAATCCGATCCAGCCGATGAGGATCAGGGCTGCGAAGATCGCAGCAAGGATGTATAAGATTTTCATTTTTTTCTCTTTATGAAGGGATGGCTAGTTGCCATCCCTGGAATTTCCCAAGGTAAACAGGCGAATGGTAAACAGGATCATCCATACCAACAGAAGAAGACCGCCGGGCATTGCAAATGCCATCGCCATGTCCTTGACCGCTGGCGCGAAGGTGACCAGAATGACATAGATCAGCATCAAGGCGTTTCCGACAATGCCAATATAGGCATTCGCCTTGCTAAAGATATTACCCTGTACCATCACCAGGGACATCATGAGCGCTGCAAGCGTCGGCAGCAGAAAGCTGAAGAAAGAACCCAAACTGCCATGCTCGCCCCGCGCCAGCATGGCTTCACCAGCGGCGGCAAGCATTGCCTTTTGAGGTTCTTCCGCGGCGGCATACTTATTGCTTAATTCCAACATGGGCAGGGCGGTATTGTTGGCAACGAAGATCGTTGTGCCGAGCAGAAAGATGATCAAACCAAACATTGCATAGGGTTTGTTAGTCTTGCGGAGGGCTGCATACAGGGCGAAATAGACAGGGATTGAGATCAGTTGGTTGACTGCATTCAACAGATCGAGATTGTATAAACCCAACCAGGCGTTCTGCTGGAATTGCGAGAACCTCTCCACAGCCGTTTGCGGAAGCTGGGACAGATTACCGCCTGTGGATGAGCCGATGACAATATCCGCCACGACCGCGACCAACGACAGGATGGCGGCAACCCCGCCAAAGATATAAACACTTTTCCATTGACTTTCTTTTTGTTGTAGCTCAGACATTTAGATGTTCCTTCCTGCAAGATTTACTTCAGAAAACGGATAATGATGACGATCAGGATTGCCAGTGATGCACTGAGGTAGATCCAGCGAATGTACCTGCGGCGGTTTGCCAGTTTCGGGTTCAATAACTTATTGGTCGAGAATAGAATCACGCCATCCATAAACAGGAATGGCGTGACATACAACCATTCCATCCAGCCCAATACAAACGGCACGATGCTGATGACGATCACCAGCAGGAAGATTGCTGCGCTGAAGCGAAGTGCGGTTTCCTGACCAAACAATACCGGCAGTGAACGGGAACCTGCCTTGCGATCGCCTTCCACGTCCATTGCATCGGCAGCGATTTCCTCTCCAAGGTTGATCAACGCTGCCAGGATGCCGAAGAACCAAACCACCGCTTCAAGGGGTTTGCCAACCGCAATTCCCCCGAAGATAAAAGTCGTGCCGACTGAAAAGCTGACCATAAGATTCCCTGGCAAGCCGCTCTTCTTGAAACGCCAGTTGTACAGAAATCCAACGGTCCATGCCAGAATCCCGACCCAGAAGGATATAAAACTTAATAATGTACTGGCAACCAGCCCCACGAAAGTCACGCCAATGAAAAGCAGGATCACATCGCGCCCGGTCACAAGTCCAGCTGGAAGCGGTCTTTCAGGAGCGTTGATCCTGTCACTTTCAAGATCGAAGTAATCGTTGAGGATCAGGGAGGAGGCGGAGATCAGGAACACACTGGCAAAGCCAAGCATCAATTCCCTGGCAGCGGGTATTTCGCCCAATGCCAATAGTTCCCCAAGAACGACACATATCCCTGCTGTGAAAGGCAGTTCAAAACGAAAGAGACGAACCAATCCCTGCAGTTTTTTCCTCAACCTGACTCCAACCAATGGACTAACGGATCATTAGGGATGGCAATTCCATCGCCCACTGGCGGATTGCATTCCAGTCACGGTGGTCGCCTTCCTTCCAAACGCCAAAGAGTACGCTCAATCGAAATTTCAGACGGTCGCTGAACGAGGGAATTTTGTGGATGTCCAACCCGCCTGAGAACAAACCTTCACTCACGGGTCTCACCAACGCGCGGACAGGATCCAGCCATGAGGACACATGACTGCGGTATTGCTCGCCTTTCTTCATGGTCAGCGTCATGCAAACTAAGAATGATGCAAACTGTTTATGCTTCAATTCAGCTTGATGCCTGCGTACAAACTGCATAGCTTCAGGCAGCCATGCCCCGCCATTGACAGCACTTCCCGCGACCACCGCATCATACGGGGATAGGTCCTTGACATCGCGCATCGGCAACACATCCACCTTCGCGCCGTTTTCAGCGAGAGTCTTACCAATGGCTTCCGCCACTCCCACCGTCCAACCTGTGTTGCTGGCATACGTTACAAGGAAATTTGGTTTCATCTTTTTTCACTTTCATTTTCTGGTTCCATGTTGACATAGAACAATACACTCGCGATCAGTCCAAGCGCCGTCAAAGTGCCCCAAAGAGGGAGTTCACTGGTCTTCGAGATGCCCGCATTCACAACCAGGACCGAGTTCACAGCAAGGACAAGCGTGTAGAGAGGACCCTTCGCATTGAGAATCCCGGCGATGACGTAGCCCCAAGGCTGGCGTTTCACCAGCCAGAGCGCACCAAGAATGAGCCAGGGAATTAGCAGGGTCAGGTCGAGGGCGAAGACCACATTGGTGGGATGTCCGCTCATCGTCACAATGGCGGGGACGTTGCCAGTGGCGATAAAGTTGATGGACTGGATCAGGTACACGAGTCCAAGCCCTGAGGCGACAAACAGGAAATAGCCTCCGATCCACTTGACTGGCGCTTCCTTCCGCATCCGCTGGCTGATCCTGTTTACATCGAGATTTGCCAACCCGAAGATCAAGGCGAAGATCGAGAGCGCAAGCAGGGCAGCATACAACAGAAAAAATACATTGAACGCTGCGCCGAAGAGATAGAAGGCATAGTTGTAGAGCATGTAATCCAGCATGCCCATCCAGATCAATT
>WBZY01000715.1_pt1 | contig 22793 bp, 17 predicted proteins | sample 5204191 | NCBI WGS metagenome assembly WBZY01 (sample SAMN12344363, study PRJNA552823) | activated sludge metagenome | biome: Activated sludge suspended growth; feature: Anammox Sidestream; material: Wastewater; isolation source: activated sludge from anammox sidestream of wastewater treatment...
GACAAGGACCGCGACGGCTTCGTGCTGGGGGAAGGAGCGGGAGTACTGATCCTCGAGGAGTACGAACACGCGAAGAAGCGCGGCGCGCGGATCTATGCCGAGATCGTCGGCTATGGAATGAGCGGCGACGCATTTCATGTGACGATGCCGGACGAGACCGGGTCCGGAGCGATCCGGGTAATGCAGCGTGCTATCAAGGACGCGTCGATTACGCCTGACAAGATAGGTTACGTCAATGCCCACGGCACTTCGACGCCTTATAACGACAAGTTCGAGTCGATGGCGATAAAGAAGGTTTTCGGCGATCACGCTAAGAATGGACTCGCGGTCAGCTCTACCAAGTCGATGACCGGCCACGCCCTCGGGGCCGCCGGCGGGATCGAAGCGGTGCTGTCGGTACTGTCGATCCACGAAAAGAAACTGCCGCCCACGATCAACTACGAATTTCCCGACCCGGAATGCGATCTCGACTACATACCAAATGCTGCGCGAGAGGCCGAGGTTGACTATGTACTTTCCAACAGCTTTGGCTTTGGCGGAACCAATGCGTGTTTGATATTTAAGCGTTTTGCTGAATAACTGAAAGCGTTTCGAGGTCTTTGGGCCTGGAGCGCTTTTGTCGTATTCTGAAAATGAATAGCGATTCATTTTGATCGGCCTTTTTAATATGAAGATCATTGTTCTGATGAAACAGGTCGCCAACAAGGATGCGGTGCTCCGCATCGGCGCCGATGAGAAGTGGATAAACGAAACCGATGTCGCGCAACAGACGAACGAGTCGGACGGCTATGCGTTGGAAGAGGCACTGCGGATGAAGGAGGCCAAAGGCGAGGGAGAGGTCGTCGTCTGTTCGCTTGGGCCGCAAAGCGCAAAGACGGTGATAAAGGATGCGTTGGCTCGGGGTGCGGACCGCGCGATCCATATTGTCGTTGAGGATTCGAAACGGCTGTCGCCTTATCAGATCGCTTCCACGATCGCCGACGCGATCCGAGCCGAGAACGCCGATCTCGTTTTCACGGGGCTTCAATCAGACGATTCCAGCTTTGGCCAGACGGGCGTGATCCTTGCGGAACTTCTCGGCATACCTCACGCAACGCTCGTTATCGAGGTTGACCGGACAAAACTCGACGGCAGCGTTCGGCTCAAGCGCGAGCTCGAAAGTGGCTGGTATCAATGGTTTACATATCAACTTCCCGCGCTTTTGACCATCCAGTCCGGAATTTCGCAGATCCGATATGCATCTCTAAAAGGCATCATGGCTGCGAAGAAAAAAGAGATCGTGGACGTCACGCCTTCGATCGGCGAGTTCGCAAGCGGGCAGAAAATTCAAAAGGTCTATTTGCCATTGAAGACAAAGCAAACCCAGATGCTGGGCAACGGAGATGCAAAGGCGGGCGCTGTCGAATTGGTTGAGAAACTGAAAACAGAGGTCAGGGTGATCTGAAATGCGGACCGTCACAAACGAAACGCTCCATGACTTTCGATACCCGAACTACGAATTACCATTGACGAACATATGATCCTCGTATTCATTGAACACAAGAACTGCGTTCTGAACAAGACATCGCTCGAGGCTATTGCGGCCGCTCAGGCGATCGGTAAGGATCTTGGCCTGAAAGCATCCGCCGTCATCGCATGCGATAAGGACTGTGCCGTTGCTCAGGAAATTGCGGGCTACGATCTTGAGAAGGTCATTGTCGCCAGGAATGAAAAGCTTGGCACATACACGCCTGATGGTTACGCCGACGCCTGGGAGCAGGTGATAAAGGCGGCGAACCCGCGTTATGTTGTGATGTCGCATACTTATCAGGTGCGCGATCTTGCGCCAAAGGTGGCCGCGAGATTTGGTCGCGAAGTAGTTGGCGACGTCATCCGATATCGGAACGAGGGAGGGCAGCTTGTACTCACCCGGCGCATCTTTCTCGGCAAGCTTGACGCTGACGTGACGGTTGGCGGCGAAGGCCCGTATTTCATCACCTTCCAGTCTGGAGCCTTCAGGGGTGACAGTGCGGCAAAAGGAACTGCATCGGTCGAAGCCATGGATGTCTCGGTAGGCGATATAAGGATGACGCCGGAAGAACCGTTCCAGGAAGCCAAGGCTTCGGTTGACCTGACAAAAAGCGAGATCATTGTCGCCATCGGCCGCGGCATCAAGTCGCAGGAGAACATTGCGGTCGCACAGCAACTGGCGGACGCTCTGGGCGCGGACCTCGCCGCATCGAGGCCGATCTGCGACAACGAATGGCTGCCGATCGACCGGCAGATCGGATCGAGCGGCCAAACGGTGGCACCGAAACTCTATGTCGCGCTCGGAATTTCGGGGGCGATCCAGCATATAGTCGGTATGAAGAATGCCGGAACGATCGTCGCCGTCAACAAGGATGCTGAGGCCCCGATCTTCGATATTGCCGACTACGGCATTGTGGGCGACCTATTTGAGGCCGTGCCCGTTATGGTGGAGGAGATCAAGAAAGCAAAAGGTTAGAACCAGAGCGATAGTTTGTAACGGGCCCGGATCGATCCCATGAGACGATTCGGGCCCTTTCCAAGAAATACCCGGTTATGTTCGTAATTTCGATAGCCGGCGGGCTTGTCGCCTCGTAGGGTCGCACCGACCCCAGGGTAGGAGAAGCTGTCAGCGGTCGCCCGAGCCAGAAATTCGTCGACCGAACCGCGGTTTGGCTGGGACAGAAAGAACATAGAACCTCGTGTTTGACAAGGCAAAACCCAAAACGCTATTCTAGCCGTTCGCTTGCCGCTGGCAAGTCTAGGCTTACGTCCGGTTCGTCTAGGGGTTAGGACACCGCCCTTTCACGGCGGCAACACGGGTTCAAATCCCGTACCGGATACCATCTTTGTGGACGGTTTATGCATCAAACCGTAGGAAACGCGATTCGCTTGGACTACCAAGCGAATTTTTGTTTTGTGCCGGCCGCTCCCGGCGGGCACAAAGAAAACGTTTTTGGCAGCGGGGTTCTTTTCTTACGACGGATATGACGAGATCTTTAACTTTCGCGATCATCCTTCTTTTTGTTTCGATCGGGGCCGCGCGTGCCCAGACGGATACGATCCTGGTCCTTCCGTTCGAGAATATCTCAGACAAGCCGGAGTTCAACTGGGTCGGAGAGAGTTTCGCTCTTTCGCTTTCCGAATTGCTTAAAACGACCGGCGTAAACGTCGTACCAAACACCGAACGAAAACTCATTCAGCAGCGGCTGCAGATCCCGCTAACGACGCTGCCGAGCCTTGCCACGTCCCTTAAGCTCGCGCGTGAAGGCAAGGCCTCGCTACTGATACTTGGAAAGTACAATATTGTTCCGGCACAGGGCGATTCTGCAGCGACGCTCAATGTAATTGTAAAGATCATAAGGGTAAACGAAGGTCGATTTCTCAACGAAGAGATGCCTGATGGCCGCCGGATCACGCGAGATATTAATCTTAACGACGCGCTCGGAAATCTGCAGACAATGCAGGGGCAGATCGCCTATCAGATCCTGTATCAGCGCGACAAGAGTTCGCTCGCCTACTCGCAGAACGATCTGGTGGTCGCTGCGAACAAGATCCCTTCGCGGGCGTTTGAGGCGTACATCAAAGGTATCCTGACGCCAGCCGCTGAAGCCCGAGAAAACTATTTCAAGAATGCGATACGGCTGTTCGCCGAAGCTACGCCCGATGGGACCTTTGCAGATGCGGCATTGGAGCTCGGACATCTTTATCTTGGGCAGCGAAAGCTGAATGATTCGGTCGATTACTTCGAGCGTGTCGTGGCTGCGTATCAAGCCTGTCGGAACGCCGCGCGGTCCGAGAACAAGGTCTCGCAATGCAATGACGAAAGCTACGCTGAAGCTTCCTTTTACATTGGGCTGATCCGATGGCAGCAGGAGAATTACGAACAGGCCCTGGCGGTACTTCGGCCGCTGGCCGACGATCTGAAGCTCACGAGTGTTTACAATACGCTGGGTTCGATCGCCGTCCAGGCGTCGCGTGCTGAGAAGAAGAACGAGTCAAGGGCCGCCGCACTGCGTAAGGAAGGCCACGATCTTTTGAAAAAGGCAAACGATTCGTCGCCCGAGGACACGAACATTAAGTTCAACTACGCAGTCGCCCTGTTTCTCGACGGCCGTCTGCAGGACGCGGCTGAACAGCTTCGCGGAGTTATCGCGGCGCGTCCAAACGATGGCGATGCCTACTTTATTTTGTCGAAAGCGCTGGCGGGGTTGAACGACCCGACGGCAACCGCGGTTGATAATCAAGCCAGGACCTACCTGACGGCGGGTAACCGTTATGCGAATCTCGAAAAGGAGTGGGCGAGATCAAAGACCTTTACCGACATTGAGATGCGAGTTGAACAACCCAAGCGGCGCGATTTTCAGAGCGTGGTGCTGAGCAAGCGAAGCTCAACTCCGGTCGCAGCAGTCAGCGAAACCGAGGCTTTGCTTGTGCAGGCCCGTACGCAGTTCAAGAATGGCAACGACGATGACGCGCTTGTTACGCTGCGACGCATCTTGGCGAGCGAGCCGATGAGTGCCGAAAGCTACCTGATCTTGGGTAAGATCCATCTGCGGCGAGGCGACCTTGATCAGGCGGCAAGTGCATTTAAGACGGCATTGTTCTGGGACAATCGGCTTGTTGATGCACACGTCGCACTTGGCCGGATATACCTCGAGAAAGGCGATTGCCTTCAGGTAAAGAATTATTCTGTTTCAGCCCTCGAGGCGGCCCCGAACGATGCTGAAGCCATCGCGTTTAAGCGGCAGGCGGAACGCTGTTCCAAATAGTGTAAGCCCAAAATTGCCGGATACACCGCTTAAGCGCCGCAAGTTTGAACCTCACGTGTAACTAGATCGCATCTAACCCCTTTAGATGTTTGGTTTATAAGCTCCGCACCTAGATCTGATCCCTGACGATCCCAAGTAGATCGACCTTTGGCACGGAAGATGCAATAGAGTGAATCGGCTAGCTTGATGAAGTTAATCGAGACCCCGCCGCCACCACTTCTCCGAGCGCGGTTTGCCACTGTGCTTGTTCACCTTCCGAGCGTTCCTACAGTTGTCCTTCCAATATTGAGCCTGGTCGAAACCGACCGGGCTCTGTCACTTTTAAATCCTGTGTTTATTGGGCCTTAGGCAAAAGCCGGATCCATTCGGTCATATTGGTCCGTTCTCGGTCTTTACCGAAAGCCGCTCCTTCAAACTGACATCAAGTTCGCCACCACGTGCGCGAGAATGACAAAATCCGTCATTTTCGCGATGACAAAATTTGTAGAGAGCGCTTAAACGGTTTTGTCAGAATGACGGCCGCTTAACCAAATTGACCGAATTGCTGTCGCGCCTGATGCGTCGCTCTCGGGCGTACCTTTTGAAAATGATTTCGGCCCCGTCGTCTGCTAGATTAGAGGTATGACGTTCAAGACGATCGGCAAGCTTTTCCCCGCCTGGCAGAACACCCTGCTGGCAGTGATCTCAGGAATTTTGCTGATCCTGGCATTTCCGCCGTTCGAATGGTGGTTCACGGCGTGGTTCGCACTCGTGCCGCTGTTGTTCGCGGTCGAACGGGAGAACTGCGTTCGCCGGTCTTTCGTCCTCGGTTGGTTGTTCGGCAACCTCTTTTTCTTTGGCACCTGCTGGTGGCTGACCTTTGCCCCGATCACCTACGCCGGCTTTCCCGCCCCGCTGGCATATTTGCTATTGTTCTGCGTGACGTCGGTCGCCGCCATTTTCCCCGGTATCTTTGCCGCGATCACTGCGTATCTACTGAGGCGTTTTGGGTCGCTCGCCTTCCTTGCAGTGCCGTTCGTTTGGGTATTCACCGAGTTCCTTCGGTACTGGCTGACGGGGAATAATTGGAATGCACTCGGGTATTCCCAAGCGTTTTCTCAGCAATTGATACTAACGTCAAAGGCTGGTGGAGTAATGCTGGTAGGCTGGCTCTGCGTTGTGGTCTCGGCAGCAATTCTATTGATCTCGTCCCACCGGACTCCCAAGAAACTCCTGCCGGGCCTGATTGTTCTAGGGGCGTGGGTTGGGGGAATCACGGGCTTCGACTTTGTGGCCGGGAACGTTCGCTGGAGTGCAAAGGATGATCTTACCGCATCCATTGTCGCTCTTCAGCCAGAGGTTCCAATGTCGGGCCTGACCCTGGAAAAGTGGCGTCAACTGCGTCAGCTTCATGTGCGTATGGCGGAATCGGTCTTGGCGGACCTCGCCGAGCGACGACCTGCACCTCAGGTTTTGCCAACCACCGTGATCTTCCCCGAATCGCCGATGAATTTCCAATATGAGGATGATGCGGAGACGAAAGAGTTCATCAATGGGTTCGCGGCGAAACATAACGTTTCTGTGCTGTTCAATTCGGCTGAGCCCGATGAGTCGAACGGGAAGTATTTCAATTCTGCGGTGATGGTTGGGCCCGAGGGAAAGGGGGTGCAGCAATATGATAAAATTCACCTTCTGCCGTTCGGCGAGGCGGTCCCGTTTCCGCTTGAAGGTTTGTTGCCGGGTTTTGTCGGCAACTTTTCTTATGGAAGCGAGTACGATCTGTTTCCAATTGGCGACGCGAAGGCCGGCGTGATGATCTGTTTCGAATCGCATTTCGGCCAGCTTTCGCGGGCGTTCGTTCGAAACGGTGCGGACGTGCTGATCGAGATGACGAATGACGGCTATCTCGGCCCGACGCCGGTTTTGCGGCAGCATTTGGCAAACGCGGTCTTTCGTGCAGTAGAGACGAACCGGCCAGTGCTGCGCGTGACCAACGTCGGCATAACTGCCTACATCAACGAGCGCGGTGAGGTGCTCGATGCGGCCGAGCCGTACACCGAGGCGACACGGGTTTGGTCCGTGTCGAAAAGCGATGGCTCGCAGACCTTTTATGTGAAATATGGCGACTGGTTCGCCTGGTTGTGCAGTATTGTAACTTTCGGTTTGGTGCTCGTCGGACTTTTCGGTCGAAGGAGCGATCAATAGTTAATAATTGCTTTATCACTAATTTCTATTGCTAGTTGGAACTAACGCTCGAATTTCATGGAACTTATAGATTTAAGAACAAAGCACGAAGAGTTGAAAGAGAAGGTTTCCCAGCTCGGGAGGTTTCTTTGACGCGCCTGCCAAACAAAAAGAACTCGAAAAAATAGAAGCAGAGATCTCCGCACCCGATTTCTGGAACGACCAGGACAAGGCACAGAAGGTGATGTCGAAGCGGAGCCGAATAGAGAAAGCTTTGCAGCAGCAGTCCGGTTTTGAGACGGGCATCTCCGATGCAGAGGTGTTGTTCGAGTTTGCCGAGACCGATGCGGATTCGGCGAACGAACTTGAGGCATTGATCGACCGGCTCGAAAGGGAAGTTACTGAAGCAGAAGTGCAGTCGTTGCTTTCGGGCGAGACGGATGCGAACAACGCGATCTGCTCGCTTCAGGCCGGTGCGGGCGGTACCGACGCACAGGATTTTTGCCAGATGCTACTACGTATGTACCTGCGTTGGGCTGAGCGGAAGGGCTTTAAGGTAGAGATCTTGGACGAGCAGCCGGGAAGCGAAGCAGGCATCAAATCGGCAACTTTTCGTGTCGAAGGCGATTACGCGTACGGCCTGCTTGCGACCGAGGCGGGCGTTCATCGGCTGGTCCGGATCTCGCCGTTCAATTCGGGCGGCAGTCGCGAAACGTCATTTGCTTCGATGTTCGTCTCGCCCGAGATCGACGAAAACATCGAGGTCGATATTCAGGAAAAGGACCTTCGCGTAGATACCTATCGTTCATCCGGTGCCGGCGGCCAGCACGTGAATGTGACGGACAGCGCCGTACGCATCACCCATCTGCCAACCGGAATTGTCGTCACGTGCCAGAACCAGCGTTCGCAGATACAGAACCGGGCCGTGGCGATGCAGGTCCTGCGCTCGAAACTCTACGAGCTTGAACTGGAGAAACGCCGAGCGGAGGCCGCTGATCTTGAGGCGAACAAGATGGATATCTCATTCGGGTCGCAGATCCGCAATTATGTACTGCATCCGTATAAGCTCGTAAAGGACACGCGAACAAAATACGAACAGACGAACGTCGATGCGGTTCTGGATGGCGAGATCGATGAGTTCATCAAGGAGTTCCTTCTTTACAAGAAGGGTTCGCTTGCGGCGGCGTGACACTTGCCCGAATTGACCGGTTCCCGTTATTGACACGGCGCGTACAATATTAATCGTAACGCTCGACGGCGCTCGCGTTGCGAAATTCACGCTCTTACCTGATACACTAACAACATTTAACGGTCTTCGACCGCTCGTTGTGGCCAGTTCTAAGTATTTCCCGATTGCCATTAATGAAGATCTGTCCGACCTGCAAAAAGACATACGATGACGACGGTCAGAATTTCTGTCTTGATGACGGGGCAACGCTGCTGAAAAAGCGTGCGTCGAGCAAACCCAAGGCGAACCAATCACGTGCCAACGAGGTAGTGTCGGTCGCACTTTTGGCGTTTGCCGTGCTCGTGTTTCTTTGCGTCGTATCCTTTAGCCCGAGTGATCCAACGTTCAACACTGCGTCGTCACAACGCGTCGAGAACTGGATCGGACGCGTAGGCGCAAATTTCGCCGAGCTTCTGTTTTCGCTTGTCGGGATCGCTGCTTACCTTTTCCCTGCGTTGATCGGGCTGATCGCTTGGCGCGTGTTCAGAACGCAAACGATGCGGCCCCGTGTCAGCCGAATTATCGGGTTTGTGCTTTTTGTCGCCTCGGTGGCGGGGATAGCGATCCTTGTGGGTTGGCACGGCGGGCTGTTGGGTGCGGCATACGCTCGCGCGGCAGTCTATCTTCTGAGCAAGATCGGTGCCGGGATATTGCTGTTCACGACACTGATCGTTTCTACGCTTCTCATAACCAACGTCTCATTCGCGGGCCTGATAAGCCATTTCGAGGAGGCGTGGTCGAATTTGATGGTCCATTTTAACGAATGGCGGGAAAAGCGTCGTTTGGCACGTGCCGAACTTCACGCGAGCGCGGTCGAGCGAAGCGGGAAGCGCAAACTCGCCCGCGTTGGCAAGGTGGAGGCCGAGCCGCCGCCGACGGTTAAAGTTCCTGATGCGGTAGAGGCCGTTGTTCAGCGGGCGAAAGGAGCCGCTGCCGGATCATCAACGGTTGCGAATGCTCCGCTGACGGTTGCCGAACCAGCCGAGGCCGGCACACAGGCCGGGACGATCATGCCGACTATCGTTACCGAAAAGCCGGCTAAGGATGCTGTTCCGGACACGAAAGTTTCGCCCGATGATCCGAGTAGACCCGAGAACATTCTTGATATTCCGATCAAGCCCAAACGAACGACTACAGACCTCGATGCCGCCGATCTGCCTGATCTTGCCGATAGCGAAGTCGATCATGAGGATGATGAAGGCGCATATGCACGAAAGGGAAGTTCGGCTGCGAACTATGGCGAGTATATTTTGCCTGGATCCGAGCTTTTGACACCTGCTGATGCAAGCATCGAACTCAACGATGCGGCCCTGCAGCAAGTGGCGCGCGACCTTGCGGAAAAGACGAAGGAATTCAATGTTGCGGGCAAGGTGATGCACATTATGCCGGGGCCGGTCGTGACGACCTATGAGTTCAAGCCGGATCCGGGCGTCAAATACTCACGCGTGACAGGCCTGGTTGACGACCTATGCCTCGCGTTGAAGGCCGAATCTATACGTATCGACCGCATCCCGGGCAAAGCCTTCGTCGGCATCGAGGTGCCGAACAAGAATCGCGAGGTAATCCGGCTTCGTGACGTTCTGGAATCGAGGAAATTCAAAGATTCGGATTCACTTCTCACTCTTGCACTCGGCAAAACCATCGACGGACTGAATTACGTCTCCGATCTTGCCAAGATGCCTCATCTGCTGATCGCGGGTGCGACCGGCGCGGGTAAGTCGGTTGGCGTCAACACTCTCGTTGTATCGATCCTGTATAAAGCCAAACCGGATGAAGTGAAATTCATCATGGTCGATCCGAAGCGGCTGGAGTTAGGCGTTTACGCCGACATTCCGCATCTCGCGACGCCGATCATCACCGATCCGAAACGTGCCGCTGTCGCATTGAAATGGGCGGTCAGCGAAATGGAGCGGAGGTACAAATATCTTGCCGGCTTTGGTGTGCGGAACATCGACGGCTACAACCAGGAGATCGAACGCCGCAAGTCGCTGGATATGCTGGACGACGATGGTGAGCCTTATAACCGGCTGCCGTACATCGTATGCATCATAGACGAACTTGCCGACCTGATGATGGTCAGCGGCAAAGAGGTAGAGGAATCTATCACGCGGCTCGCTCAGATGGCACGCGCCGTCGGCATACACCTCGTTCTCGCGACGCAGCGGCCGTCGGTCGACGTCATCACCGGTCTGATCAAGGCGAACTTCCCGGCCCGCATCTCGTTTCGCGTTTCTTCGAAGATCGATTCGCGCACGATCATCGACAGCAACGGGGCAGAGGCCCTCCTTGGCCGCGGGGATATGCTGTTTCTTCCGCCGGCCAGCTCGCAGGTCGTGCGTGTGCACGGTGCTTTCGTTGATGAGAAGGAGATCGCCGAGATCGTGAATCATATCAAGGCCCAGGTTGACGGCCCCATCGTTTACGACGAGACGATCACAAAGACCGACGAGGAAATTGACGATGCCGACGACCTGCCGGGCAAGCGCGATCCGCTGTTTTGGGATGCGGTCAGGTCGGTCGTCCAGGCAAAACGGGCCTCTACCTCGCTGCTTCAGCGTCATCTCAGGATCGGCTATGGCCGTGCGGCAGCGATCCTTGATGCCATGGTACGTGAGGGCTATATCGGCGAGATGGACGGTTCAACGCGTGCAAGGCCCGTTCTCTCGAAGGCCTATGAAGACCTGCAGGATGTGGCAGAAATGGGTGGAGAAGTATAGCCCGTCCGGCGGTGCCGGATCGGTGGCAAACACGATGATCCGTCCACGTGCGACCCTTCTTTTCTTTGCGGCCGTGCTCGTCTTTGTCGCCGGATGCGGCCAGAACCCCAGTACTGAACAAGCTCCTGTTACGCCTGTATCAGATCAACCCGGAGCGGTAGTTTCAGAGAGCATCAATATCAATACGGCCCCATCCGAAGAACTAAAGCGTCTTCCGCACATAGGTGATGCAATGGCGGAAAAGATCGTTGACTTTCGTCAAAAGCACGGCCCATTCAAGCGTCCCGAAGAACTGATGCTGGTCGATGGCATCAGCGACGAGCGATTTAGGCGCATCCGGCCATTGATTCGTGTAGAATAACGCCCACGTGCCCTCGACTTCACGACGCCCTCAGCTTTCGTCAGTTCCGATGCTTTGGCTTGCGGCCATCTTTGCTGCCGGCATCGCCCTTTTTTCGTCCTTCATGATCGCAGGCTGGACGCTGGCGATCGGCTGCGTCCTGTTTGCCGCCGGCTCGCTTGTGGTGCGCCGTGGCGGCGTTGCAACGGCTCTTGTTTCTGCAGCCTTTCTTTTTGCCGGCGGGTTTGCCTATCACGCTGAGATCGCGGCGATCAAAACCGATCGGATAAGAGTGATCTACGATAGCGGATCGATCCGCTCAGGCGAACCGGTCGAGATAACGGGTTCGATCTCAGACGAGCTCGAAAATGGTTTTGACGGCAACTACATACGCCTCGATGTCGAGTCGATCTCATCCGGCGGCCGATCACGTGTCGCATCCGGCAAGGTACGGCTGTTCGCTCCAATAACTACTTTTGAAATGGCCGAGGATTATCGGCGTCTTGAACTTCGGGCGGGAAAGCGTGTTCGCGTAACGTGCCGTTTGGAAAGGGAAGATCGCTTTCGCAACCCTGGAAGCCTCTCTCGTATCGCAACGATCGACCAGCAAGGCCTCGATGCTACGTGCGTGCTGAAAAGCCCACTGCTCGTTGAAGTCCTCGGTAACGCAACACCATCTTTGACCGCGCCCCTTTTTCAGGTCAGATCGTGGTTGATAGTGAGGTTCCGGCAACTATTCAGCCCGCAGGTTTCGGGTGTGATGATCGCATCGCTCCTCGGCAACAAGCAATTCCTCGATAAGGAAACCGCTGAAGTTTTTCGAGAAGGTGGCACGTTCCACATTCTTGTTATCTCGGGCCTACACATAACTTTTATCGGCGGACTCGCTGCTCTGTTGATAGGTACTTTCACACGTAAAAGGTGGGTGCAATTTGCCGGGGCGTGCGGGTTCCTGTGGCTGTACACGATCGCTGTTGGAGCTGACGTGCCGGTGGTGCGAGCGAGTTTGATGTTCACGGTCCTCTGGTTTTCCTACGTGATCCACCGGGCCGGATCGCTCGCTAACGCACTTGGGGTGTGCGGAGTCTTGCTCCTCGCATGGCGGCCCAGCGATCTTTTTACGCCGTCATTCCAGCTTACGTTCGTAAGCGTCTCAGCGATCGTCCTCGCAGGCTTTCCGCTGCTTAAAAAGCTTCGGGCGATCGGGGAATGGAGGCCAACGTCGGCCGATCCATTCCCTCCGATCGTGCCGGTTTGGCTTGAAAGGTTCTGCCAAACGATTTACTGGGATCCGATGCGGTGGCAGATCGAGTCAAAACGAAATGTGTGGTCGGCGAATCTGGTCAAGTCGCCGTACCTAAAACTCCGCCGCAACGTACAGAAATGCGTCGCGTATATTTTCGAAGGCCTTCTAATTTCGATCATCGTCCAGATAGGGATGCTGCCTTTGATCGTCCACTACTTTCACCGGGTAACGCCGATCTCGGTATTAATGAATCTTTGGAGTGGCGTTTTGATCGCGCTTGAGTCGTTCACCTCGCTTTTTGCCATTTTGTTCTCACTTATCAGCACACCGCTTGCACTTCCATTGATATACCTGACCGAAATGCTGCAATGGCTTCTTGTTGCGGTTCCCGCACCTTTGCTGGATCTTGGCTGGTCCAGCTTCCGCGTTCCGATATTTGCACAGTATGAGAGTTGGCTCTACGCAGGTTATCTTCTTTCCGTTACCGTTCTTGCTCTTTCGGTTTTTGCTTGGGACCCGTTTTCGCTCTCGGCAAGGAGCCGAACCGGGCGCTGGCATTGGTTGCCGTTCGCTGCGGCCGTCGTGCTCGGTGCAATGATCGTTTTTCATCCATTCAGCCAACCAGACGGTGACGGATCACTGCACGTTGACTTTCTGGATGTCGGCCAGGGAGACTCCATTTTCATTACCTTTCCCAACGGCGAGACTATGCTTGTTGACGGCGGCGGCAGGCCGTCGTACGGCGATGAGGACGAGCCTTTTGAACCAGACGTGCCGTCGATCGGTGAGGCCGTTGTATCCAATTTTCTTTGGGAGAATGGATATTCTTCGATCGACTACATCGTCGCGACACACGCTGACGCCGACCACGTTCAAGGATTGGCCGATGTTGCTTGTAACTTCACGGTATCGAAGGCATTCTTCGGCGACCCATTGAACGACGCTCCGCAACAACTCAGGCTTCGCTCGATTCTTGAACAACGTCGCGTACCTGTCGACCAGCTTTCACGCGGCGATCGATTTGAGATCGGCGGAGCGATCGTCGAAATATTGAACAGGTCACGAGAGGCTATCGGTTGGAAGCGGGAGAACGATCGGTCGGTCGTGATTCGTTTGACGTACGGATTGCGGAGCTTTTTGCTGACGGGCGACATCGAGGAGGCAGCCGAAGCTGATATCGCGAACGGGCAAATTCACGCCGACGTTTTGAAAGTTCCGCACCATGGAAGCCGAACATCGTCGAGCAAGATCTTCGTTGAAGGCGTAAGGCCGAATTTTGCGATCATTTCAGTCGGCCGAAGATCGCAATTTGGCCATCCGGATCCCGAGGTCGTCGAACGATGGAAGGCCGTCGGAGCGGAAGTGCTGACAACGGGAAATGAGGGCACGATCTCGTTCAGGACAGACGGACAACAACTCACGTTTGGCAGTTTCGCAAGCAAACGCGAAACGCAAAAAGGGCAATAACCGGGGGCCGTGTCAGCACAGCCCCCGAATATCTAACTTAGGCTGCCGGTCTTTCGATACCGGCCGCTAGTTTCCAATTTCCGCCATCCTTCACATAGATATTTGTGCCCCAGAGCGGGAGAAGTTTTTGGCCATCACATGTACCTTCAGGCGTTCCTTTGAAGTCAAGGATCGCGACGGTCGGCGACAAAGTTGCGGCTGAGGCATTGGTCAGTTCAAAGCCTTTGATATCGCACGGGCCGCCGGTCCATGCCTTGATCGTATCGGCCTGATTTCCCGTGTAGTTGCCGAACACGCCGATGAAGCCGAGACTCTTCATCGTGATCTCTTCGAGCTTTTTGCCGTCGCGGGCCTTCCAAGCCTCCCAACCGGACTTCTCGACAGCCAGCAAAGCATCAAGGTTTGGGTCGGGTGCGGGTTTCGCTTCATCCTTCTTTTCAGCCGGTGGCGGTGGAGCAGCCTTTGGTGGCGATTTTGGGTCCGAGATCAGCGTTTCCGCGTGGAATACACCGACCCACTTGTCGCCGTTTCGGGCCCAAACGGACATCGCACGTGTTGGCGATGGGATCTTTTCACCGCCGCAGGTTCCATCGAAGGTTGTCTTGTAGATGGTCGCGTAGGTATCCGCATCGATCTTGTGCATTTGTGGTTCGTCGATCGACCACGTTTTAACATCGCATTTCGTTCCACTGACCATTTTGACAATGTCGGCCTTCGACATTCGCATGCCCGCTTCGAAGCCGACGAACTTGTCGCCGAGCATGCCCTCAAAGTGGGCACTGTCACCTTTCACAAAGGCCTCATTAGCCTTCTTGTCCATATCGATCAGCGTCTCCATCTTCGGAGCCGCTGCAACGGGTTTCGCGTTAGCATTCGCGTTCGAGCTATTCGACGCATTCGAATTTGACGTGTTGTTGGTTGGCTTGGCAGGTTCGCAGCCGCCAAGCAAGAGCGCCGCAGCGGCGACCAGTACCATACAGAATATTCGGTTCATGTCGCTGATTCTCCTTTGATCAAATTGATAGAGCGACCCCTTATTTTGGTGAGATGAAGGGAACTATCGCACAATTTGTTCGAGGGTACAACCGCTGAGAAGGGCTTGAGGTCAGTCGTTGTAGATCGCAGTATTCAAGCCGCCGGAGCTTGTGATCCAGCCGCGGTACATTCCTTCGGAATTGAAAGGAAGCGTGAGGTTGCCAAGGTTATCCACGGCGATCAGGCCGCCTTCGCCGCCTATCTCGGTCAGGTGATCGATGGTTTTTCGGGCGGCGTCGTTCAATGCCAACTGCAGATATCGCATTCTCGCTGAAACATCGTATGCAGTGACGCCGAGAACAAAGAATTCCCCGTGTCCGGTACAGGATACCGCGCAGGTCCGGTCGGCATAGTTCCCGGCCCCGATGAGCGGTGTGTCGCCGACGCGGCCGAACTTCTTGTTGGTCATGCCGCCCGTAGATGTAGCCGCAGCAAGAAGGCCGTTTTCGTCGCACGCAACGGCACCGACCGTGCCGACCGGTTTGACGGCAGCGTGGTCCAACTGTACGCGGCCCGAGGCGATCGCGTCCTGAAGCTGCAGCCAGCGGTGTTCAGTAAAGAAGTATTCGTCGGTTTCGGTGCCGACGCCCATCTGGTCGGCGAATTCGTTCGCTCCGTCACCCGCAAGCAGAACGTGTTCCGTCCGCTCCATGACCATCCGTGCCAGTTTGATGGGATTTCGAATGTTTTTTACGAAGGCCACCGCACCGGCCCTCAACGCGGCCCCATCCATTATCGAGGCATCCATTTCGTTCTGGCCATCGTGCGTGAACACCGAACCGCGGCCGGCGTTGAACAAGGGGAAATCTTCAAGGGAGACCACAGCCGCCTCGACCGCATCCAGCGACGAACCGCCCGATCGCAATATCTCCCAACCGCTTGTTAGCGCTGTCTCGAGTCCGTTGCGGTATTCGCGTTCAAGGTCCGGCGTCATCGACGACCTCATTATCGTTCCCGCTCCACCATGAATTGCCAGTGCGATCTTAGACATAAATGCAGATTTTACCTGAAAGCGATCGTGTGTACAGTTTTGGAAGGCCTCCCGTGTTTCGCCTGGGTCCAGGTAATCATCACCAATTGTGTATTATCAGTTAGCCGCCACGCCGATTCGCACGACACGTTATTACACTTTGAGGTTCTTCAACCTCAAAGCATTCGCGATGACCGAAACCGAGCTGAACGTCATTGCCGCACTGGCGATCATCGGCGAAAGGAGCAGGCCGAAGATGGGGAAAAGAACGCCTGCAGCTATTGGGACACCGACCACGTTGTAGATGAACGCGAAGAACAGGTTCTGCCTGATGTTCTTCATCGTACCGCGGCTAAGATTCCTCGCTTTCAGGATCCCGGTCAGGTCGGGTTTGAGAAGCGTGATGTCTGCCGATTCAATAGCGACATCAGTTCCGCTGGCGAACGCGATCCCCACATCGGCCTGAGCCAGGGCCGGAGCATCGTTCACGCCGTCACCGGCCATGGCTACGACCTTGCCCTGCTCTTGGAGCTCTTTTACCTTTGCAGCCTTGTCTTCGGGCATTACCTCGGCGAAAACGTGATCGATGCCGAGTTGATCGGCCACGGATCTCGCAGTCGCGCGATTGTCCCCTGTCATCATCACGACCGTGATGTTCTGACGATGAAGTTCGTCGATCGCAGATCTTGCAGAGGGCTTGATCGCGTCGGCAACTTCGATAGTGCCGATAATGTTGCCGGCAAGCGTAACTGAGAGGGCCGGTTCGTCGCCGTGGCGACCGACGAAAACTTCTTTGCCGTCAATTTTGCCTTTGATGCCGCGGCCGGTCGTGGATTCGAAATCCGTTACATCAACGAATGTGATGTTGCGCGTTGTCGCTTCGGATGTGATCGCCGAGGCGAGCGGATGTTCGCTGTGGCGTTCGAGCGAGGCGGCGAGTTGGAGGATGTAGTTTTCATTCGAGCGGCCGGGGATAGCATCGGTCGTTTCTTCTGCGGAGTTTGGATGCTGCGCGGGGCCATTGCCTACGTGCGGACTACGGACACGCGGGTTGATACTTACCACTGTCGGCTTTCCTTCCGTCAACGTACCGGTTTTATCGACGACGATGGTGTCGATCCTTTCGAATGTTTCAAGGGCTTCGGCTTTTTTTATGAGGACGCCGTTCCTTGCAGCGTGGCCCGTCCCGACCATTATTGACATAGGCGTTGCAAGGCCGAGGGCGCAAGGGCACGCAATGATCAGCACGCTTACCGCCGCCACGATCGCGGACGCAAGCGAACCAAGGGCGAACCAAACGACGAATGCGATAACCGCAACAAGAATTACCGCAGGTACAAAATACGCCGATACGACATCGGCCAGTCGTTGGATAGGGGCACGAGAACGCTGGGCCTCGCCGACCATTTTGACGATCTGTGCAAGCAGCGTCTCGCTGCCGACCCTTTCCGCCTTCATTACGAAACCGCGGTTGGTATTGATCGTTCCGCCGATCACTTTGCTTCCGGCACTCTTTTCTGTCGGCATCGATTCGCCGGTGACCATCGATTCGTCGATCGATGTCTCTCCACTAAGTATTACCCCGTCAGTCGGGACCTTTTCATTCGCCTTTACACGAAGCGTGTCACCCGGCGATATATGTCTGGCGTCGATCACCTCCTCAGTACCGTCAGGTCGAACGACCGTCGCTGTTTCAGGTGCAAGCCGGAGCAGTTCCTTTATTGCGGAAGATGTCTGTGACCGCGCCTTCAACTCCAGCACCTGTCCGAGTAGGACGAGCGTCGTGATCACCGCCGCTGACTCGAAATATCCCGGGATCGTGCCTGTATGAACATCCTTCATCGCTGCCGGGAACCAATCCGGTACGAAAAGGGCCGCAAGGCTGAGCAGATAAGCGGCGCCGGTTCCCATTGCGATCAGTGTGAACATATTTGGGCTGATGTTCTTGATCGACGCCCACGCACGCTGAAAGAATGGCCATCCGGCCCAGAATATGACCGGCGTAGCGAAGAAGAACTGGATCCACGCCGAAAGCCTCCCGGTTGGGAATAAGCCGCCCGGCTCGACGAACATCTCGCCCATCGCCAGAATAAATACCGGGAGCGTAAGCACGGCGGCGATCCAGAATCGACGTGTCATGTCGATAAGCTCAGGATCCGGGGCATCGTCAAGCGTTATCTCTTTCGGCTCAAGCGCCATTCCGCATATCGGACACGAACCGGGGCCGATCTGGACGATCTCGGGATGCATCGGACAGGTGTATTCGACGTCCTGCGGCAGATCATTCGCCGGCGCGGGGTCGAGGTATTTTTCCGGATCGGAGCTAAATCGCTGCAAACATCCGGTCGAGCAGAAATAGTAGGGAGTGCCGTGATGGTCCAACTTTCCCGCCGCGTCGTCGGGCGAAACCGTCATTCCGCACACAGGATCAACGTACTGGCTGGTCCGGTCAACCGTCGGAAGATCAACTGCCGGATCCATTGAACCCTCGTTCGAGAGAAGATGCTTTTGCGGATCGGCCGCGAAGCGTTGTCTGCAGTTCGGGTTGCAGAAGTAGTAATTGGTGCCCTTGTATCTATATTCGGCTGCGGCCGTTTCGGGCGTTACGAGCATTTTACAAACCGGATCAACGTGCGGCTCGGGAATGTTATCAGCCGGCTTTCGCCCGAGTTGGACAAGGCCCGGCGATGACGAATGATCGTGTTTCATATTGGTCCTTCAACCTCCAATACGAGGTTACAACCTATGAGCTGGTGTCAGGTCAAGAGTAACCGGCTACTTCTCGCGGCTGCTGCCAAACGACTCGATCAATTTACAGACAGAGTGGCCGTCGGGTGCCGAGTTTCTCATTCCTTTCCACACCTCGGCGGCTTTTTCGAGCCGTTCCTGCAGATCTTGGAGCTCGCGCATCTTTTGCTTGTTCTCCTCGATCCGCCTTTCGACAATATTTCGCACAAGTGGACATGGTGTTTTATTGTGCGCTGCATGATCAAGAATATTCTCGATCTCGGCCAGAGTGAATCCAAGTTCCTTTGCGGCGGTAATAAAATGGAGCCGCTCTTTATCTGACGGCCTGTAGATCCGATAACCATTTCGCAGATCCCTGGACGGTCTTAACAGGCCGATACGGGTATAGTAGCGAACGGTGAACAAGGGTACATCTGCCTGTTTTGCCAGTATTGAGGCGGTCATCTGTGGTCGCATCGATAATCTCCGGAATACGAGTAGCTTAAATCCTTCCGCGCAGATACGCCATTTCGGAAGGAAATTTTGGAATCCACTACCAATTCTGAATGTTCTTAGATAGGGGAACCTTCCATAGGTACTCCGACCTTATCCGAAAAGGCAATCGCCGAAAGGCGAACGCAAAGCCAGGAGTTCCGTAAATGGAATCGTCCGGCCGCCGAAGTGAGGTTCAATGAAGTCTTTCTTACTCCTTCTATCCATCGCAATTTTGGCTGTCGGTGCCTTTGGTCAGCACGGTTTTGCGCCGATCAAGTATGAGGTGGGCGTTGGTTCAAGGGGGACGGTCACGGCCTTGACGCCTGCTGCTGTTGCTGCGTTGGAACACGATGCGTTTCGGCTGATAAATGCCGAGCGTCTCCGATCGGGAATGAGCGCGTTGAAATGGAACGATTCGATCGCTGAAGTCGCCCGGCTGCATTCTTCCAACATGGCCGAATATAACTTCTTTAGCCATAAAGGTTTAGATGGTTTGACGGTCGATGGCCGTGCTGAGCAGCTCCACATGGGGGCGTGGTCGGCGATCGGTGAGAACATCGCTTTCATGAAAGGGTTCGATGACCCTGTCAGTGCCGCGGTCCGCAATTGGCTTCAATCGCCCTCACATAAAATGAACCTATTGAACGGTGAGTGGAGCGAGTCTGGCATTGGGTTGGCTGTCACGGCCGACGGCAAGTATTACTTCACACAGGTATTTATTAGAAACTGAATGGTCTCCTTTTTAGGAAGAAGGCTTGTTGGCCGTGGAAGCGGTTCGACAGGTGGAATGTCTGACACGATCAGACGAAGCTCGTGAGGCTTTTGTGGAATGCCGCCGCCGGTTGCGATCGGAGCCTTCTTCCTAAACAGGTGAACGACAAGCCGATGTCCAGAATAGTCGGCCGGCCCGCCCTTCTGAAAAAGGAGCGGGTCCGTTTTGTTTTACTCTCGACAATGTGTGTCACGGCCCCTATCCTATTGCCGTGGCCCAATTTACGTTGCCTTCGTTTGCCAAGATCAACATTATCCTGCGTATCCTTGGGAAGCGGGAAGACGGATTTCACGATCTGTTCACGATCTTTCAGACCGTTTCGTTACACGATTCCTTGAATTTCGCGGATGCCGATGACCTTTCACTCGTCTGTGACGACGGCCGCATACCGACGGATGACAGGAACCTGATAATCCAGGCCGCGAGGCTTATTCGCAACAAGTACGACGTTAAGAAGGGTGCGGCTATTTGCCTAACAAAGCGGATCCCGTCGCCGGGCGGGCTCGCGGGAGGCTCGTCGAATGCGGCCGTCGCACTCATCGGCCTCGCCAGGCTTTGGGGACTGGCGCCCTCGATGGAGGAACTTCACGAATTGGCGGCGCAGGTCGGATCCGACATTCCATTTTTTCTTTACGGTGGCACAGCCATAGGCACGGGCCGCGGAACCAGGATCGAGGAGATCGAAGATTTTCATTGCCCAAACTTGATCATCGTAACGCCTGATGTCGCGGTTTCAACACGGCAGGCATTTGCCGCGATCGACGCTGAAAGCTTGACTTCTGACGCCGCCGAACGTATTCTCATTGTTTGTCATTTTGTGGCCCGAACGCTCGATATGAGCGGTGCGGAACTGATCAATGACATGGAGGCTGTCGTTTTTGCCGCCCATCCTGAGGTTGAAAGGGTCAAGCGGGTCCTGCTGGAACTGGGAGCGGCAAACGCATTGATGAGCGGCAGCGGAGCAAGCGTTTTTGCAGTTTTTGACAAAGAAGAGATACGGCAGACAGCACTGAAAGCCCTTGACACTGAGGTCAACTGGCAAAAGTTTGCCGTAACGGCGGTCTCGAGGGCAGAATATCGCTCGAGATTAGGGCTTGCGGATTGACGTTCGCATGTTCTGCCGTTTCCGATCAAGTTTCTAAAAGGTGGCATTGGGGCGTAGCCAAGTGGTAAGGCACCGCTCTTTGGAAGCGGCATTCGTAGGTTCGAATCCTCCCGCCCCAGCCAATTTTGAACGGTCGAAACGGCTGCCTGTGCAAAAGGCAGCCTTATTTTTTGGTTTCAATTCCGGGTGCCAGATTTCGGATCGGTCCGATGTGGAATAGGGAATCCGAGGTTTGGAATTTCAATGAGCGTAACGGGCAGTATCAAAATATTCTCGGGCAACGCCCACCGGAGTCTCGCCGAAGAGATATGCGGGCACTTGCAGTGTGATCTTGGCAAGGCGAGCACCGACCGGTTCTCCGACGGGGAATTCAATTTCCAGATCGGAGAGAACGTTCGCGGGGCCGATGTTTTCATTGTGCAGCCGACCTGCCCGCCGACCGATCAGAACCTGATGGAGCTGCTGATCATGATCGATACATTCGTTCGTGCTTCGGCCGAAAGGGTGACGGCCGTGATCCCGTACTTTGGTTATGCGAGGTCGGACAAAAAAGACCGCCCGCGCGTTCCGATCGCGGCAAAGCTCGTGTCGAACTTGATCGAGAAGGCAGGGGCACATAGGGTTTTGACGGTCGATCTGCACGCTTCGCAGATCGGCGGATTCTTTGATATTCCGGTGGATCACCTTTACGCGGCACCGATCATAGTTGATTACTTCAACTCGAACCCGATAGAGAACCTTATAGTGGTCGCTCCGGATACCGGCGGTGCGGAACGCGCTCGCGCCTATGCGAAACGCCTTGACGCCGGCCTCGCTCTTTGCGATAAGCGGCGTGAGCGTGCGAATGAGGCGGAAGTGATGAACATCGTCGGTGATGTCCGCGACAAGAATTGTTTGATAGTTGACGATATGTGCGACACCGGCGGCACTATATGCAAGGTGGCCGCGGCTTTGTACGAGGCGGGAGCCAACGAAATAAGAGCCGTCTTTACACACGGCGTTCTTTCGGGTACGGCCCGTGAAAAGATCGCGGATTCGCATTTGAAGAAGGTCATCGTAACGAACACGATCCCGCCGCGGTTTGAAACTGATGGCGGGAAGGTCGAAGTTCTGAGCGTCGCCGGCCTTTTAGCGTCGGCGATCAGGTCGATCCATGACGAGACGAGCGTTTCGTCATTGTTTATTTAGTTTCGAGTTAAGGTTCCAGGGCGGGACGGCAATCGCGGCGTTGGATCTTGGTTCTTGGAACACAGGGAAAGTTATGGCTGAAAAATTCATTGTAAAGGCTGAAACTCGTACGAGCCTCGGAAAGAACGAATCGCGGCGTCTTCGGGTGGCTGGAAAGGTGCCGGTTGTTGTCTATGGCGGTGGAACGGAGAGCGTGGCGATTGCCGCGAATCTCGCAGACTTGGCGGCAGTCCTCCGTTCGGATACCGGATCAAATACGGTCTTTTCCTTGGACGTTGCGGGTGATGTAAATGATGTTATCTTTCAGGACCGGCAGATCCATCCAGTCACTGGCCGATTGATACATGCGGACCTTCGCCGGTTTGCCAAGGGCGAGAAGATCGACATGACCGTGCCCATCCATCTGGAGGGTGAACCGGAAGCTTTGAAAGAGGACGGTGCTGTCCTAAATCAGGCTTTACGTGAGATCAAGGTACTGTGCGAGCCGACAAAGACGCCTGAGACGATCGCGGTAGACATTAGTGGCCTTACCACCGAACATCCAGTACATGTTTCCGACCTA
>WBZY01000717.1_pt1 | contig 22748 bp, 21 predicted proteins | sample 5204191 | NCBI WGS metagenome assembly WBZY01 (sample SAMN12344363, study PRJNA552823) | activated sludge metagenome | biome: Activated sludge suspended growth; feature: Anammox Sidestream; material: Wastewater; isolation source: activated sludge from anammox sidestream of wastewater treatment...
GTTTCCGAGGAACGCGCCGTCCCGCGCGGGCGCGGCCAGTTCCACCGAAATTTCGGCGGTTTCATTGGGCGGAGTGTAGGGCAGGGGGATGGAGTCCGGCGCGTCCATCTCTTCGCCGTTGGCGAACACGAGCGCGTACCCTTGCGTCCACGCGCAGGAGCCGTTGTTGCGCACCCGCCAGACTTTGGTAAATGTCTCGCCCGCGTCGAAGGGCGTGTTATCCGGCACGGTCACGTCGGCTTCAAAAGCCGCGCTGTTGCTGCAATTGGGCGCGTTGGTGGGGATGACCGCCAGCGGCGTGTTCGTCGGCGTGACGGCGGACGCGGCTGTGGACGCGGCAGTGGAGGCGGTAGAGGCAGCCGTGGACGCGACGGATGGCGCGGCAGTCGGCGCGGCGGCGGAGGGGGCGGCGGGTTTGCCGCCGCATCCGACCAATAAAACTGCGCATACAAGAGCGACAAGAATCTTTTTCATGGTTCATCCTTTCATTAGACCTTATCGGGATGATGCAAACTGCAAAGTGGGGTTGTGGAGGGCGCAGATTTTCGCCAATTTCCCCCGGAGTTACTCCGGCCTGATCTGCGGATCATATCCGATGACGGGAGCCGGTCAGAACATCATCCATTGCCCGCGGGCGCGTTCGAACGCGTCGCTTTGGATCTGCTCTTCGAACGCGTCGCGGTTGAGCGCGGCCATTTCGGCCAGGGCGCGCGCCAGCCGAAACTTGACAAAGCGGATCCCGTGCAAGCGCGCCGCCAGCGCGGGATCGCGGCTGATCTTATAGGCAAGCAGCGAGGCGCGTCCGCCGGGGATGACGACCAGCGTCCGCTCGCGCGGGTACGCGCTCCGCGTCACCGCCTCGTCCATGATGGCCGAGGCTTTCAGATGGAACGCGTACGCCGACGTCTCTCCCGCCTCCCAAACCAGCCTGCGCTCGTCGAGACGGTTCGTGCAGAACTCCAGCCGTTCGCCGATGACCTGGAGCAGGTCCGCCATCTGACTTAACTCTGCCTTCCGTGCCGATGGACGATCCTCGGCCCGCAACTTCCATTGACCTTCGACCTGTTCCGCGTACGAGACCAATACCTCGCCGACGAGTCCCAGCGAGGGCGCAAGCAGCCCGGGGAAGCGCGGCGAAAGATCGCGCAGGACGCCTTCGAGCGCGCAGTTGGGATGTTCGATCAAAAATTGGACGACGGCCATTTCCACGCGGTCGCTGAGCGGTTCCGCCGACTCGACCTCGGGCGCGAGTCCCCACAAACCGGTGTCCGCGCTTTCGCCGCCGCGATAGCGGACGAGGGTCTCGTCGCCGAGCAGGGACTCCTGCACGGTTTTGGCGGCCTCGCGGATGACCTCGTCTTCGGGCTGGCGCGCGCCGATGAGCGCGTGGTCCGCCGTCAGCGCGACGAGGGCCGCGGCGTGCAGGGGCAGGTGGAAGGTCGGTTCGCCGCGGGCGGAGAGATGAGTCCGAATGGCCGCGCGCACCGAGGTCGGGTCGGTTTTGCCGCGGGCGCGCGGGAGGCGTTCGCCGCGCGTCCACGTGATCTGCGCGGCGTCGTGCTGGGTCCGCATGGCGAATCCCGCGAGGTCGAATCCGTTGACTTCGCCCGCGGCCAGCGCGGCGGTGAGGAATCCCGCCTCGGGCTCGGGGACGAGCGTGAGGCAGGGCGCGCCGAGTTTGAGCAGGTCGAAGATGTGACGGAAGGCGTTTTGCAGCGCCTCGAGGTGCCAGCCCCAATCGTAGCGGCGGCGGCGCAGGACGAGGTGGAACGGCTCGGCGGCTTCGCTTCCCCACAGCCAGCCTGCCCAGAGCGCGCAGAGCGTCCAGTAGGCCTGGTTGGGACGCGGCAGCGCCGTGAGGATGGCCGTGACAGGCGACTCTTTCACGATGGGGGCGAAGTCGGCGACGCGGCCCTCGTAGAGGAGGATGCCGCCGCTCTCGGGGATTTTCTTCGGCCACAACGCGACGGGGACGGCTTCCTCCTGCGCGGCCCATTCCGAGACGGCGTCTTCGAGCGCCATCCAGACGTTGTTCTCGCGGAATTCGTTCGAGACGGCCAGTTGCTTTGGGCGCGGGCGTTCGTTGTTCACGCTCCACAGGTTGTTGACGCGGTCGCACGCGGAGAGGAAAAGCGCGCTGAGGGCGCGTCGTCGTTCGGGGGTGACGCCCGGCGCGTCGAGGCGGTTGATGAGCGTGGCGAGCGCGTAGATGGCGCGCGGCTGGTAAACGGCCAGCGCCTCCTCCGCGAACTCGCGGTCGGGGTCGTTGGACGGGGCTACGCGTTCGAGCAGGCGGGCGCGGTGAAGTCCCGCGCTTTCGGCGATCTTGCGGGCGCGCTCCACGTCCGCTTCGGCCGCGGGGCGTTCGCCCGAGTCGTTGCAGGCGGGGCAATCGTAGCGGCGGGCGTAGGGCGCGTCTTCGCCTTTTTTCCAGAGGAAGGCGCGGGCGGGAATTTCCTGTCCGCAGTTGGCGCATTGAGTGAGGTAGAGAGATTGCAGGTGTTGTTCAAGTCGTTCGTCCCCCTTTTTGGATATTGCCAGGTCGGCCAGCGCGGCGTTCAGTTCGGTTTCGGTCGGAGGCGCGGCGGTCATCTCGAGCAGGAAGCGCGCGATGGGGTTGTTCGCCGTGACGAGGACGCGGTATCCGCTGCGCGCGGCCTCGACGGCGAGGCGGGGCGCGCTCCCGAACGGGTCGAGTATCCAGCCTTCCTTCGACGCGCGCGGCGGAAGCCATTCGGCGGCGATCCCGTCTTCGAGCGGAGGCAGGAAGCGGGAGAGAGGTCCGTCGCGGGCGGGGAAGCGCCCAACGATAAAGGGAGTCTCGAGCGCGTTCATGGGAGAAGTATAACCTGAAGGGTCAGGTTTTTTCAAGAAGTCCGGTCTTTGTTTTTTCTGCGCCGCGCGGCCAGTTCGCCCAGCCGCATGGAGGATAACTGGCTGGCGACCAGGCCGATGACGAAGAAGATCAACCCGCTGACGATGGCGAGCATGGCTCCCACGCTCACGCCGCGGTCGAGCAGCAGGATCGGCGTACCCCAGACGATTCCAAACGCGAAGCAAATGGCCGAGAGCGAAAGGAAGATCTTGAGCGGGTTGAAGAGCATCATCAGGTTGAGGATTTCCATCACCGTTTCGGCGGCTGTATAGGCGCTGATGGTGCTTTTCCCCTTTTTGCGCAGCGCGACACGGATGGGATGTTCGAGGACGAGGTCTTTCTGGTTGAGGAAGGTCAACACGATCACGTCGCTGAAAGCCATCGAATCGGGGCAGACGTGCAGGTAAGCCTGGACGAGTTCCGTCCGATAGAGTTTGAAGCCCGAGTTGAGGTCCTGGATGGGAAGCGGCATGAGCATACGCGTGAAGAGGCGGATGAGCGACTTGCCGAATTCGCGATACCAATTCGATCTGTGGAACGGGACGCGGCGTCCCACGACGAGGTCGGCGTCGCGTTCCACCGCGACCTGGAAAAGGCTCAGGATATCTTCCGGGTCGTGCTGGCCGTCGCCGTCAATGGTGACGGCGTAAGGCGTGTCGGCCGCCAGCAGGCCGGTCTTGAGCGCGCCGCCGTAGCCGCGGTTGACTTTATGGCGGATGACGCGCACGGCGGGAGGCCGGGCGCGGCTTTCGAGCATCTGTCCCGAGTCGTCGCGCGAGCCGTCGTCCACGAAGACGACCTTCCAGCCGTGGTTTTCAGAAAATTCGAGCAGGCGCGGCAGGAAGGCCGGCAGGGACTCGGCCTCATTGTAAACGGGGACGACGACGGTCAACGCGGGAAGCGGTTTCATGGATGGACGCAAGTATATCATTCCAATTTCCGTTAATAATGTTACAATCCCCATATCTCGTCTCTTCATGGAGATTGACGGAACATATGGCGTTCCTTGAGCGAATCCTCATTGTCGAAAGCGACCCCGACATCAGCGACCTGATCGCCCGTCAGGCGTTGAAGCCGTTGGGCTATCCGGTGGATGTCGTGACGGACGCCGGCGCGGCCATACGGCAGGCGCTTCAGACTCCCCCCGACCTGGTCATCGCCAACCTGAATTTGCCCGGCCTCAGCGGAAAAGACCTGCTGGTGGCGCTCTCCTCGCAGGGGACGCAGGCGCCGTTCATCGTCATCGCCGAGAAGGGCCGGGAGCAGGACGTGATTCAGGCCTTTCGCCTCGGCGCGGCAGACGTGCTGCTCTGGCCCGCCCGCGACGCGGAGGTAGTCTCGGCAGTGGAACGAGCGCTGACCCAGGTGCGCGAGTCGCATGCCCGCCGTCGTCTCGATGAGCAACTGAAGGCCGTCAACGAAAACCTGCAACGCAAGGTGCGCGAGTTGACCTCGATCGTTTCCATCGGCAGGGCGGTCGTCTCCGTGACGGACCGCCGCGTCCTCTTTGAGCGCATCGTGGAAGGCGCTTTGCAGGTATCAGGCGCGGACCTCGGCTGGCTGCTGCTGGAGGATGAACGCTCCGGGCAGTTCGTGTTGACCGCCCACAGCCGTCTGCCCGAAGTCTGGGCAAAGAAAATGGGACAGCCGCTGGACGATGGCGTGAGCGGGCTGGTGGCGCTTTCGGGAGAATCCCTGCTCATCCACGGGCAGGCTCTCCGCAAACTCAAGGCGGCCGCGCTCGGCCAGGCAGCGGCAGTCACGCCCATCAAAGTCCGCGATGAAGTGATCGGGCTGATGGTGGTCGTCCGCAAGGCGCCGCAGCCTTTTGGCGAGACCGAACAGACCTTGCTGGAAGCCGTGGCAGACTACGCCTCCGTCTCGCTGGTCAATGAACGGTTGTTCCGCGCCGTTCAGCAAAGCGCGGAAGCCGTCCGCGCTGACGGGAAACGACAGGGCGAAACGACGCGCGCCCTGCGCGCCGCGGCGCAAAAAGAACTGGATGGAATCCTCTACCCGCTGGGGTTGATACTGACGACCAAGACTGGTCCGCTTAACGCTGAACAGAGGCAGGCTCTTATTTCCGCCAATTCGGCCGCTCAGCGGCTGGCGGAAGTAATCCAGAAATTCCACTTGGCAGGAGAGCGATGACGCGGCCCTCCTTGATCCTGCTGGCTCTGGACGAATCGCCCTTTCTTCACCTGGGGACGCGCGCGTTACAAAGCGCGGGATACGATACCGCTGCGGCGCAGGACCGCGAAAGCCTGTCTCGAATATTGCAGGAAGCCACTCCCGCCCTGTTGTTGATCGGGCAGACTCTCGCCGGCCAATCGGGGATGAAACTGGCCGCCGAGCAGTTAGAACGATTCCCATCCCTGCCAGTCGTCCTTTACGTGGAACAAGATTCGCTGGAAATCGCAAAGGAAGTCCTGTCTGCCGGGCTGAGCGGGTACATCTTTCCGCCGCTCACCACCTCCGAAATCGTGACCGTCGTCAGGCGCAGTCTCGAGCGCGCCCGCCGTCTGGGAGACTGGGTGCGGGGCGAGGTCAAACGAACCACCGCCTCGCTCCAGCGCCAGGTGGTCGAATTCGACGCCATTTTCAACAACATCGCCGATGGCGTCGTTATTTTAGACAAGCGCTCGCGCGTCATGCTGGTCAACGACACGGCCGCGCGCACCTTTGGGGTGTCGCAGGAGGCGGTCTTTGGGCAGCCGGTTGAACAGGCTGTGCGCCATCCCGACCTGCAGTCCATGCTCGAACGCTCTGCCGAGGACGGGCTGAAATATCACGAGATCAACTTCGACGACGGGCGCGTCTTTAACGCTCACTATGCGGCTATTCCAAATATCGGCTTTGCCATCACCATCCAGGACATCAGTTACCTGAAGGAACTCGACCGCATCAAGAGCGACTTCGTTCATACCGTCTCGCACGACCTGCGCTCGCCCCTGACCTCTGTGATGGGTTATGCCGAACTCATCGGGCGCACCGGCCCTTTGAACGACCACCAGCGCGAATTCATGGCGCGCCTGCAAGCGAGCATCCGCGATATTACCGCCCTCGTCAACGACCTGCTCGACCTGGGGCGCCTTGAAGCCGGCTTCGACTCCCGCCGCGAAGTGGTACAGCTTGAAAACATCATCGGCTACACCGTCAACCTGCTGGAGGGGCAATCCCGCGCGCGCAACCAGACGATCAAATTCGAACAGCAGTCCGGCCTGCCGCCGCTGCGCGCCAATCCTTTGCGCGTGCGCCAGATGCTCGACAACCTGATCGGGAATGCCATCAAATATTCCCCGGCCGGCGGCGAGATTCACGTGAAATTACGCTCCGAAGACGGACAATTGATCCTCGAAGTGAGCGACGACGGTCCCGGCATTCCGCCCGCCGACCAGCCGCGCATCTTCGAAAAATTCTTTCGGGCCGAAAACGTTCCCGAAACCCTTCCCGGCTCCGGGCTGGGACTGGCGATCGTCAAAACCATTGTGGAAAACCATCAGGGGCGCGTCTGGGTTGAATCCACGCTGGGGCAGGGAAGTTCCTTCTTCGTCGTCCTGCCCGCCTACATTCCCCCGATTTCATAGCGCAATTTGCCGCCTGCCCGTTAAAAAAGCCTCCGCCGGGGAGAACCGGCGGAGGCATTCGCCAAAGGAGGAGACAGTGAGGAGCAAGTTGGAGGTGTCTGTGTTCCGTCTCCGCCCATATGTTAGCAGGTTTTCAAAAGTCTGACAAATCCAAATGTCACAAATAACAAGTGATGATAATCACAAAGTGTCCGTGAACGGGGGTTCGCCCCGAATGATGAAAATTTTGAATCTCGAAGTTCTACTTCGGGAAAGCTGCAAGTAGAACTTGTGGAATCCTTTTTATTTTCAAATCAGTCAGCCGTCCTTGCGGGGCAGGCGGGACAGGATGGATTGGTCCGGCTTGCGCGAGGAAGGCGGCGCGGCGCTCTCGCCGCGCCGAAGACTTTCCAATTCGCTGCTGAAACTCATCCAGTCATTCACGAGGATGACGAAATGCGGCGTCTTATCCTTGAAGAAAAACGAAGACAGGAACGCGCGTAAAAACCAGGCCGGCGCCGGCCAGCCGTTCAGTTCGAGCACGATAGCCGTGCGTCCGCCCAGCGAGAGAAGCACATCCCGCTTCCAGCCTCGCGTCTGTTTCGGCGGAAAGAGGGCGCTCATCTCGGCGGTGGTCGAACGCCGCAGGCGTTTGTGCGAAATGTTCAACCGCAGGAACGGCGTCGTCAGTCTCAAATATTTGGGGAACGTCTGCACATAAGCCATGCCCCGCATCGCCAGCAGCAACAGCGCGCAGAGCGTGATCCCCGCGCCGAGCAAGAGCATGCCTTGCCAGCGCCAGGGTTGCGACTGTCCGAGCGGGTCCTTGTAAAGCGGCCATGCCAGCGCGGCCAAAAGCAATCCCAGCGCCAGCGTCTCAGGCCACCAGCGGTTGAGGATCTCGCGATAGACGACGAGGGGATAACGGCGACCGCGGCGGGCCATGCCCTAATTCTCCTGTGGGGGGATTTCTCCCGCCTCTTTCTGGACCTCGACCGGCTCCCCGTTTAACTGGCCGATCAGCCGCCCGATCGCCTGCTCGAGGTGCTCGCCGCGCAGACTGAACGTGATGTCGCCGCGCGTCTTCTCGATGATGCCCCTCGCCAGGTCGGTCTGACGGCGCAGGCCGCTGGTGATGGCGTCGGGATAGTCCATGCTGACGAGCGCCACGTAGATGTCGTCCATCGCGAGGAGGAGTCTTTCCGCTTCCGGCGAATAGCCGTGACGCAGGATGTCCAGCGCGCGGCGGCGGAGTTCGCCTACCGTTTCGGCAAGCCCATTAAGATACGTGGCGCCGGTTACTTGTAATTCTTCGGGCGTGGGCAGCGGCTGGTTTTGGATGAGAGCGCAGGTGGCGCTGGCTTCTACGAATTCCTTGAGCGCGTCCTGGGTGTACCCCGCGTAGTACAGATCGGGATGCTCGCGCAGGTCGGCGCGCAGCCGTCCGGCGAGGGAGCGCGCCTCGGCCAGCAGGTCCGCCATCCCGTCGGTTTCGAGGCGGTGCGCGGCGCGGATGGCGAGCGAGCAGACGCGGGTCAGTCCCCGCGCGGTGGCGAGGGCGCGGTCGCGGGCCGCGGTGCGGGCGTCAAAATCCCTGCGGATTTGTTCTGCGATGGATTCGAGTTTGTGCATGTCAGTCTGCTTTATCGGCGGGCGGTTCGGGCGGCTGGTGCGGACGGAAGAGGCGCTCGGCCAGCGACGAGTTGACCGGCACGGCGATCTCGCCAAAGGCGGCTTCGTAGCGCGCCAGGTTTTCGCCGAGGGCGCGGTAGAACAGTTTCGCGCTGAGCGGCGACATGAGCAGCCGCGCTTTGACCACGGCTTTGTTTTCGCCGGGCAGGGCGTGGGCAAAGTCCATTACGAGGTCGGCGGGGGAGTGGGAGATGCGCGCCAGGTTGGCATAGACGGTATCGAGCCCGGTCGGGATCTCGAGCGCGATGGGAACGGGCTGCGGGTTGTTTGACATTCGTCCGCCTCCGCTAGAACGGGATGTTGTCTTCGGCGGGAGCGACCATGTCGCCGGCGTCCATGCCGCCCATCCCGCCTTCGCCGCCGTCCTGCCGCGAGGAGAGGAAGCGGACCGTGTTGGCGGTGACTTCGTAAGACGCGCCGGCGGAGCCGTCCTGTTTTGTCCAGATTCTTGGCCCCCCAGTGGCCTTGTCGGGGGTCAGGCGACCCTCCACCAAAACCTTGGAGCCCTTTTTGACGTATTGATTGCAAATCTCTGCGGTCTTGCCCCAAGTCGAGACGCGAAACCAGATGGTTTCCTTCACTTGCTCGCCGTTGGAACCGGTGTATTGACGGTTGGTGGCGACTGAGAAGGAAGTAACAGCCTGCCCAGCAGGGGTGTAGCGCATCTCCGGGTCTCGTCCAACATTGCCGGCAATAATGATGGTGTGGTACATGGGGATTCTCCTTATAGGAACAAGTTGCCCGCCGCTCCACGGCGGGGACGGATGAAACGGGTTTATTTTACACGATAACCTTGCAGTTATTTCTTCGCTTTGGCGCCGTCTTCCGACCATTGCTGGACGAGGGCGCGTAAGTTGCGCTGGTGGAGCGCCTCGGCAAGTCCGCCCAAATGGACGCGGCTTTTTCCGCAGTCTTCGATGGCGATCCCGGCGAGGGCTTCTTCGGGGTTGCGCCGCCGCAGGGCCGCCTTCACGATTTTTTTCAGATTCGTGAGGTAGGCGAGGTTTTCTTTCACCGCCGCGTCGATCTCGCCTCGCAGGATGATGTCGCCGTGTCCCTGGATGATGTTCTCCAGTCCCATGCGCCCGATCTTGCGGATGGAGGCGGCGCTGTCTTCGAGGCTGCCGTCCACCACGTAGGGCAGGGGCATGAAGGCATCGCCCGCGAACAGGACGCGGTCCTCCTCCACCAGTACGGCAATCCCGTCGTCGCTGTGACCGAGCGCCGACATGATCGTCAGGTTCTTTTTGCCCACGCGCAGGGTCAATTCGCCCGAGGAGAAGGTCATGTGGGGGAGGACGATCCGCGTCTGGCGGAAGGCGTTGTTTTGCCGGCGCGCGGCTTCCAGCGACGGGAGGCCGCGTTCCTCCAGCAGTTCGCGGCAGCGCGCGTGCGCGATCACCGTCGCGTCGGGGAAGAAGCAATTGCCCCAGGCATGGTCGGCGTGGTAATGGGTGTTGATGATGTAGCGGACCGGCACGCTCAATTCCCGTTCGATGAAATCGCGCATGCCGATGGTTTCATCGGGCAAAGCCAGCGTGTCTATCACCACCGCCCACTGCGGCCCCACCACCACCCCGGCCGTCACCTGCGCGTAGACGTCGCTCTGGAACCAGTATACATTTTCAGAAACACGTTCGCGTTGCATATTCCATCCTTCAAAAAAAATCATGCCAAAAATAGCATGGACTGAAGATAAAGTCAAGTTATCTATACAACATCAGGCGAATTCCTCGTTTGCGCCAACCTTCGGCGCTTGACACAGAACGCCTGTTCTGGTATATTTATAGCACAAATGAGCGAGTTATGGCTCAGGAGGTTGCCATGATGATGGTGCGTAAACGAAGCGAAGAACCCAGCGAAAAACACATTCGCATCCTTGAATTTCTTGCGAAATACATGGATGAAAACGACCGCCCGCCGTCCATCCGCGAGATCTGCTCCGAGGTGGGCATTTCATCCACCTCGGTGGTCAACTACGATCTCGATCAACTGGAAAAACGCGGCTACATCGTCCGCGACGGGCGCGTCTCACGCGGCCTGCGCCTGACCGAAAAGGTCAAGGAAGTGCTGGGCGCGTTCGGCGACCTGTTCCGCATCCCGGTCCTCGGGCCGATCGCGGCTGGTCTGCCCCTCCCCGACCTCCAGCCGGGACGGACGTTCTACACCGACAACGAGTCCCACGCGGTGGAGATTGCCCGCAGCCTCCTGCCATCCAAAGAAAAAGGCAACGACCTGTTCGCCCTCGAAGTCAAAGGGGACTCGATGATAGACGCCATGATCAACGACGGCGACATTGTGGTGATGAAACCGGCCGTGGAAGCGCGCAACGGAGAGATGGTGGCGGTCTGGCTTCCCGAAAACAACGAAGCCACGTTGAAATATTTCTTCAAGGAAAAAGACCGCTACCGCCTGCAGCCCGCCAATCCCACCATGGCCCCGATCTACGTCAACAAGAACAAGCCGCTGGAGATCAAAGGCAAAGTGGTGATGGTCATCCGCAAGATGGAAACCATGAAGCAGTGACTGAATAACATAGCCGCTTTGCTCCGAATCAAAAAACGACCGCCCGAATGAGCGGTCGTTTTCGTTTTACGGATAAACCCTAGGCGAGTTCGACCACGCCGCCGGCTTCCTCGAGCTTCTTCTTGGCATCCTGCGCGGCGTCCTTGCCGACCGCGGAAAGCACCTTGCCGCCGGCCGTTTCGGCCAGGGCTTTGGCTTCGCCGAGGCCGAGGTTGGTCAACTGGCGGATGACCTTGATGACCTCGATCTTCTTGGGGCCGGCGTCTTTGATGATGACGTCGAATTCGGTCTTCTCTTCGACGGGTTCGGCGGCCGCGCCCGCAGCCGCGCCCGCGACCATCGCCACCGGGGCAGCCGCGGAGACGCCCCATTTTTCCTCGAGCATCTTGACAAGTTCGGCGGCCTCGAGCACGCTCAGTTCGCTCAGCGAGGCAACCAGGGATTCCAGATTTGCAGCCATTGTTTACAAACTCCTTGCTTGTTGTTGGTTGATTTTAGAATGTACGACTTGCATCGTCTTCGCGAACTTATGCCGCGGCGGGCTTTTCAGAATAAGCGCGTAACACCGACGCCAGCGAACGGGCCGGTTCGGCCAGAGTGCGGACCAGTTTGCCGGCCGGGGCTTGCAGCACGCCCAACAGTCGGGCGCGCGTGACCGGGAGCGGGGGCAGTTCTGCCAGGGCTTTTACCTGCGCGACGCTCAACGCCTGTTTGCCCATGAAGCCGCCTTTGACTTTGGCGAACTCCATTCCCTTCACCGCCTCGCTCAAAGCCTTGGCGGTCGCGGCCGCGTCTGTGAACGCGAACGAGACGGCGGTGCTTTTCACGAGCAACTCGGTCGGGACGCTCATCCCGCTGGCTTCGAAGGCGCGCTTTACCAGGGTGTTCTTCACGATGTGAAACTCGCCGCCAGCCTCGCGGATCTTGGCGCGGATGGCGTCCAGGTCTTTCATCTTCGCCCCGGTGTATTCCACCAGAAGCACGGCCTGGCTGCGGTTTAACCAGTCTACGTACTGGTTCAGCGTTTCTTCCTTGCGCTGTTTAGAAATGGCCAAAGGACAATCACCTCCTTTCACAAAAAAGTCTTTGCCACTCGTCGCGAGGCAAAGACTTTTTGCGCGGTCCCGCAGGGACCAATCGGCTAGTCAGTCTCCACCTGGGCAGGGGATTAAGTCCCGTTGGGGGACGCCTGCCGTCATTGGCGAAGTGGCTTGTTTAAGTCGAGCGAATCTTATTCGCTTTCCTCCAATGCCTGGGCCGCGTTGGGGTCTACCTTGATTCCAGGCCCCATGGTGGTCGCGACCGTGATGCGTTTTACGTACACGCCTTTAGCGCCCGAGGGACGCGCCTTGCGCAGGGCGTCCATCAGCGCGGTGAAATTGTCGTAGAGTTTATCTGCTGGGAACGAGGCCTTGCCGATGGAGACGTGGATATTGGCCGTCTTATCGAGACGGAATTCCACGCGCCCGGCCTTCGATTCCTGGATGGCGCGGCCGAGGTCGGCGGGAGCGACGACGGTCCCCGCCTTCGGGTTCGGCATGAGGCCGCGCGGCCCGAGCACGCGTCCGAGGCGGCCGACTTTGCCCATCATGTCGGGCGTGGCAATGGCTACGTCGAAGTCCAACATGCCGCCTTCGATTTTTTTCAAAGACTCGTCGTCGTCCGCCACCAGGTCGGCCCCGGCCTCACGGGCGGCAGCGGCGCCGTCGCCCGCCGCGAAGACGAGGACGCGCACCGTCTTGCCGAGTCCGTGCGGCAGGACGACAACGTCGCGCACTTGCTGGTCCGCCTGGCGCGGATCGAGCCCGGTGCGGATGTGGACTTCCACTGTCGAGTCGAATTTGGTGGTGGTTGTTTCGCGGGCCAGCTCCAGCGCGTCTTTGGGAGCGTAGATCTGGTCCATGTTCACTTTGGCCGCGGCGGCCACATATTTTTTACCGTGTTTTGCCATGGTTTCCTCCGTGGTGCAAGCGGGCCGCGCGCGGCAGCCCTCCCACTATGTTAATCAACGACGTTCAAGCCCATGGAGCGGGCGGTGCCTTCGACCTGTTTCATCGCGCCTTCGACGTCAATGGCGTTCAGGTCTTTCATCTTCAGTTCGGCGATCTCGCGGACCTGCTTGCGCGTCACCTTTCCGACCTTGTCTTTGTTCGGGACGGCGGAGCCTTTCGGCACGCCGGCCGCCTTGCGGAGAAGCACCGCCGCCGGCGGGGTCTTCAGCACGAAGGTGAAGGAATTGTCGGTGTAGACGGTGATCTCTGCCGGCAACACCTCGCCCTGGCGGTTGGACGTGCGGGCGTTGTATTCCTTGCAGAATTGCATGATGTTGATGCCATGGCCCGCGAGGGCGGGACCGATGGGGGGCGCAGGGTTGGCCTTGCCGGCCTCGATCTGCAGACGGACGATCGCTTTCAGTTTCTTTGCCATAGTAACTCCTATGTGGTTTTAGCGGGTCTTGGACCCTCCCACGATCTCAGTAAACAGCCATCAGCGCGCAGTAATCAGAAGACTGATTACCGACACTGAAAACTGGTAACTGGCTTATTAAGCCTTCTCGACTTGCAGGAAATCCAACTCGACGGGCGTCTCGCGTCCGAAGAAGTTGACCATCACGCGGACTTTCGTGCGCTCCATATCAATCTCGGCCACGTTGCCGCGGAAGTCGTTGAACGGGCCGTCAATGATGCGGACGCGCTCCCCGACCTTGAAGGTGACTTTGACCGTCGGCGCTTCGGCTTCCATGCGCTTGATGATCTGGTTCACTTCCTCCGGGCGGAGGGGGGTGGGGGAATTGCCCATGCCGACGAAGCCGGTCACGCCCGGGGTGTTGCGGACGACGTACCAGGACTCTTCCGAGAGGGCCATGTTGATCAGCACGTAGCCGGGGAAGATGTGACGTTCCACCGTGCGGCGTTTACCGTCGCGGACTTCGATCTCCTCCTGTGTGGGGATGACCACGTCGAAGATCTTGTCCTTCATGTTCATGGTTTCGATGCGCTGCTCAAGATTATGGCGGACTTTGTTCTCATAGCCTGAGTAGCAATGGATGACGTACCAGGCCGGACTGCCGTCCGCAGGCAGGTCCACGGGGGCGCCGAGATTGGTGGGCAGGATCGATTCCAGCGCGGACGGCGCCTCGGTCGCGCCCGGCGCGTCGACAGCCTCCGTCGCGGAGGAATCATCGGTCAAGACCGGTTCGTCCGGCGGGTTCACGTAGGCCTCGTCCGGTTCGATCGGCTCCTGCGCAAATTGCTTTTCGGGATCCTGCAAGTCCATCCAAACCTCAAAGACTACAAGTTGATGATCAGGGTGATCAGGTAATGGCCAATACCGTCCACGATGCCGAGGTAGACGCTCATCACCAGCATGACCGCGAGGACGATGAGGGTCAATTGCCAGGTTTCGGGCCAGGTGGGCCAGTTAACTTTGCGAAGTTCGCCGTTGGTCTCGCGAAAGTAGCGCGAGATGGCGTTCGGTTTTTTTTCGTCGGCCATGTAGATCTGCTCCATCTATCTTGCTTATTTTGACGGCCAAAACGCCGCCACGAAGACGGCGTTACCAATCAGGCAGGCCAGGCAGGACTTGAACCCACAACCGCTCGTTTTGGAGACGAGTGCTCTACCAGTTGAGCTACTGGCCTAGGTAGTCTGTTAGTCTCATAGTCTAATGATCAGGGTTTGCAAGCATTAGACTATGAGACTGGACGACTATTCGACAGCAGACTACTTCGTTTCGCGGTGCAGCGTGTGTTTGCGGCAACGCGGACAATACTTCTTGAACTCGAGACGATTCGGATCGTTGCGCCGATTCTTCTCGGTGGTGTAGTTGCGCTCCTTGCAGTCGCCGCATTGCAGCGTGATGACGGGGCGCACATCCTTCTTCTTGGAAGCCATCTCTTACCTTCTATTCGATGATCTTGGTGATGACGCCTGCGCCGACGGTGAGGCCGCCTTCGCGGATGGCGAATTTGGAGCCCTGTTCGAGCGCCACCGGCACGATCAGTTCCACCGTCAGGTTGATGTTGTCGCCTGGCATGACCATTTCCACGCCCTCGGGCAGGGTGATGTTGCCGGTCACGTCCATGGTGCGGATGTAGAACTGCGGACGGTAGCCGCTGAAGAACGCCTTGTGACGCCCGCCCTCTTCCTTCTTCAGCACGTACACTTCCGCCAGGAATTTCTTGTGCGGGGTGATCGAACCCGGCTTGGCCAGCACCTGGCCGCGCTCCACGTCGGTGCGTTCGATGCCGCGCAGCAGCAGGCCCAGGTTGTCGCCCGCCATGCCTTCGTCCAGCGATTTGTGGAACATTTCCACGCCCGTGCAGACCGTCGAACGCGTCTCGCGCAGCCCGACGATTTCGATCGGGTCGCCCACGTGGACGGTGCCGCGGTCTACGCGCCCGGTCACGACCGTCCCGCGACCCTTGATCGAGAATACGTCTTCCACCGCCATCATGAACGGTTTTTCGGTCTCGCGCTTCGGCTCGGGAATGTATTCGTCCACCACGCGCAGTAATTCGCGGATGGGCGCGTATTCCGCCGCGTTCGGGTCGGTCGATGCGCTGTCCAGCGCATCCTTGGCGCTGCCGCGCACGATCGGGGTCGCGTCGCCGGGGAAGCCGTAGGAGGTGAGCAGTTCGCGCAATTCCAACTCCACCAGCTCGAGCAGCTCCGGGTCGTCCATCATGTCGGTCTTGTTCAGAAAGACTACGATGCTCGGCACTTCCACCTGACGCGCCAGCAGCACGTGCTCGCGCGTCTGCGGCATCGGGCCGTCCGGCGCGGCCACCACCAGAATGGCCCCGTCCACCTGCGCCGCGCCGGTGATCATGTTCTTGATGTAGTCGCGGTGACCCGGCATGTCCACGTGGGCGTAGTGCCGCTTTTCGGTCTCGTATTCCACGTGCGAGATGTTGATCGTGATGCCGCGCGCTTTTTCTTCCGGCGCATTGTCGATCTGGTCGTAGGCTTTGAATTCGCCTTTGCCCATCAGCCCGGCCACTTTGGTGATCGCCGCCGTCAGCGTCGTCTTCCCGTGGTCGATGTGTCCCATCGTCCCTACGTTCAGGTGCGGTTTCGTCCGCTCGTATTTCTGCTTCGCCATAATGGATCTCCTTTTGCAAAGAAAAACAGACAGTGATTATTTTATGATTTCTTTCGCCACGGATTCAGACACCGGGGCGTAGTGGTCAAATTCCATCGAGAATACGCCGCGTCCCTGCGTTCCTGAACGCAAAACGGTCGCGTACCCAAACATCTCTCCCAGCGGCACCAGGGCCTTGATGGCCTGCGCGTTGCCAGGGCGGATTTCCATGCCCTGGATCATGCCGCGGCGGCTGTTCAATTGACCAATGACGTCGCCGAGATATTCTTCTGGAACGACCACTTCCACTTTTGTGATGGGTTCGAGCAGGATCGGCCCGCCCTTTTGAACGCCCTCCTTGAAAGCCATGGATGCAGCCGTCTTAAAGGCCATTTCGTTCGAGTCGACCTCATGGAAGGAGCCGTCTATCAGCGTGACTTTCAGGTCCACCACAGGGTATCCCGCCAGCACGCCGCTTTCCGAGGTCTCTTTCACGCCTTTTTCGACGGCGGGGATGAACTCTTTCGGGATCGCGCCGCCAACGATCTTATTTTCAAAGACGACGCCGCTCCCCCGCTCGCCCGGTTCCATCGTGAAAACCACATGGCCGTATTGGCCGCGGCCGCCCGACTGCTTGGCGTATTTCATTTCGGCCTTGGGGACCGCGCGGGTGATCGACTCACGATACGCCACGCGCGGGTTGCCGATGTTCGCCTGCACGCGGAACTCTCGAAGCATCCGGTCCACCAGAACGTCGAGGTGGAGCTCGCCCATGCCGGAGATGATCGTCTGGCCGGTCATTTCGTCGGAGCGGACGCGGAAGGTCGGATCTTCCTCGGACAGCTTCTTGAGCGCCTCGCCCATCTTCTCCTGGTCGGAGGTGGACTTCGGTTCGATCGCCACCGAGATGACCGGTTCAGGGAAGGATATGCTTTCCAGCACGACTTTTTTGTTCTCGCACAGCGTATCGCCGGTGAAGGTGTCTTTGAAACCAAGCGCGGCGGCGATGTCGCCGGCGCGCACCTCGACGATGTCCTCGCGCCGGTCGGCGTACATGCGGATGAGGCGTCCGATGCGCTCGCGCCTACCCTTGACCGAATTGGTCACCATCGAACCCTGACTCAACGTGCCGGAGTAGACGCGGAAGTAGGCCAGCCGTCCCACATAGGGGTCGGTCACGATCTTGAAAACGAGCGCGCTCAACGAAGCGTCGTCCCGGGCGGGCAGTTCGATGGTTGTCTCGGGGTTGTCGGGATCCATGCCGATCACCGGCGGAATATCCGCAGGCGATGGGAGATAGTCAATGACGGCATCCAGGAGCGCCTGAACGCCCTTGTTCCGCATGGCCGACCCGCAGAAGATGGGCGTCGCCCGATTGTCGAGGACCGCCTTGCGAAGCGCCTGTTTCATCTCGTTCACGGAAATGGTATCGCCTTCGAGATATTTTACGGTCAATTCGTCGTCAAGTTCGGCGATTCTTTCGAGCATCTGACGGCGGGCTTCCTCAGCCGGGGCCTTTGCTTCATCGGGAATTTCGGCAATCTTGATGTCCCGTCCTGTTTCATCTTCCCAATACATGGCCTTCATTTCAAGAAGGTCAATCACGCCTTTGAATGTGGCTTCAAACCCGAGCGGCAACTGCATCGGGATCGGATTCGCGCCGAGGCGGTCTTTGATGGTCTGGATGGTGCGTTCATAGGACGCGCCGACGCGGTCCATCTTGTTGACGAAGCAGATGCGCGGCACGCCGTAGCGGTCCGCCTGACGCCAGACGGTCTCGGACTGAGGCTCCACGCCCTGCACCGCGTCGAAGATGACGATGCCGCCGTCCAGCACGCGCAGCGAGCGCTGCACTTCCGCGGTGAAGTCAATGTGTCCGGGCGTATCGATCAGGTTGACCTGATAACCCTTCCATTCCGCGGAAACAGCCGCAGATACGATGGTAATGCCGCGCTCGCGCTCCTGTTCCATCCAATCGGTGACGGTCGTGCCGTCGTCTACCGAACCGAGGCGGTGGGTTTTACCGGTGAAAAACAGGATGCGTTCGGTCGTGGTCGTTTTACCAGCGTCAATATGGGCGATGATACCGATGTTGCGGTATCGTTCCAGCGGATGCTCACGTGCCATGATGTAAATTACCTGCTTTAAAATCCCTGAACATTAAACTCGATAATGAGAGAACGCGCGGTTGGCCTCGGCCATCTTGTGCGTCTCGTCGCGCTTGCGGATGGCGTTGCCGGTCTCGTTGGAAGCGTCGATCAATTCGCCTGCCAGTTTTTCGGGAAAGGATTTGCCCGAGCGGTCGCGCGCCGAATCGAGGATCCAGCGGATCGCGAGCGTGACGCGGCGGTCGGCCGCGACTTCCATCGGGACCTGGTAGGTGGCGCCGCCCACGCGGCGCGGACGCACTTCCATGGCGGGGCCGACGTTCTTCAACGCCGCGTCGAACACCTCAACGGGGTTCTTCTGGGTCTTTTCCTGCACCATGTCGAGGGTCTGGTAAACGAGACGGGCGGCAAGGCTCTTCTTACCGCGCTGCATGATGTGCAGAATCATCGTCTGCAGGTTGACATTGTTATAACGCAGGTCGGGCGGGACGATGCGCTGTTCAGGGGATCCACGTCGCATGATTTCTTTTCCTTATTGAATTACTTGGGGCGTTTCGCGCCATACTTCGAGCGGGCCTGTTTGCGATTTTCAACGCCGGTGGTGTCCAGCGAGCCGCGCACAATATGATAACGCACGCCGGGCAGGTCCTTCACGCGGCCGCCGCGCACCAGCACCACAGAGTGCTCCTGCAGTTGATGCCTTTCGCCGGGAATGTACGCGGTGACCTCGATGCCGTTGGAGAGGCGCACGCGGGCGATCTTGCGCAGGGCCGAGTTTGGTTTCTTGGGCGTCATCGTGCGGACGACCGTGCAGACGCCGCGTTTCTGCGGCGCGCCCGCGGCCTGGCGGACGCGGCGCTGTTTGTTGGAATTCAGCGTGTACTGCAAGGCGGGCGACTTGCTCTTGGATTTTTTGGTCTTGCGACCTCGACGAACCATTTGATTGATAGTAGGCATTTTGCCTCCGAACAAAATTCCTGATTGTTTTTTTCCAGAAAATGAGGCCATCACAACGAGCCTGATGGCCTCACGATGTTGACTGCCGTGCGCGGGCGGGATGATGGCCGCCTCTAATTGGCAACGGCGGGGTATTCTATCATGCGCTTAATCCTGCGTCAAGAACTCCGGCTGGTTTTTTTGGAAGGAAGATGATCGCCCAGGTTGAGCAGGCCGGTCTCCATACGCGGCGGATGGGTCTTCTCTTCGTCCTTGCCAAACTTGACCATATCGCCGCCGTCGCCGACCGCCTCCACCGCCAGGCCGAGGCTTTGCAATTCCTTGACCAGTACGCGGAACGAAGCCGGGATGCTCGGCTCTTCAATCGGCTCGCCTTTCACGATCGCTTCATATGTATTGACGCGTCCCTGCACGTCGTCCGACTTGACCGTCAGCATTTCCTGCAGGGTATAGGCCGCGCCATAGGCTTCGAGCGCCCATACTTCCATTTCGCCGAAGCGTTGTCCGCCGAATTGCGCCTTGCCGCCGAGCGGCTGCTGGGTCACGAGACTGTAGGGCCCCGTGGAGCGCGCGTGGACTTTGTCTTCGACCAGGTGGTGGAGTTTAAGGATGGTCATCACACCCACCGTCACGGGCTGGTCGTAGGGAATGCCCGTCTTCCCGTCGCGCAGAACCAACTTGCCGAGGGTCGGGATCGGGGAGCCGCTCGCCTGCATTACTTCCTGCGCGGCCTCGCGGACTTTATCGTCGGCCACTTTTTTGGAATAACCGAGCGAGTCCATCCAGATCCGCAGGCAGGCGCGGATGGTATAGTCGTCGCGCTCCGGCTTGCGGCGATAGGCAATTTCATCGTCCGCGCCAAAGACCTGATCGGGATCGTAATCGCGGTCGACCAGCCACTCGCGGGCCGCAGATTGGCGGACATAGTCCTCTTCGTGCAGGCGGCGGGATTTATAGCCGCGTTCGCCAAGCCGTTCTTTCAGATAGAGAGCGCGCACCTCGTCGTCGTCCTGGATCGAATCCGGGTCGTATTCCTGTTCCTTGATCCAGTCCCAGGCGGCGGCAGACGCGTCCTTCCAGGCCGCGTCCACGATCCAGGCGCGGGCGAGTTCGGCTTCGATCTCCGATTCGGACGCGCCGTCGAAGACGGGCGTCACCGCGCGGTAGCCGAGTCGCTTCGCGGCCCAGCCCAGGTGGACTTCCAGCACCTGTCCGATGTTCATACGCCCAGGCACGCCCAACGGATTTAGAATGAGGTCAACAGGCGTGCCGTCTTCAAGGAAGGGCATATCCTCCACCGGCACAACTTTGGACACTACGCCCTTGTTGCCGTGACGGCCAGCCATTTTATCGCCAGCGGTGATCTTGCGGCGCTGCGCCACAGAGACGCGCACCATCATGTCCACGCCCGCCGAGAGATCGGTGTTTTCTTCGCGGGTGAAGACCTTCACGTCCACCACCTTGCCGCGCTCGCCGTGCGGCATCCGCAGGGAGGTGTCTTTCACGTCGCGGGATTTCTCGCCGAAGATGGCGCGCAGGAGACGCTCTTCGGGCGTCAGTTCTTTTTCGCCTTTCGGGGTGATCTTGCCGACCAGGATGTCGTTCGGGCCGACTTCCGCGCCGATGCGGATGATGCCGTTCTCGTCGAGGTCTTTGATCGCGTCTTCGCCGACGTTGGGGATGTCGCGCGTGATCTCTTCGGGACCCAGCTTCGTGTCGCGGGCTTCGACCTCGTACTTCTCGATATGCACCGAGGTGAAACGGTCTTCCTGGACGAGCCGCTCGGAGATGAGGATGGCGTCTTCGAAGTTGCCGCCCTCCCAGGAGAGGAACGCCACGGTCACGTTTTGGCCGAGGGCGAGTTCGCCGCTTTCGGTCGAGGAGGAATCGGCGATGATGTCGCCGCGCTTGACGATCTGCCCCTTCACCACAGCCGGGCGCTGGTCAATGCAGGTGGATTGGTTGGAGCGCTGGTACTTCCGCAGCTGATAGGTGCGCGATCCCTTTTTCTCTTTGATGGTGATCGTGCTGCCGGTCACTGAAACCACTTCCCCGTCTTCGAGAGCCACGATGACCTGGCCCGAGTCCAACGCGGCATGATATTCCATGCCGGTGGAGACCGTCGGAATTTCGGGGCGCACGAGCGGCACTGCCTGGGCCTGCATGTTCGACCCCATCAGGGCGCGGTTGGCGTCGTCGTGTTCGAGGAAAGGGATAAGCGCCGCGCTGATGCCGACCACCTGGTGCGGGGCGACGTCCATATAGTCCACATTGCTCGAGGTCTGGAACAGAAAGCCCGAGTGGTAGCGGCAGGAAATGCGCTCGCGGACGAATTCGTTTTCGTCTGTCAGGGGCGCGTTGGCCTGCGCGATCACGTATTTGTCCTCCGCGTCGGCGGACAAATAATCCACCTGGTCGGAGACAAAGGGGACGATGGAAATCTCTCCGCCGACCTTCGCCAGCGCCTTCGCCATTTTAGCCGTGACGCGCTCCCCGCTCTTCCCGATCACGTTCCCTTTGGCGTCCTGCGCGTCGCCGCGCAGGGCGCGTCCTTCCAGCCGTTCGTCGTCGCACGGCAGGGACTTGATGACCTTACGGTAGGGAGTTTCAATGAAACCGTACTCGTTCACGCGCGAGAACGACGCCAGACGTCCGATCAGGCCGATGTTGGGGCCTTCGGGAGTCTCGATGGGGCAGATGCGTCCATAGTGGGAATGGTGCACGTCGCGGACGTCGAAGCCCGCGCGTTCACGCCGCAGGCCGCCCGGACCGAGCGCGGAGAGCGTGCGTTTGTGACGCAATTCCGCCAGCGGATTGGTCTGGTCCATGAACTGGCTCAACTGGCTGGAGCCGAAGAATTCGCGCAAGGCCGCCACGACCGGCCGGATGTTGACCAATGTGACGGGCGATAACTGCTCCTGGTCGCGGATGGACATGCGCTCTTTAATGACGCGTTCCATGCGGCGCAGGCCGATGCGGAGTTTATTCTGGATCAATTCGCCGACGGTCTTGACGCGGCGGTTGCCGAGGTGGTCAATGTCGTCCGAGCGCTCGACGCCGTTGTTGATCAGGACCATGCGGCGGATGAGGCGGATGATATCGTTCTTGGTGACGGTGCGGTGCGGGATGGGGATCTGGAGATCCAGTTTCTGGTTCAGTTTATAGCGGCCGACGCGCTCGAGGTCGTAGTGACGCTGGTCAAAGAGCTGCTCTTCGAGAAAGGCCTTGGCGTTGTCCAATGTGGCAGGATCGCCGGGGCGCATCTTTTTGAAGAATTCGATCAGGGCGGCTTCGGCAATGGTCTTGCCGCCGGTCAAATCCCACTCCGGCTCCTGGTGGAACGTGGACGCGAGGAACATGCGTTCGGGATTGTTATCCACATCCTGGAACAGCGCGATGATCTCTTCGTCTGAGCCGGTCTTCAGGAGCGACTCCGGCATCCCATCGCCGACTGCTGCCAGGGCGCGGAGAAACACCGTGATCGGCACAGTGCGTTTGCGGTTGAATTTCAGGATGATGTAATCGGATTTGCGCGTTTCAAATTCCATCCACGCGCCGCGGTCGGGGATGAGTTTCGCCATCGCCAGCGGGCGGCCCGTGGCGCGGTCGGTGGGGGCTTCGAAATAGACGCCCGGGGAGCGGATCAGCTGCGAGACGACAACGCGCTCCGTCCCGTTAATGATGAAAGTCCCCTTATCGGTCATCTCGGGGAAATCGCCGAGGAAAATATCCTGCTTGATCGGCTCGGGAACGTCGGGCCCCGCCAGCAGGACGGAAACGTACAACGGGCTGGCGTAGGTGAGGTCCCGCTCGACACATTCTTCGATGGAATGTTTCGGATCGCCGAACCAGTACTTCAATCCCCATTGTTTGGATTCGGGGCTGCGGCTGGGGAAAAAAAGTTTCATCCCCTTGTTGTAGGATTCGATCGGGGAAATTTCA
>WBZY01000161.1_pt2 | contig 22644 bp, 17 predicted proteins | sample 5204191 | NCBI WGS metagenome assembly WBZY01 (sample SAMN12344363, study PRJNA552823) | activated sludge metagenome | biome: Activated sludge suspended growth; feature: Anammox Sidestream; material: Wastewater; isolation source: activated sludge from anammox sidestream of wastewater treatment...
AATTCTTTGAACATTTCGTTTTCATCTCGGATGCGATGAACAATCTCGGGAACGAGCAGACCGAGCTATGGGATCCGCATGACGGGTTCTATTACGATGTTCTCCATCTGAATGGACAACAGATCCCGATAAAGATACGGTCGATGGTCGGGTTGATACCACTTTTTGCGGTTGAGACGATCGAGCAGGAGTGGCTGGATAATCTGCCTGCATTTCGCCGTCGTACAGAATGGCTGATCGAGCACAGAAAGGACTTGATCGACGAGATAGCCTGCATGCAGGAGCCGGGACGCAATGGCCGCCATTTACTTTCGTTGGTCAATACCGACCGGTTGCGGCGGGTTCTCGAGACCATGTTGGATGAAGGTGAGTTTCTCTCAGATCACGGCATCCGATCGTTATCTCGCTTTCACAAGGATGCACCTTATTTTCTCGAGTTCGAGAATACGGAGTATCGGGTGGATTATGAGCCGGCTGAGTCGCGAACCGGAATGTTTGGCGGCAACTCGAACTGGCGCGGGCCCGTTTGGTTTCCGGTCAACTACTTGCTCATCGAGGCGCTTCAAAAGTTCGATTTTTACTATGGTGACAGTTTTCAGATCGAGTTCCCAACTGGTTCGGGCCGTCTTATGAACCTTTGGCAGGTGTCCCAGCAGCTTGAAAAGCGTCTGTGCAGATTGTTCTTGCGCGATCAAAGCGGGGAGCGCACTGCGTTTGGCGATACAGATCTATTCCAAAAAAACGAACATTGGCGGGACAACTTGCTCTTTTTTGAATATTTTGACGGCGACACAGGCCGGGGCCTTGGGGCAAACCACCAGACCGGATGGACGGGACTGATCGCAAAGATCTTGAAACAGCGTGGAGAATACGGAGAACGGATGAATGAAAGCAGTAGCAGTAATTCCAAAACAGCAGAATAGTGTACATCTGGTTGATATGGAAAGGCCTAAGCTTGACGAGATACGCGGAGGGCGAGGCGTTCTTGTCGAGGTGTTGCGCGTCGGTGCCTGCGGGACAGATCGCGAGATAAACAACGGCGAGTATGGTGTTGCTCCGAACGGCTTCGAATTTCTTGTACTTGGCCACGAGAATTTTGGCAGGGTCGTCGAGGTTGGGCAAGATGTAACTGAACTTGTTCCAGGTAATTACGTTGTAGCTACGGTTAGGCGACCACGCGGTTCCAGCATCTACGACAAGATCGGCGAACAGGATTTTACGACCGATGACACATATTACGAACGCGGGATCTCGCGGCTGCACGGCTACATGGCCGAATACTACGTTGAGGACGCCGATTTTCTTGTAAAGGTCCCGGCTGCGATCGCCGAGGTCGCTGTGCTGCTCGAGCCGCTCTCGATCGTTGAAAAAGGCCTGAAGCAAGCGAGCGATATACAGGAAAGGCTGAAAATATGGCACCCGAAGACCGCCTCTGTTCTTGGCGTCGGCAACGTCGGGTTGCTGACGGTGATGGCTTTGCGGATGCGAGGGTATCAAGTTCACGGGTTCGGGCTTGATCGGCGAGACGGCTTTCTAAATGCCGAACTCTGCGAGGCGATCGGGGCGACCTACGATTCGACCGCGGAGATATCGATCGAGAAAAGCGCCGAAAAGTACGGCCAATTTGATCTGGTCTTCGAGTGTACCGGCTATTCACCGATCATTTTCGATGCGATGCAGGCACTCAACGAGAACGGAATTCTGGTCCTCGCTTCGGTCACAGGCGGCGAGCGAAAGACCGATCAGGTCCCGTCCGACAAGATCAATCAGATGTTTGTCCTGGGCAATCGGGCAATGGTCGGGACGGTCAACGCCAACCGCGAACACTTCGAAATGGGCGTTAAGGACCTTGCTCTGTGCGAAGCGATGCACCCCGGCTGGCTCGGCCGAATGCTGACCCATAGGGTCTGCGGGTTAGAGAATTACGCTGACGTGTTCGAGATACTGAACAGTTCTGCCAAACACAAAGCGATAAAGACATTTTTCGAGGTAAAGCCGATCGATGGAAGCACAGATGGACACGCGTGAGGGTTAAGTATACGAAGTCCCTCCGCATTGATCCGTATCCATCTCTGGTTCAACATTTATGCCCCAATTCCCCGACATTGAAAACGACGGCGAGGTCCTGACTGAACGGAAGACAAAGCTTGAGAAACCCAAGCTCTTCAAGGTCTTGTTGCACAATGACGATTTCACAACGATGGATTTTGTCGTTTGGGTGCTCGAATACGTGTTCATACGCGATTCAGCGGAGGCGTTTGCGATCATGCTCAAGGTCCATAACGAAGGCATCGGCATGGCCGGTGTTTATCCATACGAGATCGCCAACATGAAGGCCGAGAAGGCAATGAATCTTGCCAAAGCCCGCGAATATCCATTGCTGTGTACGGTTGAGGAGGAATGATCGGCATGAATGAGAGCAAAGGCCAAGCCGACCTTCGTCTGTCCATTTCTGATATTGAACTTGCGGTTCGCCACGACGTGATCGCGAAAGAAGATGCTGAAAGGCTCGTCAAATGGGCCTATGACCAGCGTTTCGATCCGCTCCGCACGGATATTGAGCCTGACGATCCAGTTGAACAAGCCAAGGGCCTTAACCTCGTGACCGTCGCCTACTATTTCGGGGCGATGTTGATGATCTCGGCCTGCGCATGGTTTCTCGGCGACAAGTGGGAATCGCTCGGCTCGAGCGGTGTACTCGCAACCGCGCTGGTTTATGCGATGTTTGCAGGAAGCCTTGGATGGTGGGTTCGAAAAAAGGGCTATGTAATTGGCGGCGGTTTGTTGATCACCGTCGCAGTCTGTCTCGTTCCACTGATCGTGTATTCGATTCAGGACTTGGCCGGGTTCTGGCCGGTGAACGATCCAGGATCGTATTCGGACTATTATACAAAGGTCCACGGTTCATGGATCGTTATGAAACTGGCGACAATTGCTGTTGCGTCCGTTGCCCTCTGGTTTGTACGTTTTGGCTTTCTTACCGCTCCGATCGCGTTTTCGTTCTGGTTCCTTTCGATGGATCTGGCCGCCCTCCTTCTTGGTGACGAAAGAATGAAGGGTGACGCCAGCCTATGGGTAAGTGTCCTGGTTGGGGCCGTGACAATGCTCATTGGCTTCGTGCTTGAACTGCTGTTCTCCAAAAAGGTTAACAACAGATCAGAAGATTTTGCGTTTTGGTGCTACCTTTTCGGGTTGATGGCGTTCTGGGGCGGGCTGACGTTTATGGACGGGAACTCCGAGCTAAAACGCGCGGGTTACGCGGCGATCAATGTCGCACTGATTGCAATTTCAATCACACTTCGACGAACTGTTTTTCTTGTGTTCGGAGCCATCGGCGTTCACATCTATTTGGGCCATCTTGCTTATCAGGTTTTTGAGGATTCGTTCTTCTTCCCATTCGCGATCGCTTTTCTTGGACTCAGCCTGATAGTTGTGACCGTATTGGCCCAGAAGTTTTTGTTTAAGGGTTATGAATGATGAATATTGATCGGCAAGGGCATGGAAAATGATGATGATGGATTTGAATAGAATCTAACCCGACTGTGTGATAATCTACCCACGAATCATGCGGAGGCCATCGCCCATTATAGACGACATTATTGGGACTACGTTCGACGAGAGTTGAGCGGTGGCAAGAATTTGCTTTGATCTGAGTCCCAAGCCAAACAAACGGCTTGGGGCTTTTTGATTCTATACCGATGACAGAACCTTTAGACCTTAAGAAAACCGTGAACCTGCCGAAAACGAATTTCGCGCAGAAGGCCAATTTGGGGCAGAGCGAGCCTGCCCGGTTGAAGAAATGGCAGGAAGCTGGGCTTTATGACCGAATCGCCGAAGCGCGGAAAGGGCGCGAGAAATTTATTCTCCACGACGGGCCGCCGTATGCCAACGCCGACATTCATATCGGGACCGCGCTCAACAAGATCCTGAAGGATTTTGTCGTAAAGACGCGTTCGATGATGGGCTACGACGCTCCGTATGTGCCGGGCTACGACTGCCACGGGCTGCCGATCGAGACAATTGTCGAGAAAAAGCTGGCGGAAAAGGGCAAGAACAAGGCCGATATTCCGGTTGCGAGTTTTCGCCGCATCTGCCGCGAGCACGCCTCGACGGCGATGAATAACCAGACGCGCGATTTTCAGCGGCTCGGCATTCTCGGCGAATGGCAGAACCCGTATCTTACGATGTCGCCGGAATATGAGTCGTCAACCGCAAGGCTTTTCGGACGCTTCATCGAACGCGGCTATGTTTACAAAGGCCTGCGGCCAGTCTATTGGTGCATCCACGACCGAACGGCGTTGGCCGAGGCCGAGGTTGAATACAGGGAGCACGTCTCGCCGTCGGTTTATGTAAAATTCCCGATGAAGACCGATCCGGCCGAGATCGACCCGGCACTGGCGGGCAAGAATGTTTTTGTTGTCATTTGGACTACGACGCCGTGGACATTGCCGGCGAATATGGGCATTGCCGTGCATCCGGATTTCGATTACTCCGCTATCGAGGTTCGGAGTACCGGCTTTAGCCGGCCCACTGCTTCGGCTCAGCAGCCTGAAGGCGAAACTCCGAACGCGACCGAGGTATTTATCGTCGCGTCCGAATTGGCGAAGTCGTTTTCCGAAAAATGCGGCTTTGCCGGGTATGAAGAGATCGCGCGGTTCAAGGGTAAAAAACTCGACCGAATGGAAGCAAAGCACGCGTGGCTCGACCGAACGTCGCTGATAATGAACGGCGAGCACGTAACGCTTGGCGAAGCCGACGCCGAGGTTGAGTTGGACGTGCGTTTTGAAAATAAAGCGTCTGCCAAATCGGGCACCGGCTGTGTTCATACCGCTCCCGGACACGGCGGCGACGACTTTCATATCGCAAAAGAGTACGGCCTTGAGATCTACAACCCGGTCGATTCGGCAGGTCGATTTACGGCCGAGGTCGAACATTGGGCCGGCGAGGATATCTTCGACGCGAATCCGAAGATAGTCGAGTTTCTCCGTGCCAACGGTATGCTCGTTCACTCGGAGAATTATGTTCACCGCTATCCGCATTGCTGGCGATGCAAGAACCCGGTCGTGTTCCGGGCAACTCCGCAATGGTTCATCTCGATGGACGAACTGCAAAAGCCCGCACTGCAAAAGCCCGCACGAAGTAAGGGCGAGAACGATGCAACTACGCTTCCTCTCCGCCAGGCGGCTCTCGCGGAGATCGAAAAGGTAAAATGGCATCCATCATGGGGCCAGGGCCGGATGACGAATATGTTCAAGGGCCGCCCCGATTGGTGCGTTTCGCGGCAGCGTTCGTGGGGCGTGCCGATACCGGTGTTTTATTGTCAGGCGTGCGACGAGACGATCGCCGATTCGAAGATCATCGATCACATCGCCGACATATTCGCGATCGAGACAGCCGATGCGTGGTACACTAGGCCGGAAAGCGAACTTTTACCTGAAGGGTTTGCCTGCCCGAAATGCGACGGCACCGATTTTCGCAAAGAGACAGACATTCTGGACGTTTGGTTCGATTCGGGGTCAAGCTGCGTGGCGGTTCTCGAAACTCGCGGCGAGACGCTGCGTTTTCCAGCGGACGTCTATCTTGAAGGCGGCGATCAGTATCGCGGCTGGTTCAACTCAAGCTTGAGCTGCGGAATTGCCGCGCATAGTTCGGCGCCGTACAAACAGATCGTAACGCACGGCTGGGTCGTCGATGGCGAGGGGAAGAAGCAGTCGAAAAGCCTGGGCAACGTAACCGCTCCGCAGGAGATAATCGACAAATCAGGAGCCGAGATATTGCGGCTTTGGGCCGCTGCGGTCGATTATACCGAGGACGTTCGGTGTTCGGACGAGATACTTTCGCGCGTTGTCGATTCCTACCGCAAATTCCGGAACACGCTGCGTTTTGCGCTTGGCAATTTGGACGGGTTCAACAACGCGACGGATGCGGTGGCGGAAAACGAACTGGAGCCGATCGATCGCTGGGCGCGGGCAAGCCTCGCCGAGGTAACTGAAAAGGTTGTGGAAGGATACCGCAGCTTTGATTTCCAGGCCGCGTACGGATCGCTTTATCATTTCTGCACCGTAACGCTTTCGGCGCGTTATTTCGATATCATCAAAGATCGGTTATATATTTATGCGCCGCGTTCGAAAGAAAGGCGTTCGGCGCAGACGGCCCTTTATCAAATTACCGACACATTGTGCCGGTTGCTCGCGCCGCTTCTTGCATTCACGGCGGATGAGGCTTGGGAGAATATTCCGGGCCAAACGGTTGCGTCAGTACATCTCGCTGAGTTTCCCGAAATAAGTGCGGAATCTGGCCGGCCTGAAGCCGATGCAGGACTGCTTGCCGATTGGGAACGCATCTTTGCCATTCGCGACGAAGTGCTGAAAGCGCTCGAAGATGCCCGAATCGCAAAACAGATAGGATCGTCGCTCGAGGCCAAAGTGATCCTCACGACCGACGCCGCAACGACGCGCTTTCTGCTCGACTATTTTGATCAGCTTCGATATATCTTTATCGTTTCGCAGGTTGAAGTGCACGAAGGCAGGTCGTTGAAGGTCGAGATCCAAAAAGCCGACGGACAGAAATGCGATCGCTGCTGGAATTATTCAACGCGCGTCGGTGAATTTGCGGAATATCCGACCGTGTGTGAACGGTGCCATGAGGCACTGACCGAGATCGAGAAGGCTGCCGCTGCGTGACTTGGCGGTAGATGAGGATATCTCGGTCAATCGATCCGTGATTTAATAAGTGTATTGTGACAAAGTAGAGCTATTGCATCAGATACCATTGTTGATTATGAGATCGTTTATCTTTGCTGTATTGCTGCTCGCATCGTTGTCCGCCATCGCATCGGCACAGGCGGTTTATTCACCCGCGAAAGGTTCGGTTGAACGCCGGCAAGTATTGGATGCTCTTCGGGTTCCTGTGGAGCGTGAGCTGAAGCAAAAGATCGTTTTTGTAGCGGATGATTTCAAGGTTCAGGGCAACTGGGCTTTCGTTAGCGGGCGTCCGCAAGGCCCGAACGGCAGCGCGCCGGATTATCGCGGGACCTCCTATGCAGAAGCAAGGGAGGCCGGGGCGTTCGACAATAACTTCTTCGCCTTGTTAAGAAAGACGGGCGGCAAATGGCGGGTGGTAAAATACGCGATCGGGTGTACCGATGTTTGTTATCTAGATTGGTGGAGGCGATATAAGGCCCCCAAGGCGATCTTTCCTTATGTGGAATAATTCAAAATCGCTTGCGATCTGCGGCGGCGGACGAACAAAAGCGAGTATCAAACCTAAGTAAGACGACTATGAAAACATCTGTTCTTCTATTTGTGACGACCGCATTTCTAGCCATTGGTGCCCTTGCCCAAACCCCGGAAAAGGATGCGGTGCGCGTCCCGCTTGAAAACTACATCAAAGCTCATGCAACAGGCGATCCGGCATACGCCCGAAAGGCGTTTCATACTCAGGGAAATATGATCTGGATCAAGGATGGCGGTTATTCGATCGAGAGTTTCGACCACTTTATCACGCGTGCGTTTACCGGGAAGCCGGCCGCCGATGAGGCTGAACGAAAAAAAGGCCGAAAGATCGAATCGATCGATGTTACAGGCAATGCGGCGGTCGCGAAGATCGTGCTCGATTATCCGACGATAAAGTTCGTCGATTATATGACCCTTTTGAAGATCGGCGGCGAATGGAAGATCGTTAACAAATCGTACTATGCCGAAACAAAGGCGCGTTCGGCCGCAATAACTCAGTGAACAAGCGCGACATCATTTGGAAATTGGCCTACCTCGTCATAGCCGGCGGGGTTTTTATGATCGACCAAACCACGAAGGCGTGGGCTGTTAGACGGCTCAGGTTTGGCGACGAGGTTCCTGTCATCTCCGGTTTTCTCAATTTTGCTTACGCGCAGAATACCGGTATCGCTTTCTCAATGCTCGACGATCACGGGGCGTCGGGCCGTTGGGGCCTGTCGATCGTCGCCTTGATCGCGGCGGCCCTGGTACTCTATTTCTTCTGGCGCACGCCGCGTTCGGATGACCGCATCCTCGGCGCCCTCGCTTTACTTCTTGCAGGTATTGCCGGAAATGTTACAGACCGCCTTCGGCTTGGCTTTGTTGTCGATTTCATTGATGTGCAATTCGGCTCGTGGCATTACCCGACGTTCAACGTGGCCGATATGGCCATTGTCACCGGCGCCGGGTTGATGATATTGGATATGTTTTTGTCAAAGCGAAGGCAGCAGGAGGCAACACGGCCGGTGGGGAGTGTGCTGGAGAAATGACCATAGTGTCAGGACCCCTTTGTTTGTCCGCCAGAGCTCTGGTGAAACTCGCGACACCACATAGTCAGTGGGCACACTCACTACCGCTCGTGTTACTGCCAAATGTACCCTGAGTTATTCCGCATCGGCAATTTTCCTGTTACGAGCTACGGCATTTGGCTGGCGGCGGGGATGCTGCTTGCATTGATGGCCGCATCACGCCTGGCGGCAAGGGACGGCCTCCCGAAAGATCGCATATACGATCTTGGCCTTTGGACGCTGCTCGGCGGGCTCTTGGGCTCAAAGATCCTGATGTACCTTGTCGATGACAATGTACACGTTTTCTCGCTCGATTTTTTGCGTTCCGGCGGGGTTGTTTATGGCGGGATCATCGGCGGCTTTATTGCGGTCGCGGTCCTAGTGCGAATGTACAAGCTGCCGTTTTGGAAGGTGGCCGATGCATTTGCTCCCGCTGTCGCGCTCGGCCAGGCGTTCGGCCGCCAGGGCTGTTTTGCCGCCGGCTGTTGTTGGGGGAAGCCGACCGACCTGTTCTTCGGCGTGCATTTTACGGAAGCCGGCCACGAATACACGGGCGTTCCGATGTACGGGCCGAGCGGGAACGACCTCTTTCTTTATCCAACCCAGTTGATCGAATCGTTCACGATGCTTGCCGTGTTCCTGTTCCTCTACTGGCTGCACAAGCGCAAGAAGTTTGACGGGCAGATCCTTATCGCCTACGGCATTATCTATTCCATCTTCCGATTCTCGATCGAATTTATCCGCGACGATCCGCGCGGCGACCTCTTTGGCCTGACCACGCTGACCGGGCTTTCCACGTCGCAGCTTGCAAGCCTGATGGTCGCTTTTGCGTCGGTCATCTTCATGATCATACGGCTGCGGTCTGCTGCCGCCACATCCAAAAGCTAACGGGTATCGGCTAACAACATCTAATGGTTAATTTTCCCTCGAAAAAGCCCGGTAGGAATCTTAGCCTTTCGTTGTTATTAGCCGGTAGCCGTTAGCCGACGCTTCCGTCTCTGGTAAAATCCTTCGCATTGCACGAGGAAATTGATAAAATCCCCATCACTCAGACCGAGGCGGGAGCTCGGCTCGATGCCTTTCTTGCTGAACGTATTGAAGGCTGGTCGCGCGCACGTCTGCAGAAGCTGATCGAGAATGGCGACGTGCTCGTCAATGAGCACGAAGCGAAACCGTCATACAAGCTGCGGGAGAATGACGTTGTCGAGGTCGAGCTTACCGAGCCGCCGGCGGCAGCATTCGAACCCGAGGATATACCGCTCGATATCATTTTTGAGGATCAATATTTAGCTGTCATCAATAAACCTGCAGGAATGGTGGTTCATCCGGGAGCCGGAGTTTCGAGCGGCACGCTCGCGAACGCGATCGCCTGGCATTTCTTGCGAAAGCGCGCACGAAGTAAGGGCGATAAGATACACGGTGAAGAGAACGCCTCTACTGACGCGCGGGCTTCCGCATCTGACCACCGCAATGGCATTGTTCATCGGCTCGATAAAGACACCTCGGGCTTGATCCTCGTAGCAAAAGACGAGCGGACGCACGAAGCCCTTGCCGAACAGTTCCGCCGCCGCACGGTCTCCAAGTCCTATATTGCGCTCGTGCATGGATCCACGCGTGCGAATCACGGAGTTATCGACCGCCCGATCGCCCGCGACCGCTGGCATCGCACCAAAATGACCGTTGCCGCCAACGGCCGAAATGCCCTTACGCTCTGGAACGTGCGCCGTCGATTTGAAAAATTCACGCTGCTCGACGTGGAGATCAAGACAGGCCGCACACACCAGATCCGGGTGCATTTAGCATCGATCAATCATCCAGTCGTCGGCGATGTCACGTATAACGAGGGCCGCGACAATACGATCGCGGACGCCGTTACAAAACAAGCCGTCCAGAAACTGGGCCGCTTCTTTTTGCATGCCGCCCGCCTCGCATTCACCCACCCACGGACCGGTGGCCTCATGGAATTCGACCAGACACTCCCGCCGGAACTTAAAGGCCTTATCGAGGTATTAGGTTGATAGCAAGATGCGGCGCGCTTGTCCGGCCGAAAGCCGCGTATCGCCGCTCTGCCGACCTTGGCAGAGCCGTTCGGTCATTTGACGCGATCCGGTTCATACCTTCTTCGCATATATACATTCGAGACCTAATGGTGCAAAATGGTGAAAAACCTACAATAGAATCGTCCGTTTCGAAAACCAAGAGCCTTTGATCCAATCGTTATGAAGATATTTGCGATCCTTCTTACCGTATTCCTTTTCGCGGTCGTGACCCTGTGCCAGAACATTATCCCCCAGCCGAACGGTGTCGTTCGGGGCGAAGGGAGTTTCCCGCTGAGCGCAGACACGTACATTGTCGCCAAAGACCGAGAAGGACGCACTCTCGCTGCAATGCTAAATGGCGAGATAAAAAGCCGCTATGGATTTACCCTCAAGGTTGAGAAGAAGCGTAAGGCAGGCGGGGCGATCATTTTTGAACCCGTTTCAGGCGGTTTGAATGGCTCATATTCACTCAAAGTCGAATCTTCGGGCGTGACCATAGGCGGCTCGGCAAGCGGGCGATTCTATGCGCTTCAATCCCTTCTCCAATTGTTGCCGATGGCCGCGAACGGCCCTATACAGGTCGCCGCCGTTACGATCACTGATACGCCCCGTTTTGGCTATCGCGGGATGCACCTCGATGTTTCGCGGCATTTTATGCCTGTTGAGTTCGTCAAGAAGTACATCGACCTGATGTCGCAGTATAAGTTCAATACTTTTCACTGGCATTTGACCGACGACCAAGGCTGGCGTATCGAGATAAAGAAATATCCGAAGCTCACAACTGTCGGGCAGTATCGCAGCGAGTCGCACGTCGGCCCTTACTCGCCGATCTTCAAGGGCGATGGGCGGCCGGTGGAGGGTTTCTATACGCAGGAGCAGATCAAGGATGTAATTGCCTACGCAAAGGCACGGTACATCACCGTGATCCCCGAGATCGAACTCCCCGGACACGCATCTGCGGCTCTCGCGGCGTACCCGGAGCTGGGGGCAGGCTGTGCAGCACCGGACCACAAGTTCGAAGTAAAAACGACCTGGGGCATCTTCAAAGAGGTGTTTTGCCCGACCGATGAGACGTTCAAATTTCTTGAAGACGTGCTCGACGAGACGATCAAACTCTTCCCCGATTCGCCTTACATTCACATCGGCGGCGACGAAGTGCTGAAAGACTTCTGGAAAGATTCGGCTTTTGTGCAAGGACTCAAAAAACGCGAGAACCTCAAAGATGAGCACGAGGTCCAGTCATACTTCATCCGCCGGATCGAAAAATTCATCAACTCTAAAGGCAAGAAGATCATCGGCTGGGACGAGATACTCGAAGGCGGCGTCGCACCGAATGCTACGATCATGAGCTGGCGGGGCGAGAAGGGCGGCATCGAGGCGGCAAAGGCGCATCACGACGTGATCATGACGCCGAACACGTACGTTTATTTAGACTACGGCCAGGGCGACCCTGCGTACGAGCCGCTGAATATTGGCGGCTACATTCCACTCGAAAGAGTTTACGGCTGGGACCCGGTTCCAAAAGAGATATCACCCGACGAAGTGAAATACATCCTGGGCGGCCAGGCAAATATCTGGACCGAATATCTCGAAACGCCTGCGGCGGTCGAGTATATGGCCTTCCCGAGAATGCTCGCCTTAGCCGAAGTTCTATGGACGAATCCGGCGCAAAAGGATCTTGCAGATTTCAAGCGGCGCCTCAACGCGGTCCTGCCGCGGTTGGATAAGCAGGGTGTGAACTATCGCATTCCGGAACCGGACGGCCTGAAGAACATCGTCACACGTGACGAGAACCTGTCGATCACACTTATCCCTGCGCCCGGCACCGTTGTTATCTTTACTACGGATGGTTCGACACCAGACGTTAAGTTTTCAGAGCAGTACTCCAAGCCGATCGAGCTTTCACTTAAGGACGGCGAGGTGAAAACACTGAAGACCGTCGTGATAAGTGCCGCAGGCCGCAAAAGTTCCGTGTATGCAGCAACCATCGTTCGCGGCGCTATGAGGGAGCCGGATACCCTGGCGGCCGATGCGAAACCGGGCGTATCTTACGACTTCTTCGTCCCACGCGGCGATATGTCGGGCGAGGGCGAGCATCGCACCGGCGAAACGCGGTCGATCGGGTTGAACCAGTTCGCGAAAGACTTTGATCTCAAAAAGCCGTTTGCCGTCACCTTTGACGGGGTTTTCCTGGCGCCGCAGGACGGCGTTTATGAATTTCAGGTCGATTCCCCATGGGATGCAACCATCGTTCTCGGCGGCAAGATGATCATCAATGATGCGGGGACAAAAGACCGTACGATGCGCTCCGCGATAGTCCCGCTAAAAGCCGGACTGCATAAGCTTTCGCTCCGCTACAACAATCGCGGTGGTGAACCGTTCTGGCGGTTTAGCTTCGGCATAAAAGGCCAGGGCCTGCGACGGGCGTACGGTGGCGAGTTTGTTCACTAAATCTACGGCAGAGCCGTACCGGAGACAAGAATATGAGCGAAATATCACGACGAGACCTTCTTAAGAGCGGCATTGCAGCGACGGTTGCCGCTTCGTTGATCGGGACAGAAGACGCATTGGCCGCGCCGGCCGCGAAAACTATGGCCGACGTGCCGTTCGAACGACGCGATAAGGTGCGGATCGGCATCGTTGGCGTTGGTGAACGCGGCAAGTCGATGATCCACGATATGAACGGCATCGAACACCTCGAGATCACCGCGCTCTGCGACAACGTGAAGGCAAATGCCGACGAAGGCAAGGCGATGCTTGAAAAGGCGGGTAAGCCGACACCGGCGATGTACACCGATGGCGACTATGCATTTGAGAAGATGTGCGAACGGGACGATATCGACTTTGTCTATTCGCCAACTCCGTGGGAATGGCACGCGCGGGTCGGACTTGCGGCGATGAACAACGGCAAGCACGTGGGCCTCGAGGTCCCAATGGCGACGACGATGAAGGACCTTTGGAAGCTTGTCGATACGAGCGAGCGCACACGAAAGCACTGCATAATGATGGAGAATTGCTGTTACGATTTTAACGAGTTGATGATCCTCAACATGGTGCGTGACGGTGCGTTCGGCGAGATAACACACGGCGAAGCCGCGTACATCCACGATCTGCGCGCGATAATGAACGAGAACCGCAGTGAAGGCCTCTGGCGTCGTGCGTGGCACACGCGGCAGAATGGCAATCTCTATCCGACGCACGGACTCGGGCCAGTATCGAACTATATGAATATCAATCGCGGCGACCGACTTGAATATATGGTCTCGATGTCGTCGCCGGCGCGCTCGTTGGCCGCATACCGTGAAAAGACCGTGCCGAAGGATTCGCCAAAATGGAAGGAGCAGTATATCAACGGCGATATGAGCACAAGCATTGTCAAGACGGTCAAGGGCCTGACGATCATGGTGCAGCACGATACGTCAACACCGCATCCGTACGACCGCATCAATTTGATCCAGGGAACGAAAGGCGTTTTTCGCGATTATCCGCCGCGAATTATGATCGATGGCCAGCCCGAAGGTCACCGCTACACGTCCATCGACAAATACAAAGAAAAATACACGCACTGGCTTTGGAAAAAGCTCGGCGACGTCGCTCGAAACGCAGGCCACGGCGGAATGGATTACCTGATGTCGTGGCGGTTGGTCCAGTGTTTTCGCGAAGGGCTTCCGTACGATATGGATGTTTATGATGGCGCCGCCTGGTCGGCCCCGTTCCCACTGAGCGCGGAATCGATCGCAAAGAGGTCGGCACCGGTAAAGATACCCGATTTCACGCGCGGCCAGTGGATGAAGAAACGCTCGACACTTGAATAGTCTCCGACTTCGCAGTATCGACCGGCCGAAAGCCAAGGCCACTGGCCGCTTCTTACCGTTATGCGCAAAATCGTGTTGCTGTCCATCGTCTTGCTCCTCAACGTCCTGGCCGTTGGCCAGGCTCGTACTTTCTCCATCGAGGGTGAACACTTCATGCTCGACGGAAAACCGTTCATCATTCGTTCGGGCGAGATGCATTATCCGCGTGTGCCGCCCGAGCATTGGCGCGACCGCTTTCGCAAGGCGAAGGCGATGGGGCTGAACACCATCACGACCTACGTCTTTTGGAACCTCCATGAAAAGCAGCAAGGCAAGTTTGATTTTTCGGGCCCGCTTGATGTGGCCCGTTTTGCCCGCATCGCTCAGGAAGAAGGCTTGTTCTTGATCGTGCGCCCGGGGCCGTACATCTGCACCGAGTGGGATTTTGGCGGCATTCCGGCGTGGCTTTTGCGTGAAAAGGATATGCAGGTGCGCACGCGCGATGCGCGCTTTCTTGCCGCTTCGGACCGGTATATGAAAGAGGTCGGTCGGCGGCTCGTACCCTTGCAGATCCAGAACGGCGGCAACATCATAATGGTCCAGGTCGAGAACGAATACGGCTCGTTCGGCAGCGACAAGGTCTATATGGAAGCGGTCCGAAAGAGCATCGCAGATGCCGGATTTACCGTTCCGCTCTTCACGTCCGACGGGCCGCGAAAGGATATGTTGGATGGAGGCACGCTGCCGGGTGTGACGTCCGTGATCAACTTCGATTCGAGCGATGACCCGGCAAAACAATTCGAGACATTCGCAAAGTTCCGCTCAGGCGTTCCGCGAATGGTCGGTGAATATTGGATAGGCTGGTTCGATCATTGGGGAGAAAAGCACCATACGGTCAAGCCCGAGACGGTCGCACGCGGCCTCGACCAAATGCTGGCGAACGGTATCTCGTTCAACTTGTATATGTTTCACGGCGGCTGGTCGTTCGGGTATATGGCCGGTGCGAATTATTCCCGTGATATGCCATATCAGCCCGATACTTCCGATTATGATTACGATGGCGTGCTCGATGCTGCCGGCCGGATAACGCCAAAATTCAACGCACTTCGGGCGGTGATCCAGAAGCATTTCCCCGATGAGCGGCTGCCCGAAGTTAAGGACGATACGAAGTTCATCTCGATCCCCGAATTCCGTCTCGACAGATCGGCAAGCCTGTTCGCGGCAGTCAAAGCTTTGGGCAAGCCGTTCATATCCGAGAATGTAGTGCCGATGGAGTCTCTCGGCCAGACGCACGGCTTTACCCTCTATCGCCATCGGTTTGACGCCGATACGAGCGGCACGCTTATTTTCAAGGAACAGCGCGACTATTCGCACGTCTTTGTAGATCAAAAATTCATCGGCAAGCTGGACCGGCGATTGAAGGAGCAATCCATCGGGATAGACGTCAAGAAAGGTGGCGTGATCGACGTGCTGGTCGAGAACATGGGCCGGCTGAACTTTGGCAAGGACTTCATTTTTGACCGCAAGGGCATCACGGAAAGCGTATCGATAAATGGACGCGAGCTTAAAGGTTGGGAGATCATTCCGCTTCCTTTCGATAACCTTTCGCGGCTGAAATTTTCGAAGCAGGATATGCCGAACGCGGCATTTTATCGCGGGAATTTCAAGCTCACTGAGATCGGCGATACCTTCCTCGATATGCGCAAATGGGGCAAGGGGCACGTTTGGGTGAACGGGCATCACCTTGGCCGTTTTTGGAATATCGGGCCGCAGCAGTCGCTCTATCTTCCGGTTGGCTGGTTAAAGAAGGGGAATAATTCGATCGTCATACTCGACCTCGAAAACAAGGGAGATCGAGCAATAAGCTCGAGCCCGGCCATTCATTACGGAAATAACTAGTGGTCCGACGGATCCTAATTCTGATCTTCATATTGCCGGCGGCCCTCTTTGGCCAAACAAAGCCTCCGCCGCCGGTTTTTCCCATACCGTCACGGTCTCAGCTCGAATGGCAGAAGCTCGAGTATTACGCATTCATCCACTTCGGGATGAACACGTTCACCGATCACGAATGGGGCGAAGGCCGGGCGCCGGCCAGTGAATTCGCTCCGACCGCGTTCGACGCAAGGCAATGGGCCCGCGTCGTTCGCGATGCCGGCATGCGGGGCATCATCATCACGGCCAAGCACCATGACGGCTTTTGCCTTTGGCCGTCGGCTACTACCGATTACTCGGTCAAGAATTCAAAATGGCGAAACGGCCGCGGCGATGTGATCAAAGAGGTCGCCGCGGCGGCCCGCGAATACGGGCTGAAATTCGGCGTTTACATTTCGCCGTGGGACCGTAACCATCCGCTTTACGGCACGCCGAAATACAATCAGGTATATAAGCAGCAATGGCGCGAAGTGCTGACGAACTATGGCCCGGTGTTCGAAGCATGGCTGGACGGAGCGAACGACAACAAGAAAAGGATGGTCTATGACTTCGATGGATTCTTTTCGACCATCCGCTCCGCTCAGCCCAGTGCGGTCATTTTCAGCGATGCCGGGCCGGACGCCCGCTGGGTTGGCAACGAACGCGGCATCGCCGGCGAAACGAACTGGTCAACGCGCGATAACGAAGGCTCGTTCCCCGGGTTTGTCGACGAAAAGGCACTCAATACCGGGGACGAGAACGGTTCGGCCTGGATACCGGCCGAATGCGATGTTTCGATCCGGCCGGGCTGGTTCTATCACGCGGACGAGGATTCACGGCTCAAGTCCGTCGATCAATTAATGGAGATCTATTATGGTTCGGTGGGCCGCAACTGTAACCTGCTATTGAACATAGGGGTTGACCGCCGCGGGCTTGTAAACGAGAACGACATCGCGCGGCTGATGGAGTTCAAGGCCGCGAGGGAGAAGGCACTTGGTGCCAGCCTCGCCGTGCGAAAGGTCGCCGCAACGAATACTCGCGCCGGGCGATTCGCGGCCGCCAACGTGCTCGACGCTTCGTACGAAACGTACTGGGCAACCGGTGACGGCGTGAAAAACGCATCGCTCACCTTCGATCTTGGCCGCGAAACGGAGATAGACACGGTTCTGCTGCAAGAGAATATTGCGTTCGGCCAACGGGTCAAAGAATTCTCGATTCAGGTGTGGAACGGCCTGGGCGAATTCACAACAGTTTCGCGACAGACTACTATCGGATACAAACGCATTGTCCGCTTTCCGCGAGTCACAACGAAACGCGTGCGCCTTGTGATCGGCGATGCAAAGGCAGGCCCGGTCATTTCTACGATACAGTTGTTCAATTCAGGGCGAAGGTAAACCTAATGAACGTCGCGTCAAGAATAATTAAACGGCTGCTTTTTGCGATCTCGCTTGGCTTCCTCATGGCAAACCTCGCGCTTGGCCAGGAGTCGGTTGTCTTTAAGGGCGGTGACGACGGCAATGCGAACTATCGCATTCCGGCGATCATAAAGCTCAGATCTGGAAAACTACTCGCGTTTGCTGAAGGCCGCCGCAAAGGCTCTGGCGATTTCGGCGACATCAATATTGTCCTGCGAACGAGCGATGATAACGGCCGAACGTGGTCGCCGATGCAGGATGTCGTCGATAACGCAAGCCTGCAGGCGGGCAATCCGGCGCCGGTCGTCGATAATTTTGATAAGCGATATCCAAAGGGCAGGATCTTTCTTTTTTACAACACCGGCGACAATACTGAGACCGAGGTTCGCAAGGGTAAAGGAACGCGCGAGGTCTGGTACAAGGCATCGGTCGATGAGGGACGGACGTGGTCGGACGCCGTAAATATCACCTCGCAGGTAAAACGCACCGATTGGCGGGCGTATGCAAACACACCCGGCCACGCCTTGCAGATAACCAAAGGTAAATTCAAAGGACGGATCTTTGTCCCGATCAACTATTCAAAGGGCGATCCACAGAAAGCTTTCGCCGACTATATGGCCGCAGGATTCTATTCTGACGACCACGGCAAGACCTTCAAGATCAGCGACGATATCGGGATAAAAGGCAGCAACGAATCGACCGCGGCCGAACTGCCGAACGGCGGACTTCTGCTCAACGCACGCAATCAACGCGGCGACGAAAAGTTTCGCATTTCTGCACGCAGCAGCGACGGCGGAGCAACGTGGAATGCTGTCGGGATCGATAAGAATTTGCCCGATCCGATCTGCCAGGGCAGCCTGCTCTCGATCAAAGGCAGGACCATCGCATTCTCAAACAATGCCGACCCCGAACGCCGCGACAAACTCACTTTGCGGATCAGTTTCGACGCCGGCCTGACATGGACGAAGAACATATTGGTTGACGCCGCCCCGACGCCGACCGACAGCTACACGGCATACTCGGATATTGTCCTGATCGACAAGAACCGTATCGGCGTTCTATATGAAAAGGACGACTACACAAAGATCGTGTTTAAGATCATCAAATGGCGTTAATCCATTGGGTCGAGAACTACAAGATTATCGGTGAAAGCATCATGAAAAGATCAATTGTCTCTGCGTCTCTGCGTCTCTGCGGTTCTATTCTTCTGCTCGCCATTTTCTCCTCACTGCTCGCCGCCCAGACGCGCGACTACACCCGCTGGGTAAACCCTTTCATCGGCACCGGCGGACACGGCCACACATTCCCCGGCGCGACCGTCCCGTTTGGAATGGTGCAACTCTCGCCCGACACGCGCATCGATAACTGGGATGGCTCCAGCGGCTACCACTACAGCGACGACATCATCTACGGCTTCTCACACACGCACCTTTCCGGCACCGGAATTCCGGACGGCTGCGATATTTTGATCACGCCCAAGACGGACGACAGTCTATCGAGTTCCAAGATGTATCCGTCTAAATTCTCACACTCCAGCGAGAAGGCGGAGCCGGGATATTACCGTGTCAAGTTGGATGATTCCGGGATCATTGCGGAGTTGACATCGACAACTCGCGTTGGCTTGCACAGGTATCAGTTCCCGGCGTCGAGTGGCAGCTTTGTCATTGACCTGAACTGGCGCGACAAGGTCAAAGATTCCCAGATCAAGGTAACCCGAAACGGCCTTGAAGGATTCAGAGAATCAGAATCCTGGGCGAAGAACCAACGAGTGTATTTTGTTCTTGAGTTTTCTAAGCCGCTGGTTTACAAAGCCTTGACCGTCTCAGACACCACCACAGCCCACAAGACCGGATCGAAAGCGTTGGTTAAATTCGATACGAGGCGGGGCGAGCAGATATTAGTTAAAGTCGCCATCTCTTACGTCTCCATCGAAGGCGCGCGAAAGAATCTTGAAGCCGAGATCCCCGGTTGGGATTTTGACAAGGTTCGCGCGGACGCGAAGGCTGCGTGGAACAAAGAGCTTTCGAAGATAGAGGTTTCCGGCGGCACGCCGGACCAGATGACGAACTTCTACACCGCGCTTTATCACACGGCGATCCAGCCGAACGTTTTTAGCGATGTCGATGGCCGTTATCTAGGCCACGACCGGAAGGTGCACCAGCTACGGAGCGCGGACACTCCTGTCCGCATGAGTGCGAAGCACGAAGGAAAGTCTTTCGCCGCAAGCGGCGATGCGGACAAGAGTGTCCGCGCTCCGTCCGAGCAATATACGGTCTTCTCGCTTTGGGATACGTTCCGAGCGGCGCATCCGCTTTATACGATCGCGGATCAGAAACGTACCGTCGATTTTATAAACACGTTCATACGCCAATACGAGCAAGGCGGGCGGCTGCCGGTTTGGGAATTGTGGGGCGAGGAGACCGACACGATGATCGGCTATCACACCGTGTCGGTCATCGCCGACGCAATGGCAAAGGGCATCAAAGGTTTCGATTACGAAAAAGCCAACGCCGCCGCAAAACACTCCGCCGAGCTCAACCACTTCGGCCTCGCGGGATACAAACGCCGCGGCTACATCTCGATGGAGGACGAGAACGAATCGGTCTCAAAAACTCTCGAGTACGCCTACAACGATTGGTGCATCGCCCAAATGGCGAAACTTCTTGCGGAAGCCCGCACGTCAGTAAGGGCGAAACAATACGCTGCCGACTACGATGAATACTCTCGTCGTGCCCGCTACTTCGAAAACCTCTTCGACGAAAAGACCGGCTTTTTCCGTGCAAAGAAGAACGGCGCATTCGTCGAGCCGTTCTCGCCGACCGAGGTGAACTTCGGCTTTACCGAGGGCAATTCGTGGCAGTATTCGTTCTTTGCGCCGCAGGACGTTTCTCACTTGATGGACCTGATGGGCGGGCGTGAGAAATTTGTCGCGAAACTCGATAAGCTCTTCACAACAAGCGACAAGCTTTCGGGCCGCGAGCAGGCCGATATCACCGGTTTGATCGGACAATACGCACACGGAAACGAGCCATCGCATCACATAGCATATCTCTACAACTATGCCCACGAGCCATGGAAAACGCAGAAATATGTCCGCCAGATATTGGACGATTTCTACAAAAATGCGCCTGACGGCCTGATCGGCAACGAAGACTGCGGCCAGATGTCGGCGTGGTACATTTTGAGCGCAAGCGGCTTTTACCCCGTCGCTCCGGGTTCGCCGGTTTACGCCTTCGGCACGCCGCTCTTTCCCGAGGTGAAATACAAACTTGAGAACGGCAAGACGTTTACGATCCGGGCAAAGAACGTGTCGTCAACAAACCGGTACATCCTGAACGCAAAGCTGAACGGCGCTCCGTATAAAAAGGCGTTCATAACGCATGACGACATAATGCGCGGCGGCATACTGGAATTTGCAATGACCGATCAGCCTGTCGAAACTGCGTTCAACGAATTTCCCATCTCCTCGATCGCTGAGAAGACCGTCGCCGTTCCGGTGATCACGGGCGAGCGAACATTTGTGGATAGCACACCAGTCACGCTCTCGACGCTCACTCCAAACGCAAAGGTCTATTACACGACCGACGGCAGCGTCCCGACAACTAGATCTGAGATATACACGGCGCCTTTCACCGTCGATAAAACCACGAAAGTGAGTGCTATCGCGATCGCGGCGAATGGAATTGCAAGCTTTCCGGTCGAATCGGTCCTGACAAAACGCCCGCACGACTGGACGGTCAAAGTCCTTTCAGGCTACAGCACGCAATACACCGGCGGCGGCGACAACGCGATCATTGACGGCATCCGCGGGACGGTGAATTTCGCAAGCGGCGAATGGCAGGGCGTGCAGGGCAAACCTTACGAGGCCGTCATCGACCTGAAGCGTGAGGCCGAGATAAAAGAAGTCGGCGGTAGTTTTGTTCAGGCCGCCGGGCCGTGGATATGGATGCCGGCGAACATCAAATTTGAGATCTCAAACAATGGAAATGATTGGACACAGGTCGCCGACATCAAAACCGATGTCCCGCTGACCGAAATGAAGCCGACGGTCCGCGAGTTTGTTCAGAAGATCACGCCTGTAAAGGCCCGCTACGTCCGCATCCACGCGTTTAATATCGGGAAGATCCCGTCATGGCACCTCGGCGCCGGCGACGACCCGTGGATATTTATCGATGAGGTGATAGTCAGGTGACTCGCGGCCTGCGAAAGCCCGCACGCAGTAAGGGCGAAATGCTCTGCGAAAGCCCGCACGCAGTAAGAGCGATATATCAACGAGCTAGATCTTCGACGCTATGATGAACCACCGACCATCGGACATGTTTGACGAATACGGTTTTGAACTCTACGAGGACAACGAGTTTCCTCTCGCCTACCTGATCACTTTTCGAACGTACGGCACATGGCTGCACGGCGACGAGCGGTACTCGATCAACCGCAGTAATCGAGGTGTCCAAGGCACCGTGAAGCTTGCTCCGAATGTCCCACTAAACCAAAAAATGCAGCAAGAGATGAAGCAGCCGCCGACAATACTGGACACCTTTCAGCGCACAGCCGTCGACCACGCGGTCAGAGAACTCTGTATTGCCAGAGAATACGTTCTCCACGCATTGAACGTTCGTTCCGTGGTGCGTGCAGCGGCAAAGCCTGAAAGGATCGCGGACGCGATGAAAGCCTTCGCTACAAAGCGTCTTAGGGAATTGGGCCTAATCGAAAGTACTACACGACTCTGGGCGCGGGGCCGAAGCAGGCGCTATTTGTGGAAGCCACGTCATGTAGAAGCGGCAATCAGTTATGTCTTATATTCCCAGGGAGACTCGCCGTTCGAAATCGAGGATCAGATCCACTGATGTTGAGCATTCCGGCCTCTATTGAGTGTTTTCGCCCTTACTTCGTGCGGACTTTTGCACCTTCGTGAGGGCTGATAGGAGCTTATCGCCCTTACTTCGTGCGGGCTTCTGCACCTTCGTGAGGGCTTATGCGAGCTTATCGCCCTTACTTCGTGCGGGCTTCTGCATGTCCGTGAGGGCTGATAGGAGCTTTTTCGCCCTTACTTCGTGCGGGCTTTTGCCTCTTCGTGCCGGGCTTTTGCATCTTGGTGGCGGGTTTTTGCATCAGTTCCTTCGAACACGTCTTTTTTCGCAAAGCCGCCCTTCTTTACCTTCCGAAGGATCGTTCGCAAGTTGCTGTCGGCCTTTGTGATGATT
>WBZY01000719.1_pt1 | contig 22614 bp, 18 predicted proteins | sample 5204191 | NCBI WGS metagenome assembly WBZY01 (sample SAMN12344363, study PRJNA552823) | activated sludge metagenome | biome: Activated sludge suspended growth; feature: Anammox Sidestream; material: Wastewater; isolation source: activated sludge from anammox sidestream of wastewater treatment...
CGCGGCGATCTCGACGGTGTTGTGCCTGCTGATCGCGTATCCGATGGCCTACGCGATGGCGAGGTCGAGCCCGGCCACGCGCAATCTGTACCTGATGCTGATCATCCTGCCGTTCTGGACCTCGTTCCTGCTGCGCGTCTACGCCTGGATCGGTCTGCTGCAGAACAACGGCGTGATCAACTCGGTGCTGCTGGCGCTCGGCATCATCGACGAACCGATCACGATGATGCAGACGGATTTTGCGGTGTTCATCGGCATCGTCTACTCCTACCTGCCGTTCATGATCCTGCCGCTGTATTCCAATCTCGAGAAGCACGATTTCACGTTGCTCGAGGCGGCGGCCGACCTCGGGGCAGGCCCGGTCAAGTCGTTCCTGCGCATCACGCTGCCGCTGTCGAGGCCCGGCATCATTGCGGGCTCGCTGCTCGTGTTCATCCCGGCAGTCGGCGAGTACGTGATCCCGTCGCTGCTCGGCAGCACCGACCAGCTGATGATCGGCCGGGTGCTGGCGGACGAGTTCTTCGCGAACCGCGACTGGCCGGTGGCGAGCGCGGTCGCGATCGCGATGCTGCTGCTGCTGATGGTGCCGATCATGATCTTCCAGCACTTCCAGTCGCGCGAACTGGCGGGCGCGAAGTGATCCGCAGCCGCCACTGGTTCTCGAAGACCGGCCTCTGGCTCGGGCTGTTCTTCCTGTACGCGCCGATCATTTCGATGGTCGTGTTCTCCTTCAACAATTCGCGCCTCGTGACCGTGTGGGACGCCGCGAACTCGCCGACGCTCAAGTGGTACGGCGAACTGTTTCGCAACGAGCAGATACTCGGCGCGGCGCTGTTGTCGATCCGCATCGCGGCGATGACGGCGACGGGTGCGGTCATCCTCGGCACGCTCGCCGGGCTCGTGCTCGTGCGTTTCGGTCCGTTCCGCGGCCGGGCCCTGCTCTCCGGCATGACCACGGCACCGCTCGTGATGCCGGAAGTGATCACCGGCCTGTCGCTGCTGCTCCTCTTCGTCGCGCTCGAGCAGCTGATCGGCTGGCCCGCGACGCGCGACGTGACGACGATCACGATCGCGCACATCACGTTCTCGATGGCCTACGTGACGATCGTCGTGCAGTCGCGCCTCGCGGGTTTCGACAATTCGCTCGAGGAAGCGGCGCTCGATCTCGGTGCGCGTCCCGCCAAGGTGTTCTTCCGCATCACGCTGCCGCTGATCGTGCCGGCGATCCTGTCCGGGTGGCTGCTCGCCTTCACGCTGTCGTGGGACGACGTCGTCGTCTCGCAGTTCGTCGCCGGTCCGGGGTCGACGACCCTGCCGATGGTGATCTTCTCGAAAGTCCGCCTCGGCGTGAGTCCGGACGTCAATGCGCTCGCGACGATCCTCGTGCTGATCGTCGCCACGGGCGTCGTCGCGTCCTCGATCTGGATGCGCCGGCAGGAGCGGCGCCGCGAACGCGAAATCCAGATGGCGGTCGCGGCGAACAAGTAGACGACGCTCTCCATGGGCGTGAATCTCGGCATCGACTTCGGCGGCTCCTCGATCAAGGCGGGTCTCGTGGACGTGGCGCACGGCCATATCGTCGGCGGGACCGTGGCGGTTCCCACGCCGCATCCGTCCACGCCGCACGCCGTGGTCGAGGCGATTCGCGCCCTCGATGCACAGCTGCCTCACGCCGACGCGATCGGGTTCGGATTTCCGTCCGTCGTGAAGGCGGGGCGCGCGTGCACGGCGGCGAACATCGATGCCGCGTGGATCGGCACCGACGTCGGCAGCCTGCTGCGCGAGGCCTTCGGTCGACCGGCCGCGTTTCTCAACGATGCCGATGCCGCGGGCCTCGCGGAGATGCGCTTCGGTGCGGGCCGGGGCGTGTCGGGGACCGTGCTCGTATTCACGTTCGGCACCGGCATCGGTTCGGCCCCGTTCATCGACGGCAGGCTGCTGCCGAACACCGAGTTCGGCCACCTCGAGATGCGTGGCGGGTCGGCCGAGCTGTGGGCGTCGGCGCGCGTGCGCACCGAGCTCGCACTCGGCTGGGCCGAATGGGGCGCGCGCGTGTCGGAGTATTTCGCACAGATGGAACGCCTGTTCTGGCCCGACCTGATGATCCTCTGCGGCGGGGTGAGCACACACTTCGACCAATTTGCGCGCTATCTCGAGACGCGCGCGCCGGTGAGGCCGGCCGCACTCGGCGCCGAGGCAGGCATCATCGGCGCTGCGCTCGCCGCGACATGACCGGCGTCGGCGCGGGGGCGGTTCCCGGCAAGTTGCCGGACGTCGGCACGACGATCTTCACGGTGATGTCGCGTCGTGCGGCCGAACTGGGCGCACTCAACATCGGCCAGGGCTTCCCCGACTACGCGATCGACCCGCGGCTCGCACGCGCGCTCGCCGACGCGGTGGCCGGGGGCCACAACCAGTACGCGCCGATGGAAGGATCGATTGCGCTGCGCGAGGCCATCGCCGGCAAGCTGCGGGCGAGCCACGCCATCGCCGTCGATCCGGCCCACGAAATCACCGTGACCTGCGGGGCGACCGAGGCCATCTACTCGGCGATCCAGGCCGTCGTCGGGCCTGGCGACGAGGCGATCGTGTTCGACCCGGCTTATGACTCGTACGATCCGGCGATACGGCTCGCCGGTGGCCGCGCGGTTCACGTGCCGCTCTCGCCGCCGCGATTCCGCTACGACTGGGACCGCGTGCGCGCGGCGCTGACTCCGCGCACCCGGCTCGTGATCGTGAACACGCCGCTCAACCCCGCCTGCACCGTGCTGCGCGCCGGCGACGTCGCGGCGCTCGCGCAGCTCGTGCGCGACCGGCCGATCACGGTGCTCGCCGACGAAGTGTACGAGCACGTGATTTTCGACGGCCGGCGCCACGAGTCGGTCCTCGCGCACGAGGAACTGCGCGCACGCAGCTTCGTCGTGTTCTCGTTCGGCAAGACGCTGCACGCGACCGGCTGGCGCATCGGCTACTGCGTTGCGCCGGATGCGCTGACGCGCGAATTGCGCAAGGTGCACCAGTACAATACGTTCAGCATCGCGGCGCCGCTGCAGGCGGCGATCGCGCATTACCTGCCGCGGCACCCCGAATGCTGGCAGGGGCTCGCCGCGTTCTTCGAGGCGCGTCGCGACCGGCTGCTCGCGGCGCTCGCGGGCAGCGGCTTCGGTGCGCCGGGCGCGGAAGGCACCTATTTCCAGCTGCTCGACTATTCGGCGATCGCGCCGGCGGAGGACGATCTCGGGTTCTCCCGCCGCCTGCTGGAGGAGGGCGGAATTGCGACCATTCCGCTGTCACCGTTCTACCGGGAGCCGCCGGCATTGCGGTACGTGCGTCTCTGCATCGCGAAGGAGGAGGCGACGCTCGACGAAGCGGCCCGCAGGCTTCGCGCGTTTGCGGACCGGGCTGCGCGGTAGACTGCGCCCATGCGCACGACGCTCGTCCAGTCAACGCTCGCCTGGGGCGATCCGGACGCGAACCGGGCCCGGTTCGCGCAGTTGCTCGCGCCGCTCGCGGGCGCGACCGACCTGATCGTGCTGCCCGAGACATTCACCACCGGCTTCGACATGCAGGGCGCGGCACGTGCCGAGCCGATGGGCGGGCCGACCTGCGAGTGGCTGCTCGCCACGGCGCGGCGCCTCGATGCGGCGCTCCTCGGCAGCGCGTTCATCCGGGATGCCACGGGTGCGCACAATCGCGCGCTGTGGGCCACGCCCGACGGCCTGCTCGCACACTACGACAAGCGGCACCTGTTCCGAATGGGTGGCGAGCACGCGCATTTCGCCGCAGGCGAGACGCCATGCATGGTCACGTGGCGCGGTGCGCGCATTGCGCCGCTCGTCTGTTACGACCTGCGCTTCCCGGTGTGGAGCCGCCGTCGCGCCGGCTACGACTACGACCTGCTCGTCTACGTCGCGAACTGGCCGGCGCCGCGCCAGCACGCGTGGCAGCAGCTGCTGCGCGCACGCGCCATCGAGAACCAGGCCTACGTCGTCGGCGTCAACCGCGTGGGCGAGGACGGCAACGGGGTCGCACACCGGGGCGGCAGCGCGGCCATCGAGCCGCAGCTCGGCCAGCCGCTCGTCGAACTCGGAGACACGGCGGCCATTGCGACCGTGGCACTCGACCTCGATGCGCTGCGTGAGCTGCGCGCGCGCTTTCCGGTCGCACTCGACGCCGACCGCTTTGCCCTCGACCCGGCCGGGAGCCCGCCATGAAGAAGCCGACGCGCGTCAACCATCCTCCCGCCGTGCCGGTTCCGGCCGACAACCGCCCGGTCGTCGCACCGATCTACCAGACCGTCAAGTTCGAGTTCGAGTCGGTGGAAGAGACGGTGCGGACCCTGCGGGGCGAGCGCGCCGGCTATTACTACATGCGCACGTCGAATCCGACGACGCGCCAGCTCGAACTGACGCTCGCGTCGCTGCAGGACCGCGACGACTGCCTCGCGACCGCCTCGGGCGTCAACGTGATTGCGCAGACGCTGCTCGGACTCACGAAGCAGGGCGACCACGTGCTGTGCTTCGTCGAGACCTACGGTCCGACGCGGCAGATCATCCGCCGCCTGCTCGGCCGCTTCGGCGTGACGCATGCGATGCTGTCCGTCGAGGACCTCGCCGGCATCGAGCAGGCGCTCGCGACCACGCCGACGCGGCTCGTGATCTTCGAATCGCCGACGAACCCGGTCACGAAGATCGCCGACATCGCGACGATCACGCGCCTCGCGCGCCGCCATGGTGCGCACACCGTGATGGACAACACCTTCGCCGGACTGCATCAGCACGGCGAATACGACGTCGATTACTTCCTGCACAGCCTGACGAAGTACGCGTCGGGATCGGGCGACGTGATGGGTGGCGCGGTGATTGCGCGCGCCGAACTCCTGCGACCGCTGCGTGCGGAATTCCCGGTGCTGGGCGGAGTGCTCGATCCGCACGCCGCCTTCCTGATCCAGCGGGGCCTGCGTACCTACTTCGTGCGCTATCGCGAGCAGAGTGCCCGCGCGCTCGCGATCGCACAGCGCCTCGCAGCGCATCCGGCTGTGGCCCGCGTGCACTACCCCGGCCTTCCCGGCCACCCGCAGCACGCGCTCGCGCGCGCGCAGATGCGCGAGTTCGGCACGATCGTCACCTTCGACCTGCGGGGTGGCGCCGAAGCGGGCCGACGCTTCACGGAGGCACTGACACTCTTCGCGAAGACCGCGAGTCTCGGTTCGACGGAGTCGCTCGTGATGGCGCCGCAGATGCTGAAGTCGCGGGACCTGAGCGCCGAGCAGCTCGCGATTTCCGCCGTGACCGACGGCACGGTGCGGCTCTCGCTCGGCCTCGAGGACGAAGACGACCTGCGCGCCGACATCGACCGGGGGCTCGCAGCCGCCGAAACGTGAGGCAGGCGGCGGATTTCGGCGCCCGCGCTTTACAGTTTGCGTCCGGCGTTGCCTGATGGTCCCGTCAGTTTCAGGGATCAGGCCTTATGTTCAATCGGTCGGCGCAGCGCGTGGCGAATGCCGGAGTGTCGGCGCCGTCACCATCGGCTGTTCGCGAATCGGTGCTCGCGAGCTTCGCATCGCAGGGGCTCGCCGTACCCGCGAGGCCCGCGGCACTCGACGCGCTGCTCTGCGGTGATGCAACGGATGCGGACGATGCCGCCGCGCGGACGATCGCGGACCTCGTGTTCACCGTCGGAGGCCACGATCGCGAAGCGGCGCTGCTGCGGGCCGGTGCGTTCGTCACGCGGGAGAAGGCGCTCAGACTCTCGCAGCTGCTCCCCGTATCGCGCGGTACGGTCGGCACTGCAGCACTGCTGCATCGCGCGGGAGAGGCTTGCGCGCTGCGCGCGCTGGTACTCGCCGAATCGGGAGTCGCGCTGCGGCTCGATGCCCCCGCACGCGCAGAGCTCTGTGCGCGTCACCAGGGCGAGTACACGGAGCAACTGATCCGTGAATGGGCGCTCCCGGCGCAGGTGGCCGAGGTGCTGCGCAGCTGGCGGCAATTCCGCCCGACCGTCTCGCTCGCCGCAGCGGTCGTCTACTACGCACACCTCCTCGCGAGCGAGCAGCTGCACCCCGAGTTCTTCGTGCCCGGGCTCCTTCGCAGCGTCGCAGTCGAGCTCGGCATCGATCCCGCGCAGGTCGTGTCGATCTGACGGCGGCGACCCGCCGCGACACTCAGAGGCTCCCCGCCACCCGCACCCGGTGCATGTGGTAGGGCAGCACTTCCATCAGTTCCCCGTCGGCGTGCCGCTGCTGCACCGCGCGCCAGAAAGCCGCCGTCAGGATCTCGCCGTGCACGCGCACGAAGGCGGCGCGCTGCGCATCGTCGAACGCGAGGAAGTTGATGAAGGTCTCCGGGAACACGTCGTGGTCGGCGACATAGAACCAGCTCTCGGCGCGCATCTCGTCTTCTTCGTTGGACGCCTGCGGCAGCTCGCGGAACCGGCAGTCGGTCACCTGGCACAGCTCGTCGTAGTCGTAGAAGATCACGCGGCCGTGGCGGGTGACGCCGAAGTTCTTCAGCAGCAGGTCGCCCGCGAAGATGTTGGTGTACGCGAGGTCGCGGATCGCCTGGCCGTAGTCGAGCACCGCGAGTTCGGCCTGCGCCGGCGAGGCGGTGCGCAGGTAGAGGTTGAGCGGCGTCATGCGCCGCTCGATGTACAGGTGATCGAGGATGACATCGTCGCCCTCGAAGTGCACGGTGCCCGCAGTCTCGGTGGCGAGTTCCTCGAGGAGCTCCGGCGCAAAGCGCGCACGCGGGATGCGCAGGCGCTTGAATTCCTGCGCATCGACCAGCCGTCCGGCGCGGTCGTGCCGGAAGACATAGGCGTATTTCGCGAGCACTTCCTCGCGCAGCACGGTCTTCGGGTACGGGAAACGGTCGCGGATCACCTTGAAGACGACGTCGAAAGAGGGCAGCGTGAAGCACACCATCACGAGTCCGCGCTCGCCGGGTGCGTGCACGAAGCGGTCGGTCGTCTGCTCCATGTGGCGCAGCAGTTCCCGGAACCGCTCGGTCTTGCCCTGCTTGGCACGGCCGAGCACGGTGAACAGCTCGCTGACGGGCTTTTTCGGCAGCAGCGACTTCAGGAACACGACCGCCTCGCCGACCCGGTCGAGGTCGACGTGGAAATACGAGCGCGTGAACCCGAACACGATGCTGACGTCGGCTTCCGCGAGCATCACGGCATCGACGTGGATGCCGCTTTCCGTGTTCTTGAGGGCGATCACGAGCGGCACCGTGAAGCCCCGCCCGGTGATGCGCCCGACGAGGAAGGCGCGGGTCATCTGGTAGAAGACGGGACGGATCATGTCGAGGCGGGTCAGCGTGCGGCGTTCGCCGAGGGTGGCGAGGTGCGCGGCGACTTCGGCGGCCACGTGTCCCACGCTGCGGTCGAAGTCCTTCCACGGCGAGTGGAAGCGCAGGTCGCCGAGCAGGTCCTCGAACAGCAGCGGCAGGGAGCCACGATTGAGATATGTGTTGGTGACGACCTCGCTCGTCACGCTCGCGAGCGGGTCGAGGTCGGCGGCGACGAACTCGATTTCGGGCGCGACACCCACGGTGCCGTACAGACGGCGCGTGATCGAACTGAAATAGGTCTTGGTGAACTCGCGATCCGGCAGCGCATCGATCTGGTCACTGAAGTGTGCCCGGATCGTGCGCCACAGGTCCCGGTCGTGGGCACGGTGGCCGAGCTTCAGGCGCATTTCCGCGATCGCCCGGTCGACCCAGCGGTCGTAGAGTTCGATGCGCTCGACGGCATCGCGCTGGCTGCCCTTCCAGTCGCGCGCGTCGAAGCGCTGCGGCGCGCGCCGCGTGATCGCGCGAAACTCGGCGTTGTAGTCCGCGAACGCGGCGGCGATATGCCGCGCGCAGTCCTCGGCCAGCGCGGAGTCTGCGGTCACGCAGCGCGTTCCGGCGGCACTCAGAGGTTCTTGATCAGTGCGTCGGCGAACTCGCTGCACTTCACCTCGGTGGCGCCCTCCATCAGGCGCGCGAAATCGTAGGTGACGGTCTTCTGGCCGATCGTGCGATCCATCGCGCCGAGAATCGCGTCCGCCGCCTCGGTCCAGCCCATGTAGCGCAGCATCATTTCACCGGACAGGATGACCGAGCCCGGGTTGACCTTGTCGAGGTTGGCGTACTTCGGCGCCGTGCCGTGGGTCGCCTCGAACACCGCGTGGCCCGTGACATAGTTGATGTTGGCGCCGGGCGCGATGCCGATGCCGCCGACCTGCGCGGCGAGGGCATCCGAGAGGTAGTCGCCGTTCAGGTTGCAGGTCGCGAGCACGTCGAACTCGTCGGGCCGCGTCAGCACCTGCTGCAGCGTGATGTCGGCGATCGCGTCCTTGATGATGACCTTGCCGGCCTTCTTCGCCGCGTCCTGCTCGTCGTTTGCCGCCTTCTCGCCGCTCTTCGCCTTGGTCCGCTCCCACTGCTCCCAGGTGTAGACCTTGTCGCCGAACTCGCGCTCGGCGAGCGCGTAGCTCCAGTTGCGGAATGCGCCCTCGGTGTACTTCTGGATGTTGCCCTTGTGCACGATCGTGACGCTCTTGCGCCGGTTCACGATCGCGTACTCGACGGCCGCGCGGAACAGGCGCTCGGTGCCTTCCTGCGACACGGGCTTGATGCCGATTCCCGAGGTGTCGGGGAAGCGGATCTTCGCGTAGGCCTTCGGGAAGGCCTGCTTGAACATTTCCTTGAACCTGCGGTTCTCTTCGCTGCCCTGCTCGAACTCGATGCCCGCGTAAATGTCCTCGGTGTTCTCGCGGAAGATCACCATGTTCACCTTGCCGGGATTCTTGACGGGAGAGGGCACACCCTTGAACCACTGCACGGGGCGCAGGCAGACGTACAGGTCGAGCAGCTGGCGCAGCGCGACGTTCAGCGAACGGATGCCGCCGCCGACCGGGGTCGTCAGCGGGCCCTTGATCGACACCAGGTACTCGCGGCACGCCGCGACGCTCTCGTCCGGCAGCCAGGTGTTGAAGAGCTTGTTCGATTTTTCGCCCGCATAGACTTCGAGCCACTGGATGCGGCGCCGGCCGCCGTACGCCTTGGCGACCGCGGCATCGAGCACGCGCACGCTGGCGCGCCAGATGTCGGGGCCCGTGCCGTCGCCCTCGATGAACGGAATGATGGGCCGGTCGGGTACGGCGAGCTTGCCGTTCCTGATGGTGATCTTCTCGCCGCCGGCGGGCGGGACGATCTTGAGGCTCGGGGCGGTGGACATTCAGCGGCTCCTTGGTAAACCGCGAAATTCTAGCATGTAGAATGCGGCCCCATGAGTCGCACGCTGAATACGGCCCCCGCGGCCGACGGCTTCCGGATGCCGGCGGAGTTTGCGCCTCACGACGGCTGCTGGATGCTGTGGCCCGAACGCCCCGACAACTGGCGCGACGGCGCGCGCCCTGCCCAGGACGCATTCGTCGCCGTGGCGACGGCGATCGCCGCGTTCGAGCCGGTCACGATCGGCGTCGGTGCCGCGCAGTTCGAGTTCGCGCGGGCGCGCGTCCCGGCGCACATCCGCCTCGTCGAGCTCTCGTCGAACGACAGCTGGATGCGTGACGTCGGCCCGACCTTCGTCGTGAACGGCCGCGGGGAAATTCGCGGCGTCGACTGGCGCTTCAATGCCTGGGGCGGCCTCGACGGCGGCCTCTACTTCCCGTGGGATGCGGACGACCTCGTCGCGCGCAAGGTGCTCGAGGTCGAGCGGGCCGATCGCTATCGCGCGACGATCGTGAACGAAGGCGGTGCGATCCACGTGGACGGCGAGGGCACGCTGCTCGTGACCGAGGAGTGCGTGCTGAACCCGAACCGCAACCCGACACTGTCCCGCGCGCAGCTCGAAGCGGAGTTCCGTGCCTGGCTCGGCGTGCACACGGTCCTGTGGCTCGGCGAGGGTGTGTTCAACGACGAGACGGACGGCCACGTCGACAATCTCGCATGCTTCGTGCGCCCCGGAGTCGTCGCACTCACGTGGACGGACAACCGCCGCGATCCGCAGTACCGCATCTCGCGCGATGCCTGGGAGCGGCTCAACGACGCGCGCGACGCGCGCGGCCGGCGACTCGCGGTACACAAGCTGCCGATGCCCGGTCCGCTGCGGATGAGCGCGCGCGAGGCGCGCGGCGTGCTGACGCGCGACGGAGCCAAGGCTCGCCGCGCGGGGGTGCGCCTCGCCGGCAGTTACGTGAATTTCTACATCGCGAACGGCGGGGTCGTCGTGCCGCTGCTCGACCCGCATACCGACGGCGCCGCGCTGCGCAAGCTCCGCGCACTGTTCCCCGGCCGGCGGATCGTCGGCGTGCCCGGACGCGAGATCCTGCTCGGTGGCGGCAACATTCACTGCATCACCCAGCAGGTGCCGGCGCGCGGCTGAGTGGCGGGCTCGTCCGCAACGCTACCGGCTGTTCTGATCGCGCTCGGCTGCGGCCAGCCATTCCTTCTGTGAGCGCCGGTAATGCGCCGGCGCGATGCGCGCCTGGTCGAGCAGCTCGCGCAGCACCCGCGCGGATTCCTCGCCGCGCCTTGTCTTGCGCAGCAGGGCGGCGTAACGCACGGCCGCTTCCGCGCCGGGGTAGTACGACGCGAGCGTCGCGTACTCGTCGAGCGCCTTGTCCAGGTCGCCCGCCGCTTCGACCGCACGGGCATACAGCAGGTGGCCGTCGGGGCTCCTGAAGTCGGGCGTGGCGGCGATCAGGCGATCGAGCGTGTCGCGCGCACCGGCCGGATCACCACTGTCGAACTGTGCCTGCGCGAGTCCGAGCATCAGCTTCGGGTCGTGCTCGTAAAGGCCCGTCAGCGCTTTGCGATACTCGTCGATCGCCTCCGCGTGCCGGCCCTGCCTCGCGAGCTCGTCCGCGTACGCCTGCCGGGAAGCCACGTCGCCCGAGATCTGTGCATGGCTCTTCGCCTCCCGCAGGTTGCGGCCCGGATCGAGCGCGCGCGAGACACCGCGCGCTGCGCGTCGCGCCGTGCGGCTGCGCAGCAGATCGGGCACCAGTTCGACGGCGACGTAGGCAAGGATGCCCGGAAACGACAGCAGCGCGAGCACCCAGATCCAGATCTGGTTCCGGCCGGTCCTGATGCAATGGATGATCAGGAGTGCCTGGATGACGACCGAGAGGACAACGAAGAACATGAAGCAAGTGTAACGTCAATTTGCCCGGCACGGCGCGGATGACGCGCTCAAGGTGTCGCGCGCCATGGAACCCGCGGTGATCGTTCCGGGTCGAATCGGTCACAAGGCGCGTCGCGTCGCGTGACGCTTCGCGTGACGCTTCGCGGCGCCCTTCGCAAGACAGGAGATTCCCGTATGAATACAAGTCACCGGAACCAATGGCCGAAGCGGCACCTCGCGATCGCGGCTGCGGCGGTTCTCGCGGCGGGTGCGCTGTCGAGTGGCGGCGCGCTCGCGGACGAAACGCCGAGCATTCACGTGCAGGCCATGCGCATACACAAGCAGCGCGTCATGGACCCGTCGAGCCCGTTTCCCGTCGACGAAATCACGTTGAGCTACCGCGTCAGCGCGAGGGGCCTCGATCTGAAGACGAAGGAGGGCGCCAGCGCGCTCGAGAAGCGTGTCGATGACGCCGCCGCCTCGGCGTGCCGCGAGATCGGCAAGCTCTATCCGCTGTCCGAGCCGGACGACTATGAATGCGCGCACATCACCGCGCACGCCGCGATGCCGCAGGTCGAGGCGATGATCGCGGCGGCAAAGGGTGTCGGCTGAGCGCCTGTCAGCGCACGCTGTAGCCGCGGGCCTCGAGGCACGCGGTCATGGCCCGCAGGTAGTCCGAGCGGCGCGAGGCGGTCTCGGAAGCCGGCACGCCACCCCGCGGTTCGGTCGGATCGAAGCCGGTCTGGCCACGCGCCCAGGAGTGGCACTCGTAGCGATCTGCCGATTGCTGTGCCTGCGACTGGCCGTTCTTCGGGTACACGAAGAGATCGTCTGTGCCGGTGGGCGGAGGTGTGCTGTCCTCGGTGCCGGGCGGATCCACGACGGCGTAGCCGCCGAGGTCGGGGCGCCAGCGGTAATACACGTCGTCGGCGTAATAGTAGGGGATGCCGCCGAACCACAGTGTCGTGTGGAACATCGGCAACACGCCGACGAAGAGACCCACCGGCGGAGCGACCACGACGAAGCGCGGGCCGCGCGGTGCATACCAGACGCCGCCCTGCATGAAGTAGCTGCTGCCGCCGTGCCGATAGTGGCGGTAGCCGTCCGGCAACGCGGGCACGAGGGCGCCGCGCGGCGGGTAGTAGCGGTCGTGGCCGTGGCGCGCGTCGAACTGCCGGCCTTGCGTGTCGTGCGCTCGCGGCGGCGCCGCGAGCGCAGTGCCCAGCGAGAACGCGAGGGCAGCGGCTGTCACGAGAATCCCGGCGTGCATCCTTGTCATGGCGTTTCTCCGTCAGCTGATCGCGTAGCCGCGCCCCGCGAGACAGGCGCTGATCGCGCGACGGTAGTCGTTGCCGGCGCTTGCGTAGCGGGTGGCGTAACTGTCGGCACGCGCCTGCGCGTGACGGACGGCTTCGGCGTTGCCCGCGTCCGCCGCGGCACCGGCAGCGGCGCCGGCGATCGCACTGACGATGGCGCCGGCGCCGGTATCGTGCGGCGACGCCACCGCGGCACCGAACAATGCCCCGGTGAGCGCTCCTGCGGCCGTGGCAGAACCCGGTGGCACCGATGGCTCCACTCGCACGCGATAGGCCGCCGGCACGCCGGGTGCGCTCGGGTCGAAGCGGCTTTGTCGCACGGCCCACAGGTGGCATTCATGGCGATCCCGGTCGAGCTGCTCTGCGCTCTGTCCCTGCGCGGGGCTCACGACGACACGCGTGTCGAGCGGCCGGGTCTCGACCACCCGATAAGGAGATGCGGTGGCGCAACCGGCCGACACGAACATGACCACGGCCGACGCACAGCGCAGACGCATGGGAACTGCTTCCACGTGTCGGACTCCCGACCGTGCGCAAGCACGCCGGAGTGTTGGACCATGGTGCGGTGAAATCGTTTCGATCCTTGAGTCGCGGCGAAGCCATGTGCAACGATTGCACCGTGCCATGCCATGAACGACCTTTGCGCTGCGCCGTGACGCGCGCCGCGGCGACGATGGCGCTTTGCGCGCTCGCGGGATGCGCGGCGGGGCCGGACTTCCGGGCGCCGCAAGCGCCCGATGTCGATCGCTATACGCCATTGCCACTGCCGCCGCAGACCGTCGCGGCGGGCGGCGATGCGCAGCGCTTTCTCGCAGGCCACGACGTTCCGCAGCGCTGGTGGACGACGTTCGGCAACGCGGAACTCGACCGCCGAGTCGAGCTGGCGCTGACACACAGTCCGACCATCGCATCGGCCCGCGCCGCGCTCCGGCAGGCGGAGGAGACCGCGGCGGCTGCGGGCGGTGCGCGGTTTCCCTCGGTGGATGCGAGTGCCGGCGCCACGCGGGAGAAGGGCGCGTCGGTGCGTGCGGGTGCAGCCTCGGGCAGTGCCGGGCCGTTGACCGTCTACAACGTCGGCGTCGACGTGGGTTACGTGCTCGACATTTTCGGCGGCGTGCGCCGGAGCGTCGAGGCCCTGCAGGCCCAGGCCGACCTGCAGCGTGCGCAGCTCGACGCCACTTACCTCGCGCTGGCGGCGAATGTCATTGCCGCATCGCTGCAGGAGGCCTCGTTGCGGGAACAGGTGAACGCGACCGGGCTGATCGTCGCATCGCTGCAGGAGGAGCTCGCCATCGCGCAGAAACAGCAGGCGATCGGCGCGAAGTCGCTGGCCGACACGCTCGCCGTTCGCTCGCAATTGTCCCGCACCCAGGCGTCGCTGGCACCGCTCGAACAGCAGCTTGCGTCAATCCGCAACCAGCTCGCGACCTATCTCGGGGTGACACCGGCGCAGCTCGAACTGCAGCCGGTCTCGCTCGATGACGTCACGCTGCCCGTGGATGTCCCGGTGAGCCTGCCTTCGACGCTGGTGGCGCGGCGGCCCGACATTCGTGCGGCCGCGGCGACGCTGCACGCGGCCACCGCGCAGGTCGGGGTCGCGACCGCCGGGATGCTGCCGCAGGTCTCGCTGTCCGCCAGCGCGGGCTCGTCGGCACTGCACGCAGACGAGCTCTTTGCGGCGGGAACGGGCGCATGGTCAGTGGGGGCGAGCCTCCTGCAGCCACTGTTTCACGGCGGCGAACTGCGGCATCGAAGGCGTGCGGCACAGGCGGCGATGGAGCAGGCGAGCGCCGACTGGCAGCAGGTCGTGTTGACCGCCTTTCGCAACGTGGCCGATTCACTGCAGGCGCTCGAGTACGACGCGCGATCGCTCGAGGCACAGGCCACCGCCGCACGCGATGCGGAGCAGCTCCTGTCGCTCACCCGTACGCAGTACCGCGTCGGCGCCACCGGCTACCTCGCCCTGCTCGCCGCCGAACAGCAGTTCCAGGAATCACGCATCGCACTGATCCAGGCGCGCGCATCGCGGCTCGCCGATACTGCCGCGCTCTACACCGCATTGGGTGGTGACGGGTGGCAGGGTGAACTTTCCGCCGAGGCCCAATGAACGAGAACGAACCCATCGCCGCGCCGGACCAGCGCAAGCGCCTGATCGTCACGATTGCGATCGTCCTGGCGGTGTTGGCGCTGCTGGTCGGTTTCAACACCTTCAAGGGCATCATGATCGGCCGGGCCATGAAGTCCATGGGCAGCCCGCCGCAGACAGTGGCCACGATGGTTGCCGCCTACCAGCAGTGGCAACCGCGACTCGAGGCAGTCGGCAACGTGCGTGCCGTGCACGGTGTCGATCTCGCCCTCGACATCGCCGGGCTCGTCGAGCGCGTCGATGCGCGTTCGGGCTCCCGGGTCCGTGAGGGTCAGGTGCTGATGAAGCTGGTCGACGCGCAGGACCGCGCCACGCTCGCTGCGCTGCAGGCGAGTGCGCAGCTCGCGAAGCTGACGGCAGAACGCTCGCAGCAGCAACTCGCCGCACAGGCGATCAGTCCTGCGCAGCACGACACCGACATGGCGAACCTGAAGACCGCAGAGGCGCAGGCCGCTGCGCAGGCGGCCCTGGTGGCGAGGAAAACACTGCGCGCGCCATTCTCCGGGCGCATCGGCGTCATTGCCGTGAACCCCGGGCTCTACCTCAATTCCGGCGATGTGGTGACGACCCTGCAGAATCTCGCTTCGGTGTACGTCGATTTCACGGTGCCGCAGGTGTCCCTCGGCCAGCTGCATGTCGGTGACAAGGTGGAAGTCACGACCGATGCGTATCCCGGGACCGTATTTGCCGGCACGGTCAGCGCACTCGATCCGAAAGTCGACGTCGAGACCCGCAATCTCCGTGTCGAGGCGACTGTGGCCAATCCCGACGAGCGCCTGATGCCGGGCATGTTCGTCAGGGTGGCCGTGCCGAGCGGCGGCGAGCAGCGTCATCTCACGTTGCCGCAGACCGCGATCTCGTATGCCCCGTACGGTGATACGGTGTTCGTCGTACGGGACGGCACGCCGCCGCATGTCGAGCAGGTCGTCGTGACCGTGGGGCCGACCCGCGGCGACCAGGTTGCGGTGCTGTCGGGCATCGAGGCGGGCGACGTGATCGTCGTGAGCGGCCAGCTGAAGCTGAAAAACGGCACGCCGGTGAAGATCAACAACACGGTCCAGCCGGCGTTCGACCCGAATCCGCGTCCGGTGGAGCAATGAGGCCGCGGCGCCGGGAGCGGGACCGCGGGATCTCGCCGTGAAGTTCACCGACCTGTTCATCGAGCGCCCGGTGCTCGCCGCCACGGTCAGCCTCCTGATCCTGGTGCTGGGCGTGAATGCCCTGACTTCGCTGCCGATCCGCCAGTACCCGAAGACGCAGAACGCGACGATCGCCGTGCAGACGGTCTATTTCGGCGCGGACGCGCAGACCATGGCGGGCTTCATCACGCAGCCGCTGGAACAGGCGATTTCCCAGGCCCAGGGCATCGATTACGTGACTTCGTCGAGTACCCAGGGGACCTCGCAGATCACCGCGACGCTGCGCCTCAACTACGACAACAAGGCGCTCACCGAGATCTCCGCGCTCGTCAATTCCGTCAGGAACCGCCTGCCGCAGGCCGCGCAGCAGCCGGTCATCACGCTGCAGACAGGCGACCAGATCGCCTCGATGTTCCTCGGGTTCACTTCCACGACCCTGCCGACCAACCAGATCACCGACTACCTGACGCGCGTCGTGCAGCCGCAGCTGAACGCCGTCGAGGGCGTGCAGCGCGCGGAGATCCTGGGCGGGCGCACCTTCGCGCTGCGCGCCTGGCTCGATCCGGTGAAGATGGCCGCACACGGGGTCACCGCGAGCGAAGTCAACCAGGCGCTCGCCGCCAACAATTACCTCTCGGCGATCGGCACGACCAAGGGTCAGATGGTCAGCGTCAACCTGGCGGCGGCCACCGACCTGCACAGCGTGGACGAGTTCAGGAATCTCGTCGTGAAGTCGCGCGGCGCCGATATCACGCGCCTGCGGGATGTCGCCGACGTCACGCTGGGGGCGGAAAACTACAACTCGATCTTCGCGTTCGACGGGCAGCCCACCGTCGCGATCGGCATCAACGCCGCGCCGGACGCCAATGTCCTCGACGTCATCGCCGGGGTGCGCAAGGTGTTCCCGGCGATCCAGGCGCAAATGCCCGCCGGATTGACCGCATCGATCGACTATGACGGTACCGACTTCATTCGCGCCTCGATCGCGGAGGTGGTGAAGACGCTGGTCGAGACGCTCGTCATAGTCACCGTCGTGATTTTCCTCTTCCTCGGCACGCTGCGGTCGGTGCTGATTCCGGTGCTGGCCATGCCGCTGTCGCTGATCGGCGCGTTCGTGGCGATGCAGTTCCTCGGCTACTCGGTCAACCTGCTGACGCTGCTCGCGCTCGTGCTGGCGATCGGTCTCGTGGTCGACGACGCGATCATCGTCGTCGAGAATGCGGACCGGCACATGAAGGACGCGCGCTCGCCGGTCGAGGCAGCGCTGCTCGCCGCGCGCGAACTCGCCGCCCCGATCGTCGCGATGACCGTCGTGCTGATTGCCGTCTACGTGCCGATCGGTTTCCAGGGCGGACTGACCGGCGCGCTGTTCACCGAGTTTGCGTTCACGCTCGCGGCGGCCGTCGTCGTCTCGGCGATCGTCGCACTGACACTCTCGCCAATGCTGTGCTCGAGCGTGCTGCGCGGATCCGATCACGAGCGGCCCCTGGTCAGGCGCATCGATCGTGTTTCGGACTACCTGCGCGATCGCTACCGGGGCCTGCTGCACGCGTCGCTGGATACGCGGGCCGTGGCCATCGTGTTCGGCGCGCTGATCCTCGCCGGCAATGTCTACCTGTTCATGACCGCCAAGTCGGAGCTCGCGCCGCAGGAAGACCAGGGCATCGTGCTGGTGCAGACGCAAGGGCCGCCGAACGCCACCATCACCCAGATGGCAACCTATTCGGGGCAGGTCTTCGACGCCGCGAAGTCGCTGCCCGAGTTCACGCACACGTTCCAGTTCACGGGCATGGGGGCCGTCAATCAGGGCTTTACCGGCATCATGCTGACGCCGTGGGAAGAGCGCGATCGCAGTGCGTCGCAGATCCAGCAGGCCCTGCAGGCGCCGCTCGGCGACATCGCCGGCGCCCGCATGGCCGTCTTCCAGTTCCCGCCGCTGCCCGGCGCGTTCGGCATGCCGGTGCAGTTCGTGATCAAGACCACCGACCCCTTGCAGAGCCTGCACGACGTCGCCGAGCAGGTGCAGGCGAAGGCGCAGGCGTCCGGCATGTTCTTTTTCACCAACAGCGATCTGAAGATCGACCAGCCGCAGGCAACCGTGATGCTCGATCGCGACAAGGTGTCGGCGCTCGGCCTGACACAACAGAGCGTGGGCGCGGCGCTGTCGGCCGCGCTGGGTGGCAACTACGTCAACTACTTCTCGATTTCCGGGCGCGCCTATCGCGTGATCTCGCAGGTGGCGCAGGTGGACCGCCTGAATCCGGCACAGCTCGACAACTACTACATCAGGACGCCGGGCGGCGAGATGATCCCGGCCTCCACCGTCGCGCGCCTCACGTACCAGACAGTGCCGGAATCGATCAACCATTTCCAGCAGCTGAACTCGGCGACGATTTCGGGCGTGATCGCGCCCAGCGTGTCGCTCGGGAGCGCGCTCACCTTCATGCAGGATGCATTGCGGGAGGTGGCGCCCACGGGTTACAGCGCCGACTTCGCGGGCCAGTCACGCCAGTACATCCAGGAGTCCAGCGGCTTCCTGCTCACGCTGCTGTTCGCGATCGTCATCGTGTTCCTCGCGCTCTCCGCGCAGTTCGAGAGTTTCCGCGATCCGCTCGTGATACTGGTCGCGGTGCCGATGGCGACCTTCGGTGCGTTGCTGTTCATCAACCTCGGGCTGGCGACGCTCAACATCTACACCGAAGTGGGCCTCGTGACGCTGGTCGGACTCATCAGCAAGCACGGCATCCTGATGGTGGAATTCGCCAACGATCTGCAGCGGCAGCAGGGGTACGGCAAGCGCGCGGCCATCGAGGAGGCCGCCGTGGTCCGCCTGCGCCCCATCCTGATGACGACACTCGCCATGGTGCTGGGTGTCGTGCCGCTGGTGGCGGCGGCAGGCGCCGGCGCGGCCGGCCGCCACAGCATGGGCCTCGTGATCTTCACCGGCCTGTCGATCGGCACGCTGTTCACGCTGTTCGTCGTGCCGGCCGTGTATCTCGTGATCGGCACGAATCACCAGGCCCGCCGGACGGGCGAGGGCGACCTGGCGCTGCCCGGCCCGGAGCCGCAGCCGCGCTGAGGCGGCTGCGGCCAGTGTCGTCGATCGGTTCGTTCAGCCGTGCAGCGACTTCACGTATTCGGCGACCGCCTGCAACTGGTCCGGCTTGAGCATCGGCCAGGGCGTCATCAGCGGTGAGCCGCCGTGCTTGGCGGCACCGTCGTGAACGATGGCCTTGATGTCGTCGACATCACCCGCCGCGCCGTTGCCGTCGACGTCGTACTTGAACTTGTTGTCGGCGAAGTCCGCCGGCTTCGGGTTCAGGGCCGCCGACGCAGGACCGTCGCCCTTGCCGGTCGTGCCGTGGCAGGTCATGCAGTAGGTCTTGTAGACCTTCTCGCCGGCCGCGAGGTCCGCAGTCGCGGGGGCTCCCGCCGGCGCGGCGCCGGTTGATGCCGCAGGCGCTTCGGCGGCGGGCGCGGCGGCCGCTTCCGCAGTCGTCTGGGAGGTTGCCTCGGTGGTCGCCGCAGCCGGCGCCGCGGCAGCTTCGGGGGCGCTCGCTGCCGTCGTCGCCTGCGCCGGCTCTTTCTTTGCGCAGCCCTGCGCAAGGAGAAGGGCTGCCAATGCAGCCGACAGCATCATGCCCGATGTACGAATCTTCATGTTGGCTCCTGGTCGATGGAATGTGGCGCGCGAGACTGGTTGCGCGCAACTTCGCAGCTTGCACCAAAGCACCGCCGACGTACAGGACAAACCCCGGCGTCGCCGTCGACGATTCGGTGCGGCGCTGCGTGGCGCGCATTGACGGCGCGCCGCGGCCACGCGGTTTCTACGGCGCAACCCGATACTCTACTTCGACGAACGCCGCGCGCGCGCGCCCGGGAAAGTACCGGTATTGACCAAACGCAAAGTCCGCGCGATCCGCATAGGCCGTATCCGCCAGGTTGAGTGCGCGCAGCGACAGCCGCCACTGCGGGGCGGGCGCCCAGCTCGCACGCAGGTTGAGGAGCGTGTGTCCGGCATAGGCGTGCGTGTTCGACGCATCGAGCCAGTACCGCCCGACATCGAGCACCTCGAGTTCCGCGGTGATCGCCGCGCGTGGCGACCAGCCGATGCGCAGCGCGTGCAGGTTGCGGGGCGCGGTGTCGATGTCGTTGCCGTTGCGGATCGTTTCGCCGCCTTCGATTGCGGCACTGAAGGCGTAGCGATGCCACGCGACGCTGCCCGCGGCGGCCAAATGCCACGCCGGCGAGGGTTGCCACGAAAGCTCGTACTCGAAGCCGCGATGGGTCGTGCGGCCGCCGTTCACGTTGAAGCCGCTGCTGTCGCGCACGATGAGGTGGCGCTTCTCGAGCGCGAACGCGGCGATCGACCAGGTGTAATGCGTCGCTTCTCCCCGCCAGCCGAGCTCGCCGCCCTGCAGTTCCTCGGCGCCAAGATCCGCGATGTCCTGCTGGCGCTGCAACCGGTACAGCTCGGTCTGCTCCGGCGGGCGAAATCCCCGCGACCAGCTGAGGTACAGCCGCTGCCCCGCGGCCGGCGCATACATCACGTCGAGTTTCGGCGCGACATTGTCGAACTCGTCGCGGCGATCCGCCGGGCGGCTGTAGAGACAACCGTTCGCGCCGCACGGCACGCCGTGATCGTCGGTGTTGCCCGCGAGCATGCGGTTGTCGTAGTCGTAACGGGTCGCTTCGACGCGCAGCGCCCCCTCGATCGTCCAGCGCTCGTCGGGCCGCAGGGCGAGGGTGGCATAGCCTCCGGCTGTCGCGCCCTTCACGCGGTAGTCGTAGTGCAGGCCCGCCGGACGGATGGCATTGGCCGCGGGCGAGCCGTCGGTCGTGGGCAGCGCCTGCGATTCGCGCAAGGCCGATTGCGAGTACTCGGCATCGAGACCCGCACGCCAGTGCCAGTGCGCCGACAGCGGCCGGCCCAGCGAGGCACCGGCGAGCAGGCTCGTCTGCGCGTTCTCCTCGAGCGGCTTGCCGAGCAGGAAATGCTGCAGGAAGCGCATCTGCGAACGCCGCGCGATCACGTGCAGTTCGTCGTTGCATTCCTCGCACGGTTCGCGGGACCAGATCGCCGAGCCGCGCGTGCTCCACGCGTTGCGGAACGCTTCGGGGTCGTCGTTCGAGCGCACGAGCGAGCGGTCGCGGTAGGCCTCGAACCCGCGGACGTACCCGGCCGTTTCCTGGTTCAGCACCGTGCCGGCGGCACGCACCCGCAGCAGGCCGCCGGCCATTGCGGTATCGTCGAAAAGCAGGTTCAGCTTGCCCTCGTCGTAACCCGATGAGGCGCGAAAGCCGCCGTCGTGCGTCGCGATGCCATAGGCACCAAAGCCGCGCGACCCGCGCTGCGCGCCGAGCGCGAGACGCGCGCGGCGGTAGTCGTACGGGCCACCCTCGAGGCCGATGCCGATGCGCGGCAGCTGCGCGACGGCAGGCGTGCGCACATTGAGGATCCCGTGCACGGCGCTCGCGCCGTAGATCGCGGGGCCGGGCCCGCGGTAGAGCTCGATGCCCCGTGCCTGTTCCGTATTCACTTCGAACAGGTCGTTCGCGTTGCAGAAGCCGACCGGGCGAATGGCGAGCCCGTCCTCGGCTGCGAGGAACGCGCCGCAGGCGCCCGCGCCCGTGAGCACCGGCGAGCGGATCGCGACGAGGCTTTCCTCGCCGCTGCCGCGCTGCACATACACACCGGCGACCCGGTTGACCGACTCGGCGTAATGGGTGGCGCCCGTCAGTGCGAGTGCGCTCGCGTCGACGACGCCGAGGCTCGCGGGGATGTCGATCAGCGGCACGGCCTGGCGCGTGGCGGTGATCGTCAGCTCCTGGAGTCCCTCGACGTTTCCGGCCGAGGCGCCCGCGCTCGCAATTACGGCCAGGACGAACCGGCAGCTCAGCGGGGCAGCGCGTACGCCACGACGTAATCGCCCTGCGGCGTGTCGAGGCCACCATGGCCGCCCGCCGCGATCACGACGAACTGGCGATGATCGGGGCCCGCACGATACGTCATCGGAGTCGCCTGGCCGCCCGCGGGCAATGTGCGTTTCCATAGTTCCTTGCCGGTTTCAATGTCGAATGCACGAATGCGGTTGTCCATCGATGCCGCGACGAACACGAGGTCGCCCGCAGTCACGATCGCGCCACCGAGGCTCGGCATGCCGAAATCACGCGACGGCAACCACGCGGGCGCGACCCCGCGCGTGCTGCCGAGCGGCACTTGCCAGTCGATGCGGTTTCTCTCGAGGTCGACGCTGACGAGCGTGCCCCACGGCGGACGCACGCATGGCAGGCCCCACGGCGACAGGAGCGGTTCGCGGCGCATGCCGTACGGCGTGCCGCGCTGCGCGGAAAACTCCGAGTGCGGGTATTCGCCGGACTCCGCCTGGGCCCGCAACTGCGCGCCCAGCGCTTGGCGCGACAGCAGCGTGACGACCATCGGGAAATGGTTCACGACCGCGATGATGCGGTTCGTGCGTACATCGTGCGCGACGCCGCCCCAGTTCACGCCGCCGACGTAGCTCGGAAATAGGATCGTGCCGGCGAGGTCGGGCGGCGTATACGCACCCTCGTTGCGGTACTTCGCGATGAGATCGCGGCACCTGCCGCGATCCCAGAACGTGAGGCCCCACGCGTCTTCGGGCCGGATCGGCGTGAGGGAAGCGAGCGCCGGCGTCGCCGGGAACGGCTGCGTGGGTGAGGCCCGCTCGCCCGGCACGCGCGATGCCGGCACTTTGCGTTCCTCGATGCCGTAGACCGGTTCCCCGGTCTCGCGATCGAAGACGAACAGCAGGCCCGACTTGGTTGCCTGCACGACGGCCGCAACCGAGCGCGCTTCGCTTTCGATGTCGATCAGCGTCGGCTGGGCGGCGAGGTCGTAATCCCACAGGTCATGGTGGAT